>ERZ781272.11-NODE-11-length-374112-cov-13.688058_pt1 | contig 374112 bp, 356 predicted proteins | sample MGYA00375850_ERZ781272 | MGnify/ENA primary metagenome ERZ781272 (study PRJEB29790, sample SAMN06051246) | human gut metagenome | host: Homo sapiens | place: USA: Cincinnati, Ohio | collected 2013-06-21 | study: EMG produced TPA metagenomics assembly of the Gut...
TTCCAGTTATATAAAAGATTTAATATCTAATTTACACAAATCGATGCACATTCTCTAAAAAAATGTAGAGCTTTATAAAAAGCTCTACATTTTTATTTTCTATCTATTTGCTGAATAAAGATTTAATCCAAGCTACAAAACCTTTTTTCTCTTGCTTTTCTTCTACCTTCTTAGTTTCTTCCTTCTTTTCAGCTTTTATTTCTTCTGTCTTCATTATGAATTTAACTTTTCCGCTCATATCCTCACTTATACCTGAGTAGCTGTTATATTCCTTCGATAACTTTACAAGCTCATCTTTTACATCTATTAAGTTATCTATATCTGATATCTTTTCAGTACCTACTTCATGAAGTTTTCCTATACCTTCATTTTGTAAAGTATCCATGCCTGTCTTTAAATCGCCTGTACCTTGTAATAGCTTATTAGACCCTTCTAAAAGCTGTCCAGAACTATTAGCTAATGTGCCAATTCCTTTATTTAATTCATCTGCTCCATTCATCAATGTATTTACACTTGATGATATCTTATTCATGTTATCTCCACCTAGGGCATTAACACCATCGGCTAATTTTTGTGATCCAGCTTGAAGAGGAAGACTTCCTTCTTTTTTAAGCTGATTTCCTGCTCCATTCAAGCCATTTAAGCCTGAATTTAAAGCAGCCACACCATTTAACAATGATTCATTTCCTTCATATAAAGCTCCATATAGCTGATTCAAGCCTCCAGTAATCATGTCATCAGATGTCTTTAATTTTTCCAATGCTGGCTCTAATGATTTTAATCCATCGATTAAACCCTTAAGCTGTTGCTTTTGAGGTGCTTCATCTGGTAATGTTCCATATATGCCCTCTAATACTGGTACTGCTGCTGATAATTGTTTAGCAGTTTCATAAAGATTATTTATGCCTTTATTTTCATCATTTTTGCCAGCAATCAAAGTCTTAGCAGATACTTGAGATTTTTTAATACCCTCTAAAACTTTAGCTGATCCCTGTGATGCTTCATCAAGCTTACTCAAGAACAAATCAAATTTACTATTGTAAGCTTTTAATCCATTGTTTAGATCATTTACTCCACCTACTAATTGTTGTCCTTGTTTTACTATTGCTGGATACTTATCTCCTATAAGCTTTAATCCACCATAAAGCTTACCAAACCCAGCATCAACTTTACCTACTCCATCATTAAACATTGCAAAATTATCATTAAATGTCTTTTGACCATCAGCAAGTTGAATAGAGCCATCTAGCAGAGCCTTTCCTCCGTCATTTAACTTATTTAAAGCATCCTTAAGCTCGTCTACATTTTCTACTCCATCAATTTTATCTATATCAGGTATTTCAGGTGTAGCTACAAACATCATAGAACTTAATTCAAAATCCTTAACATCTGCTTCAACAATCATAGTATCCTTCAATGCATCAAAATCCTCTAACTTTAAGCTTTCTTTTAAACCTGGCAATGCAGCAAAAGTTAATACTTGCTTATCTCCATCATCTATCATTGATGCACCATCTACTTTTACATTAGAGAACTTATCTGTTGGAATTATAACAGTTCCTGCTACTGTAAACGGAACATATACTTCTCTCTCAGCTCCATCAACATTTATAGTTCTCTTTTCATTGTTCTTTACAGAAATAGTGATTTTTACTTTTCCGTCTTTTCCTACAAGATCTGATGGTTTTATAGATTTTCCATTTAATTCATAATTAACTACTACATCTAAAGGAAGCCTCTTATCACATTTTCCATTGTAATATAAATCTTTTTTATCACTGTTCCACACCATATAATCATTTTCTAAAACAGGTTTTTCGTCACCTTTTACATTTTTCACGTCTCTTAAAGATGATTTATCCTTTAAATTCTTAATAGCCTCATCGCTGCTTATCCAGTTAGAAACTGTATTGCTTACATCTTTTCCTTCACTGTCTAAGTTAACATAGACAGTTTCATCCTTGCTTATTGTTGCTGCATAAGCAGGCATTGCACTAGTCATCATAGTTCCAACCATTACTAATGCTAAAACTTTTTTAGACATTGCCTTATATTGCATCTTTCATCGCCCTTTCTTCTACGTTCTTTCCAAAACCCTTACTTGTTTTTTCTATTATTCCATCACAAACTAAAAGGATGGATGGTAAAATAAAGATTATTACAAACATACTTATTAATGCTCCTCTAGACATTAAATTGCATAGAGAGCTTATCATCTCAAGTTTAGATATAAGTCCTACCCCTGCTGTTGCTGCAAAGAATGTTAACGCACTTGTTACTATAGATTTAGCTGAGCTTTGTACTGCAACTTCAACAGCTTCGAATTTATCTAATCCAGCATTTCTTTCATCTTTAAATCTTGAAGTAAGAAGTATCGCATAATCTACAGTTGCTCCAAGCTGTATAGTACCTATTACTATGGATGCTATAAATGGTATTACTGTTCCTGTATAGAAAGGTATTCCCATATTTATGAATATAGCCAGTTCTATTGCTAGTACTAATAATATTGGTATAGTTAAAGATTTAAATACAAGTGCTATTATTGCAAAAATAGCTACTATTGAAACTACATTAACTTTCTTAAAATCGCTGTCTGCTATTCTTATTAGATCTTTAGTTAATGGTGCTTCTCCTCCAATTAGTCCTTCGCTGTCATACTTTTTAACTATTTTTTCTATATCATCAAGCTGATTGTTTACTTCATCACTAGCTGCGGCATATTTAGAGTTTATAATTAGTCTTTCATAACCATCACTTTTAACCATCTTCATCAAATCTTGTGGAAGAAAATCTATTGGAACTCTTGGTCCTAAAACTTTTTCTAATGCTATAACAGAACTTATTCCATCCAAATTTTCAATTTCATCAATCATCTGCTTTTTATTATAACCATCTAAATCTTCACGAACTAATATCATATTTGTAGAAGTCATGTTATAATCATTCTTCATTTTATTAGTTGCAACTATGGATGGTAGATCTTGAGGTAAAGACCTGTCCAAATTATAGTAAACTTTAGCATGGCTGTTTCCATAAATAGCTGGTATAAATAAAACTATAAATACAGCTATGAAAGCTTTATAATGCTTGGTCACAAATTTTGCAGTTCCTTTGAATTCTGGAAGAAGTTGTTTATGGTTATATTTATGAATTACTCTATCAAAAGTAAGAATCAATGCTGGAAGTATTGTTAGAGTACATAGAACTCCTAGTAACACTCCTTTTGCCATTACAATTCCTATATCTTTACCTAAAGTAAGTTCCATAACTATAAGAGCCATAAAGCCTGCTATAGTTGTAAGAGAGCTTCCTGTTATAGATGCGAAAGTCTTTTCAATAGCACTAGCCATCGCTTCTGTTCTATCTTCAGTGACTGCTCTTTCTTCATCATATCTGTGAAGAAGGAATATAGAGTAATCCATGGTAACTCCTAATTGAAGTACAGCTGCTAATGCCTTTGTTACATAAGATATTTGTCCTAAAAATACGTTAGTTCCAAAATTATATATTATTGCTATTCCTATGCTAGTAAGAAAAATAATTGGTGTTACATAGGATGTCATGGTTAATGATAAAACAAGAACTGATAGTGCTACTGCTAGTAAAACATAAAATGGTGTTTCCTTATCTGCTAAATCTTTTGTATCTTTTACAATTCCAGCGGTTCCTCCTAAAAAGATTTCTTTATCTGTTAGATGCCTTATTTCTTCTATGGCCTCTTGTGTTTCTTCTGCTGATGAACCCTCAGACATTGTTATAAGTATCATTGTTGAATTTTCGCCGCTATAGAATAAGTTTTTTACCTCTTCTGGGTATATATCTTGTGGTACAGTAGTATCAGCAAGATCATCTATCCATATAGCCTCTTCAACACTTGGTACCTTTGCTATCTTATTTTTTAAATCTACTACATCTTTGCTATCCATATTTTCAACAATCAGCATCGATATAGTTCCTGTATTAAAGTTATCCTTTAATATCTCTTGTGCCTTCATGGTATCTAATTCTTCTGGTAGATAGCTTAGTAAATCGTAATTTATCTTAGTTTTTAGTGAACCAAATACACTAGGAATTAAAAGCACTATGGCTATCACCAAGATAAACTTTCTGCTTTCTGCTATCTTCTTACACAACTTTTGCATAATACCTCCCCTTTTCTTGAATGTCTCCCTTTTTATTTTTGTACTCAGTAGTCAGTTTTGTCTCATATATAGATATTATGACTTTTGTACTGACTAGTCAATATATGTGTGTATCTTTTTACTTTTTGTACATATTACTAAATTGTATTTAAAGTTATAATAATTGTATTATTACCATACAAACTATTCACTTTATTATTTTGTAAATGATTTCAATGACTTTTTAATTATTTTTTTAAATAAAAAAGGATATTAAAATTCATTTCATTTTAATATCCTAAGATTATTTATTATAAAAGTTATTTTTTTGTTTTTATTTTATTCATATTTTAAATTTCTATTAGTTACTTCTTGCTTCCTTCATAGCTGCTTCACCTTTTTCTTGAGCTGATTTCAAAGCATCATCCACTGATTTTTGTCCTTTGAATACTTGTTCAAGTTCTCCTCCTAAAGTGTCAAGAGCAGGAATAACACCTATATTTCTAGCTCCTTGCCATCCTTTATCTAAAGTCTCTAAAGGAACTTTTTTTACTGGATTTTCGCTTAAGAATTTTTTATAGTTCTCTGATTCAAAAGCCGACTTTCTAACAGGAATATAACCTGTGTTTTCAGAGAAGTAAGCTGTATTTTCAGTATCTGTTAAATACTTAATATATAACCAGCTTGCAAGTTTTTGTTCATCACTGCCACCATTAAATACAGCTACATTAGTTCCATAATATAATTGTACATCTTCTTTATAGGTTGGAAGTGCTGCTGAAAACCATTTTGCTTTCATTCCTTTTTGTATGTAAGGAATTGCTGAGGTTGAGCAAATTGCCATTGCTGCTTTTTCTTGATTAAATGTAGTGTTTGCGTTCTTATCTTCTCCTGCAAGTCTTGCAGTTTTATCATTTATCATTGAAGCTATAAACTCAACTGCTGCTTTAGTTTCTGGTGTATTAAAGTTTATTTTATCTGCTTTTTCATCTATAACTTCTCCACCAGCTTGTTTAACCCATATTCCTATATCAGTAGATATATTATTTTCTAAAGCTAATCCATACACTTCTGGAGTTCCATCATTATTATTATCTACAGTAAGCTTTTTAGCTGCTTCTTTTAATTCATCCCAAGTCTTAGGAACTTCTACGTTCTTTGCTTTTAACATATCTTCATTATAATATAACACCATTTGACTCTTATTTAATGGAAATGCATATTGTTTTCCATCCCATTCTCCATCTTTTAAGAACATCTCTGGTACATCCTTAATGCTTTCATCACTAAGTCCAACTTCTTTATTTGTCATATATGGTTTTAAGTCTTCTGCTAAGCCTTTTTCAACATACCATGACAACCTATTGGAATAGATTTGAGTCATGTTAGGAAGTGTATTAGATTTCGCTGCTCCCATAAGTTTGTCAAATAAGTCTCTATAAGAACCTTGATATACTAAATTTACTTTTATGTTCTCATTTTTCTTCTCGAAGTCATCAGTAAGCTTCTTTAGTGCTTCCTCATTTGCGCCCTTCATCGCATGCCAAAAAGAAATTTCTACAGGTTTTTCAATTTTAGTTGCTATACCCTTTTCTTCTTTTTTTTCTGTTGCCTTATCCTTGCCACATGCTGCAAGGCTCACTGTCATTGCAGCAAGAAGCACCATTGATATTAGTCTTTTTTTCATCTTGTCATCCCTCCATTTATTAACCTTTTATTCCGCTCCCCTTGACTCCATCAAAAACATACTTCTTAAGCATAAGAAAAACTATTATCATAGGTAGTATTATCATAGCTGATAATGCCATAAGTAGATGGTAGTCCGCCCCTACTTCAGTTGTAAATTTGCTTAAAGCCGTAGGAAGAGTTCTCATTTCATCAGAATTCGTCATGACCATAGGCCACATAAATGAATTCCAACTATTTATTACCTTTAAAATAGCCACAGTTATTATAGCTGGTTTGGCTATTGGTAAAACTACATTAATTAAAAATTTAAAATCTGAGCATCCATCAACTTTACTGGAATAGTATAATTCTTTTGGAATACCTATAAAGTGCTGCCTTAAAAAAAATATAGCAAATACACTTGTACACCAAGGAAGTATCAATGCTTTATATGTATCTATCCATCCAAGCTTACTTAATATCACAAAATTAGGAATCACTAAAACTTCCCCTGGCACCATCATAGTCCCCATAAGTATGGCAAATAAAATTCCTTTACCTTTGAAGTCTAGTTTTGCAAAAGCAAAAGCTGATAATATACATGTTATAAGCTCTCCAATAGTTATGCATATGGTGACAAATGTACTATTAAAAAAGTATCTTGGTAAATTTCCATAAGTTAATACCTCTTTGAAATTCTCTATAGAAAATTCTTCCGGAAAAAATGTTGGAGGTATTCTTAAAATTTCTTCTGGTGTTTTCATTGACGAGAGCACCATCCATATAAATGGAAATGTTATAAGCAATGCTCCTAAACTAAGAAAAATATATATAGCAAAATTTTTCTTCTTATTCATAATAATTAAACCTTCTTCCAACTCTAAATTGAATAATAGAAAGTATGGCAATTATCATAAATAAAAGAAATACTGCGGCAGAAGCTGAAGCAAATTGCCATTTCATATAAAATTTATCAAAAACATAATAAACTATAGTAAGTGCACTTTTAAGAGGACCTGGCTTTTTATCGTATAACACAAAAATTTCATCAAAGATTTTTATACTGCCTATGGTTGATGTTATGACTAAAAAAACCAATGTAGGTGCAAGCATTGGAATAGTTATATTCCTAAAAATCACAAATTTTCCTGCTCCATCTATCCTCGCTGCATTATAATATCTTTCATCTATAGTTTGAAGTCCTGCAAGTATTATAAGGGTTTTATAACCAAGACCTTTCCATATGTTTAAAAAAACGAGCATAGGCATGGTCCATTTTTCATCTAATAAAAAGCCTTGACTTTGATATCCTAAAAAATTTATTATCATATTTAAAAATCCATATTCACTATGAAAGATCCATCTCCATACTACAGAAATAGCAACAGATGCAGTTACAAATGGTATAAAATACACGCTAGTAAAAAAACCCTTTAGTCTTTTTATCTTATTTATATTGATAGCAACTATCAATGCTAAGGCAATTGATAAAGGAACTGACAAAGCAACATAAGTAAATGTATTTTTAATAGCAATATAAAAGTTTTCATCTGTAAGTACGTTAATGAAGTTGTCAAGTCCTACTTCATATACTTCATCTGTCACATAATTAAACTTTGTATAAAATCCCATAGCAAAAACCTTAAACAAAGGGATAAGCTGAAAAACTACTATTATTAGCATGCTTGGAATTAGATACAAATAATTCTTATACCACTTATTCCTCATCTTCATAGAACACATCCCCTATAAGTTTATTGTCTTTATATATATGAAAGGATTTCACCTTAAATTTGCCATCGCCATCCATACAATGAATATGATTACCATAAACTAAGGATAATCTTCTTTCACTGCATTCGATTACACTTATTACATCTTTACCTAAAACTTTTTCTTCTATAAGTTGTCCATTAATATTTCCATTCTTGTCTGGAACTATATTTTCAGGTCTTATTCCTATTTCAACATCATCCATATTCTCTATTGAAGGCACATTAAACTTTAACCCTTCACCCTGAAAAACATTATTTATAATCTTACCTTTTACTAAATTTATTTTTGGTCTTCCTATGAAAGAGGCTGCAAATATAGATTCAGGTTTTCTATATAATTCCTCTCCATTACAATACTGCATTACCTGTCCGTCTTTCATTAGCAATATTTTATCCGATATAGACATAGCTTCTTCTTGATCATGAGTTACAAATAATGTAGTTATTCCAACTTTTCTTTGTATAGCTTTTATCTCTTCTCTCATTTCTACTCTTAACTTCTCATCTAAATTACTAAAAGGCTCATCCATTAAAAGTATACTAGGTTTCTTTATAAGGGCTCGTCCTATAGCAACTCTCTGCTGTTGTCCACCTGAAAGCTGATTTGGTTTTCTATTTAATAAATTTTCAAGCTTTAGCAATGATACTATCGGCTTTAAAACCTCTTCCTTATCTTTTTTTTTCATTTTTTTAACTTTTAAAGGAAAAAGTATATTTTCTTTTACGGTCATATGAGGATATAAAGAATAGTTTTGAAATACCATTCCTATACCTCTCTCTTCTGTAGGTATATCTTTTACATTTAAATTATCAAAAAATATCTCTCCGCCACTCTCTTCTATTAATCCACTTATCATAAATAAAAGAGTGCTTTTACCACAGCCACTTGGACCTAATATAGATATAAATTCTCCATTCTCAACGATTACATTAACATCATTAACAGCAGTAATTTCATCAAATTTTTTATATAAATTTTTTAAAACTATCTTCATTTAATTCACCACTTTTATTAATATAAATTTTACATTCACCAATCTATAACTTATCATCTTATTCTTTTTTTATCAAATAGCCCTTTATAATAGATGCTTTACCATCTATAGAAATATTAAATAAATTATAATTTTCTTTATTTTAATGTTATAATTTTTAAAGTATTATCTTTACTTAAAAGTTTGAGGGGGAAAATCATTATGCATAGAAATAAAAAGCTTATTATTGTATGTCACTGCATATTGAATCAAAATTCAGTTGTTAAACCTCTAGCTAGAGCTAAGGGAGCTTTCCCTATTGCATCCATGCTTTTAAAAGACGGTATAGGTTTTATCCAACTTCCATGTCCAGAATTTAAATTTTTAGGTATAGACAGGCCTTCTATGACAAAATCTGATTATGATTGTCCTGAATACAGAACCTTATGTAGAAATCTCTTCCTTCCATTTGTTGATGATATAAAAGCATATATTAGTAATGGTTACGAAATAGTTGGAATTTTGGGAATTAAACATAGTCCTACCTGTAGTGTGCGAGGACGTCAAGGAATATTTATTGAAGAAATAAATTCTTTATTAAAAAGCAATGATATAACCCTAAAATCTTATGATATACCTGAATCTTATAATGAAGATAGTGAATCATTAGAACTATATCATGAGATAAAGTCCGCTTTTAACCTTTAAATAATGTGTAAAATTTTAATTTGTATAAAAAAAACCATAAGAAAGGAGCAATTCGCTGATTTCTTATGGTTTTTTTTGCGTAATATGCTTTTATAAACATTTGTTTTATAAAATCCATTACTATTTTGTGATAAAATATATCTGCAAACGACATTTTATACGAAAAGGAGTCCTTAATTTATGAAAATTCTTACACAAATAGGAATTGTACTTGGTATATGCTTTCTAGGTGAAATGATTGCATCAGCATTACCTTTTTCTTTTCCTTCAAGTGTTATAAGTATGATAATTCTATTTATTCTTCTTATAACTAAAGTTATTAAAACCGAACATATAAAGGAAAAATCAGACTTTCTTTTAAAAAACATGGCTTTTTTCTTTATCCCTGCTGGAGTGGGCATAATGTCTAATTTCGAATTTATAAAAAGCAGTATAATTCAGATACTTATAATATGTCTTATAACTACTATACTTACCTTTGTAGCTACATCATTTACTGTACAAGCAGTCTTAAAGCTTCAAAGAAAAATAAGGGGGAATGCATAACATGGACTTTATTTGTAAATCTCCATTGTTTGGAATAGTACTTTCAATACTTGCTTTTGAAATAGGTCTTTATATAAATAAAAAATTAAAATCCCCTATTTTTAACCCACTACTAATTTCTATAGCACTTATAATATTGTTTTTGTGTATTTTTAATATTCCATTAGAAAACTTTAATGTAGGTGGAAATATGATTTCATTATTCCTTGCACCTGCTACATCAGTATTAGCTATCTCAATATATAATCAAATAGATATGCTTAAGAAAAACTTTCTTCCTGTAATATCTGGAGCATTTGTGGGATCTTTAGTATCTATGGGTAGTGTATTTTTACTTTCTAAAGCATTTGGGCTAGATAAGGCTTTAACTGCTTCATTGATACCTAAATCAGTTACTACTCCTATAGCTATAGAGATATCTTCACAATTAAGTGGTATCGTTCCAGTAACTGTAGCAGCTGTTATAATAACAGGTATATTAGGTTCAATACTTTCTCCTGTATTAATAAAAATATTTAGGGTGAAAGATCCAATGGCAGCTGGTATTGCAATAGGAACCTGCAGCCATGCTGTAGGAACTTCAAAAGCTATAGAATTAGGCGAAGTTGAAGGCTCTATGAGCGGCGTTGCCATATGTATAGCTGGAATAATGACAGTTATAATTTCCTTATTTTTATAATTTAAAAGCATTGAAATAAAAGATAAAGGTTATATCTTTTGTTTCAATGCTTTTATTGTATTACTCAAAATATTTTTCTACTATTTCCTCTGCTAAGTTTCTATATAAATTTGATAAGTTTATAAGAGATAAAATATGTAATATTAATTCTTCATTCTCATCTTTCAAATTTTCAATTTGAGATTTTTCATTTTCTAAAAACTTTTCTAGATTTCCTTTGGATTTTTCTAAGTATTTTGAATACAGGTCTGTAAGCTCTTTTTCATCATTATTTTCTATAAGTGTACTTAAAACATTTTTTATAGAATTTATAGGTATACCTTGTTTTAGATTATATATAAGTATTAATAATATTATATGATTCATGGAATACTTCTTATTATGGATTGGAGGCAGTAGTTTATCTTTAGCATAATTATTTATCATAGTCTTTGTCAGATGTTTATTTTTATCCGATTTTTCTCCTTGGTCTAAAATGTTGTCAAATAGAGTTATAACTTGATCCATATACAAATCCAATTTGGGAATATCTTGAATTTCTATTGTTTTATTATTCTTTATTTCATCTAATATACTTAATAATTCCTTATTCATATTATCTCCTCCTTGTAACATAGTTTCTATAACTATGTATAATTGCCTCTATATATTATAGTAATAAAGATTATAAAAAAAGTCAAAATTTTTCACCTATATCTCTTGTTTATTTCCAACTTATGTTGTATCATATTAATATAACCTCATATAGTTTTCAAAACCATATGTTGTGACTAAGGAGTTGATTTAATGAAAAACACATACAGAGAGCCTATAAATGGTTTTACTCATTTATTTGGTGCATTAATTTCTTGTGTAGGTCTTGTATTTATGCTGGTAAAGGTATTATCTCAAGGAGGAAATTATGCTGCTTTAAGCGGTGCATTAATCTTTGGTATTAGCCTTATATGTCTTTACACCGCCTCTTCTATTTATCATTTAGTAAATGGTACAGATAAGGTTTTAGCATTTTTAAGAAAACTTGATCACTCCATGATTTTTGTTTTAATAGCAGGTACTTATACTCCTATATGTCTTCTTTGTCTTGATGGCACTCTACGTATAGTACTTCTTTCAGTAATATGGAGTCTCGCTTTAGCAGGAGTGGTATTCAAAATGTTTTGGTTTAATGCTCCAAGGTGGATATCCACAATTGCTTATATTGGAATGGGATGGATTGCACTATTTATATTCTCTCCACTCTCAAAAGCTTTACCTTTCATGGGATTCTTTTGGCTTATTCTTGGTGGTGTTATGTATACTGTTGGTGGCATTATGTATGGATTAAAAAGACCTAATATATCCGATAAATTTGGCTTTCACGAACTATTTCATGTCTTCATACTTTTAGGTAGTTTAAGCCATTTTATATTGATCTTTAATTATATATTGTAAAATAATACAAAAATAAGAGCTTATAATAAAGAAAGTTATAGCTCTTATTTTTTTATATAATTTTACCTAAAAACTTGTCGCTTCTTTTTCTTAACATATATTATATTTCTACATTTTTATTATAGAATATATGATATTCTATCTTTGTAGAGATTTCTAATAATCAATATTTAAGGAGTGTATTATATGAAAGGTTTACTCCAAAAATTAAAAATTTCAAAAATAGAGTTTTTTCTTATCTTAGGTTTCTTCATATCAGCCTATTCTTTCAGTATAACTATAAGCTCTTGTTACAGATATTATAGAATAGCCGTAGAAAGCAATAAATTTTATGATGATTATTTATTGACAACTCTAATATCTAAAGACTCAGCTTTAAACCTATCAGATTATATCAAATCTTTCACGGATAATGATATAAATGACTTTTCTCTAAATCCTATAGCTTCCCATGGAGAGCAAAAGAATGTAATGACTTTTAATAAAGTTTTTTTAGCTGGTGATGGATTCGATATCACAAAATATGCAGATATATCAGGTCGCTATCTAAATAAAGACGAATTAAAAAGCAATAAAAAACTTGCAGTTATAGGAGAAGCTTCAAATCAATATTCAATTAGGCATGATGATAAATCCTATGTCCAATTGTTTAATGATTTGTATGAAATAACTGGTGTCATTAGAAATTCTAATTTCTTTATAGATACCTCCATAATCCCTATAATGTCATTAGGCTTTGAAGCTTCTACTTATGAATCTTTGAGTTTTCTAGTAAATAAAACTCACTTTAATTCTTTAAAAAACTTAGAAAACTCCTCTTTACATATATCTTTCAAGGAAATACCTCAAAAATCAATTGTAAAATATATAGTAGATAATGTGCCTAATTTTAAAGAAATTAGTTATGAAATCTATCTTGGTCTTATTAATTTAGTCTTATTTTCATTTTTCTTTGCCAATAGTATAAAATCAAAAATTGCTATTATGAAAGTCTTAGGGGCAAAGAATACAGATATATTTAAAGAACTTTTAAGTAGTATCTTAAAGCTGTCTACTACAGGAATAGTTTTGGGGCTCTTATCTTCATATATAACTATTCATTTTATGAGTACAGCATTCCCTAGAACCTACTCCCCATTAGGCATAACTAACATTTCTATAACATTTTTAATTGTATATCTTATATCCATACTAGTGTCTATTGGTATTTTATTTAATGTTATGAAATTTAAATTGATGAAAGATATAAGGTGATGATATGAGAGATAAATTTTTATTTTTTGATTTTAAAAGAAGTAAATTTTTAAATTTATTAATAATCATGCAAGTATGTCTTTGGCTATTTTATATAGCATCCTTGATATCACTATTTAGATTTGATAGTTCCTATCACTCTAGATTTGAACGCTCTATTGACACTTCTAATTCAGCAATGATGGTGTTTTATAAGATGATTCCTAAAGCTACCACTGAGGAAATAAAAACTGATTATATAGATAAAATACAAAAAACTTTAACCTTATTACATAACAATGGATATGAGCATGGTACTGTTAAGCGAGATCCATATACTGAAATACCTTTAGATGTATTAAAATCAACGAATAAAGATGTAAAGAATAACTTTTCTTTAGGTCAATCCAGCGATAATATGGTTATAAAATTTAATCCTTCTGCTATAAGTCACTACAATAATAATATAATAGGTGAAATTTCAACAAAAGACTGGATTACAAAGAATGATTATATCCCTACTGTTCTTGGATTTAATTATTCTAAAAAATTCAATATTGGAGAATCATTTAGTTATGATAACAAAACTTACTTAATTAAGGGATTCTTTAAAAAAGATTCTCTTACCTTTGATTATAGCGATGCCGTAAATAGTTCATTTCTATTAAATTCATCTATTGTCATTCCTGGTGAAGATAAAGATTTTTTTGAAAATTTTAGCTATGAGCCTATAGTCATCTATCCTTCAGCAAATAATACTTTAAATCTGAAGGACATAGAAAAAATTTCTTCTTCAATTTCTTCTGATATAGTTGTAAAAGATTTGAATGAGGATTTAAATATTTTTCTAACTGAAATAAAATCTAGGAAACTTTTTGAAACCATCAGAATTTTAATTATTACTTTAATAGCTACTGCTTCTATTGTTGCAACAATTTCTTATAAAATTACCAGTGATAAAGATAGGATAGGTTTGCTTTTCTGTTTAGGTATAAAAAAAATAGAAATATTCACCATATTTTCAACAGAATTTATGATTAATGTCTTAATAGGTATATTATTAGGAAGCATGTTTTATATAAAAAATTATAAAAAAGTATATTCATTTTTTATAAACGAAAACTTGCTTTCAAATTTATATATGTCTATAGGTATCTTATTAATAATTGTATTAGCTATTATTATATTACAATTTAGTGAGGTCAATAAATTAAGTCCTAAAGAAATGGTAGGTGGATTTGTAGAATGAGTATTTTAAAATTAAATAACATCTCAAAAATATATGGTAAGGGAAACAATGCTGTAAATGCACTTAATAATTTAAGTTTAGAGATATCACAAGGAGAACTCATTGCAATTATGGGCCCTTCAGGATGTGGAAAAAGCACTCTTTTAAATATACTAGGTTGTATTGATTACCCCTCTAGCGGACAGTATTTTCTCTTCGATACTCCTATAGACTTTAAAAAATTAAACACTCTATCAGACATTCGTAACGAAAAAATTTCGTTTATATTTCAAAACTTTGCACTTATTAAAGATTTAACTGTTATAGAAAATGTTATATTACCTTTGAAATTTAGACGTATTCCCCTTAAATCAAGAAGAATAGTTGGTGAAAAATATCTAAAAGAGCTTGGTATTGAAAGCTTAGCTAAAGCCTCTATAAGAGAGCTTTCTGGAGGTCAACAGCAAAGAGTTGCTATTGCAAGAGCACTTGCTCAAGAAACTGATATTATTTTAGCTGATGAACCAACTGGTGCTCTTGATGAAGAAAATAGCATTAAAATAATGAACTTATTAGTATCTCTAAACAGAAAATATAATAAAACCATTATAATAGTAACTCATGATAATGTAGTTGCAAGTTTTTGTGATAAAACTCTATATATGAAGGATGGTTCTTGGACCACTTCTCATAATATTACCTCTAAATTTTCCAAATAATTCTAATCACAAATATCTCTTTCTTTCTATAGAGACTATTCAGATCTCTATTTTTGAATCTTTTTAAAATTTAAAATATAAAAAAACTCTATTTTTTAATATATAATAGAGTTGTACCAATAATGGTACTTATAAATACAAATGAAAGAAAAGAGGACAATTCTATGATAAAATTAATAGCTAGTGATATGGATGGTACTCTTCTTGATGGAAATGGAAAACTAAATGAAGAATTTTTCCATGTATTTAAAAAGCTTAAAAAAAATAATATAATTTTTGCAGCTGCCAGCGGAAGACAATATTTTAATCTTGCTGAGAATTTTAAACCAGTAAAAGATGATATGCTATTCATCTGTGAAAATGGTACCTATGTACTTCATAAAGATAAAGAACTTTACTCTAACGTTTTAGATAAAAGTTATGTTGATGCTCTTATAGAACATGGACGAACTATTGAGGGTTGCGAACTTGTACTTTGTGGCAAAAAATCTGCATACATTGAAAAGAGTTATGAAAAATTTATAACAGAAGTGGAAAAGTATTACTTTAAATATACTATTGTAGATGACCTTACAACTGTTGATGATGATATTTTAAAGGTTACTCTATGTGATTTTCTAGGTGCTAAAGAAAATAGCAATAATATAATTTCTCCAACGTGGGGGTCTAAACTTCATGTTGCGGTATCTGGTCAAATATGGCTTGATATAACTAATAAAGGTGCTAATAAAGGTGTTGCCTTAGAACATGTCCAAGAGAAACTTAATGTGTCTTATGACGAAACCATGGTATTTGGAGATTATTATAATGACTTAGAAATGCTAAAAAAAGCTCATTATAGTTTTGCTATGGAAAATGCTCCTGAAGAAGTTAAGGAATCATCTAACTTTGTAGCTAAAAGTAATATAAATAATGGCGTTTTAGAAGAGATAAAAAATAGAATTCTTTAATGATTAAATACAGCAAGTTTTCCTTGCTGTATTTTCTTTTATTTCCATTTATATGCTATAATATTATTGGTCATATGACAATTTAATTTGGGGGAGATTTTATGCTATATAGAAATTATGGTAAAACTAACGAAAAAGTATCCACATTAGGTTTTGGTCTTATGAGACTTCCTTTATCAGATGGCAAAATAGACAGGTCAAAATCTAGTGAACTTTTAGACTACGCTATATCAAGAGGGCTAAATTATTTAGATACCGCTTATCCATACCACAATGGAGAGTCAGAGGAATTTTTAGGTGAATATCTAAAGTCACGTAATATTCGTGAAAAAGTATTTATTGCAACTAAACTTCCAAGTTTTCTTATAAAAACTAGAGATGATTTTGAAAAATATTTTAATGAGCAGATGAAAAAACTTCAATTGGATTATGTTGATTTTTATCTAGTCCATGCTTTGAACAAAGAGTATTTTGAAAATGTGAAATCTCTTGGAGTTTTTGAGTTTCTTGATTCCTTAAAAGCTCAAGGTAAAATCAAACATGTAGGTTTTTCTTTCCACGACAAATTAGAAGTTTTTAAAGAAATTGTTGATTCTTACCCTTGGGAATTCTGCCAAATACAATATAATATCTTAGATGCAAACTATCAGGCAGGCGAAGAAGGCTTAAAATATGCTACTGATAGAGGTCTTGGACTTGCTGTAATGGAACCTTTAAGAGGTGGAAGGCTTGCTTCAAATGTTCCTAAGGACATTAAAGAGCTTTGGGATAGTGCCGAAGTTAAACGAACTCCAGCTCAATGGGCCTTTAAATATCTTTGGAACAATGAAAATGTAGATGTGGTTTTAAGTGGTATGAATGATTTTGATCAAATAAAGGATAATATAGATACTGCCGAAACTACAGATGCAAATTCCTTATCTCATTCTGAAACAGAACTTATTGAAAAAGTTAAAGAAAAATACATTTCAAAAATAAAGGTAAACTGCACCGCATGCAGGTACTGTATGCCATGTCCAATGGGAGTAAACATTCCTAAAGCTTTCGACTATCTAAATAATGCCTCTTTGTTTGATGATTTATCAACATTTAAAGAAAACTATATAAAATCCCTTAAAGATAAAGAAAGCCCTGTAAATTGTATTAAATGTGGAAAGTGTGAAACTATTTGTCCTCAACACATAGAAATAAGAAAATCTTTAGAAGAAACTATTTCTGTTTTTAATTTATAATAAAAAAATGGGATGAAAACTCATCCCATTTTTTATATAATTGTTACTATAATAATAGCAGCTTTCTCCATGTTTCTTTTCCCACAATACCATCTTCAGTTAACCCATTATCTCTTTGAAATTTCATTATAACTTGTTTAGTTCCATAACCCAAAATGCCGTCTGCTCCATAAGGTAAGCCATATCCAAGTGATGTAAGACGTTGTTGCATTATTCTTACAATGCCTCCTGTATTACCTATTCTGAGCATAGGACATACTTCTAAAGTATTCTCATCAGCTATTCCTTGTATAATCTCAATATTACCTCTTTCCTTGCTACATTCTTTTTGAAGCTCTTCCACCCAGCTTTTCCTGCTTTTCTTTCCTATAATTCCATTAACTATTTCACTAGCCATAGCTTCTGCATTATACAATTCCATGTCTTTTTCATTGTCTATAAAACAACATTCTATCACCATAGCTTTCATTACCGTTTTTCTAATAACATATAATCTTGATCCATCCTTAATTCCTCTGTTACGATATCCCAGACTAGATATATTTTCCAAAATATCTAGAGCCTCTTTAAACTTTCTAGCGGCATAGGTATAAATCTCTGTTCCATATGCAATACCATTAAAAGCATGCAGATGTAATGATATATATAAATCTCCCCCCTCTTTGTTAGCAGTTTTAACTCTATATTCTAAGGATTCGTGCAATGTAGCTGCATTATCAGGACTACATACTATAACTCTATGTCCTATAGCTTCCAATTTTTCTTTTATCTTATAACCTATTTCTCTAGTGCATTCCTGCTCTTTTCTGCCACAACCTTCCGTACCTAAGTCAGCTCCGCTTAACGTATGTCCCATATCCAGTAAGATTTTCATTTTAGACCTCCTTCTTAATTTCTGTACATACTACATAGTGTGCGAATCTTTAATAACCGTCACTTTAAAATTTTAATTTTTTACGGTAACACAATAGTTATAAAATTTTTATATGATTCCTTAGATATAACTTTTTTATTTTATTGTATAAAATTTTTTAAAGTGTCTATAATTTAGAAGGAGTTTAATGCTATAACCTATTTTTATTTTTTTATAATACTCCCTCTATTTTAAAAAGCTAGATACGAATCTGGCTTTTTTATTTTCTTTGTGTCTTTTCCTACTATATCAACATAATATACCCTACAGCAGAATTCTCTATTTCTATATTTGTCCATTTTCATATATCGTTAAACTACTCTTACCCTTCAAGACCCCCCATAAAACTTTAAATACTCATCTTTGGAGGTATTTCAAGTTTGCATTTAATAAACTATGTACATCATTCAACTTTGAATATGCGGTATTAAATATAAAGTTATCTTCTTGGATTTTCAAAAGATGGTGGTGTAGGGTTCAGAGATTCATGATTAGGCCCAGGAGTAGATAAATTAAAATATAGTTTAGAGTCTTAAGTAACTCCAAAATCTTTATTTGAACCTGTATTTTGAACCTTATTTAAAGCTTCTCTAAATAAAGCATTATGAGCCTCTTCTCTATTTAGTAAGAAATCAATTGTTGCTCTTACTTCTTTATCTTCTATTTGTCTATATAAATATTCATAAACTACTTTAGCTCTCTGCTCAGAAGCTATATTGGATAACAAGTCAGCAACTAAATCCCATGTTACTGTGACATAATCAGATGTCCAAGGTGATCCTGATGAATTAATTAGAACTGGTGACAAATCACATTGTACATATGTTTGAATTTCACCACTATCAACTTTTTCATTACTGTATTATTTAACTTTCAAATAACGTCTATATCTTCTTATCTTATAATTGCGAACTTATTTTATTAATAATATAGAAAAACCTTCTCTTAATTTCAGGTCATTAGCGCATCTTCTATAAACTTAAGTTATTTTTTCTTATCTACCCTTCCTATATAAATTGCATATTATAATTTCCATTACACACAATAACTTTGAAAGGATGATATTCTATGAAAAAATATATTTGTATATTGTTAATTTTGATAGGATTAACATTTAATCCATTTGTTTCAACGACTGCATTTGCCAAAAATATATTCAATGAAGGCATTTATACATCAAGTGATTTTAACTTCTCATCTAATGAAACTTATTTTGTGCAGAATATTTCATCAAATAATAGTGCTCATATTACCATTTATAATGAAAATCAACTTATTTTACAAAGTATCCATCTAAATCCTAAATCAGCTAAATTTGATTTAATTCCTCTTAAACCTAGTTATAGAGTTGTAATAGTTGGAAATGGCAAAATATTCATTGATAAAGATACCAGATAAATTCTTTTATTATTTTATTGTCATATGAGTGTATAATCTTACGTAAGTATCCTCATATGACGTTATTTAATGCTATTTCAATATAGTGCTACAATTTATTGTCCTACCCACCATTTCATAACATCCTCAGAAGTTTTATGAATAGAGCTTTAAAATTAAGGCTAATTAAAGAGAACCCTTGTAAATATATAGAACGTCCAAAAAGAGAAAAATTCACTCCGGATATATTAACTCCTAGTGAAATCTCTACAATAGTCAATAAGCTAGATTTATCTAATGAATATGATTATATGTTTTATATTGCTCTTAGATTAACTCTGGAACTTGGACTTAGACGTGGTGAACTTGAAGGTCTTGAATGGAATAATCTTAAGCTTAGTGAAAACTCATTAATTATCAAAAATAATATGATATATAGTAATGGTCATGTATATTTAACTACTCCTAAAACTATTGAGAGTATAAGAGAGTTAGATTCCATGATTTAAGACATACTAATGCAACCTTGCTTTTGCAGCAAGGAGTAAATTCAAAAGTAGTTCAAGAAAGATTGGGTCATAAAGATATAGCTACAACTTTAAATATCTATTCTCATGTAAATAAAAAAATGCAGAAAGATGCCACTGACAAACTCACAGACATTCTTCACTTTTAGAATGTCAAAAGAATTTCAATAAAAAAAATACTAAGCGTAAACCTAGTATTTTCAATGCGCGACTAAATCTATAAGCCGAGTTCTGTATTTTACCTTGTAATATTTTAAATGTTTTTTACTGTTTATTATAGTTCTTTAAAGTATTGACACAACTTATTTTAATTGAATAATTGTTTTTTATAGTTGTTTATAATTATTTTTGAATAAGGGAAAAGCAAGGGAAAGATGTTATCTAAAAACATCCTTTTTTAAATTGGCTTAGGAAGTTTAGTTATAAAACTTGAATATCCTTTGCTATAATAAATTAAGTTTAGACTACTATACTTTTCCATGTCTCTCAGATCCTCAAATTCAAAATCATCTAACTTTGATTTAAAATGATTGAAATCATTCTCTGTAGCACCTTTTAACAACATATATGAACTTCCACTTGCTTCTAGCGTTTCAAATATATCTTCTAGTTGATTTATATATTGAGTGCTAAATATGAATTTGCACCCAAACTTCCTACTTTGAGGAATGATATATTCTAGTGTATTCATGCATGTAGGCGCTTGAAATACTTCATCAACAATTATATTAACCCTTCTTGGTTTACCATGCATTGAACCTCGTATTTGACTTGCTAGCCATATCTTACTTATCCAATAAGTAATTAATATATTTTTTATCATTTTTGTAGGAAAATCACTTTCTTTCATTTGTATAAGCACCACTTTACCTTGCTCCATGCATTCAACTAAATCAATATTATTTTCACAACTCTTGTTATACATAAATTTTAGTTTAAAATCTTCTCTTAGCATTGATATTCTATCTAAAATATGTTCTATTTTACTATCTTTAGTTCCTATTTTTTCTGATGGATTATCTTTTGTTGCTTTGGACCATTCATCCAATTCTTCTAATGTTGATATTTCCGAAGACAAATACTCTCTTGTTTCTGGATCTAATGAATCTATATATTCTTCTCTTATTTTATAGTCTTCCAAACAATCTACTATACTTTTTACACTTGTATATCCCAAACAAAGAGAGACATTAGCTGCAGCATTTAAGAATCTTCTCATTCTGCTACTTAGCGGATCACCAACAGATATACTGTCAACTAGTGACATGATTTGTTGTGCTTGCTTGCTAGCTAAATCAAGTTTTTCATAAGTGCTCATATCTTCGCTCACTTTTATCTCATTATAGCCTAATCCTTGTATATCTTTTTCGTTGGCTAAATTTATTACTACAAGTTTATTCTCCGGAACTAATTTTCTTATATTTTCGCTTAGTTCTCCTCCTTTTATAAAATCTAAAAGTACTATACCATCATTATTCTTAGAACAGTTAACGGACAAATTGTTTATTAAAGTTGTTTTTCCACTACCTTGTGCTCCTATTAAACACAGTGGATAATTGCCAACATCATAAGTGTTTTCTAAATATGCTGGAGTTTTCATTCCTTTGCATACATTTTCACCCAAACACATATATCCGCTTCTTAGTTCTTCTGGTAATGGAGTTTCTTCTGTTTTTATATAATTTATATTAAACTGTCTTAAAAGCTGCCTACCAGGTATTTGTATAAAGTTCTGGCATTCATCTGTAGAAAAAGTATTTATATCTATATCTTTAAATTTATAGTCATTGATATTTGGTATCTCTTTAACTTTTTTAGATTGCAACTCATTATCCTCGTCCAAAACTCTGTAACTATGGCATATTGAAAGTGCATTATTATCCCTACGGGTAGGATCATTGCTACTACTTACTACTGCTATTTGCGTATCTAATACTCTTGTTTCCTTTTTCTTTTTAGTTGCTGGAGATAGTTCTTTAACACTTTCTAGAGCTGTGGCCAAAGCTTCAGCTAAACTTTGGTTATTAGTTTTCTTTTTCTTCCCTCCAGTAAAATCATTTAAGATTTCAAATAAATCGTCTAATAAACTTAAAAAAAATGTTAACGCAGACTTTCCAGCATAGCTTAAGTTCATTTTTTCTTTCTCAACTGGTTTATGTTCTTTTAATTTATCCATAGTGTCTGTATACTGTTTAAGCCATCCAAACTGGCTCCTGGGCAAGAAATTATATATAATAGTAACTCTATCTGTTTCTTCCATAATCTCTATTACATTAAGTATAGAATTAAGTGGTTCATTAGATTTTTTATCTACCTGCAGACTTAAAGCATCCTCTTTTTTGTAGTTAAGTTGATAAGCTATAGAATCTGTAGAAAATGGCTTTATTTCTTCAACTTCTACTATCGTTGCTTTGTTCCATATCTCTGTTATTTTTTCTAATATAATTGCTTTAAAAACTATAGGGACCATAAAATAAAAGTTAGCATTATTCTCTTCTATGTCTATAATGTAAGATATCTTAAAATTTGTTTCAAAGAAAAGTTTCTTTTGTTCTTTTCTTATTCTTTTATTTATCCCCTTCCAGGTATGAGTAATAGCTTTAGCTATATTTGTAGAATTGTAATTGCGAATTGATTTATGAGGTGTTATTTTAAGAAATGTATACTTTGGTTTAACTAATTCAAAATATTTATCTAAAGTTATGCTTTGAATTTTCTTCATTCCCCTATCACGCCCTTTATAGATTGCAATAAAAAGTATATAACAAATGATATAGATACATATCTACCAGCTTTCTTTTGTCCTGCTATATATATAATTAAAGCTAGTAAAGAAACATATAAGCATATCCAATATGATGAATTTATAACACCATTTAGAATCCATTTCCCAATATCCATTAATGAATCTTTTATACTTTCTGTTATCCACTCGGCCATAATAACCTCCTATACAAACATTTCTCTTATTAAATCAAAGAACCAAGGAAGAAAATAAAAGCTTCCAAACCCAAGAACATATTTTAATATTATTTTTCCTATTCCTTTAGTGTCTCCTTGCATAAGTGATCTTACAATTTCCATTATGCACCCTATTATGCAAATCCAATATCCAAAGGTCCGGACAATATTTAATATTTGGAATCCAGCCGAGTCTACTTTGTCTAAATTTGAAGCTGCATAAGCTTTCTTCATATATAAACCGTTAGCCAAAACAAAAGTAACCATAGCTCTTAATCTTCTATCTCTGTTTATTTTTCTTGCTAGTGCTTCTACATCATTTCTAGTGTACAAACTATATTTGCATTTCATATATATAATTTTCATATTTCCTCCTGAATAAAATTAATAAAATATGCCAATACTACAAATAATAAAAAGAGGTGATTAAAGTGACAATACCATTTATAGTATCTTTAGTATCCATGGCTATAAGCGCTGGTGCAGAAATAGCTTGTAGATTAATGGGAATGTAAACAAATTATTAACTTAGCTCATTAACTCACAAAATCAGTAATCTTTTGATGTGCTGTTGCATATGCTATCTTATAGCGCAGCGTAGCTAGCGAAGAGATAGCTCCTTAGCCATAGTCCAACTTTATGGATTGTGGCTATTTTAGTTAAACATCAGCAATTCTATTTTCTTATTTTCATGATCTATCTCATAATCTCGACTGTGAATGCCTATAAAATCATCCCCAATAAATTCTTCATAAACTGAATCTGTTGCTAAATTGTTTTCCATCCAAAGAGTCATAAATTCATTTAAAGTAAAATTATAATTCTTATTTAACTTTTTGTCGTTATTCCACTTATTTTCTAAATACTCATATAGCTTCATAATATCTTCCTCCTTATTTTATATTGAAAATGGATTTGATCCTCTTCTTTTAGGCTTTTCTTCAGTTAATGTTTCAGTGGCATCTTTTTCTTTTTTTATAAGTTCTTTAATATAGATAGATGGGCTTAGCTGTTTTTGAAGAAAATCATAAATATCCTTTTCTGACTCTTTAAAACTTATCCCAACCTTTATAGCCATATATTTCCACCTATCCTTTCATATCCTAATGCATTTGCAAAGAAACTATTTTTTATCAACTGTGCGTTTGGTAGTATGCTTTGTATTATCTTATAAAGCATTTCAGCACCTCCACCCACTAACGCTATATCATAAGTCTTTATAGAATAATCCACCTGTATTTGGCTTATAACGTCTTCTATAAACATCTTATACACAGAAGTAGCAAAGTCTATATTCTGATGTTCTCCATATATTTTTAGTCCATTTCTTAATATTCTTTCTGTATCTTCTAAACCAAGATCTAATCCAAACTTGTTATTTATAGCATTTATAAAATCTCCTTTAAGATTTAGCACACCTTTTGCTAAACTATAAGGCTTCTTTATCTTCCTTTTGCAACCTTCATTGGCTAATAAGCATACATCTGTTGTTCTTCCCCCAATATCTAAAACGATTCCTTCAAATTCATTTGGTACAGCTGCAACTCCTTCTGGAACCACTTCTATATCATCTATGAATATCTTTTTTCTTGCTCCATTTATAGTTATAGTTTTATTTGAGTTTTGCAAAATGAGATTTCTTAAATACTCTTTATCTTCTTGATATTGGCTTAGTGGTAAACCACACACTATTTCATTTATAACATCGTCTGTGCTTAATCCTATTGCCGCAAATAATAATGGAACCAAACTATTTTTATAAGCTTTTCTATACTCTGTATCAAAGTTACCCTCTTCTAAATAGTAAGTCTTGTTCTCAAGTTCCAGTATGTCAGAATTCTCATTAAGACTTTTGTTATTAGATACTTTTGCTAGAAAAGATACTCCTTTACTTGTCTTTACTGCAAAATTGCCTAAATCTACACCTATAATCATTTTTATCCTTCTTCCAATTTCTTACTTATACTTTATTATATGCACTATTACCAGAAATGTTTCCTAAAATTTTCCTGTTATTTTTACCGGTAAAATTTATATAAAAAAAGAAGGCTACTTCTTGGCCTTCCTCATTTCTTTGCGTATTAAATTTTTTAAATATTTAGCTCTAGAAATCTTATTGCTTTTAGAATTAACAAACTCATACAATATAATTTCCTCAGGATCATCTTTATTAAAAGTTATTTCTATCCTCTCATATTTATCACTTCTCATAATTCCACCCCATATTTTATATTCTATACAACGTTTAAATTTCCTTTTATTTAGGAACGCTTAAGGTGAGGTGATATTTGTGAAAGGATCAGCAAGAGTAGATATATTAATATACTTAGCTTTTATATTGCTATCAATAGTTTTAATAACCATTATATTTTAGATAAATTATTAATACAATCCTTTAACATCTCTATTTTTCTGTTAGACGCTTCTACTGAAATTTGCTCAAAAAATATATTTGAAAAAGCCATAAAATCTTCGTGAATTTTATTGTTTTCTTCAATATTTGAGTATATTGAAAGAATACTCTTATTTTTTATATTTTTTAATTTCTCATTAATTTCATTAGAATTATGAGAACTTGCAAGTATTCTGAAAATGATAAAGTATTCTATCGATCTCCTCATAAAATCTTCTCCTATTCCTTCACTATCCTCAAATCCCCACCACATTAATGTCCTTTTAATTTCGTTTATACATTTGTAAATAATATCAAAATTATAATCATATATCATAAATGTCTCTATATTTCCATGCTTACTTTTTAAAATAGAATCTAACTCTTTTGAACTATTTTTCATCTTTAAATAATACATATATATTAAGATTATAATTATATACTTCTTATCTTTTTCTCCACAATCCATTTCAAGTTGCTTGAAAAAAGTATTTTCCAATATTTCCGTCTCATTATTGTCTATTAAAACTTTTGTATATCGACATAACTGAATATAAACTTCATCTATCTTTTTTTCTTTAAATTCTTCAAAGTTATAATCTGTAAAATCTTTTAGATTTCTGAACATATCTTCTTTTACGATTGCCAACATTTCATGATTCAAGTCATCAAATTTTTTATTTTTAAGTTCATAATATATACGTGTTGAGTATAATTCAAGATATGTATTATGTGAAAGTGAATGTTTCTTATCTTCATCTTTAAATTTAAGATTATCATATAGTTGATATTCTATTTCATATATTAATGAATTATCATCTTTATTTAACAAAATTACTGAAGCTATAGCTGAGTGTATAGTATCATATACATTAGTATATATGTTTAGATATATTTTATTGTTTTTCACATTGCATGTAGCATATAAATTTTTTAAAGATTCAAGTGCAATTATAATTTTATCGATATTCTTTTCTTTAAATATATGATCAAATATGTCAGATAAACAATTATTAAAATCTGCCAATATATAATCGTTTTCTATAGGATGATAGTCTCTTATACTTACTAATATTTCATTAAATAAATCTAAATTTTCTTTAACAATCCATATATTATTAGAATAACTGTTTATTAAAGTATCTTTTTTTAATTTATTTAAAATATTATTGATAAACTTTTTTTCATTCTCGCACTTTGATTCTATGTATTCTTTGAGTTCTTCTCTTAAATATTCTTCTCCTTTAAATATAGAAAAAATATCAAGTGTCATAAATATAATAATTCCTATACTTATAAGAAAAAAAGAAAACAATGTATTATAATTTTTTAGCATTATACAAATGCATGAACATACTATTAAAATTAATTCTATTATTATATTTCTACTATGTTTAAATATAGGATGTCTATTATAGGATAAATATTCAAATATATTAATTCCATAGATTTGATCTTTTAAAATTCCTCCTAATATTGTTATTAATGCAATTCCTAATGTTGATATCGATACCTGAGCAGAAAATATAGCAAATATTAATTCCTTATATATGTTATTATCAACATTAAATAAGTTGCAGCCTGAATATCTGTCAAAACTTATTCCAACATATAAGATCAGTATAAAAAATATCATAACTATTATATCTGTATTTTTTTTATTTTCCATTTTTCTCTCCTTAGTCTATTTAAATATAAATTGTACACATATGCTAATTATAGCTAGAGATACCTTATTAATACAAATATATAATAAAACAAATGAGTAGCTTACAATATTGCATAGCTACTCATCATTTAAATATTAAATAATTCATCTCTATCAATTTTTCTTTCTAAGTACCAATAATCTTTAGACTCACTATATATTTTAAATCCTTTATATATGTATTCTTCTTTGCTCCAGCTCTTCTCAACATCTACAAACATATCATTAATTCTTGCACATTCATTAAACACCAATGTAAGTAGATTATGTTCCATCAAGTCATCATCACACTTTTCATCTATATAACAATATCCTATTTTAATTCTCCAGGATAACTTTCATAATTTATAAATCCTAATACCTCATTATCTTCAACATCATATGCTATATACCATACTGTATTTTCTTCATTGTAAAGATAAGGCATTAGTCTTCTATATTTCCTAGTAGTAAAGAATTTACTCATAAGAGAGTAGAACTCCTGCAAATCATAGTTACCTTTATATTTTTTAAATTTAAACTTATCCATTTTTAGACTTCCCTCTTCATCTGTTTGTAATATCAATATCAAAGCATTTTATTGATTTTCCTCAGGCATTAACAATTTATTATCTCCCCCTAATATTTTTTTAAAGTCTTCAGATTTACTTAAAATTTTCTTATTTATTCTTATATCAGGACTTGATGATAGAAGCGTATTAGCTTGTTTCATTATTAATACCATTGATTCTTGAGCTATTTTTTCATGTTCATCAACATTCATACCTTGTTCTTTCATATCTTTTATTATACTATAATGTTTTTCAAAAATTTCTGTAGATTCAATTAAATTTTGTTTTTGTCCTTCTCTAGTATATTTTCTCATAAAAATATTATGAGCTATCTCTAATATATTTGCTATTACACTCAATATTTTTTTATCACCTGAATACTTAGTAAATAAACTTCCTGTTTCAACTCTTACAATATTTAATGGATCCTCTTCTGGATTAATCTTAGCTATTTCACATAATTTATTGTAAATAATGTACACGGGTGTTACCACGTTATTATATGTATCTTTATCTAAACTGTTATTAAGCAATCTTATTTCTAATCCATCATCTATATGTCCATTACAAAGTTTATTATCAATAATATTTATATTCAATACATAGTATTCAAATTTTTGCTTATTTTTACTATAGAATTTATCGCATTTATACATTTTGTATAATAGTCCGTTATATCATTAGAATCTGTAAATTTTTTATATTCGTGTATAATTTTATATGAACTTTTGAATTCATTAGTAAGAAAATCAGATTCTTCACTTAGAATCTCTCCCCCTTCATTCTTAAATTCAGATAATATTTCTCCAAATTCCATGAAATCTATGCTAATCAATTTTTCTCTTAGTTCTTTGTGATATGTGCATGTTACATCTATTAATTCATTTGCGTTAGCTTGCCCATTCGTATTATACGTTGAGCTAATAAGTTTATTAAAACTATAACTAAACATTTTTCTCTCCCACTCATTTTTTAAACAAAGAATTGATTCTAATTCTCTTATAATACTGTCCAATCTTCTAATAACTTGTAATTGATTATTTAATATTTCGACATAATCATTAAAAATCATCTTTTATCCCCCATAAATATCTAGTATTAGTCTTATTTGTAATTGTCTTGTCTTATATATTGTAAAACTTTTCTATATAAAGGACAAGTCTCGATTCTCAACAAAAATAAAAGGCAGAAAGATTTCTCTCCCTGCCTTGAATAAATTCTATAAAATTGGATAGTATCTAAAATGCATGGAAACATGCTATTTTATACTATTTTATTAGGGTGTAGTTGCCGAAACTGCACCCTTTTATATTTATAGTCCTAAAAGTGCTCTCCATGTATTTCTTCCAACAATACCATCTGCACTAAGTCCATTATCTTGTTGGAACTGCATTACTGCTTGTTTTGTTCCATTACCAAAGATACCATCTGCACCGCACGAAACATTATAACCAAGAGATATTAACCTTTCTTGAATTAGTTTAGTTATATTACCTTGAGCTCCTGGTTTAACAAGTGGACACCCAGCTAAAGTATTAGGTCCTGGATACCCATCCACTTTTTGATTGGAATAGCCTTGATTATTGCACTCTTGTTGCAAACTTTCCACCCAATTACTTTTGCCATTATCTACACTAACTAATTCTTGTAGCTTTCTAAATGTCTCTTCTCCTGCTAGTCCATCTACCATAGTACAGTATTTATTTTGAAATGATACTAAAGAGTCATAAGTTCCTTGTCCAAAAATTCCATCTGCTCCATAGCCCCCACAATTATAGCCTAATTGTATAAGTTTCTCCTGTAACTCTCTACATCTACTTCCAACGAAGTTCGTAGCTTTTTCTAAGTTAGATTGTGGCTTACTTTCTACTATAGGGGGTGTAGAAACTTCTCCAGTTAATTGAGATTTATACCATCCCCATAATCCTTCCTCTATAATCTTCCTAGGGCAATTTTTCCCTGTAGCATCCTTGTGCCTAATAACATGATCAACATCAATTCCATGCTTATTCATTAGATATTTAACTAGATCAATTGAATTAGTCATAGCCTTATTGAAGTCTCCATCTCTGTTTACGCATATCTCTATTCCTATAGAGTTTCCGTTATTAGCTTCAGGTACATCAGGATTTACTCCTGAGTATCTATCCCCTATGTGCCATCCTCTCCAAGTATCCTCTAAACACTGCACTATTTCATGGTCATCTACAGTGTAGTGTGCACTTGCTTGAGCATTAGGGTGATTCGCAAAGTAATTTCTATTTGCCATAGCATCTGCCCCTGCACTAATGTTGTCAGTATCATGAACTACTATATATCTAGGATTTATAGTGACTCCTTTTGAATAGTTAATATTAATAAGTTGTTTGTTAATTGGTAGCATTTACATTACTTCCTTTCTTAATTAAATTTAAAAGAGCAGCCTTTCGACTACTCGTGAATTTCTTTCTTTTCTCCATCTTTTAATTGTGCTAAAGCTTCTTTAAGCTTACTTGGTATCGGTAATCCTAATGAACCACAATTCTCTATAAGACTTAATCCTTCGTTAGCTATATAAAAATAACACACTAATGTTCTAAACACCCAGTTTCCAGTTCCTAAGAGCCTATCTAGCGCCACTGCTACTATAAGAACTATAAATATTACTGCTTTTCTCGCAATGCCCTTTAAGCCTACATCCGAGCTTAATTCTTTATTTATATATCCTCTTATAACGCCTGTAATGTAATCCATGCATATAAACAATATAAGTATTGCTAAAGCTGTGTCCCAAGTTCCAAAGAGCCATGTAAGCCATGTTCCTACTGCTGCTATAATAGTTTTAAATATGTTTCCTTTATCCATTTTAATACCTTCTTCCTTATTTTTAATAGCCATACTGGCTTTATAATTAATCGGTTCAAGTTTGGCAATAGCCACACCTCGGGCACCGTGGTCCATTAAACCTTATCCCACAAACTGGACATACACACATTATTCTCACCTCTCTTATTTTTTATATAAAAAAGAGACTTAGAACTACTCTAAATCTCTCTAAAATCTTTGTCGGTCTATTCTGCAATAAAAAAAGACCTACATGGTCCCTATTATCGTTTGTTTCTCTTCTTCTGTTATCCATTTTAAAGTAACTGCTCTTTCTAATCCGCTTAGATCTATTTGTTTGTTTAAATACAGCCTTTGTACCATTTCAAACATTATTTAGCACCTCCCATTAAAATTGTAGCTGCCATAGTGTCTAGTTGTGTTTGTAACTCTGTTATTTCTTTCTCTTTTTCAATTCTTACCTTCTCAACTTGCTTATTTACATATTCATCAATTACTTCTTTTACTAAAGTATTTGAAAATAATTCTTCAAACGTTGGCTTTGTTGTTGTTTCTAACATATTAATTCCTCCTATTTTTTATAATTATTAGTTTAATGTTAACTCTGCCCATAACATCCTATGGTCTGACCCCATCATATTTGGGTTAAGTACAACTTTATTTATTGTTATATTCTTAGTTATAAATATATTGTCAATACTTTTATAAACATCATCTAGGTTTGTTTCATGCCAGTTTCCTTGATAGCCTTGAATTGAAGTGTAATTACTCCCTAATAAGTTGTAAAAGTCATTAGCCGTTGCATTAAAATCTCCCATTAATATCTTATATGGGGTTGTATCGGCATCCATTATTTCTTTTATCTTAGCCATCTGCAAAGGTCTATTGGAAGCTTCAGTATAAGATAAATGTGTTACATATAAAGATACTTTTTTACCATTTAATATTGTTGAAGATTTTACAAGGATTCTTCCTTCCCCTGTTCCAGGTAAATTAGTCACAACTGGTGCTTCCAAACTTCTGTTACTATGAATTGCGTTATACACATCTACAGTATTGGATTTTCCATAAACAACTTTATTTAAATCATAAATATTAAATTTATTTTCTATAGCTCCTTTTGTAGTTTCAACTTCTTGCAACCCTATAAAGTGTAATAAGTTTTTAGTAACATAATTTTTATATGCATCAAAATTTAAATAGTTATCTCCATGCATATTGAAAGTAGCCACTCTTAATTTATTATTTTTATTATCAGGAAGTCTTTCAGTGCAATAGTTATTATATTTTATAACTTCATTTACATCGTTTTGAGGTACTTCAACGGTTTTACCTTCGTAGGTTTCTGTATAATTTCCACCGTCTGTGGAACTATTAAACAAAGTAACCCATTTACTTTTATCTAAAGACACTTCTACTTTTACATTATTGTATTTTCTACTCTCTCCAACCCAATGATAAACTATGATTTTTTGAAATGACTGTGGAAATCCCAAGTCTACTGTAACTCCACCCACACCACTTGGAATTAAATCTAAGCTTGAAGAAGGGTCGTCCTTTTGACTTTTCCCATCCGTTACATATTTAATCATGCCTGTATCTATAGTCCCGAGAACGTCTATGACATTACATCCAAAAGCTATATTCGTGTTTCCGTCCATAACTTTAATTTCAGAATAAGATACATAATTACCACTTTGCGTATTCCCAGTAGCACTACATCTAACATATCTATATTTGTTACTATTCATTGAAGGTGGAATTATATCATTTTGTAGACTTTCAATGTACTTTTCTAATTCTTTAACTTTAGCAACTTCTTGTTTTTCGACATTATCATAATCATTTGTGCTTAGTCTTTTGCCATTAACTTTATCTACCTTATTATTATTTAACTCATTTATAGAACCTACAATTTCTTTACTTGCAGTGGTTAAACTATTGTCAGTTTTATTTTGTTTAGATAATTCTAATTTTAAACAATCATCAGCAGTTTTGATTAAAGTCTTTAATGTACTATAGTAATCTTTCTTTAATTGGTAGTTGCTTTCTTCTAAAGAATCTACTCTCCCTCCTATAGTAGTTGGAAAACTTAAACTTACATTTGGATTTATAGCACCTGCATTGATTCCAAAATAACCGTCTTTAAATGCTGTTAAAATCAAAGATTCATTTAGTGGTTCTATGGTTTCTGTAGCTGTTTCGTATACTATTTGAAGGGGATTAGCTTGTAACCAATTTTTAGCTTTTTGTAATTTCTGTTCATCACTATCACTAGATGTTACACCTATTAGAGTATCTTTTAGCCTGATATATAATGCGGTTTCATTTATCAATACTCCACTATTAGTCTCCTCTGCTATATCTAAGAATTGCTGAGGTAGTTTATCACATATTAATTGCATTTCTCTAAAACTTCCATAAACATCTGGCATTCCAAGTACTTTTAAAGAATTATAGATATTGACTATACCATTGGATGAATAAGAGTGAAGTATTAAAGGCGTAGTATGGTCTACTATCTTTGTACTGCTAGCAATATGCACTCCATCTTTATCTATATAATCATATTTAGACAATGGACTTGCCAATGAAATTTCTGATTTATCTGTTTGGTATGGCTCATAAGGTGTAGCAGAGATAGCCTCTAATTGTATATCAGTGTAAGAAACTTCTCCAGTGTTTGCAGTTTGTCCTGTGCAATAAAAACATATTGTAACTAAACCATCACTAGGTGCTTTAAAAATAGCTGTGTAATTATTAACGTCTCTACCTTCTGCATTATCAAGAGTAATCCCCGACCTATCTTTAACAGCTGTTAGTGCGTAACCACTAACAATATTTACACTGCCAACTTTAAGCACATAAGTAGCCCCACTTGTTAAACCCATATAATCTACTTTCCCACTTTGCCAATTACCTGATACAGAATTTTTTATAGTAAGTGTTCTATCAGTATGGGTAGCAGTGACGCTAGGATTTCTAGGAGTAAGCTCTTTATTTATATCAAACAAATTCTTCCCACACGTTGAAATCTCAATTTTATTTCCATTGTCCTCACCTACGGATTTCATTCCTTCAAAATAATCTGGCATAGAACCTGTGTATTCTCCGTCTAGTGCCATAACTTTTAGTAAGTCATTCTTATTAGCTTTTGTCCACCCCTTACTAAATAATCCATATATAGCTTGAGTAGTTTCAGTGCCTATAAATTTTATAACTTTATATGAGTTTGGGGCTATATTAACATTTCTAACCCACTTGCCATTGTCCTCAACATCTAAAACCACCACTCTAACACTAGGGTTTACTATGGTTATTATAGAACGTCCATTTAATTGTGTTTTGGCACCTACTAAACTATATGAATTTGGATTTGAATTTATTATTCTATCAGTTGGGTTCAGTAAATTAACTAGCGTTCTACCTTGAACCCTATCTACAATAACATTTCCATCAACAACACTATTGAGTTTAGTTAGACTTGCATCTGTTTCAATCGAATTTAACGCATTATCTTCCAATTGCGAATCAAGGCTATCAAATCTCTCTCCAATGTTTGCATAAGTCTTACCACTTTTGTCAACATGAGCACCTAATAATTCAGTTTCAGCAGTTCCAGTAGTTCCAGTTACTTTTAATAATTCTGCCATCTGATTTCTTAATTGAACGTCGTTAGATGCCCTTGCAGATTCATTATTGTCAAAAGTATTTTGTCTAGTACGTTCACTTGCTTCAAATGTAGATTGTCTAACAGCTTGAGAATCATCAAAAGCATTCTCATGCTGTAATTGGGATTGTTTAAAGTTTACATCTCTATCTCTCTCGTTTGCTATTCTCTCATTCTCATTCTGAATTCTTAAATCTTCATTGATTCTCCTAGTATTTTCATCTGCATTAAACTTGTCTGCATTTTTAATTAAATCTATGGCTTTTTGCAAATCTCCCCAGTCGTTACTACTCTCTATTGCATTTTGCGCTAAATCTTCTCCAACTGTTCCAACAAATTTACCAGTACCAAGTTTCTCTTGATTTGCACCCAAAAGAGAAAGTTGTCCATATAACACTCCTGGAGTGCTAAGCGTTTGAGCTTTTAATGGTACTATTATTGGTTGCCCCTTAACTGGTATTTCAACTGTCTGCGTAACACATTTATTGTCATTCTTTTTAAAAGCTACAACTATACTTGTTACTCCTGTATAGTCTGTAAAAGCAATTCCGTTATTTATTAACGTTATTTCAAGTGCTCTGGCCATGTTATCATACTGTGTTACTTTAAATGGATTTATATTGTCATTAGAAATATCTACTCTTAATTGAATTTTTTGTTGCAAGTTATCACCTCCTATAAATATTTACTTAAGTCCTCTGGAGCTTCTTTCAATTTCACTTTTCCATCAACTATTTTAAATTTATCTGAATTCTCTAAAACATAAGAATCTCTGTCTAAAACTATAAAGTCATATATTATTTCAAAATCAACTTTATTACTTCCGAAAAAATTCATATCTTGTATTCCACCACAACTAGCTTTTATTTCTCCTGTCTGTTTGGAATAGAATATAGTCATTTTACTTTTCATTTCATCTATTGTTGCCATTAATACCACCCCATTTTTTATGCCATTACTGTCAACGTAATGCCTAAATTTTGATTTTGATTGTGAAAACTCTTTTCTATAATGTCATATAGTAATAATATTCCATCTACATAAACCTCATTTGTTTCTTCAAAATATCCACAAAACGCACCAATATCTGATACAGCATGTAAAGTTGATGGCACTGTTGCTTTCAACATATCTCCAAGACTTACAAAAGCTTTACAATCTTTCCCCTTGAATTCATCTGGAAGTTTTACTATAACTCTTGTATACCCTGAACCGCTTTCAATTTGTGGCAAATATATTTTTTCTTGATAACTTAAATGATGATATTCTCGCTTACTCAAACCAAACTTATTATAAAAACCATCTTTCGGTGATATTATAATTTCGCTTCCATCTGGTAACGATGACTTTATTTCTCCAGTATCTAAATTCCAACTTGAATTACTGCCCTCAATCAATCCTTTTGCTAATCTCACTCTTCCATTAGATAGATTAATTTGGCAACTTCCGTCTAGACTTTCAAGTTGTATAGCTCTCAATATGCCCGTTGTTATTAAACTTGCATTGAACTTACCATCTATCGTAAATCCATAAGTATATTCTCCATAATATCCAGTGCTACTAAACGCCAATCCATTTTTATTTATTCTTACTACTTTATTTGCTGTATTAATGTCTTTTGTATCTAAAGCTAGAAATTCATTATCCCTTACTAAAACATATGAGCCTTGCAATCCTGCTTTCATCATACTATCTATATAAGAAGATAATGAGTTATTCCCTGTTTTCTTATACTCTTCTTTTAGATTTTCAATAACTGTATTAATACTTACAACTTGTTTTTCAGCTACATTAGAAAGAGTAATCTCAATTGTTTTCTGTGCTAATATATCGTATCTTTTAGCTATAGCTCTAACTTTTATATCTACTTTTATTTTCGGTATATAGACCCTTAATGTATCTCCGACATAGACACGTTCTGCATGCATATAATTCTTATATTCCTCAGTTTTTTCTAGCTGTACAAAATTAATATTATAAGTTGCTTTTAATTTGTCTATCTCATTTTCTTCATATTGTCTTCTTATTCGGTTATCAAGCTCTGCAATAGCTTCTGCTTCTGTAGCAAATCCTTCAGCATCACTTTCAGTTTTTACTTTTACGTCAGAAAAATCTATTGTCTTTCGATAAATTCTAGCATAGTTATTAATATATTTACTATCTATCCAGTTCCCTTTTAGTCCATTGAATCCTTTGCCCCTTGCTTTTGTCACAAGGGTATCTATGTTAGTAAAGCCATCAAAACCTTGTAAATTCTTCCCCTCTCTTATCACGACATTTCTATCAGTACCTATACGCTTATTTATTGTAATATTATATCCTCTTCTAAGTATTTCTCCACCCCATACCTCAGCAAAGCTATTTGTAGAATCATGAAGTGCTTCATATAAACTTTTATCTTCATAATAAGCAGTACCAATCTTATCTATATCAGAAAGTAGAGTAATTTCTTTTACCCCTTCTGCATGATCCATAAGCCAATTTAAGCATCCTTGTCCAGTTTGGTTAGTCGGTCTTACGTCATTTAAATATAAAGTTAAACTTTCAGCTATAGTAATTTGTCTAGCTGTAACGTCTACATATCTTAAGTTTTTATATGGTTTACTTATTCTAAACACTTCATAACCATAATCCACCAATACTTTTAAAATATTTTCTTCTTCTAAAAGGTCTTGGACTTCTGTAGTAAAAGTACTATCTAATATATATTCACCTGTGTATGGATTGTCTGTAGTTTGAGCTTTTACACAGTAGTTGTCTAAAATAATACCATTAGTAGTTAATACTTGTTCCTTTGTGGCAGTAGAAGGATATACACATATTTTTACTTGTTTCTCCATGCAATCACCTCCACAAATTTGTATATACTAGCTTAATCTCTGTTACATTTCCAGTATAAGAAATGCTATTATCACCTTTATCTAAAGTAGAGAAATTGCCAAGGCTATCATGAGTAGTGCCATCAGCGTTTCTAACTTCTTTAAGATAACTATCCATTTCTACATAGTCTAAAACATTATTAATCTGCATTGTAACCTTGTTTATATTAATCTGAATGTTTCCGGTTGCTTTTATTTTTAATAATGTTTCAGCTCCTTTTGTACCTCTACAATAAACATAAAAAGGACTAGAAGTAACATCAATTTTTGTTTCTTCTAAGTCCTCCATAAATGGATTACATATAAAATTAACTGCAAATTCTCCACATAATAATATTTCTTCTCTTATGTTTCCGAATTCGATTCTTTTAACTCTAAAACATCTATCTCGTCTATCTATCAAAAGTCTATTATCTTCTATTTCATCTAACCATTCTAGAATTAAATCTAACTTGTCCCAGTAATTTTCTACATCAAGCAATTTAAAATTTATAGGAATAACTCTGTCTTTATATGTTCCCTTTTTAATTGTTAAATTACCATTTCTGCCCTCAACTGGTTCTTCTTCAACATCTTCTGTAAGTAATGGTATTGAGGGAGGGTCTATAATTAAATCAAATTCACTTATATGTTTTCCATTAAATATCAATTCATTATCCATGCTTACCTCCCTATGTTATAATAATCAATTTCATTTTGATATGGTGCCGTTGCTCTTGCTATTTCTCTTCCATCTAAAATAACTGGTACAGATATTATCTTTTCTCCGCTTGAAGTATTCATCTTTCCCATCATTCTAGAAACAACCTTTTCTGCTACTTTTTCAGCTGTTTCCATCACTATAGCTTCACTCGCTTGGTTGTTCCAAATTCTATCGCCACGGTTTAACTGATATAGTTCATATCCTCGCTCATTCATAGTAGTTACAACATCTCTGCTTAACCCTAATGCACTTGTACCACTTGCATAAGCCATTGCTTGACCAGACATTAAACTTCCTCCACCAGCTCCACCAGAACTTTTAATTGTGTAAGAGAATGTTTTACCTTTTGGATTCCATTCGTTCCACCAGTTTTTTAATCTTCCCCATAAACTTAATACCTCTCCAGTGTTTGTATCAACTTGATCATAAATATCTTTATTCATTCCTTTGATTTTATCCAACGATTCTTGTCTAGTCCATTCTGCATTTTCTACTATTCCGTCTCTTTGACGTTTAGCTTCTTCTATAAGCTTATCAGCTTGTTCTTCGGAGATAGTTTTGCTTACATCACGACTTCTTATGATTGATTCTATATGTCTTTCATATTCGTCATTAGCTATTTCAACAACTTTATCTCTTTTATCATTTATTTGTTTTACATGTTCTGCACATTGTTCAGTAGTTATTCTTGTATCATAATCTTTCATTCTTGTAAGTATTATTTCGCTTTCGACGGCTTGATCACTTAAAGCTTTTACAGCATTAGTTTTCATCCTATTTTGAATATCATATAGAGTTCTAGCTTCTTCATCAGTTATAGAAGCTTTATCATTAAGTGATTTAATTAAAATATCATTTGCTTGCTTTTCATATATGTCCATTTCTAATTTTTTTTGTCTATAATATTCTTCTTGCTTTTTAATTAATTCTTGTTGTTCTGTTTCAGTTATTTCTTTACTATTAGCAAACAGTTCTGTTAACTCAGTAATACTTTTGTCTTTCTGGTCTTTATACCCATTAATAACCGTTTCTTTCATTTCAGTTATTTTGCCCATAGTATCATTCTTAATATCTTCTGTTATAACTGTGCTATCCGTGTATAAAGAAAAGATACTGTCTTTGCACGATTTGTCCATATCTAGATAAGCTTGCACTGCATTCTTTGTAGAATCACTAATCTTTGTAGTTGTAGTTTCTATAGAGTTTCCCATATCATTATTTGCACTTTTAACTGATTCTGCAGTAGCTTCAACTTTATCCGCAAACAAATCTACTGCCGGAACTGCATCTTCATTAAAAGCTTTATAGACAGCATATGCACCGCCTGCTATTACTGCTGCTCCTGCTGCCCATGGAAAAGCTGTTGCTATTGCACCTCCCAAGCTAGTCACAAGCCCTCCTACTCCTGCTGTACCTCCTGCAACACTTGCTGCAGTTCCTAATCCTTCTACAGCCGCTGTTGCTGCTCCTACACCTTTGAAAACTCCTAAAGCTGCTCCTAATTTGCTTATCATTCCAACTAATCCTGAAACCATATTTATTGTGCCACCAGTTAGCTTCATAGCCGGTCCCAGCGTAGCGCTATATAATGCCAATTTCAAAATTGTTTCTTGGGTTGCTGGACTTAATGAATTAAATTTATCAGTTAAATCACTAAATAAAGTTATTCCTTTTTCTACAATTGGTAATAATTTCGCTCCCAACTCCATAGCGCTATTTTTAGCTTTATTCATAGCTTTTGTAAATCTTTCTTGAGTAGTATCGCTAACTTTTTGAAAAGATTCTTCTGTTATTCCAGTACTGCTTTGCAAGTCTTTTAGAGTTTTATTAAAGTCTTTACCTGAATCATTCACTAATATCAACCCAGCTTTAGCAGCTTCGCTTGAGCCAAATAAATCTCCAAGTGCAATCTTATTCTTTTTTGCATATTCTTCCAAAATAGCAAGAACATCTCCAACGCTTTTCCCAGAACTCATAAGTTCTCTAAAGCTTTTCTTTGCTACTTGTCTTAATACTTTGTCTGTTTTACTTCCAGTTTTAGAAAGTTCAGCAAACATAGAGTTGATATATGTAGTAGACTCTTCTACGCTTACACCCTTTTTAGTCATTTCAACATATGCTGTAGAAAGTTGATCTATAGCTACATTAGCACTTTTTGCGGTTGGTATAACTCTACCCATTGCTGTAGAAAGCTGTCCAACTGTTAACTTACCTAGATTCTGTGACTGAATAAGCAAATCACTTATTCGTGTTGTTTCACTAGCTTTAAGACCATAAGCATTTAAAATTGACGTTAATACATCTATGGTTCCTCCTGTGTCTGCGAACCCCGCTTTAGCTAGTTTTGTAGCATCAGTTAAGAAATTCATAGCATCTGCAGTATCTACACCAGCTGAGATAGTATCGTAAAGAGAAGCGTTTAAATCAGCTGTACTTATTCCTGTTTGATTGGATAAGTTTTTAATTCCACTACTTATTTGATCTACAGATATTTTTGTCATATCTGCTACTGTAGTTATTTTTGCAACTCCGGTTTCAAAATTCATAGCTAATTTACTTACTGCTGTTCCTGCGCCAATTACCGGTACAGTTACGCCCATTGTTAATGTATTTCCTACATCATTTAATGTGCTGCCTACTTTTTTAACTTTGCTAAGCTTTTGATCTATCTTATCAAACTCTTTTTCACAGAGCTCCATTTTGCCAGAGAAAGTATTTAGTTGTCTTTCAGTATCTTTCAATTCATTAGACAAATCAGCATGTGATAATTTTAAATCAAGTACATGGTTTCGATACTCTTCTGCTTCTTTCGAATTCATACCACACTGTTTTTCTATATCTTCTAATATCTTATCACTTTTAGAAATCTCTTTATCCAGCAAACTTATTTGCTGCTTTAAAGAGTCAGCCTTTTTCTTAGCACCTTCCATACTTGTTCCAATGCCATCATTAGCTTTTTCCCACAGTTTATAAGACTTAGCTATATTATTAGTAGCAGTATAAACACTTTTATCCATTATGCTACTTGATTTTTCTGTGTTAGTTTGTAGTTTATAAAAACTTTGTATTGCTTTTGTTATTCCACTTTCAAATTTATTAAGTCTTAAGTCTATACTCGAATAAATTGACCCTAAATCTTCTGCTATTGGTCTCACCTCCCTATTTTGAGGTATAAAAAAAGACCACCATAGGTGATCCTCTCTATTGTTGTATTTAATTTTCTACTTTTTCAACTTTTCTAGCTAGACACATAATACCTGCTATTAAAAATAAAACTAACGGGATTATTTGAAAGAAATTAGTCAGAAAAATTACTATTCCACAAATTATCATTACTATTCCTGATGTTTTGCTATTTTTATTTACTTTACATGCAAATATTAAACCTACTATACCAGCTGCTAAACCTATTACATTGCTTCCCATTGTAGCTGTAACTGTATTTTCTATGGCTTTTGTTGCTAACGGCACAAATCCTGCTCCAAAAATAGTAAATGCGGATGTTATAATCCCTAAAATTCCCCCAATTAGTCCAAGAGTAAACTCTGCTGTTCTTTTCATATCTTCCCCTCCAAAATAATATAATAAATTCTTACTATTATTATATTATTTTCCTAGTAAAAGATTCAACCCCGGATTAGAATTTGTTGAATTTCTTCCTTTTTCTACTATAAATCGTGGTTTTTTCTTATTTTCAATATTTATTATAAATTCTGCAATAGCTTCATCTAAGCAAAATGCAGTGTATGGATCATCAATCTTTAAAATGTTACTAGGCTTCTCGTTGTATATCTTCACCATTTTTACTAGCCCCAGTACTCTCCGGCTTTCTACGAAAGGATTCTAGTACTTCTGGACCACGTATTCCAAAATTATAAAAATAAACTCTCTGTTCATCTGTAAGGCCTATTGCTTCTTCAACTTCTTTAAATGTTGGTTCTACCATCATGTTCTCTGCGAACAAATCAGCCAGTTCACACATTTCTTTTAATCCGCCTTCTTTATTTACGTCTGGCAAATCATTTCTAAACACTTTAGATACAGATACCATAAGCGGATTAGGTATTTTGCCTTTACTTGCTAAATCTAATAGATTTACTCTCTGTACTTTACAGATAAATTTTTCTCCAGCATTCCATCCTGGTAATTCAATTTCTATATATTTTTTATTTCTAAGTTCTTCTATGCTTGTTACCATTCTAAATCCCTCCTAAATAAATTAGAGGACCTATTGGTCCTCTAAACTGGTAATTTATCTATATAATCAAACTCATAAATTGGCTTCTTGATTTTTTTATTTTCAGTACATCTTATATCAATTTCTGGTGCAAAGAACTCTTTCTTAAAATCGAACTTCATTATGCTTCCTCTACATTTATAGAAAGTAAATTTAACATAGTTTACAATGTCATCACCTTCTCTATTTTCTACATATATTGTAGTTTTGAAGTCTTTCTTATTAGCCACTGCTTCTTCGCCAGTTGGAGCACTATACCCCACTATTTTACTAGAATTCAATTCAGTGCTCATTTTAAGAGCTCCGCCTTGAATTATTGGTAATACTTCTGCCATAAATCTACAAGTTGTAAGTTTTAAATTCATAGCTGATAATAAATCTTCTTCTTTAGCCTGTGCTAAAAGTTTTGTAGAGTCTCTAAGTGTTTTCTTTTCACCTTCTAATATTTCTGGTTCAAGTCCAACCTCTGAATCACATTTTATTACATATTTTTTTGCTGATTCAAGTGGTGGAGCTCCTGTTGCTGGATCTAAATCTTCTATTTCTACTCTTTTAACATTATATAATATATCGCCATCCACTTGTGCAAAAGTTTCTGCCATTATAAAACCTCCTTTGGTATTTTATATTTCAAACGTCTTGTATAAGCTTTCTTATCGTCGTCTATAAGTTCCGAAGTAATATTACCCGTAAACTCTAACTTGCCTTTTAAACCGTCCATAACTGGCTTTATCATGCTATCTAAAACGGTTATATCTCCTAATGGAGCATATAAAAAAATGTTAACAGTTTGCCAGCCACACTGACTATTGTTAACACTTTGTATTTGGTCATCAAATTTTAAAACTATATAAGGACTTTTACATTCTCCTTGATGCTCTCCTATCGCATAACATGGATATATTGGATCTAGAATATCAAATATCTGTTTTCTATTCATTAAATTATTCCTCCGACTATTTCTTTCCAACCTTTCAGAAACTCTGGTGCAAACTCTGCTATAGACTTTTCTAATATTGCATACTTACCTTCATTGCATAGCTCTAAAAACACGCCATAATCAACATGATGGCTTATACTTACCATAAGTTCATCACTGTTCTTCCAGCTAACAGTTGCTCTTAAAAACTGTCTTGCATGGCTTGTTTGATCTGTCCATACAGCGTTATTCTTCGCCCATGCTTCCATCTTAGATGAAATGTTTTGTGCATCTAAATACAATGCTCTTTTTAGTTTCGGTGTGATTTCTTTAAGATTTTTTATAACTTCATCAAACCCTTTTGTATCAATTTTAAGTCCGTCGCTCAAGATAAATCACTTCTAAGTCAGAGTTATATACATCTGGAACAACCTCTCCAGGATATGTTACAACATATTTTTTATCATCAATTATGAAGAAGTCATCTTTTTTTATCTTAAATCCATCAGCAACTGCAACCATAGTAATACTTCTTATTCTTTTAATCTCTCCAGCTTCATTTATGAAGCTAGCAAGAGAATGTTTAAAATCATCTATAAATACATCAGTGGTAGCAACAATAATCTCTTTGTTACTACCACCATGCATTCCATTTGATACAAACTCATTTCTTTTTAGTTCTATGGTTGTTGGTTTCTTAGAAATAGCTTTCTTAAACTGTACTTTTAAGCGTTCTGCATTCATTGTCCATCTGCTCTTCTCATAAAGTTTTTATATCCACTATATCCGCTGTTCTTATACTCTGGAGAACTTTTATATTCTATTTCATACTGTTTTGCTAAGCCTAACCAATAGTCTCTATTAGAATCTACTTTAAGACTACTTAAACTAACTCCATCATCTGCATTAGCTTTTAACAAACAGCCTTTCCAACTTGCTTTAAGTAAATTATTATCATTGCTTTCTAGCAAAGTAATTAAATCTAAATCATCAAAATATTGATACTGTTTTTCTTGCAAATTAAACTTTAAAAGTTCCAAAGGAGTGGCCATATTACCACCCCTCTCTAGTAAACTTTTGCGAAGAATACTTCGTCTGCTCTATCGAAAGATGGAACCATAGTTACTGAAGCTTTTGTATCTATTGTTACTGGATCTTCTTTGAGCATAGTAGTTACTGCAACAGCATTAAGGTCGCCAGTCATTGAAGTATCAGCTTTACCACTACCATATACCTTGTCAAACTCTTCTGGCGTTGCACCATAAACAGTTTCTCCTAAAGTTTTACCACTCATAAATGTAACTTTACCATCTTCATAATAAGCTACAGGTTCACCATCTATAGTAGGCATAAATGTTGTATTTTCTAAGAACACAACATTTAATCCAAGTCTTTCCTTAGCAAAATTTAAGAAATCTTGTTCACTTAATATTCTATTTTGATTACTTACATTTCCGTTTAAATCAGCCTTAATAGCTGTATTAATTAGAAATGTGTCTAAAAATGTCTTTTCTGTCATTAAGGCTATATTAGGTTTGTCATGATGGTCATCAGTAATAACCTTTTGATATTTTGCAATATCTCCAACTATATCTGCAGTGGCTACATTCCATTTCTTTGTGGAAGAACTTATTGTCTCCTTATGAGAATCTGGAACACCATAATCAACCATGATATCTCCATCATCTGAAGTTATATTGATATATCCGTTTTGTATAACTTGAGCTCTCATTCTCTTAGCATCTACTTCTGCACCCTTTATGAGTGATTCGTAATTTTCAAATACTTGCTGAGTTAAAGCTTGTACTAAGTTTTGATTTCCAGACTGTAAAGCTATTATAAGTTGTTGTCTATCTTTTTCTTTTAGTGGTATAGATTCCTTGAAATAAGGCATTTCTTTCTTGATAACATCTATGCTTGCAGATAGTGATCTTTGTTTAGCAGCTACATCAAAAGTACTTTTCTTTAATGCTACTGGCTTTTTCTTTGCACCTTTCGCAACTTCAAGCTCATTTGAAAGCTGCTTTCTTGATGGAAATAATACTCTATCAACAGTATCTTCTAGCGGAAGTTCCTTCATGTAAAGTGCTATATTTTGTGAGTTTATAAAATCTTTTAAATCCATATACTAATTCCTCCTTTATTATAGAAATGCGATCATTTTTAATGCAGCTTTTTCTACCGCACCATTAGATGAATCAAGTTTAATCATTTTTGTTTTAACAAATCCATGTATCATTACAGGGACTGTTTCTGTAGCATTATCCGCTACTTTATCTGCTGAATAGCTATTATTAAAATCTACATCTTCATAAACTATTCCAAATGCATCAGTAGTACTAGAATTTGTTGTAACCGCTTTTCCTTCTGCTGTTAAAAGAGTTCCAGCTTCCAATATTCCATTTACTAACTTAGCTGATACATCAGCTTTTTTTACTTTAATTGGGATGTTAACAAAATTATCCCCTGCTATAGCTCTTATGTCTTTTTGAGCAGTATCTATTTTGTATGAACTTTGTCTCATTATAAAACCTTCTTTCTTTCTTTATTTAATAAAATCTTCTAGTCCTTTTGACTTCATTTGTTCTGCTTTTGCTTTTCCCATTTGAGTCGCAAAATTTTCTTGTTGTGGGTCGCCTTCCCCTCCACCAGCTCCACCAGTGTTAAACTTCCCAGAGTTGACCTCTTTCTCGAAGAGATATTCATAATTCTTTTTAATCTCTTCCATTTGCTCCTTAAGACCTATGACACTGTCTCCATCAACTTTCAACTTATCATATTGTAACAATCCTTTTATTAGCTTTGCATCTTTAACCTTGTAAGCACTTAATGCTGCTCCTACTGCATTATCAAAAGTTATTTGATTAAGCCTAGCTTCATAATCAGTCTTTTGTTTAGCGTTGTCAGCTTCAAGCTGTGTTACTTTGGTTTTAAGTCCCTCTACATCCTTGTATTCATCCTTAAGCTTTGAAAGTTGAGTATCTCTTTCTCCAACCTGCTTTTTATATTCCTTAACCTGTTCATTTATTTGGTCAAACCTCACTTTTGGAATATATGCACCATTAGAAACGTCCTCTAGGTCCTTATCCTTATATTCTTTTTGTTTATCCTCTGGAAGCTGTTTAAATAAATCAGCTCCTAAAATATCTTGTAATTTTGCCATTGTAAATTTCCTCCTTGAATCTCTAATTACACTTTTTTACGTGCGAGTGAACCACGAATAGAGTTGCCTAATAGTTCTTTAACGTCTGCTATTTGGCTAAAAAGACGAAAGATTAAATTAAAATAGCCGGTTATCGCTTACGAAATCCAGCGCTCCTTTTCTACACATGGTAGATAGGCAAAATAAAAAGGCTATACTAGCCTTAATTAATCACATCATCCGAATGTAAATCCACACTTAGGACACTGATTTCCTTGAACTACAGTGCCACACATAGGACATATCTTCATCATTCTCACCCCCTTATAGCATAATAAAAAGCCTTATTCCTAAGACTTATCATCATCTAATTATTAAGCTGTAATAACTTTATAAACTGCTTTTGAACTCTTGAATTAGCTTTATTAGTAGTGTCCATACTTACTTTGCTTATTAGTTCTATAAATTTAAACATTCAACCTCTCCTAACACTTCTTTTTCTTTCCAGTATTTTTAGTAGACTTCTTTTTCTTAGTTGCCATTATTCACTCACCGTCTTTAATACTTTCCCATCAATTGTTGCTATTACTCTAGTGTTTTTCCCACATTTCTCAACATTGTCTTCAAAAATTTTAGGATTATCTTTAATTAGTTGGTGCAATCCACATGCTATTTTATCAATAATGCTTTCCTCTTCATCATTGCCAAAGCTTATGTCTCTGTCTTTAACTATTCCATGGATTATCTCATGAAGTAAAGTTTGTTCTTGTCCTTGTATATCTTGAATTTGAGTATTAATATCTATTTCATGCATATCATAATCTATCGTCCCATAGCACTCTCTTCCATTTAAAACTATAGTTTTGTCTGTTTTTTTCACAGCATAAACCATACTGCCTATTTTAACTTCGTTTACTATGTTTATAACTTCCACACCCTCTCTTATATTTTCTATCTCTTCTTTTGGCTCTATTAGTATCAAAGAAAGAATTTATTATTATTGCTCTAAGTCTTGATAACATAAAAATCCTCCTACTTTTAAGCAAAATAAAAAGACATATCTCTATGTCTAATTTTCTTCAATCAAATTTACTAAGTCTATATATGCCTTATTATTTTTTAACTTATGTCCTAAACTGTCAGTATAGTCATTTGCTTTAATTTGATTCACTAGCTCTGCAACATTTTCTGCAAATTTTGTAATATACTTTTTTGCTTCTACTTCTTTATTTTCCATTTATTCTATCCATCTCCTTTTTATATCCTAATATATTTCCTGACTCTCTAAGCCTTCTACACTTAGAATTAATAATAGCAACTATATATTTCTTGCCACAGCATGGACAAATATAATAAGACTCTGTATACATAGCACCTAGATATTTTTCTTTAAGCATATCCTGTGTCATTTCAAATTGCTTTTTACAGCTTTCACATATAACTATCATATAGATCCCCCTAAAAACTCTTTATTCTCATTATACCATTTATCTAGCTTATCATTGGAATCACCATTAAGCCATTCTATAAGTTCTTTTCTTGCATCTCCTATTGACATTGTTTCCATTGTGAAGTAACATAAACAATTACAATGTTGAAGTGGTACTTTATCTGCTGGGAAAATCTTGCCTGCATATTCGTCACATATGTCCTTTCCAAATCGTTTTACTTGTCTGCTATAGTGACTATTGCTTAAGTTCCATTTAAGCCCATCTGCAAACGGATTAGCATTACATGAGCTTATATAACTTTCTGTATTAGCATGAGTTAAACTCGTTCTTGCTAATCGTTGTGCTTGATAAGCTATATCTTTCTTTATTCCTGGAACTCTCGTCTTAGTATTTAAAACTTTATTAGGATTTATATACTCTTCAAGTTCTTTAGCAAGCTTACCCGCATTAGCACCTTTCGATATATTAACTTTAATAAGCATGTCTATGTCTTTAGAATTGCTTAAAGTTAAATTCCATATACGTTGGTCTAATGTTTTACCATCAGCATAATAATTTCCTTTTACAAGCTGTTTTACTACATCATTAGATAAATTGCTAAACATACTTACAAATGATTGCTTAAGCTTTGGATTAGGTGCTATAGCTTGCATATATGCTAATGGAACTGTGCTAGCTATCTCACTACTGGCTTTTATTCCATCTTTAATAGATTTACTCAATGCATTATTAAGTTCTCTCTTATAGCGTTTAATGGACTTTTCTAAGCTTAGAAGATATCTAGCGCTTAAACTATCTCCACGCACTTTAGAAAGTTCTTTGAGTATCTGTCTGCTTGCTTCTTCGTATATCTTAAGTATTTCTTCTTCTTGTTGTGATACAAGCTTTATAAATTCTTTACGGCTTTGAAGAACTCTTTGAGAATACTCGCTCATTATTTATCGTCCTCTATAAAATTTTTCTTTTTATCTTCATCATCTTCATTATCATTATTTTCTTCTGTTCCTTCACTCTTCAAAGCTTTATTAAAGCTATCTGCCTCCGCTTCTGCTAATATACGCTTTTCTTCAACTATAGTATTAAATTCTTCTTGTGGGTCTTCTGAATCAGAATATTCTTGAATATAAGAAACAACTGATCTAACATTTGCTTGTACCTCTTCCATAGCTACTTTCTTTTTATCTTCTTCATCAGAAGGTAATGGATAGTTATGTTTAAAATCTAAAGTAAACTTTATGTTGTTCCAATTCTTATTATAGTTTGTATAGCAAGTAAGCCCATATTCCATTATAAGATTTACAACATCTTTTAAAACTGGTTCCCAATCATTCCACTTCTCTTCACATCTAACTATTAAATCATTGTAAAGATACTTCATAGCCTTAGCACTTGGAATATTGTTTAAATCTTTTATGTTCGGCATATCTAATGCATCTCTCATATCCTTCTCTGCTCTATCTAAGTAAGAATTAACTACATCTGCAGAACCAAGGTTATATTCCAGCCTTTGTATTACCGCTTGTCTGTTATCTGATACATCATCCCTTGTTTTAACTGCATGTACAGCTCCAGGAGATACAGTGAAATTATTAACGTCCTCTTCATCTCCATCTATAACAGCTTCTGCTCCAAATAATTGAAACTTTAAGGCATCTGCCAAGTCTGAATTTCTTCTATTGTATTGATCTTGAGCATCTTTTAAATCTTCAATATCACTTTCGCCATATTTTGAATTAAGTTCTCCACCATTCTTTATTAACCAGCATGGTATTTTAATAAGTCCCGTGTCAGCAGGCCCTTCTATCTCTGACGGATCTGTGTTCCCACCCTCATATGTTAATTTAGTATAAAGAACCTCTCCGTTTTTGCCATAATTATATTTGTGAATGTAATACTTTTTTTCATCATCTTTGTTAATGTAAACATTGTTTAAATCCTCTTCAAAAAAAGACACTTCCATGAGAATATTACCTATTTCTTTATAAAAGAAATCTTCAATCTTCTCATATTTTAGTTTTATAGGCTGTCCTTTAATCACTTCCGCTCTAAGCAGTACTCTTTTCTTTATTGTACTTTCTAAAAAAGCTTTCTTAGTATTTGTCCAAAAATTATTCTTTTCAAACACATCATCTAAAAACTTTCTTAGATTCTCACATTCTTCTTTATCTTTCTTTGGGTCATCAGCTTTTATAACTATAGTTGGCTCTTTGCCAAACATAAATCTAGCCTGTTTCTTTAGAAGAGGTTTTATTTTATTTCTTATATCTTGAGTTGGTTCGTAAGCTGTATTGTCTTTAGTCTCCCAGCTTTGGCCAAGTAATGCTTTATCATCTTTAGCAGCCTCTTCATCTTCACATTTACCTTGGTAAATATAATAATCAGCTTTTGTTTTTACTCTCTCGAGAACCTCTTCTGTAGGAAGTTTGAAGAGATTCTTTTTTATATTTTCTAGTCTATTTAATTTATCAATATCATATCTAGAACTCATTAGAATACCACCTTCTTTCCTTTATAAGTTTTTGAATTGCTCTTTTTAATATCTCTTCCTTGTTCGTAAACATTTTTGCTATATCCCTTATTCTTAATGTCAGCTACTTCATATCCATCAAGTCCATACCATATAGCAGAAAAAGTATGAGGGTCTATAGTAAATTCATCTGGGATTATTTCGCCATCATTATCAACTTTATATGTCAATTCTTCTAATTCATATATTGTATTAGTGCAATTCTCTGAACATATAATTTTCCTAAAACGCTTAACTTTTTTAGTATTTTGAAGTCTGGAACCAGGAAACTTTTTAGCGCCTATCATTCTAAATCCTTCTTGCTGATAGAATTTAATAGTTTTAGGTTCAGCGCAATCAGCTCTTATTAGTTCTTTGGTTTCTTTGAGTTCTCTTATTTCCTTGGCTGTTTTATCATCAGTCATTTTGTTTTTATAATATTCCCAGTATATATACAATATTTTCTCGTCATCATCTATTGCCATTCTTACTATCGCATTATAGGAATCTTCAAACCCAAAGTCCATTCCAACTCTACATACTTTATTTTTTATATTATCAATAGCTTCTAGAACTTCATAATGCTTTTTAACTTCAAACTGTGGCAATACTTTAGTTCCATTAGTTCCGAATTGTCCTTTACGAGCCACTCTATATAAATCTTCATCATATGTTTTCATTTCTTCTAAGCCATCTCTATAATCTTGAGGTAAAAAATAATTATCGTCACATGTTGAATGATGGTAATATACATTGTCTTTTACTACTATTCTTTTTTTATACAAATCTTTATCATCAAGTTTTACAATATGATTTCTTTTATCAATAAAAAAATGTTTGTAACACCAGTTAGACTTGCTTACTGGGTTAGTTGAGTAGATTATATGGTTACTCATATCAAAGTTTCTAAGTCTACCTATTAATTCTTTTATACCTTCATATTTAACCTCTGAGCACTCTTCTACCCATATAATAGATACACCATTTATTGATTTTACTTTAGTAGGCTTATCCATGCCTTTAAATATTATCTTAGATCCGTTTATAAATCTAACTTGCATTGGTGATACAGTGAATTTTATTATGCTTTCATCAAATCCCATAGCAAGTGCAACTTCTTGAAGCAAATCGAAACATGATTCCCTTAGTGTGTCGAAAACCTCTCTAACCACTAATGCTTTTCTTTTTTCTTCAAGCAGTTTCTTTATAATCTTGACAGCTACATGGTAACTTTTTGAACTTCCATATCCTCCGACTAAGAAATAATACTTGCTGCTCCAATCGTCTATAAAATCAAAGAAATGATCGTTCAGCGCAAACAATATTTTATTTTCATTTATCGTTTCCGCCTTGTTCATTCTTCTCACTCGCTTTTACAAATTCAATTTTGATAGGAGCTACATCTTTATTCCCTTTTAATTTATCAGTTTCAATCTTTAACTTTTCATTTCTCAGAATAGCATATTCCATATCAAGCTTTGTTTTATCGTTGTCATTTAATAAATCGTAGTTCTTTGACAAGAAATCCATGGCTTTCATTTTATCTTGAAGTTTTATCTTAACTCCATCTTTCCCTTCTGAAACCTCACTTATTATTGATGTATCAAATTCAATACTTTCATTCAGATTAACAACATTATATTTTCTTATTCTTTGTTCCCCTGTGTCTGGATCGATAACTGGATAATACTTACCGTCATCATCCATTCCCCAAACTTTCTGTTCTTCTTGTCCGAACGATAAATAATCTGATATATCTGAAAAAGCTATCTTTATATACATCTCTAATAATCTCTTATTTAAAAGTTTAGAGTTTATTTCTTGTTCTTCTAAGCACTCAGCCGTTAACCTCTCTACTTCTTTTTTAATGTTAGGTTTTGTTAGGCATTTGCACCCTTCAACTCTCGCTGTATCATAACTGCAAGCATAAGCCTTTTGATAGGCTTTAGTCTTGTTAAAATCTTCTATATAGTAAATGCAGAAAAGCTTTTGCTTATCAGTAAGTTCAGTATTCTCTAGTACTTCTTTTACTTCATCAGCAACAGGCTCTTTGTTTACTTTCTTTCTATTTGCTTTTTTATTTGAAACGTTTCGCTTATCCTTTTGAAACGTTTCATTCTCACCGCCCCATTTATATCTATTCTTCCATACTCTTATAGTGCTCTCTGCCATATCTAACTCTTTAGCTATATCTACAAGCTTATATCCTTTTTTATAAAGTTCATAAGCTTCATCTACTTTCTTATTCGGTGCTCTTGCCATCCAGTCCGTCACCTCGTGTCTGCCTTATAGCCTTTTTTATTCTTTTGTAGCTGCTATGTTCCATACATTTCTTTATGTCTTTATATTGTTGAAGTTCAAATTCATTGACTTCACAACTCTTATATCTATCACAAGCTGGATTGCCTACTTTACATAGACAAATCAAATATTCTTTTCTCCATCTCGTATAACACTTATATGTTTTAGTTGGCATTCCATCACTTCCTTTTCAAAATAAAAAAAGAGCCTTATAAAGCTCTTTTATGTGCACTTATCACGAAAGGGGGATAACGTAATAAGTATAGTTATATGTCTTAATTCTGCCCCTCATTCTCTACATAACTTCCAAGTATAAACTTAGAGATTCGATTTTGAAGGGCATTATTGAGAGAATCAGAATAATAAAAGTTATTGGACTTTTACTAATATTATTTTACACACTAATTTTATCAGATGGTTACTTAAAGAGATATACCGTATTTTATCTAATCTATGCCATTTTAGTTCCATTTTTGTTCCATTCTATATATTGTGATAATTCTTCAACCATTTCTTTTCTTTTTCTATATGCTGTAGTCCTAGCACTTTGATACAACTCTGCTGCTATATAATCCATTGTCTTAAGTTCCTTATACTTTAATTCTATAAGTTTGCCATACTCTTTATCTTCTAGTGAGTCTATGCTATATTGCATGTCTTGTATTTCTAACTCTATTTCTCGTATTCTGGAATTAGTTTCTTGTAATCTTTTCATTGTTTCTTTATAGTCTATCTGTAAATTTTCTATATATCTTATAGTTTCATTTTCTGCTGCACTTGATCCAGTTCCACTACTCTGTATCTTATCTTTGCTATAATCTATTCCCATGTTTAACTCTGTATCTATTTCAAGTTTATTTAGTTCCTTCATTTCTTTTAGAATAGATTCTTTTTGCTTATAAAGTAATACAACTCTGTTTTTAAGCTTGTCTATGATTTTAAGCTGATTATAGTATCTATATAATCTACCTTCTGTTTTTCTAAAAAGTTCTTTATCTATGTTAAACACCTCTTTTAACTTAATATTCCGAAGCCATAATAGTTTTCTAACTTATTTCCACAACATTTGTTACATGTATATTTACCTTTTTTATATGCTCTCTTTAGTGCTCTTGCTTCTCTTAAATCATATGCTAAAATATAATCTTCTCTCTTGCACTTGTTACACTTCATTTTTACTTTCAATCACTTCACCTCTATTCCACCATGCTGTAGCTACCTCTCCATCCATAAAGCCTTCATCATAATAATCTCCAACAAATGTGTGTGTCTTTGCTCCGCATTGCTTACATACTACTTTTTCAGTATCATATCCTATATTAAGTTCACCTTCTCCTCCACATTTAGGACATGGTTTTAATTTTGATATATCATCATTTGAAATAGTAGTTGTTATTGTTTCTTCATAGACAGGAGATGGCAACAGCACATCTAATGGATCTATTTCATCTTCTTCTACATTGTTTTCATTAAAGTTATCTTCTTCCTGCTTTTCAGATTGAATAAACCTTTCTATACTCATTCCCCATCCAACCTGCCACGTTAATAGTAAGCTTGTTAGCCCAGCCACAATATTTACTGTCTTAATAGCATGTATCATAATAATTATAGCTATAATTGTCTGAGGAATTGCTATATATGGTCTCATACATTCTATAATATCTCCGTTTTTAGGTTTTCCACTTAATCTCTCAAATATCTTTTTCATTTATTTTTAGTTCCTTTCTGATGGTGCCTTTGGTCAGTTCAGCACCATCAATATGTTTTATTAAACTGTTTTTAATTGACATGTTACTTCTACTATTCTAAATGGCTTGTCTTTTCTTAACATTTCAAAATACTCTTCGCATTCTTCTTTGCTATAAAATCTAATTGCTTCTACTATGTTTTCACTAGCATCTCTCATAAAATTAGAGTTTAAGAATTTATCTTCTATCATAACTGTCCAAAATTTATTCTTCATTCTATATTCCCCTTTATTATTTTAAGTTTAGGCTTATTTTGTTCTTTTTCATATCCAGCTGAAAATTCATCTACATAGTAGCTGCAGTCTGCATGTACATATAAAATTCCTTCACCTTTTCCCCAGCTTAAATGCTTTATAGAATGTATCTTTATAGAAGTATCTTTACCGTATACCACCCATTTATCATTTTCCCAAAAGTTTAGTGGAGGTATATCATCATATAAGTTAAATGGTATCTTTAAATCTGCTCTTCTTATGCACCCTTTTGGATCTCTTTTAAAAATCAAACATCCTTGTTCATTATTCTTTTTACCATCACATTCTCCACCATGGAGATAGCTTCTTATACAGTAAGCACATTCTAGCCTTGTTGGAATATCACTCATATATTTCACATCCTTTTCTAGGCAGTTCCAACCAATACTGCAAAATGATTTGTTTTTATATCTATTGTCTGGCACCCTTGTTCTGTATCATATCTAATCTTTTTTATTTCTCCTATTTTAGATTCCCTAATGCTGTCTAACACCTGTTTTGTATTTACTTCTATGTGTGCCCAATACTCATTATTGCTTGTCCTACATACTGAAATGCTCCCACCTGGGAACTCTATTATAGATTCTGGCTTCTCAAGGTTCTCTTTGTTACCTGTCATTACTATCTTTTTCATATTTTCACACTTTCTTAGTTATATACTTACATAAAAATATTTATCTATTTGATACCTTATTATTTTTTCTGCTTTCTTTCTTAATCTAACCTTGCCTTTATATTCTAAATTACAATACATAAGAAATGTATTCATATCCAACTCTTTCTTATTGAATTTATGTCTACTCATTTTCTCACCTCTTATTTTATGAAGTAATCATTTTTCCATTTTCCGTAATATTCATTATAATATTGTCTTATCTTAACCTTTTCCAACCAACGCATATCACCATTTATTGTAATAGGTAATATAGCAAATTTAGTTTTTACTCTGCTGTCTCCATTCCTTGGCACTCTAAACCTCATTTAATTATCCTCATTCTTTCATCTTAATCTTAGTGATTGTGATCTAAAGTTCTTTTAATAAATCAGACCTATCTGCCATATCTGGATATAAATTTAATACTTGAATAAAAGCGTTAGGTTCCATACCTTTTAAGCTTTCCTCGCTAATATCCATTTCATAGTATCTAATATCTCCACCAGTCAAGCGACTTCTTAAATTAAGAGTTGTTTTATTAATATAATCGTTATCTGTATTCATAAATCTAAAGGTGTCTTTCTCTCTAATTACTATAGCTTTTCGGTTTCTTTCATTTTCAATTATTTCAAACTTTGAATTCATCCGGTTTCTCCCTTCGCAATTTCTACAGATTGTAATTATTCTTCTATTATTTGCATTAAAAAAGAAGTTCGTAGAGAACTTCTTTTTAATCCCATCCAAATCCGTCTGCAAAGCTTGCTACCACATAGCAAACTCCATCTGAATCTTTGTATACTGCAACAGCTCCTTCAATATTTCTTTTATCTAACATGCTTTCTCTATGACTAGGTGACTTTTCCCATTGTCTTATAAACATAGATGAGGTGATATTCATTCCTGATCCCCCTCTTAATAATGATATTTGATCAAATCCATGATTGGATATAGATTTTTGTGCATTATCTTCACATTGTTTTTTAGCTTTAGTGTGTTCTACATCACTCCATTTTAATGCTGCTACACCGTTTTGTTGTCTAAATTGGTTCATTAGGTTAAATGTTTCCCTTGACATGTCAGCCATATACTGCCATGTTCTCTTTGGTGGTTCAGGCTGTGGTGCTGGTGGATTAGGTGTTGGTTCAGGTGCTGGAGTTGGTGGTATTGGTTCAGGTTTACTTGGTTCTTCAGATTTTGGTTGTGGCTCTGGACTTGGTTCAGGTTGTGGTGTTGGCTTTGGATTATCTGCCACTGGTGGCTCAGGTGTTGGCTTAACTGTTTCACCACTAGATGAAGTTACTTTATTCCCTTCTACTTTATCTACACTTATAACAAAACCATTTTCAGTTTTTGCTACAATTGTTTCACCCTTACTTTTTTTCTCTTCTACAAGCTTTGCTACTTCTTCACCTTCTGCAACAATTTTACCTTCTTTATCTGTAGCTACTAAGTTGCCGTTTTCGTCTTCTGTTAAAACTATATCTGCATTTTCAGCCTTTTTCTCTTCTTTAGCAACATCTATTTTGCCACTTTCACTCTTTTTTTCTACAGCTACCGAATCTTTATTCTTTGAATATATTGTACCTACTATTCCTACTGCTATTACCCCTACTACTAAAGCTGAAACAGCTAATACCTTTTTATTTTTTAACATATCATTTATTTTTAGCTTCTTCATTTATATCCCCCTTAATTCGTGTCCCCCGGGGACACCTATTTTTATTCTTTTTCTAATACTATTACCCTTTTACCATTGTAATTTAAGCCTTTTAGAATGACCGCTTTTTCTCTTGCTGAAATAAATTCATAAAATTTATAATTATCTCTATTCTTTTTAGATAGTATTTCAGTAAAACTTTTATATGCCACTTCTTTATCAATATTTCTTGTTAGCTCTCTGTGTTTCACAATTTCATTTCTATTAATATAATATTCTCTTACATAAAACATTTTCCTTTATTTCCTTTGCTTATTATTAGGGAAGATAAGCATCCTCCCTAATAGCTTTACAATAGCCCCGGGGAAATTTAATCTATTTTTATTAGATTTGTAAAGTCTTAGTTATTATACTATATTTTGTGTTTTAATATTTTATTTTCTATTTAACAACTCAAATTTTTTCTTAAAAAACATTAAAGTTCTCCTTAAAACCTTTTATATATCCATTTTCATTTGTTTTCCATTATATCCTCTTATATTATCTGCTCTCCATATTTCTATATCTTCTTTGGTTAAATTGAAATAAGCTTCAGCATCTAAAAAAGGGACTTTTTCAATTCTTCCTGGATATATTTCTTCTTCTTTGTAATATGCAATTTCAAGAAATCCTGTATCTATCATTTTTCTTCTTTGGTAGTTATTAACCTTAAATTTATTATCAAAACGGGATGGATGTATTCCATAGGCTCTATCCTTAAATCTATTATAAAAATCCAAGTATGTTACACCATTTTTAAGTAACTCTTTTATCATTGAATAGCTATCTAGTTTTAAAGAATTAGCTAGTCCTAATTCTTTTTTCCACTCTATAAGTTCATTCAGCTTTATATTTTTTTCTTTATTTAGCTCTACATATATTTGTTCACTTATATACTGTGAAAATCTATCTATGCTATTTTCCAAATCATCACCCCATTTTTATGTGTCCCCCGGGGACACCTTTTAAGCTAATTGAAATTCTTCTTCTCCATCATTTTCAATTTTATCTGTTATATCAAATTTCTTGCCGTCTTTTTCTCCTTGCATATAAGCTTTATAATGTCTATTAAATTTTTCATTTACTGATATTGTTCCAAAACCTTTAGAAAAGCTATTATAACTGTCTATTACTGCTTGATCCTTCTGAAGAACTAATCCCCATTCTTCATTTTCTTTAATTTGACTTCTAAATCTTTCTTCTAGTCCTGTAATAAATCCTAATGCATAATCATTCTTTATATTATCAAAATGTTTTCTTCTCTTATCTTGCTTCATCATTTTAACAAGCTTATTCCCTTCTAAGTTAATCCACTTTACTGCATACTCAAACATTATATTAGCAATTATTACATCTTCTTGTTTACCATAAAAACAGACTCTATGAACTTTGTAATTTCCAGTTTTATAATATAAAAAACATCCAAAATTATTAGCTATAACTTGTGCTAAATTTCCTTTCCAACTCTTTCCTCGAAATTTTTGTTCTGTTTTAAGGTCTTCTATTTCAATGTTCTCTTCCTCATAACTTTCTACTTCTTGTAATGATATCTTATGCTTAATAAGAAGCTGTTGAGCTTTAAGCATAGCGTTTTGAGCTTCATTTTTATTTGTACTCTTACTTAAAGCTAATAGCTTTTTTATCTTTATAATGACTTCCCCTTGTTCCACTTTTAGCACAACTCCTTTCTCATGCTTGTAGTAATGCTAAACTTAATATCTCTCAACATATTTTTCATATTCAGCTTTAAGATACTGTAAAACCGCTTTAGTTTCTCTTTTATAGCAAGCTTCCACCTTATCTTCCAAAAATTCAAAATGTTCCATCAATTCTCCATATTCTTTATCTGTCATTTTCATATACTTACCCCTTATTTTATAAACCCACACTTATCCTAAGTGCATCATCTACATTTTTTAGTTTCAAGTAATCAAGTTTGCCTATTTTCTCCTTTAGTTTTCTTTTATCTAAAGTCCTTATTTGCTCTAATAGAATCACAGAATCCCTTTCTAATGCTATTTCTACATGTACAGGAAGCTCCTTTGATTTTTTGTTAAAAGATGCTGATATTGCTGCAACTATCACTGTTGGACTATATGTATTACCTATGTTGTTTTGAATTATTACAACTGGTCGTTCTCCTTGTTGTTCGCTTCCTGCTTCTTCGCTGTTTCCTAAATCAGCTTTGAAGATGTCCCCTCTTTTAATTAACACGGCTCTCCCTCCTTACCATCCTAATAGCTTGTTTTCTAATTCTTTATATTCTTCTCTTTTGCTCTTTGTAATCCAGGCATATGTTGGATTTTTTCTTTCTCTTTTAAGTTCTTCTCTAAACTTTGCTTGATTATGTACTTTATTATGTATTACTGTCTTTATGTAACTTAATAGACCTTTGTTATGTATCGGTTCTTTATCAGTTTTTTGATATAAACTTTCTATGACTTGTTGGAATGGAATAGACCCCTTTTCTATACCAAATTCCTTCATAGCTTCATAAGCTGTTTCTATAACTGTCTCTTGAGAAACTGCCCTGTATTCCTTGTCCTCATTTTCTTTTTTCTTTGAATCTTCTCTGCTATTGCTCCCATTTTCAACTCTCTGTTTTAATATTTCTAACTCTCTTCTTATACTTCCTAACTCTTCCTTGAGAATAGAATTCTCTTCTTTTAACTTTTTGTTTTCTTCTCTTATTTCTATATTACTTTTGCAATCATTTGTCCCATAAAATTTTAATCTACCCCTATTTATCACTTTTAAAAGTCCTAAATCAACTAGTTTGTTTGCTATTTTTTTAAAGTTGGATAAGGTTAAAAAGAATTTATTTTTGTATTTTTTATATAGCTTGTCCAAAGAGAATCTAAGAAACCCTAATTCTTTATCCTGCCAGTAATTAATGCTAGAAAATATAGACATTGCAATATTTCTCTGCTCTTGGTCTACAAAGTATCTATTAAATTTTTCTCTTTGATCCATTGTAAGATTAACCCTAGACATGCTCTACACCCCTTATTCAAATATTTTAATGTATTCCCTTATCTCTTTATTCTCTAATTTTTTAGGCATATCTTCTGTGTAAACAAAATTTTCATTTTCAGCTTTATCTGTATTTAAGACTAAGTCCCCTTTAGAATTGTTTCTATAAGCAGACATACAAGCCTTAACTGTTGCACCATTGCTTAGAAAATTACTATTTTCCCTATTTAGTGTCCTTTTAAATTCCCTGTTTTCTAGTTGTTTTAATGTCCTTACTTTTTCTATAATAAAATTTTCTTTCTTAAAAAGCTGAATTCTCTTTTGAATGGCTGCTTTTGTCCTATTAAGTTCTTCTCCTATTTCTCTGCTGGTATATCCCTTGTTAAATAATTCTATTATTCTTAAGTCTTCTTCTTTGGAATAATCACTTTTACGTACCATATTGACCTCCTTATCTAAAAAAGAATATAGTTCGCCCATACCGTTAGTGTGGAAAATTCAATATTTTAGTCATAAAATATTTTCATATTATTCATAAAATATTAAATTATAAATTTCCAATAAAAAATAGTCATTTATGATTAAGTTAATTAGTATATAGTTATACTAATACTTTAATCATTTTGACTATCTTTATCAAACAATCTATTTATTCATTATAAGGGTTCTTTTTTCTGCCTTTATAATCCTCTATCTCTATTATGTCACATTGTTTTTTTAGAATATTTCTAGCTGGTATACCGACAGCTGTTGCATAATCAGGAACAGGTTTTAATACTACAGAGTTTGCTCCAACCTTTGAACCTTTTCCAATAGTTATTGGTCCCAAAATCTTTGCCCCAGCCCCTATTATCACTTCATCTTTTACAGTAGGATGTCTCTTTCCAGTATCCTTTCCTGTGCCTCCTAAAGTTGATCCATGATACATTGTCACGTTATCACCAATTTCAGCAGTTTCACCTATGACAACTCCCATTCCATGATCTATAAATAATCCTTTTCCTATGACAGCCCCCGGGTGTATTTCTATACCTGTAAAAAACCTCCCTATTTGAGATAAAAGTCTAGCTATAAATTTTAGGTTTAGTTTATAAAACACATGAGCTATTCTATATATAATAAGAGCATGTATTGTTGGATATAGCAGGAGAACTTCTAAAAAATTTCTAGCTGCTGGATCCTTTTTTAGTACATTTTTTATATCATATATTAGCATTTTCATTTCCTCTCCTCCCACTTATTTCATTTATTTTAATCGTAAAGTCCTGTAGATAAATATTTTTCTCCTCCATCTGGAGCTACTGTAACAATAGTTTTTCCTTCTCCTAATACTTTTGCAAGTTCTATAGCAGCAGACACATTAGCTCCTGCAGAAATACCAATTAACATTCCATTTTCCCTTGCTGTATTTCTTGCTGCTTCTATTGCCTCATCATCCTTAACTCTAAAAACATCATCAACAAATTCCTCATTATAAATGTCTGGTATGAATCCTGCTCCTATACCTTGTATCTTATGTGGTCCTGGCATTTCTCCATTTAATACAGATGAACTATAAGGTTCAACTCCATATACTTTTACACCTTCCTTATTTTCTTTAAGGTATTTTCCTACGCCTATTAATGTTCCTCCAGTACCAACTCCCGCTACAAAAGCATCAATCTCTGGTAAATCTTTCAATATCTCTTCTCCAGTAGTTTCATAATGCTTTTGTGGATTAGCCTCATTAGCAAACTGATTTGGCATAAAAAAGTTATCATTTTCTTCTACCAATTGCTTGGCCTTTTCTATTGCACCTTTCATACCTTGCTTTCCTGGTGTAAGAATAAGTTCTGCACCATAAGCCTTTATCATATTTCTTCTTTCTAAACTCATAGTATCTGGCATAATTATTATTACTCTATATCCCTTAAGTCTCCCTATCATAGCTAATCCTATACCTGTGTTTCCACTAGTAGGTTCTACAATAACTGATCCATTTTTAAGCCTACCATCAGCTTCTGCCTTTTCAATCATTCCCAAGGCAGCTCTGTCTTTTATACTTCCTGCTGGATTGAAGTTTTCTAGTTTGATATAGACCTTTGCCATTCCTTCTTCTGTTTTTAATTGCAATAAAGGTGTATTGCCTATCATGTTTAAAACTGATTTATATATCATATAAATCCCTCCTTGAAATTTGATTTTTAATATCAATTGTATTAAATGTCCTAAATTTAGATACAAAAAAACTCCGTCTCTTTTCATAATTAGAGACGAAGATTATGTACTCCGCGGTTCCACCCTATTTGGATATAAAATCCCACTTAAATTCTGACACTATCATGTCATATGGCTGTAACGGGCCAATCCGGAGAAGCCTACTGAAAATTTCGGCTTTCTACTCAAAAGGGCACTTCAAATAAATTCTAGATAGAAGGCTTTCACCATCCCTTCCTCTCTGTTATCTTCCTTTATCCTACTTTCCTTTGTCATAGTATTTCCTAGTGTTTTACTCTGAATTAGTTCATAGTTATATTATATTCGAAATATTTAATTTGTAAACTACTTTTTACAAAAAAGTTTTTTTTATTGAATCTTCGTATAAAAAAGGCGTGAATTTCACACCTTTTTTAGAAAAGACTTAAGAATTAACTATATCAATATTGTATTTTTCAAGCCAATAATTCACTTGAAGCATATAAGCAATCATTTGAGGACCAGCCATAAGTTGTCCATACCATGGCTTTCCATAATCCGAAGGTGTATTTATAAATTTTACTACCTTCTCCTTGTCTATTAAAGAATTAATTGGGGATGATAAATTATTCAATACAGTCATCAGTCTTTCCCCTAATAATTTTTCATAGTTAGGGTTGTAAGTCTTTGGATAAGGACTCTTCTTTCTATATAAAACATCATCTGGAAGGAGTCCTTTAGCACTATCTCTTAATAATCCTTTTACAACACCATCTCTGCACTTCATATTCCAAGGAACATTCCATATATATTCTACAATTCTATGGTCTGCGTAAGGAACTCTAGCTTCAAGCCCAGAATACATGCTTGTTCTATCCATTCTGTTAAGCAATGTTGCCATAAACCAACGCAAATTCAAATAAGCTATTTCTCTTCTCCTATTTTCAGTGGCATTTTCACCTTCTAAAAGGGGAGTTTCCTTTACAGATTCATCATACCTTCTTTGAATATACTCATCTATATCCAATTCATTTACAATATCATCTGATAAAAGCGCTTTTCTAATATCTATATTTCTTGTCCATGGAAAAGTATTTGCTTCAAAACTTTCTTTTTTATGGAACCAAGGATATCCACCAAAAATCTCATCAGCACATTCTCCAGTAAGTGTAACAGTATTGTACTCTTTTACCTTGGAACAAAAATATAATAAAGATGAATCCACATCTGCCATTCCAGGAAGATCCTTAGCATCAACTGCTTTATATAGATAGTCTGCTAATTCAATATTGTCACATTCCAAATATATATGATTTGTTTTAAGATAAGAAACCATCTTATCTACCCAAGGTCTATCCATTTCTGGTTGGAATGCATTTGATTTAAAATATTTATTGTTATCTACAAAATCAAAAGAAAAAGTATTTAGTTGTATTCCCTTCTTTCTTAATTCGTTGGCACAAACTGATGATACTATGCTGCTATCTATTCCACCAGACAAAAAAGTACATATAGGAATATCAGAAATCATTTGTCTCTTTATTGAATCCGTTACAAGAAAAGAAGTCTTTTCTACAGTTTCTTCATAGCTGTCTGTGTGAGGTTTACTCTCTAAAGTCCAATATTGTATTTCCTTTGGAGCATCATTAGAAAATATAATATAGTTAGCTGGAAGCACTTCATATATATTTTTAAATACACCAATGCCTGGAGTCTTTGCAGGTCCCATAGCAAAAATTTCATTTAATCCTGTCTTATCTAACTGTGCTTTTATCCCTGGATATCTGAACAAGGCTTTTATTTCAGATCCAAATATTACAGTTTCTCCAAATATAGTATAGAATAGAGGCTTTATTCCAAATCTATCTCTATATAAATAAATCTTATTATCTTTTTCTGACCATATAGCAAAAGCAAATATTCCATTTAGCTTCTCAACAAAATCTGGTCCATATTCTATAAAGCTGCAGAGTATAGCTTCAGTATCTGTCTTTGTCTCAAATTTCCATCCTCTTAATGTAAGATCACTTTTAATTTCTTCTGTATTATAAAGTTCTCCATTATAAACTATTGCATAAGTGTTTCCATCAATGGTCTTTACAATTGGTTGTCTTCCAGTTGTTAAATCTATTATAGATAATCTTGCATGGGCAAGAGCTACCGTTTTAGATAAAAACTCTCCGTGATCATCAGGACCTCTTCTATCTAAACTTTCCCTCATATTTAGTAAAATATTTTCCCATTTTAGCGGTACCTTTTTATAATTTTGATGAACATTAAAAAAACCTGCAATTCCGCACATATACTTCACCTCCTATAGTATAAGCCAAGTAACTATTAACGTGGCTCCAAGTCCAATCATAACAGGTTTAAAGTTTCTCCTTGCTAATTCAACAGGATCAACATTACAAATTGCAGCTACAGATATTAATCCCCAAGGAATTATTGTTCCGCCTCCAACCCATATAGCTGATATCTGACCTAAAGCCGCAAATACTGGTATGGAACCTCCTACTATACCTCCAAAAGTTGCTGCAAGGGACCCTGTTAATGGAAGTCCTGAAAAACCAGATCCGTCAAGCCCTGTCAATCCTCCAACTACTAACTGAACAGCTGCAGCTATATATTTATTTACAGGTGCATTTTGGGCAATCCATAAAGCCCAATCATTCATTAATCCTGATTTAAACTGCTCTCCTAATATTTTAGTAATGCTATCTCCACCCAAGAAAAAGAATGCTGCTATAATTATTACAGGGGCAAATACTTTCATACCAAATAGGAAGCCGTAATTTATATATTCGGTTATTTTATCAAAGGCTTCTTTTTTGTAGTTCAGTATTGTTCCTATACACATTATAAATATAGCTGCCCCAACTATTAAAGCTGTGGCTTCTCCACCTTTTAATTTCAATGCAAGTATTGTAATTATAGATATGATAAAAGTCACTGGAGTTAATATAGCTGTTACTTTAGCTGCTTTAGTAACTTCTTTTTTATCCATTTTTTTGTTCGTAGTTTCTTCTTTTTTATTCATGTCTTTTTTATTAAAGAAGTACCCTGCTACCACTGTTACTACAGCCATAACTGCAAATAGAGGAAATCCTTGAGACATTATATCTGTTGGTAATATCCCAGCGGCTGCTGCTGATACACTAGGTGCTCCTTGTATAACAAAATCTCCACTTAGAGCAATACCGTGTCCAAACAGGTTCATAGCTGCTGCTGCTGCTAAAGGTGTTATCCCTGTGGCTAATGCAACTGGAAGCATTATAGCCCCAATTAAAGCTGATGCTGGAGATGGCCAAAAGAAAAGAGCAAAAATAGACATAGAAATACCTATAATCCAAAAGGCTTTCTTAGGTGTTTTCATGATTTTAAGCATAGGCGATATTAAAATCCCATCACTTCCTATATCCGACAGGCATTTAGATAAAGCTGAAATTAATGCTATAGTTATTATAATATCCATAAATGTAGCACCAGCATATACAACAGAATTGAATACGGATTGTACTCCTCCAACTATACTATTAGTTGCTAGCACTCCAATTATAAATAGAAATATCAAACAAGGTAATGGTGCATCTTTTCTCATTATCATAAGCCCAAGTATGACTATTACTCCTATGAGATATACAAAATGAATTGGTGTTAAAACTACTGCTGTTTCAAGCATTGTAACTATCTCCTTTACTTTAATAGAATAATTTATAATATGCTTGCCAGCCATAAATTGTGAAAAAAAAGGATTTATTCTAAAAAAAATTATTTTTTAATATTTTTTGTAAATAAAAAGCCTTAGATATTCCTGTTTTTTCCAGTTAATCTAAGACTTTTTATTTATCCTACTCTTTTAAATTTTTTATGCCACATAGGTACTAAAAATTCATCTACTATATCATGAAGTATAACTACTCCACATAATTTATCACTTTTATCCACAACTGGTATAGAAAGTAAATCATATTTTGTGGATATCTCTATAGTATCTTCAATATCGTCATCAACTTTTATTGTTGTAATGTCCTTTTCCATTATATCAGCAAGTTTTGCATCAGATTTATTCATTATAAGATCCTTTAGTGTTACAAATCCTTGAAGTTTTTCTTCATCATCTACGATAAAAATGTAGTACATCATTTCCTCATCAGGTTCCATTTCTCTTAATATATCAATAGTTTCTGCCACTGTAACATCTATATTAAAAGATATAAACTCTTTACTCATAAGAGAACCAACAGTTTCGTCCTTATAAGCCATAAGCTCTTTTATTTCTCTTGAGTCTTCTTCCTCTAAGTGGGTTAAGATTTTTTCCTTAGTTTCTTCATCAACTTCATCTATAAGGTCTGCAATTTCATCATTAGACATATTTAAAAGCACCTCTGAAGTTTTGCTTTCACTAAGAGCCTGTATTATATCTGCTTGAACCTTTGGTTCTATTTCCTCTAAGGTTTCTGCCGCTAAATTTTCATCGAGACTTTCAAAAATCTTAGTTCTATATTTAGCATCCATCTCTTCCAATATGTCTGCTAAATCTGCTGGATGCAGCTTAGAAAGCTTTTGAAATGGAATTTGAAGCTTTAAATTGTTGTCGATCATCTCCAATGACTCAACGTCTTCCCACATTATCATGGATTCAAATTCTCTCTTACCTACTATTTTGTAAAGGAATTTCATAAATGATTCAAATCCAAGCTTTCTTCCTAATGCTAATGGACCTTGGTCAACAGCAACAACCTTAAGTTCGCCTCCTACAAAGGCCAATCTTAGATCATTTACTTTTATAACCTTCTTGCCATTTATATCAACAATTTCCTTGCCGATTAAGTGTTTTGATAAAAGATAAGAATAAGTTCTTGGAAGGATTTCTCTTCCTCCTTTAACTTGTATTTTAACATTTCCATTATCTAGTTCAAGGAACTCTATATTCTTGAACTCATGATTAAAAGTTTCTGATCCTCTCTTTATCTTGTATCCTATAGCTCTTGGATATCCGTCCTCTGTTGTTACATAAATATCCTTCAACTTTCCTATACAATCATCGAATTCGTCATACACCTTCTTGTTTAAAATACTGCTGAAATAAACTACGTTTAATTTCTTCATTGTTATTCCTCCTTCGGCATAACTTTAAGAGGAATAACACATCTTAAAACTTTAAAACGTATCCCTCTAAAGTTATATTATTCAGTTTTGGTTTTTCAATACGAGGGACACCCTCCATTTTAAAATTCACCACCTTGAAATTTAAAAAAATATAAAAGGAGCCTAATAAAGGCTCCTAAAATCCAACTATAATTATATCGTTGAGTTTTAGCACTACAGGGCTTTGGCTTTTGCCAGCTACGTTAAGTAAAACCTTAATCCGATCATACCTGTTGACCCCATTGGCATGTCTCCATGTTTCGGGGCAGCAGCATTTATCCCTGTAGGAGCCTCACCTAACTGTAATCTCCTACTAATTATTATATTATAAATCGCCAAAATTGCAACTTAAGATTACTAAATAAATACCTGTTAAAATTTAGCTTATTTTATCTGTATTTTATATAATAGCTATTCTTCTCTAAGTCAATTGTAACTTCTGTTCCATCAGAAAATGTAGTCTTCTGTCTATTATAAGATCCATCTATAAATTCATGCTTTGTCATTTCATACTTTGCAACCCATTCTTGAAGCTGAACAACTTCTCTATAACGTTCTATTTCCAAATGAAGTTCTTCTCCTTCTTTATCACAATCTAAGTATGCAGCACCACCATTTAAAAGTGCATAAAGCTTATAGTCTTGTTTTCCTTCATCATCACTCATAAGCCATGGAATAATTATACAATCATGATATACTAAATTTAATAAAGGTACTGGAACTCCCTTTTTGGGAGAATCAGGTTTTTCAAGCATAAAATCATATGGTGCATAGTGACAAAAAACTAAGCTTTCCATGGCCCAATCTACAACTTCTTCTGAACTTGGAAGTATTCCTCTTGATAATAAATAGTCAAAACATGACTTTCTATACTCTGCACATTGTTTTCTAGTCATCCTATGCCATTTGTGATTACACTCATCAAGCTCATTGCAAGTAAATACATCCAAATAAGTTCCTTCAAGATGAATTCCAGCTTTGAAAAGCTCCTCAAAATTTCTTTTTACATAGTACTGAGCTTGACTTGCACATAAGAAAGTCTGATGTCCACCATCCCAATAAGTATTTTCTGGTACTGTTCCATCCATATTTGTAACTGCAAAATCCTTATCAAAAGTTGGAGCATCAAAATAATAATCTCTATATTGATCATGAATACCAAACATATAATTAAGATCCTTCATAGTATCTGAAAGTTCCTTCATACCTTCTATTCCACCCGCTTCTATACATGGAGGAAGATAATCTGGATGCTTATTATCATAACCAGGATCTCCCCATCCATCTAGATGGAAATATACCTTATCTACTCCTAATTCCTTAAGTTTTTTCATCTGCTCAGTTCTATGAGAAAATTGAATAAGCTCATCATTTTTTGATAAGTCTTCCTTATTATATTGCCTTGATTCTTCTACAACATGTTTTTTTATTCCTTTATGAACTATAGCAGACCCAATTAGCTTATCTACCAACGGATTCTTAGCTGCTTTTTCTTTTAAAGTTACAAAAAGTCCATTTTCTTTCACATAAGTTCTATAAATTTTACAAAGATCATTATAGTCACAGTTTTCTCTAAAAGTAAATCTCATCTCACGTTTATAAGATATTTTCCCAAGGCTTGGAAGCCATTTTACTCCTATATGAAGTGATCCTCCAGGTATCTTGTCTATTTTATAAGCAGCATCCCAAGGAGTTTTGCATATAGCGATATATCCTTCTGATTCTTTAACTTGTCCCCACCAAGGCATACATGATGCTGTACTACAAAACTGTGAATTTAAAATAATTTTATCTATAGCATTTGGCCAATCATTTGGTATCAAAAGTCCTTGTCTTAAATTCAAAAGTGTATACCATTTATGATTTATTTCACTAAACTCCATAGGACCTGGCCAATATATAGCCTCTATATCTATCCCATCTTCACACACAGGAATAAGTTCAAAAAATACATCGTCTGTTGAATTTTCAACCCAAACTACGGTTTCAAATTCAAAAGGAATAGTTTTCCCCTCTACTTTAAATCCCTTATAAGAAGTTCGTATTCCTCTTCCTATGCCTGTATTCCATGGATAAGTAATTATATCTACGGCATCATCAAAATAAATTTTTCCCTGCTTAGTATCCATGTACGGTCTATAATCATTTTTCCAAGTCCATGTTTTGCCTTCAACTTGTAAAGTCATATTTAGACTTTCTTTACAGAAATCAAGAGCTACCTTTCTGCTTTGTGATGAAACGTCCCCCATAATAATCCTCCTACTATAAATTGAAAGTTTTTCTTTTATTGGTTATTATTATAAATAGATGATATCATTAATTTTCTTAGTTTTCAATAATCTCTATTATGCTATATTATTTACATTTTTGATAAAAATATCTTGTCATAATTGTTTATAAATTACTATCTTGGTATTTTCATTTCTCTTATTCCACTTTACATCAAATAAGTTTTACAAGGTTTTTATATTATGCTAATATATCAAGTGATACTCAAAGATAATCAAATGTAGAAATGAGGAAAAATTTATGAAGCTTGGTAGAAACTTTTTACCTGTAAGCATAGAAGATATGAAAAAACAATCCATAGATGAATTGGATTTTATAATAGTTACGGGGGATGCCTATGTAGACCATCCTTCTTTTGGTACTGCAATAATAGGAAGGACATTAGAATATAACGGTTATAAAGTTGGTATAATACCTCAGCCAAATTGGAAAGATGTAGAATCATTCAAAGTTCTTGGACGCCCTAAGTTAGGTTTCTTAGTTAACTCTGGTAATATAGACTCTATGGTAAATCACTATAGTGTTTCTAAAAGAAAAAGAAAAGAAGACTTATACTCACCTGGTGGTGAGCCTAATCATAGACCTGATAGAGCCGTTATAGTTTACTGTAACATGATTCGTCAGGCCTACAAAGATGTTCCAATAATAATTGGAGGTATTGAAGCATCTCTTAGAAGATTTGCACATTATGACTACTGGGATGACAAAATAAGAAGAAGCATACTTTTAGATTCTAAAGCAGATCTTTTAATATATGGAATGGGAGAAAAAACTATTGTTCAGATAGCAGACCTATTAAAATATGGTATGAACATTAAAAACCTAACTCATGTAAGAGGAACATGCTACATGTCAAAAGATCTTCCTGATAACGCTAAAGATTACGTAATCACTCCATGTTTTGAAGATATAGAAAAAAGTAAATCTGAATACAACGAAAGCTATAAGCTTGAGTACTATGAACAAGATCCTGTTAATGGCCGCGGTATAATACAACAGTATGGTGACAGATATCTTATAGCTAACAGACCTCAAGAACCTCTTACTGAGGAAGAAATGGATATAAGCTATAATCTTCCATACATGAGAACCTATCATCCTATGTATGAAGAAAAGGGAGGTATCCCTGCTATAAGAGAAGTTAAGTTTTCAATAACAAGTCATAGAGGCTGTTTTGGTTCTTGTGCTTTCTGTGCTCTTACCTTCCATCAAGGAAGAATAATTCAACATAGAAGTGAAGAAAGTATTGTAGATGAAGCAAAACTACTCACAACTTTAAATGACTTCAAAGGATATATACATGATATAGGGGGTCCTACTGCAAACTTTAGAAATATGGCTTGCAAAAAACAAGAAACTCATGGTGCCTGCAGAAATAGACAATGTATGTTCCCTACACCATGTAAAAATTTAAAAGTTGACCACAAAGATTACCTTCACATCCTTAGAAGAGTGAGAGCTCTTCCTGGAATTAAAAAGGTATTTATACGTTCTGGAATAAGATATGACTATTTAATTCATGATAAAAACATGGAATTTTTTAATGATTTATGTAAATATCATATAAGCGGCCAGCTTAAGGTTGCTCCTGAACATATCAGTGACAAAGTGCTTCTTCAAATGGGAAAACCATCAAGAGAAGTTTATGATAGATTTAGCAAAAAATATTTTGAAATAAATAAAAAAATAAATAAAAATCAATTTTTAGTTCCTTATTTAATGTCAAGTCATCCTGGATCAGACCTAAAAGCTGCCATAGAATTATCGCAATATATAAAGCAAATGGGGCATAATCCAGAACAGGTTCAAGATTTTTATCCTACACCTGGAAGTCTTGCTACAACCATTTATTACACAGGAATTAACCCTCTTACTGGAGAAAAAGTCTATGTGCCAAAGAATCCAAAAGAAAAAGCTATGCAAAGAGCTCTTCTTCAGTTTGAAGTTCCAGAAAACTATAATTTAGTGAAAGATGCTCTTTTGAAAGCAGGAAGAGAAGATCTTATTGGTAACAGCAAAAACTGTTTAATACCATTTAATGCTCCTTCTAAAAAGAGCTCTCCAAAAAAATATCAGGGCAAGAATCATAAAAATTCTTCTTCTAATAAAGATTCTAATTCATCAAGAAATAAGGTTAAAGGAAAGTCTAAAAAGCATTAAATATAAAAAAGGTGTACTGTAAAATTTAAAAACGATTTACAGTACACCTTTTGTTATTTAAAAGTTTTAAGTCCTATATTAAGAGTCAAAAGAATCATAAATTCACCTATTAAAGTATTAAAAGCTAGCGATACTCCCATAAGTTTTAAAAGCAATTCTCCTAAGATCACCATTATGCTAATCATCGTAATTATAATTCCTGAAGATTTACTATTTGCTTTGCCAAAACCAACAATAGTTATTACAAGAGCTGCAGAAATAATTGCTATATATGCTAGATATATTTTGTCCTCAAACAAAAACCGCATTATATATCCAAAAGGATTTCTTATCTCAATAGAAACTTTACACAATGTCATAACTATTCCATAAAGCACAGCACCTAATGCCATGAGAACAAAGAAGTAATCAAATTTTAAACCGTCAACTCTCATGAAAATATATAAGCATAAAGCTATAGTGCATGGCACTATAATAAGATTTAAACACACAAGGTATTTAGTAAAGTATATATAATTCATGCTTTGTACCATAAATAGTATAAGCAGCGCTATGTATCTTAAACTAAATCCCAATGTTATGACAGTATTGTATATCCTTATCTTTCCTGGTGCTTTTCTACGTCCTATGAAAAAAGCTTTTATACATAGAACTATCATAAGTAACAATAATGCAACGTATAAGTATACACTTATCATTTTTTAACTTCTCCTTAATTACTGCTACTTAATATTTATTAAAGTTATCTTTCATTTATTCCTAAAAGCTTAATTCCACCTTTAACACATTCTATATCAATTGGGAAATCTGGTCCCTTTTCTCCATCTATATCAGTCACTATATCTTCATTACATTTTATATGAAGTTTATTTGTTTTAAAATAAATCACTCCATTATCTTCTAGATGCTCACCCTTTAACATCTTTATAAATAAAGGCAACAGTTCAATTATGTTTACTGCTTTTACTATAATAACATCAAGTTTTCCATCATCTACTTCTGCTTCAGTTGCCAGCTTAAAATTCCCAGCAGTTTGTCCATTAAATACCAACATAAGGTACATCTCACCATCAAAATCTAGTTCCTCTGATTCAACATTTATCTTGAGCTTTCTGAAATTAGGAAGTTGCTCTATTCCTTTTATATAATAAGCTAATTTTCCAATAGTATTTTTTAGATTTACATCTGTCTTTTGAGAAACATCAGTAAAAAGTCCTGTACTTGCTACATTTATAAAATATTTATCATTAATCTTCGCAATATCAACAGGCTTTGGAGTAGAGTTTAAAATACGTTCACATGCCTTGCCAACATCATAAGGCATACCTATAAATTTAGCAAAATCATTTGCAGTTCCAGTTGGAAGAATCGCTAAAGGTAAATCTATCTTAAGTTCTTTCATTTTGTTTACTACAGTATCAACGGTTCCATCTCCGCCTGCTACTATAATATATTCATATGTATCGTCTATATCTATAAAAGCCTTCTCTATTTCTATATCAAAACTTATTCTATGCGGTACTACTATATATCCTTTTTGCAGGTGTAGTTTTATTACAGTATCTATATCATTTAATATGGTGTTTTCACCCGAAAAAGGATTGTATATGAATTTTACTTTTCTCATATTTACTTCCTCCTTTAAAAATCATTATCTTTAAATTATATCATCTTAATACTTATGTGTCGATTGACATATGATCATATATGTGTTTTATAATATATTATCATCTTACATTATTTTTTAATTGTTTTATCTTATATCAACCTTAAAAATCCACTTTTTTAAGTGTTCCCCTTATGTAAATAATAGTTTTGATGTATAATATAATATATGAAGTTATATTATTTTTATTATGGTAGGAGTGATTTAATGAAAAAAAGCGCAATACCAAATACCTTTACATTAGGTAATTTAGCTTTTGGTTTATTATCGATTTTAATGACTTTTCACGGAAACTTCAAATTAGCAGCAATTTTTGTATTATTAGCAGCATTAGCCGATAGATATGACGGAAGAATAGCACGTCTTTTAAATGTAGACAGTGAGATAGGAAAAGAACTAGATTCTTTAGCAGATTTAGTATCATTTGGTGTGGCACCGTCCATACTTATCTATAGACTTTATAATTTTATGAGCTTTGGATTTATTGGATATCTTCTAGTACTTGTTTTTCCTATATGTGGTGCATATAGATTAGCTAGATATAATATCTCAACATTTGATGGAGTATTTACCGGTGTACCTATAACATTAGCTGGAAGTTTTATGGCTGTTTTTGCTTTATTTACAGTAAATAGACCTTTGAATCCAGCATTACCAGTAATTTTTATTGTATCTTTATCATATCTTATGATTAGTAAGTTTCAACTTAAAAAAGTTTAAAAGCCAAGGGATTACGTCCCTTGGCTTTTATTGTTTTCATTGTTTGGTGAAACATAAAGTTCTCTTTCTATCTCAGCCAATAAAAACTGAGGATTTATAATGGTTTTTATCTGATTAGAGTACATGACACAATAATCTAAATATCTGCATTGAGATTTTCTTATAGCTGATATTACATCATCCATTATATATCCAATTTCATCAGCTCTCTTTAAGGCATCTTTAACTTCACTCTTTTTAGCTAAAGCTATGCCATTTAGGTCATTAGCTCCACCAATAAGTGTTCTATATGCACTGGTAAATTTAATCAAACTGTCTTGCAAATTACATACATCTCTGTAATGGAAATCTATTATATTTCTGTACGGCATATTTTATTCCACCTTTTAAATATTTCACATTATTTATATTATTGAAGATGGATTTTTATGCTTAAATAATATAATAACAAGAAATTATGCTCATAAGATATATAGCTAGCAGTATAGCCCCTTCAAACCAATAACTTTTTCCATCTACATATACTATAAATGACATAGCCACTGCTACCAGAGCTATTATTATCTGTACTGGAGAAAAAAGCAAGTTCATAGTTATACCCATGGTATATGATAGAACCATTATTATTGGCGTTACAAAAAGAGCTATCTGTATACTTGATCCTACTGCTATTTCTATGCTCATGTTTATTTTATCATTAAACGCAGCCATTATAGCCGAAATATTCTCTCCTATATTTCCTATAAAAGGTACTACCAGTATACCTAATAAATTTTCGGAAACTCCATTTACTTTAACTAATTCATTTAAGTTATTTATCACATTTTCGCTAGAAAAAAATAGTGTAAGAGATAATATTAAAATAATTGATAAGATTCTTATCTTCCTATCTTTATTTTCATTTCTCACCTCATTTCCATCTTCGCTTACAACAAATAAATTACTATGAGTTACTAATGAAAATATCAATCCTAATCCATATACAAAAATTAATACTATAGCTACTTTATTACTTATAGAAGATATTGCTTCACTGCTTAATGGTACGTAATAATTAACTGTAGCCAGCAATATCATTGACGCTAACGCCAGTGTAAGCATATTAAAATTTGTTCTAGCTATATTTTTATTAAAGCTCTGTTCTTTGTATTTTACACCTCCTACAAATGAAGATATTCCTAATACTAAAAGCATATTGCTTATTATGGATCCTATAAGAGCCCACTTTACCATAGATACCATCCCATATCCTAAAGACCATATACCCATAGCAAGTTCCGGTAAATTTCCAAGAGTTGCAGATAAAAGCCCTCCTCTTTTTTCGCCTACATATTCAGAATATAAGTTAGTGTACTTTCCAATATACACAGCTAAAATTATCATAGATATAGAAGCAAACACCGTATTTATTAAAGCGTTTTTTGTGTTTATAATAGTTCCAACAAGCACCAATGTTATAACTATAAGTTTATAAATAATATTCTCTATCCTGCATTTGACTCTTGATATATTCTTCATCTATTTCCTCAAATTCATCTTCCTGAATGTTTTTTTTATTAATATCATCTGAGAGAATTTCTTCCCCTCTGTACATAATTTTTTCATTGGTGAACTGTTCAAAATCATCATCCATAACTACAGGCATCTCAAAATATTTAGGGTATATTATTATCATATTCTCCCCCTCCTACTTTTTCTCATTATTATTGCAGTAAGGTGCAAAAAATCCCTTTGGGAAGTGGCATAGTGGACATAATTCTGGTACTTGTAATCCCTCATAAATGTATCCACAGTTTGTACACTGCCATAATGATTCTACATTTCTATTGTATAAAGTACCTGACTTTAGACGATTGTAAATCTCCATAAATCTTTCTTCATGAGTCTCTTCTACTTCTGCTAGTTCTTTATAGAAATCTGCAATATCATTGAATCCTTCTGCTCTTGCTGTTCTCTCATACTCTTTGTATATAGAATTTGCCTCCTTTGCTTCTCCTCTAGCAGAATCCATCAAATTTCCTTCAGTATTTTGTATCTTTCCTAAAAATCTGTCAAAAACTTCTCTGGCATGGGCATATTCGTTATGTGCAGTTTCTCTAAACACATCTCCTACATATACCAATCCCTCTGCATTAGCTTTTTCTCCGTATAAATCATATTTATCTCTAGCTCTTGCCTCTCCTGCAAAAGTGGCTAATAAATTTTTATAGGTCTCAGTGCCTTTTAGTTTATTATCCATTAGACTAAAATCCTCCTAGTAATATTCCTATATACACAATATTCCTATCACCCGAGTTTTGTTACATTTTTAGTAAAAAAAGAGAGGCATTGCCTCTCCTTAATGTTATATATCCTTTATAGTTTACTCACCTAATATTTGTTTTTTAAGTTCAATTCCAGTAGGAGTTGCAGCTAATCCGCCAAGAGCTGTCTCTCTAAGTTCACTTGGAAGAGATTTACCTACCTTGTACATTGCAGATACCACATCATCAAATGGAATCTTGCTTACTATGCCTGCCATTATCATATCAGCTACAGTAATAGCACTAACAGCTCCTGATGCATTTCTCTTTGCGCAAGGAACCTCAACAAGTCCTGCAATAGGATCACAAACAAGTCCTAATATATTTTTTATAACTATAGCAGCTCCATTTAGACACATTGCTGGAGTTCCACCCATAAGTTCTATAATTGCTGCACAGGCCATAGCTGCAGCAGAACCGCATTCTGCCTGACATCCTCCTTCTGCACCAGCTACGCATGCATTTTGAGCTATTATAATCCCAACTGCTGAAGAACAGAAAAGAGCTTTAATAAGTTCTTCATCATTCTTATCTAAAGCTTCTCCAACAGTAGTTATTACTGCTGGAATTATTCCACATGAACCAGCTGTAGGACATGCTACTATTCTTCCCATAGATGCATTTACCTCTGAGCAGGATAAAGCTCTTGCCATGGCTGTAACCATTATATTTCCGCTTAAAGTTTTTTCATGATTTGAATACTCATTTAATCTTTTAGCATCTCCGCCTATAAGACCACTTACTGAAATTATTTCCTTATCTAATCCCTTGCTTGCAGAGGCTTTCATGGTCTTAAGATTTTTTCTCATCTTTTCTATAACTTCTTCTCTTGAAAGTCCACTTTCTTCCACTTCATTTTGTATTGCAAATTCGCCTATGGACAAATTCTTTTCATTGCATACTTCAACCAGTTGTTTCCCGTTGCTTATATACACCGTTAAATTTCCCCTTCCTTAACTGGATTAATAACTTTAACTTTTTCTATATTTTCTACTGCTAGTATAGCTTCAACTATATTTTCTGGAATTTCATTGTCTGTTTCAAATATCATGTTAGCAGAAGAACCTTTCACAGTTCTAAAAACTTTCATAAAAGCTATATTTATTTCCTTTTCATACAATAATCTAGTTACCTTTGATATCATTCCTGGTAGATCTTTATGATGTATTATTATAGTTGGATACTCTCCTGTAAACTCTATTTCTTCACCATTTACCTCAGTTATGACTACACTTCCGCCACCTATGGATGAACCCATTACTGTAACTATATCTCCATCTTCTTTTTCAATGATAAACTTAACTGTGTTAGGATGTACATCTCCTAAATCTGCTTCTTGAAATTTTATTTCTATGCCTCTCTCTTCAGCTATATCTATTGAGTCTCTAAGTTGTTCATCCCATGGATCCATGCCTAGAATTCCAGCTACAAGTGCTCTATCTGTACCATGTCCTCTATAAGTCTTAGCAAAAGATCCATGCAACAGGAATGTAACCTTTTTTACAGGTCCATCTGCTATAGATCCTGCTAATTTTCCAAGTCTTGCTGCTCCTGCAGTATGTGAACTAGACGGACCTATCATTATAGGACCTAAAATATCAAAAACTCCATATTTTCTCATAATTTTCTCCTTATTAAACTTTTGTAAAATTCCATTTTTAATTATAATATAAATTTTAAGGCTTAACCACAATATCACTTAACTTATCTATAGTTAATATCTATAAAATATACTGCCTCCTATAAATTCCCTTAATATAGAGTTTGAAGGAACTAAACTAACATCTACATCTTTAAACAAATTTAAAAAACTTATCAGTCTTTCTGCCTCATAATAAACCGGACTGTTTTTTGAAATCTTTTTAAGTTCCTCTACGGCATATTTTTTTAATACACATAATTCATAAACTAAAGTAGAATTAAACATCACATCTGCTTCTTCTTGGAACACGAATATATTTTTCTCTTCTCCACGCCTAACAGATGGCCACATGGTAAGAGTTGTCTCTCCACCATACCCCCTTGAAAGAAAATCTCTTACTATTCTTCTTATTCTTCTTACATCAGTTGTAGCTATTCTATTATGACTATCTAAATTAAGCTGAGTAAGAGCGCTTATATATATCTTAAATTTATTTTTTGCTGCAATAGAATTAGTAAGCATATCATTAAGTCCATGTATGCCTTCAACTATTATTATGCCATTATGAGGAAGAGTAAGCTTATTTCCTGACCATCTTCTCTTTCCTAGTTTAAAATCAAAGTTTGGTATCTCTACTTCTTTTCCATCCATAAGATCTCTCAAATTTTCATTAAACAATTCTATATCCAAAGCTTTAATAGATTCAAAATCATAATTGCCATTTTCATCCTTAGGAGTTATTTCTCTATTTAAGAAATAATCATCTAAAGAAATAGGTATTGGTGTGAATCCATTAACTCGCAGCTGTATTCCTAGTCTATTTGCAAAAGTTGTCTTTCCAGATGATGAAGGTCCGGCTATAAGAACTATTTTCACTTCTTTTCTTTCCTGTATCATATCAGCTATATATGCTATCTTTTTCTCTTGAAGTGCTTCAGCTACCATTATGAGTTCATTTATATTTCCATTTTGAATATACCCATTTAATGCTCCTACATCTGCCACATTTAGTATATCCAGCCAATCTTCTGTTTCTCTAAAAATGGCATCAAGCTTCTTATGCTCAATAAAAGGAAGTATTTCTTTTGGATGTTCTTCTGACGGTATCCTTATTATAAAACCTGGATCATGAAATATTACTTTAAAATTTTTTATAACTCCTGTAGAATACCCCAAAAATCCGAAGAAGTAATCATATCTTCCATCTAGCTCATATAATGTCACGTCATTCTTTCCGATACTCCTTAGAAGCCTAAGCTTATCTTCAAGCCCATAACTGTCAAAAATATTAATTGCTTCTTCTACTGTTACTCTACTCTTGTTTATTATAGTATCCCTATCTATAATCTCCTGTATTCTTTTATTTAAAGCCTCTATATCTTCTTCATCAAGAGCTTTCTCTTTATGAATTTCTCCATATATTCCTTTATCAAGAGCATGCTCTATAGTAACTTTGCATCCCGGAAAAAGCTCATAGGCTGCTTTAATAAAAACGAATTGAAGTGTTCTAAAATAAGTCCTATTACCTGTTGTCGTTGATATATCAATAGGTTCAAAATTTCCTTCTTTGTGTATTTCTTCCCTTAATTCTATATGATCATTATTGAGTTTCGCCAAAATTATAGGTACTTCTCTATCACTATAGTATTTTTCTATAATCTCATATGCTGTTGTACCTTCTTCCACTTTTATATTTCCTATATCCTTTAAATTTAATGATATCTGTGCCATAGAAAGCACCCCCTTAATTTATAATCGTCTTTTTAATCATTACATATTATAATTTTACTGAATTTTTAAAATTAATAGTCACTTATGATTTATAAGTTATATCATTTCATCCTTATGGTCAATAGCACTTTTATGATTTCTAAAAATTTTAACAGCCTACTCTTTTACATAAAAGCTTATTTTTTTACATATCATATGTGGGAGGTGATTAAATGTTTATATTTTTAGTAAGAACTGCAATTTTATATGCACTAATAGTTCTCATAATGAGACTTATGGGGAAAAGACAAGTTGGAGAGTTGGAACCTTATGAATTAGTCATCGCATTTATAATATCAGACTTAGCAACACTTCCAATGCAAGACATAAGGATGCCTCTCATAAACGGCATTACTCCTATTATAACTATATTAATAATGCAGATTGGAATTTCATGGCTTCAATTTAAAAACAGAGGATTTAGAAAAATTGTTGACGGTCAAGCAGTTGTATTAATAAAAAAAGGTGTGGTGAATGTAAGCCAATTAAAGGCACAACAACTCACAATAAATGAACTTTTAGAGGAACTAAGAGGAGCTGGTTATTTAGATCTATCGGAAGTTGAATACGGATTGTTGGAAACTAATGGAAAACTAACTGTAGTCCCATCTAAAGAATATAATAATAAGTCTCTACCTAAAGTTGTATTCTGTAACGGGCAATTTTACGAAGACAATTTAGCATATTACAAAAAAAGCAAAAACTGGGTTCATGAAGAACTTCATAAAAATAATTTAACTGAAAAAGATATAGATTTTGCAATAATAGATTCTAACAAAAGTTTATTCTATCAAAAGAAGGAGGAAAGACTAAATGAATAAAAGCACTATAACCTCTTGTGTACTTTTTCTACTTTTATTGATATCAGCAACTTTTTCTAGTTTCTATCTACACAATTTCTGTGTAGATTTTTCTAATAAATATGATGAATTAGAAGAATTAATAGTGGATGAAAACTGGGATGAGAGTTACAATTATGTAATAGAGCTATTAGAAGAAACATCTAAAAAAGGAAAATTAACCGCTGTAATTATAAATCATCAAGAAGTAGATAATTTAGAATTAGAATTATATACCCTAACTCAATATGTTAAAAATAAAAATCTAGACTTATCTCTTTCTACTCTGCATAGAATGAAATTTAATTTAGAAAATATACGAAAGTTAAACGAATTCACTTTAGAAAATATTTTTTAATTTCATAATTATGCTTTATGGGGTAGAAAAATCTTTTTATTTCATTTATAATAGTATTGTGCTTTAGGAATAGTCCCGCTGGGTTATATAAAGTCCCACGCGGGCAAAATTTAATTTGTGAAAGGTGGTATTTCTTATGGCATTAGTTACAACTAAAGAAATGTTTAAAAAAGCTTACGAAGGTAAGTATGCTATAGGTGCTTTCAACATCAATAATATGGAAATAGTACAAGGTGTAATAAACGCTGCAAAAGCTAATAACTCTGCAGTTATATTACAATGTTCTACAAGTGCTATAAAATTTGCTGGAATAAAATATTTAAAAGCTTTAGTAGACGCTGCAATAGCTGACACTGGAGTTGATGTAGCTCTTCATTTAGATCACGGTCCAAATATGGAAGCTATAAAAGAATGTATTGACAACGGATTTACATCTGTTATGATAGACGGATCTCACTACAGCTTTGAAGAAAACATAAAAGTTACTAAAGAAGTAGTTGAGTATGCTCACGCTCGTGGAGTAGTTGTAGAAGCTGAGCTTGGAGTTTTAGCTGGAGTAGAAGATGAAGTTTCTTCTGACAAACATATCTACACTGACCCAGATCAAGCTGTAGAGTTTGTAAAAGCAACAGGTTGTGATTCATTAGCTATAGCTATAGGAACAAGCCATGGTGCATTCAAATTCCCTCCAGACTTTAAGCCACAATTAAGATTTGATATATTAGAAGAAATCCAACAAAGACTTCCTGGATATCCAATAGTTCTTCATGGAGCATCTGCTGTTGACCCTGCAGTAGTGGCTGAGTGCAACAAGTATGGTGGAAAGATTGCTGATGCAAAGGGAATTCCTGTTGAAATGTTAAGAAAAGCTGCATCTATGGCTGTATGTAAGATAAACATGGATACAGACTTAAGATTAGGGTTAACAGCTGGAATAAGAAAGACTTTCGGAGAAGATCCTGCATGTTTCGACCCAAGAAAGTACATGGCTTCTGGAAGATCTTCAATAGAAGCTATCGTTGATAGCAAGATCAAGAACGTTTTAGGTTCTGTAGACAGCATGAAATAGATATAATAAAAAGATTGAATCTCATCTAAAAGAGATTCAATCTTATTTTTTTATTTCTCAATATAATTCATTATGTGTTTTAAAACTATGTTTATACTACCATCACCATTTCTTTGTATCTCAAATCTATCGTTATCATGATAAGCCTCCTCGTTAAGATAGAGATCTATGTCTCTATCTATCTTAAGCCTTACTCTTTTTAATTTCTTCTCTACCCATTCCTTATCTACTTTAACTTCATTCTCTATTCCTTGAGCTGTTACAAATTCTTTAAATTTAGATTTATTTAACATATCTTCTCCAAATAAGTCATCACTTATCTTCTCAACATCTATAACTTCATCTTCTCTTAAAGATTTTTTTACAGCAGTTCTTATTGTTTGTGCTTTTACTGCATCCTCTGATATATGGTTTCTGGTAAAGTTTTCTGTTGCATTTAAAAAGGTCTTAGTCATGTCTCTTTCATTAGTTATAAGTGTACATCCAAGATAATTATTTATGAAATAATTAGAGCCATACTCATCCTTTTCTTTAGATTTACTTTGCTTATCTATAACCATAAGATTAAATTCTTGTTCCTCTTTTATAAGTTTTATAAAAGCCCCTTTTTGAATTCGTTGACTGCTGCTTGGAAGTCCTGCACTTTGAGGAATTATGTTTATTCCTATTTTATTTTCAATAAAATCTATCTTATGAGTAAAATTTTTTACATAATCCATCTTAAGTATAACAAGCATAGGCCCATACTCAGTAACTATAGATATTATAAGAAGGTCACAGGAAGGTATATTTCCATTAGCCTTCATCTGATTAAAAAGCTGATTTGCAAGCTCCTTTGACACTTCTATTAAGGTATTTTCACCATTTAAATATTCTTGACTCACTTCTTTAACTATGCTTCTTCCAGAATTAAACTTTGCGTATTTCAATTCTTCATCCTTAAAGCATCTCTCTAAATGCTTTAGTAAAAAATTGTATGTATCTTCGTTAAGTTCTAAGGAATATTCATTGAGTACCGGCTCATCACTGTTATTATCTAAAATATGAAGCACAGCTTCCATTATATTTATCTCTTTTATGTATTCCATATCTAAACCTCTTTTCTCCTCATTTAGCTTAAATATTATATCATAATTAAGGTTTGTCTAACTCATATTAATTCATTAATCAATAAAATATTATATCACAACTTCTGTTGCACTCCATCGTGGTTATGTTTAAAATAGATTTATATCATGAAAAGGCGGTGTATTATATTGAAAGAATTAGAAACTAAGATATTTAAAATAGATGTAGAAAAAATAAGGAGTTCTTTAATCTCTCTTGGATGCGAAAATGTAAAAAAAGAGAATCAAATCAACAACATTTTTGATTTTCCTGATAGGACTCTTTTAGATAAAAAAGGCTATGCAAGAGTAAGAGAAGTTGAAGACCTTTTAAACGGCACAAATCATTACTACATGACAACAAAAAAAATGCTCAGTCAAGATAAATTTAAAGTTATGGAAGAAAATGAAACTGAGGTTAATGATTGCGAAGCTGCCAAAGCTATATTTGAATCTTTAGGACTTGTGCTTTTTGAGTCAATAAAAAAATATCGTGAAAGTTATAAATACAAAGACAGCTTGATAGAAATAGATATAAACGACCCTTCTTTCTGTCCTTTTCCATATATAGAAATCGAAGCACCTGACGAAGGTGCACTACAGGAAATAGTAGAACTATTAGGATACACTATGGATGACACTACTTCTAAAACTATTTATGAACTCATAGGAGGGTCTGAGAAATTAAAAGGTCTATAGTCTAAAAAAACTCTATGTTGACTTAAAATACTATATATAATATAATGATTTACAAATACTAATATTTTGCTTTGATTAGGAGTATTAGTAGGTTATTTGTCTTTCAGAGAGCCGCAGTTTGGTGTGATGTGGTGTCAGATTCCTATGAACTCGCCTATGAGCTTACTTGAGGAAATGCAAGTACGGTTAAAACCGTTATATTTCAAAGTGAATTCTGAAATTCTATTTTTCAGAATTAATTAGAGTGGTACCACGAGGATTATTATACCTTCGTCTCTTTCAAGAGATGAAGGTTTTTTATTTATCAAAAGGAGGAATTTTAATGGCTAAATACTCTACTGCCATAGATAGAAAATGGCAACAAAAATGGGAAGATTCAAATCTTTATAAGTTCGATGAAAATAAGTTAGGCGAAAAGCTATATGTTTTAGAGATGTTCTCTTATCCTTCAGGAGCTCAGCTTCACGCTGGACACTGGTTCAATTATGGACCTGTTGACTCTTGGGCTAGAATGAAAAGAATGCAAGGATACAATGTATTCCAACCAATGGGCTTTGATGCATTTGGACTTCCAGCTGAAAACTATGCAATAAAAACAGGAGTTCACCCTCAAGATTCAACTTTAAAGAATATTGAAACTATGGAAAAGCAGCTTAAAGCTATGGGAGCTATGTTCAACTGGGAAAATGAAGTTGTTACCTGCTCTCCTGATTACTACAAATGGACTCAATGGTTATTCTTAGAGCTTTACAAAAAGGGATTAGCTTACAGAAAGAAAGCTCCTGTAAATTGGTGCCCTAGCTGTAACACAGTTTTGGCAAATGAACAGGTTGTTGATGGATACTGTGAAAGATGTAATTCCGAAGTTACAAAGAAAGATTTAACTCAATGGTTCTTTAAAATAACTGATTATGCTGAAGAACTTCTAAATGATATAGATGGATTAGACTGGCCAGAAAAGACTAAATCAATGCAAAAACACTGGATCGGCAAATCAACTGGTTCTGAAGTTACTTTCAAGGTAAAAGATTCTGATATCACATTTGACGTGTTCACTACTAGAGTTGATACATTATTTGGAGTTTCTTATGTAGTATTAGCTCCTGAGAGTCCACTTGTAGATAAAGTGGTAACTAATGAATATAGAGATGCTGTAGAAACTTACAAAGAAGAAACTAAAAAGCAATCTGAGATAGAAAGACAATCTATAACTAGAGAAAAAACTGGTGTATTCTCTGGTGGATATGCTATAAATCCTATAAACGGAAAAGAAGTTCCTATCTGGATTGGAGACTATGTTCTTGCTGGATACGGTACTGGTGCTGTTATGGCTGTTCCTGCTCATGACGAAAGAGACTTTGCTTTTGCTACAAAGTATAACCTTCCAATAGAAAGAGTTATAGAAGGCGGAGATTCCCTTCCATATTGCGAACATGGAACGATGATAAACTCTGGAGAGTTCGATGGATTGACTACTGCTGAAGGTAAAGAAGCTGTCACTAAAAAACTTGAAGAAATGGGACTTGGCCGTCTTAAAGTTAACTTCAGACTTAGAGACTGGCTTGTATCAAGACAAAGATACTGGGGTGCTCCTATTCCAATAATTTATTGCGATCACTGCGGAACTGTTCCTGTACCTGAAAAAGATTTACCTGTACAGCTTCCATACAACGTTGAGTTTACTCCAGATGGAAAGAGTCCTCTTGCAAAATGCGAAGACTTCATAAATACGGTGTGTCCTATATGCGGAAAACCTGCAAAACGTGAGGCTGATACTTTAGATACCTTTGTATGTTCATCTTGGTACTATTTAAGATATGCAGATGCTCACAACAGTGGAAAGCCTTTTGATACTGAAATAATCAACAAGATGCTTCCTGTTGACAAATATGTAGGTGGTCCAGAGCACGCATGCATGCACTTATTATATGCTAGATTTATCACTAAAGCTTTAAGAGATATGGGATATCTAAACTTTGATGAACCATTTAAATCATTAACTCACCAAGGACTTATACTTGGACCAGACGGCTTAAAGATGAGTAAATCAAAAGGAAACACAATTTCTCCAGATGACTACATCAAAGAATATGGTTCTGACGTATTTAGAATGTATCTAATGTTTGGTTTTGGCTACACTGAAGGTGGATCATGGAGTGATGACGGAATACGTTCTGTAGCCAGATTCATTGAAAGAATAGAAAGAGCTTTAATAGGTGCTCATGAAGCTATAGTAGAAAGCAAAAATGATAAATCAACTATGGATGCTGCTGAAAAGGAACTTAACTTCTGGCGACACAATGCTATAAAAAACGTTACATCAGATTCAGAAATCCTTCAATTCAATACAGCTATAGCTAGAATGATGGAATTCGTTAATGCTTTAAATAAATATATAAACGAAGAAACTAAGAACTTAGCATTCTTAAAAGAAACAGTTTTAGATTTCATAAAATTAATAGCACCATTTGCTCCTCACTTTGGTGAAGAATGGTGGAACACAATTAACGATAATTCAAATGTAGTCGATAATTCTTATTCAGTATTTAATGCTAAGTGGCCTGTTTTTGATCCTAATGCTTTAATTAAGGACGAAGTAGAAATAGCAATTCAGGTTAATGGAAAGATTAAAGCTAGAATAAGCATTGCTTCTAACTTAGATGAAGAATCTATAAAGAAAGCCGCTCTAGAAAATGAAGATATAAAAGCTGCTACAGATGGTAAGAATATCGTTAAAGTAATAGTTATAAAAGGAAGACTTGTAAATATAGTTGCTAAATAAATATACAGATTTATGAATATAAGCATTATATTCTAATTCTTGTAAATATGCTTATAAAATTAACCTAAAGGACTGTAATTTAAAATAGATTACAGTCCTTCTATTGTATTATTCTATAGATGCCCTATTTTCATTGACTACTAATAATTACTATTATATAATAATCACATAAAATTTCTATTAAGAAAGAGAGTGATTATAATGAGCTCAGTTAATATGAGTAGTGAAGCTTTTAAAGATTTCAAGAAATTACTTGAAGATAATAAAGTACCTAATAATACGGTTAGAATAAATTTAGCAGGTTTTGGCTGCAGCGGTCCTATGTTTAATCTTGTTATCGGAGAAAAGGATGATAATGATGATGTTACAACAATAGAAGATGTTACTATATTAGTTACAAAAGAATTAGTATCAGAATTTGGAGGCTTTACAGTGACTTGTGAAGCTGAAAATGGCAGAGGATTATCTCTTGAGCCAATAGTTAAAGTGGAAGGCGGATGCGCATCCTGCGGTGGCGGATGTCACCACTAATTTAAATTATATAAGAATTTTAAAGTTCAAAATAGATATATTTGAAGGTATCTTCAGATATATCTATTTTTTTATACAACTTTATCCCAAAATGTCGAATTTTTTATCATTATTTCTTTGACAAGGAATAATTATTATCTTATAATAACTTTATAACTATCGATATTTTCGATAAATATAGCGAATACTATTAGTATAAACTATAACATAGATGTGTTGAAGTTTATTATTCGATGAATTTACACATTAATTTTAAAAGAAAGAGAGTGATTACTTATGAGCGCAATTAATATGAGCGATGTTGCTTTCAAGGATTTTAAACAATTACTTGAAGACAATAAAGTAGAAAATAATACAGTAAGAATAAATTTAGCAGGAATGGGCTGAAGCGGTCCTATGTTTAATCTTGTTCTGGATGAACAAAAAGAAAATGATGATGTTACAAAGATTGAAGACGTAACTATATTAGTTGATAAATCTTTAGTTGAAGACTTCGGCGGATTCAACATTACTTGTGAAGCTGAAAATGGCAGAGGATTATCTCTTGAGCCTGTAGTGAAGGCTGAAGGTGGATGCTCTTCTTGTGGAGGAAGCTGTCACTAATTCTAATTTAAACATAAAAGTAAGGGATTAGATTCTTATGAATCTAACCCCTTCTATATTTATAAATCAAAGGTCAGTACACTGACCTCTCCTTGTATGTCATGTATCATATCTCTTGCTATATGAATACCCACCTTATCATCATCATATTCTCTTTTATTTTTTAAGCTGAGAACTTTTCCGTAAGGCTTTTCTAAAGAAATCTCTTTTTCCTTTCCTGTAAGAACCCATATGGTTTTATAATTCACAGGTTTAACCTTCAATTCCTTTTCTCCAAGTCCATCTGTAAAGTAAACTACTAAAGTGTCTTTTAAATTTTCTTTTTTTACGTAGGAAAACAGTGGAGAAAAAGCAGTAGCTCCAGTCTTGTCTAATCTAGATTTTATATCTTTTAAGTACTTTATATCGTAAACTCTTCTGACTTTATCATCACATTCAGCTATTTTTATATTAGCCTTACAATTTTTTAGTATCTCAAAAACCTCTTTTAAGATGTTGCGTATTTCGCCGGTAGTTATAGAACCGCTTATGTCTATAACAAGAAGTATATTAGCTACTCTATCCCTTAGATTTCCTCTAAGGTCAAGTCTTTCCGGCTGTCTTCTATCCTTTCTTGTTATAGTCTTTTTATAACCATGTGGCATTGTCATTACCAAGCGCTTTAAGTAGTTGCTCCAACTTATTTCAGCTTTCATTTCTAAAGCTTCTAGTATAGCTTCGAGACCCTCTGGAAGATTACCATCTTTAATTGCTCGTTTAGCCATAATCTTTACAAGATCCTCATTATACTCTTTGTTTAAAACATTAGATTTCTTCCAACTATCATGAACAAGCTCCATGTCATAGATTTCATCGCTAGCTTCAGGCTTTCCTAGCCTGTAATCCTTCATTGCTTCATTAAGCTTTAAGGCATATTCTTCAAATGATCTTCCCTTTTTTAAACTTAAATTATAAAGAAAATTCACCTTTTCTATGGTGTAGGTAAAGTTTGGCGGATATTTTATATATTGATTAACTGATATATCCATAGCAATATTTATCGCTGATTTTCTGTATCTTCCTTCCAAAGCCTGCGCCCTGTCATAATGAGAATACATTATATGATAAATCTCATGTTTTATAAGAGCCTGCATCTCCCACTCAGTAAGCTCAAGACAAATCTTTACATCAAAGTTCATTATATAACCTTTAGCACTTCTAGTAGTTTCTATAGGCCATTTTAATCCTAAAGAAGTCTGCTTTTTTACATTCAGCATAAAGTTTCCAAAAAAGCTGTCTTTCCCTGTAATCATATGCAGATTACACTTTTCTATAAGAGAAAAAAATTTAATTTTGAACTGAGCATCTATATCCTTTTGACTGTTAAACTCCGCTGCTTCCTTATAAAGATTTGCTTTTTCTTTATCATAATACGTAAAATTACTCATTATATCACCCTTTTAATAACATTCAAAGAAAGCATTTATGAAGTCATCATCCTCTAAAAGTTCTTTATAAATTCCATCTTTATAATCTGCTCTTATATCCTTCATTATTGATATTCTAAGATCTACAGGGTAGCATTTAAGAACATTGCTGAAAATATTTATATCCTTTTCTTTATGATTCTCCTTGTCAAGATACATAAGGAGATTTTTTGCCATTATATAAAGTCTTGCGTGTCCTTCTTTAAGTATTATGTCTTTTACATCTGAAGGCACGACTTCATTTGAGAATAACTCTTCTGCTCTTAGAGGCATAGGCTTGTAGTCGCTTATGTAGCTTATGAAATCCTGTGCTATATCTCCTCCAACATTGCCTTTTACCACATTGTAGAATATATTTTTACTATAGGAATCCTTATTGCTTAAATACACATTATAAGATTTTGAAACTCTTTCCCAGCTTCTTGGAGTTGCCTTCACCGTTTCTTTTGACTTTGGTCTATGAAGATAATGAGGAAATACGGATATAAACTCTAGTATGTGAGGATGTATATCGCCTTTCTCTGCTCCCCAGCTTATCCAGTCCTTAAAGTTTGACTCCATATAAACCCATACAAACCTATTTTCCTGTGCTTCGTCCATGTCTACAACTTCATACTCTGTATCTTCAAAAGCATCATATTTATTTGATGGGTTCATAGCTGCCATTACATGAACAGCTTCCTTCAAATGATATCCATTGATTTCTCTATTTAGTATAAGATTCATCAGCTCTTGTTGAACATTATGGTCACATCTATTTATTTCATCAATAAAAAGCATAACTTCCTTTTCTGGGTTCTCTCTCAAATACTCTTCTACGTCTAAAAGCTTTGTATGCATAGCATATACTGTTTTTTTACCCTTTATGTTTCTGCCATTATCATAGGTATTATACTCTTCTACAGTTGGAAGCCCTCCTATTTCACCTTCTTTTAAAAGGTTAGCATCTATATTTACAAGATGGTAGGAGTTTTTTTTGCTCAGTTCCTTTGCAAGTGCTGTCTTTCCAATTCCGCTCTCTCCCACTAAAAGAGGAACAGACTGGCTTTTAATAATTAAATCTACTGTTGTTAATGCTTCATTAAAATTCAATTTTCTTTCCGCCTTTCCTCATTATAGTGATAAAGTGTAATCCATAGAAAACTGCTTTACTTTTTTACTTCCATACTCACTTATAAAGGCAAGCTTATTCATAACTAGCACTTCCAAATTTAAAAAGTTTTTTATATACACCTTGTCTGGTTCTTCGCAACACATTTTTTCAATTAGAACTTCTTCTATAAGATTCTCATCTACATCATCGTATATATATTTTAAAATTTTTATATTTCCTTTTAGAAGAGCCTTAAGCTCATAATGATCTACAAAATCTATATATCTTATTGCTTCTTCATTCTGCCTTACAGCTTCTATCTTTGCGTTTAAACAAGGTTTTTCTATAAACTTTATTACACTCCAATAATTTCTTATGGCTTCTATTTGAGTCTTTTCTGTAGGATTTTTTATATACTTTACTGCATCGCAATCCTTTTGTACTGCTTTAATCTCTAAATCCTCAGAAGCATCTTTAATGTACTGTATAGCCCATCCCTTCATAGATAGTGCTTTTTCAATGACGGCTTTTGATGGATTCTTTATGTGTTTTAAGGCATTCCATGAAGCTGTAACCGCTAAAAGACATATATCTTCTTCAGGGTTTTCCATGTACTCTATAGTCATTGGATTTTTCTTTACTGCAATTTTTCTAAGATTTTTTGATTGTTCCTTTATATACTGAATAGCTGATGGATTTGATGAAACTGCAGCTATCTTCATCTCTTCTGTTGGACTATCTATATTCTTTATTGAAAAAGGATTATCTCTCAACTGTTTTATCATTAAACCTTCCTCTTCCATTCTAACACCTTCTTATTAATAATCATTATTTATGGATATGAATTATTATATCATGTTATAATAAAAATTTAAATACATAAAATAAACCCTGGCTTCACCAAGGTCTACTTACGTATTATTTATTTCTTAATTTTAAAGCCAGATATTGCAAAAAAGGTTACATATCTACCTATACTTTTCAACCTCTTTTCTTACAGCTTCAAGGAGATTGTTTAGTTCCCATACCTCTCCCTGTCCTATAAGTTTATTAAGCTTAGCCTCATATCTATATGCTTCTTGTACTTTATTTAAAGAGCTTAAAGTAAGTATTCTATTCATTATACTTGATACTATGTCAGATTTAACTTCAAAAAGTTTTTGTGCATCCTTTATTTCTTCCTTGATTTCTGTCATCTCTTCGTCAAGTCTATGAGCTGCATCAGCTGCACTTTTAAGCTTTTGCTTTATCTCCTCAGGAATCTGCTGTTTGTACTTATAGTTTAATGAATGTTCTATAGTCGCCCAAAAGTTCATAGCTAAAGTTCTTATCTGAAACTCAGCTAGTATTTCTGTCGTACCCTCTGCCATATTTACAGGATACCTTATTATCACATGATAGCTTCTATAACCGCTTTCTTTCACATTTGCTATATAGTCCTTTTCATACATTATCTGCATGTCTTTTCTTCCTCTAATTATCTCAACAACTTTTTCTATATCATCTACAAACTGGCACATGATTCTTACACCAGCGATGTCTTCCATTTCATATTGTAATCTATCTAAAGGAATGTTAAATTTATTAGCTTTTTCAAGTATTGATGAAACTTCCTTTACTCTTCCCGTTACAAACTCTATAGGTGAATATTCATTCGTTCTTCTATATTCTTTTCGTATTCCCCTAAGTTTTACTTTCAGCTCTTCTACAGCCTGTTCATACGGTGTTAAAAAACTTTTCCATTCCATTATTGCCATGATATTTCACCCTCTTATTGTTTTTCTCTTACCCTCTCTTGTATGCCTTTATCTTATGGCTATCCTAAGTTTATAATATCTTAATGGGATTAAAGTCTAGAAAGTCACAAGAAGTCATGATATATTCAATTCCGTCATAGACACCATTTAAAGCATTTTTTAAACCTGCTCCATGAAGATGACCATATATAACTTTCTTCACTCCATATTTTTTAAAAGTCTCTGTATATAAAGTTTCCTGATTTTCATTAAACTTAGGAGGATAATGCATCATAACAATTATATCTTTATAACCATCCTTAACTGCCTGTTCTAAAGATAATGTAAGACGTATATTCTCTCTATTGTATATTTTGTCATCATGAGCTGTAAAACCAGTTGCCCCTTTACATATCCATCCTCTTGTCCCGCATATAGCCCAATTTTCATATGTATAATAATTGTTTTGTATAAAATCCATATCTTCATATAAATTTCTAAGTTTAGATATAGTAGTCCACCAATAATCATGATTTCCCTTTGATATTATTTTTCTTCCTGGAAGCTTATGAATCCATTCTAGATCCATAAGACCTTCTTCCATTTTCATGGACCAAGATATATCTCCAGCTATTAAAACTGTATCTTCTTCTTTAATTATTTTAATCCAATTTTCTTTTATCTTTTCATCATGCTTGCTCCAATGCTGGCCAAAGATATCCATAGGCTTTTCACCATTTAAAGCAAGATGAAGATCTGAAATAGCATATAAAGCCATGTCTTATCACCTTTCGTTATGTATAATATATTTTTAAAAATATTTCCCAGACCATGCATCATTAGTTAAGTGTTATTTTATCCATTTAGATTATATCACAATTATATATATTTAAAAAACGGGAGTGTCGCAAATACTTTATAGTTTTGCAACACTCCCTAGATTTTAACTATACTAGTTGAAGTTTATGATAGCTCTTTTTACCCTTTTTAACTAAGGCTACTCCATCTGTAAAATCTTCTTCTACTAAGTTTCTATATATATCTGTAACTTTTTCATCATTTAAAGATAAACCATTTTGTTTTATGATTCTCTTTCCTTCTGCTTTAGATGGTATTATTCCACCTTCTGCAAGGATATCTAATAAAGATGTATTTAATTTCCCTCTTGAAACTTCAACAGTAGGAACATTATTCATATTGTTTCCACCTGCAAATAAAGCTTCTGCTGCTTCCATAGCCTTTTTAGCTTCTTCTTCGCCATGTATAAGCTTTGTAACTTCATAAGCTAAAACTTTCTTAGCTTCATTTATAGCCGATCCTTCTACAGCACATAGTTCATTAACTTTATCCATTGGAACAAAAGTTAAGAGTGATAGACACTTTTTAACGTCCGCATCTTGAACATTTCTCCAGTACTGATAGAATTCATATGGAGATGTCTTCTCTGGATCAAGCCATAAGGCTCCATTTTGAGTCTTACCCATCTTTTTACCTTCACTTGTTGTAAGAAGTGTGCAAGTCATTGCATAAGCCTGTTTTTGTTCTTTTCTTCTTATAAGATCTACTCCTGCAAGCATGTTAGACCATTGGTCATCTCCACCAAGCTCCATTGAACATCCGTATTTCTTATTTAATACAAGGAAATCATAACCCTGCATTAACATATAATTAAACTCAAGGAATGATAATCCCTTTTCTAATCTCTGCTTGAAACATTCTGCAGTAAGCATCTTATTTACAGAAAAGGCTGAACCTATATCTCTTATAAAATCTATGTAATTTAAATTTAAAAGCCAATCTGCATTATTTTCTAGTATAGCTTTTCCATCGCTGAAATCTATAAATCTTTCCATTTGCTTTTTAATACAGCTTACATTATGTTCTATAGTTTCTCTAGTCATCATTTGTCTCATGTCAGTTCTTCCACTAGGATCGCCAATCATAGCTGTTCCGCCGCCTACTAAAGCTATAGGTCTATGTCCTGCTCTTTGCATATGTGCCATAAACATCATAGCTATAAAGTGTCCTACATGAAGACTGTCTGCTGTAGGGTCAAAGCCTATATAAAAAGTTACCTTTTCCTTTTCAAGTAATTCTCTTATTTCCTTATCGTGAGTCAACTGTTTTATGTATCCTCTTTCCGTAAGGATGTCATATACATTTCTCATGTAATACCTCCCTATAAATTCGCTATAGTCTTATCAATTATTTTATTATATCACATGAATTTACATTTATATAGGGAAACAATTCAGTAATTTTCTAAAAATAAAAGTCTACCTGATTTTTGAATGAAAATCTTTCTTTCACTCATTAGGTAGACCTTTACATATAGTTCCTATAATATTTTCAACTTTATCCTTCTAGGCTGCCTTCACATATTTTTTTAGAAACTCAGGCATTCCTTCTTGTGAAATGTCAGAATTTAAATTTATATACATTTCCACGCCGTTCTTTTTACAAAAACTCTCTAATCTGCAAAATAAATGTGCCATATCTTCCATGGACCCAGACACAATATTGTTTAACCCATCAACAAATATCATATCAACGTCATAATTTCCCGAAAGTATACCGCACAATAGTCCGTAAAATTCATTACAGTCTTTTACTTCATAATCTTCAGTTGTGATAAATCTAATTCTTCTGTCCAAACTATACATAGGTCTTTTGTCATCATCAATATAAACCATTTGCCCGTCTGCATTATGGATCTTTTGGTTAGCCAAATCTATTAAAGCTTTTGTTTTACCTGAACCTCTCTTGTTACAGAATACATTTATCATTTTTACCACCCCTTAAGTTTTTTTTAGGTGAAAATCTATTAATACTAGTATATAATATTCAGAATATTTTAGCAACTATTTTAATCCACTTTTTTATCTATTTATTATTTAAATTCCGACCTCACCCTATATTATAGATTCTACTCCATGATAATGATTTTTATACTTCATATCATGGAGTTTTCATGTAAATTTTAAGTAAGTTTCTATCTATAATTTGTAAATTGTAGTGCTATTCCAAAATCCTTTTCCTTTAAAAGCTGCATAATATTTTGAAGATCATCTTTGTTCTTACCTGATACTCTGACTTGTTTATCTAATATCTGAGATTGAACCTTTATCTTACTGTCTTTTATAGCTGCTACAACCTCTTTTGCCTTTTCCTTAGAAATTCCATTAACTATCTTTGCATTTACTCTAGCGCTGCCAAGAGAACCATGTTCCACTTTCCCAAACTCTAAAGCCTTAGGAGATACCCCTCTTTTTATAAGCTTACCCTTTAGTATATCTATTACTGCATTTAATTTGTATTCATCATCAGAAACTATCTTCACTTCTTCGTCTTTTATTATTTCTATTTCTGATTTGCTTCCTTTGAAATCATATCTTTGAGAAATCTCCTTTAAAGATTGGTTTACAGCATTGTCAACTTCCTGCATATTTACCTCTGAAACTACATCAAATGAATATGTACTAGCCATTTTATGCCCTCCTACAATATTTTTTATATATAATATAGTTTAAAATATTTATATTCTATAATCAATAATATTTCCTCTATTCTCTAAATTAACTCATAATATCAGCATAAATTTATCGAAATTAATATTATTTCCCATTACTTAATCTTTATTTAATATTATAAAATTGTAATATAAACTTATTGATTTTATTAGCCATTATGTTATAATAAATACATAATAAATTTATGTATAGGTTAATTTTCAGGTACTTGTCCTTCCTTGAATAGCGGAAGTAAAGTTATCCCAAAATTATCGCTATATTATCAAGGAGGATTTTAAAATGGAAGATAAGACTATCGTATGTAAAGATTGTGGAAAAGAATTCGTATTCACTGTTGGAGAGCAAGAATTCTTCAAAGAAAAAGGATTCGAAAACGATCCAGTAAGATGCCCAGAGTGCAGAAAAGCTAGAAAAGCATCTAAAATGAGCAATAGAAGATAATTGACTTAATTCCTCATGCCTTATGGCATGAGGTTATTTTATTTTTTGAGTATATTTTTTATATGCATAATAATTTTTCAAATTTTGTCATCTGTTTCTAATAAGAATTTTTTTAATTATTTTTCTTGTTGATTCCTTAAAAATTACTCTATAGCTATTGACAAATGCAAATCAAATACATATTATAATAATCAAAGAGTCTTAAAATCTATGATAAGAATTAGTAGGCTAAAAAACAAATTTACAGAGAGCTATAGGTGGTGGAATTATAGCAATTATGCTTTAGTTGAATGGGTCTTTGAGATGCGGTGTGAAATTTACTAGTAGCATCAGCCGTTACCTTACGTTATAAAGGATAGATATGTTAGTATCTTATTAGAGTTAACCTTTCAGGTTAAAATAGGTGGTACCGCGATTATTACGCCCTATGAGTTTTATCTCATAGGGCTTTTTCATATTTTAAATTTACAGTTAAAACTTTATTAGGAGGAGTTTTTTATGGAAGATAAGAAAAAAGTTATATTTAGTGGAATTCAACCCTCTGGTAATCTTACCTTAGGAAATTATTTAGGAGCATTAAAGAACTGGGTAGCTCTTCAAGATCAATATGACTGCTATTATTGTGTAGTGGATCTTCATGCTATAACAGTTAGACAAGAACCAAAGGATCTTAGAGCCAGAACTTTAGAGGTTCTTGCTATATATATAGCAGCAGGAATCGACCCTGAAAAAAATACTATTTTTATACAATCCCATGTACCTGCTCACTCTGAAGCAGCATGGCTTTTAAACTGCTCAACTTACATGGGTGAATTATCTAGAATGACTCAATTTAAAGACAAATCTCAAAGAGTTGGAGATTCTGTATCTGCAGGATTATTCACTTATCCTGTTCTTATGGCAGCAGACATCCTGCTTTATAATACTGACCTTGTACCAGTTGGTAAAGATCAAATGCAGCATTTAGAGATTACTCGTGATATAGCTCAAAGATTTAACAGCGCTTATAGCCCAACCTTCACAATACCTGAAGCATATATTCCAAAGGCTGGAGCGAAAATAATGGATTTACAAGACCCTTCTAAAAAGATGTCTAAATCCGCTGATAACCCTAATGGTTTCATACTTATAATGGATCCACCAGAGGTTATAAGAAGAAAAGTAAGCAGAGCTGTAACTGATAGTATAGGTATTATAAATTATACTGAAGATCAGCCTGGGGTAAAAAATCTAATAGATATTCTTGCTGTAATAAAAAAGCTTGACCCAATAGAAGTTGCTGCTTCTTATAAAGATAAAGGCTATGCTGAATTAAAACATGACGTAGCAGAAGCTATAGTAGAAGAACTGTCTCCTATCCAAGAAAAGGTGAAAGAGCTTCTAAAGGATAAAACTTATCTAGAAGAGATATACAAAAAAGGCGCTGAAAAAGCAAACTATGTATCTAGAAAAGTTCTTAGAAAAATGCAAAAGAAAATAGGCTTTATACAATAATAAAACCCTCCGTGTATGTCTATAATATACACGGAGGATTTTTTTCTTGTTGGGGAAAAGTTAAGAACTCACTACGGGGAATAGTAAGTTCTTAGGGGGTTGTTTCTAGTTCTTATATATCTTAGCTTTTATGAGCTTCTCTTTTCAAAAACTATTATATCACTTAAATAGCTCATATCAAATTTGATGAAAGCTTAGTTTTTTTCATAATGACTATTTGGTAACGTTTTTAACATTCATTATCTTTAAATTATTCAGCCTTTCATTATTTTACAAAAAATTTAATGAAAATATTATAAGATGCATTATGTAGAATTTTAGATTATAATAGTTAATAGAATTGCAGTTTAAATCTTTTTGAGATAAATTGATTTATTGGTAAACAATAATAGGAGGAACATTTATGACAGATTTACAAAGAGAAATAGATAAGAGACGAACCTTTGCCATAATCTCTCACCCAGATGCCGGTAAGACAACATTAACAGAAAAATTCTTGCTTTATGGAGGTGCTATAAGACTTGCAGGTTCTGTAAAGGCTAGAAAAGCTTCAAAGCACGCTGTATCTGACTGGATGGAGATAGAAAAACAAAGAGGTATCTCTGTAACTTCGTCAGTTATGCAATTTAACTACGATGGCTATTGCATAAACATACTAGATACTCCTGGCCACCAGGACTTTAGTGAAGATACATATAGAACATTAATGGCTGCAGACAGCGCTGTAATGGTTATTGATGGTGCTAAAGGTGTCGAAGCACAAACAAGAAAATTATTCCAAGTTTGTGCACTTCGAGGAATTCCTATATTTACTTTCGTAAATAAGATGGATAGAGAAACAAGAGACCCTTTTGAGCTTCTTGAAGAAATAGAAACTGAACTTGGAATAAAATCATACCCTATGAATTGGCCTATAGGTCAAGGTTCTGAATTCAAGGGAGTTTATGAGCGTGATAAGGAATCTATAGAAGTATTCCAAGACGGAGAACATGGTCAAAAGGAAGCAGAAAAAGTCGAAGCTAAGGTTGATGATCCTGCTCTTACAGAACTTTTAGGTTCTGCTTTACATGAAAAACTTATGGAAGATATCGAACTTTTAGACTATGCAGGAGATGAATTTGATTTAGAAAAAGTAAATTCCGGTGAACTTACACCTGTATTTTTTGGTAGTGCCTTAACTAACTTTGGTGTTGAGCCATTCTTAGAGCACTTTCTAAATCTTACTTCTCCACCTACTCCAAGAAATTCTGATAAAGGTCTTATAAATATCTACGATGAGCCATTCTCTGCTTTTGTATTTAAAATTCAAGCTAATATGAATCCTGCTCATAGAGACAGAATTGCCTTCATGAGAATCTGTTCTGGTAAATTCGAAAAAGGTATGGACGTTAATCACATTCAAGGTAAAGGAAAAGTAAAGCTTGCCCAACCTCAACAATTTTTAGCACAAGATAGAGAAATAGTTGATGAAGCTTATGCTGGAGATATCATTGGAGTATTTGACCCAGGTATATATTCTATAGGTGACACACTTTGTAAGAGCGGTGAAAAATTTAAATTTGAAGGAATTCCAACTTTTGCTCCTGAACATTTTGCTAGGGTACGTCCTATAGATTCTATGAAGAGAAAGCAATTCATAAAAGGTATAACTCAGATTTCACAAGAAGGAGCTATTCAGGTTTTTAAAGAATTGTTTATCGGTATGGAAGAAATTATCGTTGGTGTTGTAGGTGTGCTTCAGTTTGAAGTTTTAGAGTATAGACTTAAAAATGAGTATGGCGTAGACATAAAGATGGATAGGCTTTCTTTCAAATATGTTAGATGGATTGAAAACAAGGAAATAGATATGAATTCTATAAATATAACTTCTGATACTAAGAAGGTTACTGATTTAAAAGATAGAAATCTATTAATCTTCCAGTCTGACTGGGGAATAAGTTGGGCGCTTGATCATAACAAAGAACTTATACTTTCCGACATAGGCAAAAATAACGACTAATGGAAAATATATATACGATTAAAAAGTAATTTTTGAAACATACTATTACTAAAGGAAGGTGATCAAGTTGAGTAAAGGAAGTAAAAACTATCCTCCTAATGACAGGACCTTTTTAAAGCCAACAAAACATGAGCTTTGTTCAAAATCAAAAGATGGATCTGACAGTGTTAAACTACCAAGTCCAGTAACAGATGATATTGTTGTAAATAATATCGCTAATGCTGAATTTGATTACACTCATGTACCTGGCGAAAGTGAAGATTTCTAATAATCAATATTCATTACCTTTCTAAAAAAGACTAGGAGCACTGCTCCTAGTCTTCTTAATTTGTAAACTGTTCTTGAAGAATAATCTCTGTGGCTTTCACATAAGGATTTCTGTGAAATCTTTTTTGAAGAATATTATTATTTATATAATTTGAACCTCTCTATTAAAGTAGTCATAAGTGAAGCTGGTAATACTTCAAGTTCGTCTATAGTCAGATTATATTTAAAATTTTTAAAAAATATTTCTAGTCTATCCTCATTTATATCATTTATAAATTCTGATGACACATAAAAAATTCTTGGTTTGCCATCATAAAAAGATAGCAAACCAACATAATCTGTAGTAGATAATTCATTCTGTATATAGTCGTAAGCTTCTTGTACCAAATATACATTTTCTAATATACATTTCTTTTCTTCACTAAAATTAAAGTTTTTTTTTGAGACATCATTGAAGAAGCCGTGATTTTTTATTATATTTTTATATATTTTTCTTAAATATTTTGTAAGTCTCCTATTTACTCCTTCTCTTAATGCAACAGCATTATTTTGAGATAAACTCATTCCCTTTTCTTCAAGTTCCCCAAGGGATATATCTTTAAATTTTATATTTGCTAATGGATTCTTTTTGCATTTGTTATCTCTAACAACAAAATACGCTATTATCACTGCAATTCCAAATACTAAGGCTATGTATAGCAAAATCATATACCACAACTCCATTCCCTTATTAAAATCCTCTATACTTTATTCTTTCCACATAACTAAAATTTTATGTATGTGTTTATCTCATATATTTTTAATAAAGTGGGGAGGTACATCCCCCTAACTAAAAAAAGCAGCTGCAAAATGCATAAGTCACTTTACAACCGCTTATTAATAGTTTTTACTTTTTCTCATACTCTAATGTTTTATAACTGCTTTTTATCTGTTCTTCAGTAAAATTGACTATGCCCGCTTCTTTTTCTTCATTATTTCCGATATTTTAATAATCCAATTTTACAGAGTTATAATATCTCCTACACTTCTCACATTCTTTTAAATGTTCATTTACTAAATTATCACTTTCATTACTAAGCAGTCCCTCTACTTTTAATGGAATCAAATCCTTTATAACATTACAATCACTCATAACTGCACTCCCTCACTATTTTTTCTTTCACTCTAAAGAATATAATTTTACTTATTAGTGCAGTAATCTATATGTTTCGTTACAATCTAATTTTAAACTATGAATAACCAATTAAAAAGGATGGTAAGCATCTATTAATATCAGCTTACCATCCCATAAACTTTATAACCCTATATGGCTTGAAGTCCTAATTCATTTTTTATTATATCTTCATAGGTTTCTCTTTTGCATATAACTCGTGATTCACCATTATTTACAAGAATTACTGGTGGCTTGGGTATCTTGTTATAATTTGAACTCATTGAATAACAATACGCTCCTGTAGACATTATGGCAATTATATCCCCTATTTCAACTTGTGGAATATTTATATGATTTATTAGGACATCTCCGCTTTCGCAGCACTTCCCTGCTATAGTAACATTATTTACACAAGTTTCTTCTGCTTTGTTGGCTATGAGGCATTCATAGCTTGCACTATATAAAGATGGTCTTATATTGTCTGTCATCCCTCCATCTACAGATACATAGCTTCTAACATTAGGTATTTCTTTAACTCCTCCTACAGTGTAAAGAGTTGTTCCTGCATTACCTACAATAGCTCTTCCTGGTTCTATTACTAAATCTGGAATCTTAACATTAAATTCATTGCATATTCGTTCCGTCTCAGTTATCATGTCTCGGCAGTAATCTTCAATTGTCATTGGAGTATCCCCTTCTGAGTAGTATATTCCAAAACCTCCACCTAAATTTAATTCTTCAATCTCTACATTCCTTGAATCTTTTATGCTTTTTACAAGTCTAATCATAACCTTAATAGCTTCCTTATGACCTTCCGTATTGAAAATCTGAGATCCAATATGACAGTGAAGCCCCTTGAGATGAATGTTCGGCATATTCTTTAATTCATCCAATACATTAAATAAATTGTTTTCTAGAAGAGTAAAGCCAAATTTCGAGTCAATTTGTCCAGTCTTTATATATTCATGAGTATGAGCTTCAACACCTGGAGTCACTCTTAATAGTATATTTTGTATCTTCTGTAAAGCATGAGCTGTCTTGTTTATTTCATAAAGTTCCTCGATATTATCTACCACAAAAGTTCCTACCCCATATCCTAATCCCATGCGTATCTCTTGATTAGTCTTATTATTTCCATGGAAATAAATTTTCTCCATAGGGAATCCGCTTCTATATGCTGTATATAATTCTCCTCCTGATACTACATCAAGATTCAAACCTTCCTCATTTACAAGCTGTGCCATGGCTATTGTCAAAAATGCTTTTCCAGCATAAACAACTTTATTTCTTCCCTCTATAGCATTGAAAGAATCCCTAAACTTTCTACAATTTTCCCTTATGAATCTCTCGTCCATTACATATAGTGGTGTTCCATACTCTTTAACTAAGTCTAAAGTATTTATTCCTCCTATATAAAGATTATTATTTTCTAAATTCATTGTTCCAAAAATTCTCATATTTTTCTCCTCCCCTGCGTGCATAAAAAAAGATATAACAAAGGACACCTTCGTTATACCTCGGAAAGAGACTTAACAATTTTGGTGTACCTCTGTAGCTCCCCACTAATAATAGTGACAGTTCATCATATATTCTATGATGAACCAGGATTAATTCGTGCCAAATTTAATCCTTCGGCTATATTTCCTTTCACTTTATATCACAGCGTGCCCGCTAATAAAGCTACTTATAAATACAGCTCCTCTACCCTAAGGTTACAATAATAATTTGAATTTTCATTATTTTTAATATATTATTATATATAATATATAACTAATATCAGATTGTCAATATATAAATTAAGTCCTTTATATAAAATTTAATATTTACCATATGATTCATGGAAATATATATTAAATATATGATATAATATATAGATATTTCTATTACAAAAGGACGTGAAATAATGCTTTCTAAATTCTTAATCAAAACTTTTGTGAAAAATTCTGAAAATACATCAGATGAAAATGTTAGAGGGGCTTATGGATTTCTTGCGGGGATTATCGGAATCATTGTTAATCTTTTTTTATTTGGAGTTAAACTTACGGTAGGTATGATATCTCAAAGTATAGCCGTAACTGCTGATGCATTTAATAACTTTACAGATGCTGGTTCTTCTCTTGTAACCATATTAGGATTTAAACTTTCTAATATGCCTGCAGATGAGGAGCACCCTTTTGGACATGGAAGGATAGAATATCTTTCAGCTTTAATTGTATCTGCCATGGTTATGCTTGTTGGACTTGAATTCATTCGTTCTTCTATTCAGAGAATATTAAATCCTACACCAGTACAATTTGAAGTAATTCCTTTTGTGCTTATTTTATTTTCAATATTATTTAAAATCTGGCTTTCTAGATTCAATGTACTTATTGGAAAGAAGATTAATTCGTCTGCCCTTAAAGCAGCAGGATTAGATGCTCTTGGTGATGTTGTAACTTCAAGCACTGTTGCATTATCTCTTTTAGCTTCTAAATGGACAGATTTTCCTGTAGATGGATATGTAGGTGTAGCTGTAGCTCTTATGATTTTATACTCTGGCTTTAAGCTAACAAAAGAGACATTAAACCCTCTTCTTGGAGAAGCCCCAGACCCTGAACTGGTTAATGCCATAAAAGATCAGGTTATGTCTTATGATAATATAACAGGAGTTCACGATCTTATAATACACAACTATGGTCCTGGAAAATGTATGTGCTCTATTCATGCAGAGGTTCCTGCTAATATGTCTGTAGTTAAGATTCATGAGATTATAGATGCAGCTGAAAAAAATGTATCAGAAAAATTAAATATTTATCTTGTAATTCACATGGATCCAATCAATGTTGATGATGCTGAGGTTATGGAAACTCAATATGAACTATTGAAAATCTTAAATGAACATCCATTAGTAAAATCTATGCATGATTTTAGAATAGTTGGGTCTGGCGAAAAGAAAAATTTAATCTTCGACGTAGTTGTTGATTCCAATAGGAAAAAAATACAACTATCTGATGAAGACATAAAACATGATATATGTGAGAAAGTTAAAAAAATATATCCTACGTACAATTGTGTAATAACAATAGATAATGATTTTCTACATTATCATTAAAAGTTTAAATTTCAAACAAAATGGGTTTAATGAAATGATATATACATTTCATTAAACCCATTTTCTTAAGAATTAAGTTTATAGATATGTTCCTTCAATATAACACCATTTTTTATAGATATTATATTGTCAGCTGCTTTCTTTGCAAAACTCATGTCATGAGTTATGATAAGTATAGACATCCCCCTAGCTGCTAACTCCCTTATTAGAGCAGCAACATCATCTACAAGACCAGGATCTAATGCTGATGTTGGCTCATCGAAACACATAAGAGATGGATTCATCATAAGTGCTCTTCCTATAGCAACACGCTGCTTTTGTCCACCCGAAAGCTCACTTGGATATGATTCTTCCTTTCCTCTTAATCCCAAAAGTTCTAATAATGTTCTTCCTTGAATCACGGTCTCATTTTTCGTCTTTCCTAAAACTTTTTGAGGAGCTTCAACTAGGTTTTCTATAACACTCATATGTGGAAAGAGATTAAAATCTTGAAACACTAGTCCAATCTCTCTTCTAACCTCTTTAAGCTGTTTTTTATCAGCATATTTTCCATCAATACAAATGTAATCATTATTTATTTTAATTGTACCTCCATCACACTTCTCTAAGACGTTTATACATCGCAACAGTGTGGTTTTCCCACTTCCCGATGGCCCTACTATTACCGTAACTTCTCCATTCATAACTTCTAGATTTATATCTTGCAATACTATATCTTTTCCAAAACTCTTCTTTAACCCTGTTATACTAAGCATTTCTCTTATATCTCCTAACTATAGTAATTATATTTTCCTTCTACATTTCTAAGCATCTTAGTCAAAGCCCCTACTATTATAAGATAAACAACACCTGCTAATAATAGAGGTATAAGAGACGCTTCCCTGTTAGATGCTATTTTGGCAACTCTCAACAATTCATCAAGTCCTACAATATAAACCAAGGAAGTATCTTTTACTAACGTTATTATTTCATTAGAAACAGCTGGAATTATCCTTTTTACAGCTTGAGGAAAAATTATTCTAAAGAATATATTACTTGGTGTCATTCCCAATACTTCTCCACCTTCATACTGTCCTTGATCTATAGAACTTATTCCACCTCGAAATATTTCTCCAAAGTAGGCTCCATAATTTAAAACAAAAGCTATTATTATAGCTGCAAATCTATCAAATTTTATACCTATAACAGGAAGTCCAAAGTATATAAATACTACCTGAAGCAATAAAGGTGTTCCTCTCATTATCCATATATAAATCTCTGTAACTCTAGAAATAATTTTTATCTTAGATAACCTTCCTATTGCTGTGATGACGCCTAATGGCATTGCAAGAATTATTGTAAATATAAATACCTTCAAGGTCATTAAAAGTCCAGATAAAAACTGAGGCATTAATTCTACTATCATTTGCATATCTTTAAGTCTCCCATCAAAATTTAAATAATTCTATTTCAATATGTTTTCTCCAAACCATTTATTACATATATTTTCTCCAGTGCCATCTTCCTTAATTTCTTTATAATACTTATTTATATCATTAATCAGCTCTTCATCGTCTTTTCTTGCTCCTACAGCATAAATTTCCTTTCCAAAGTCACCGTTTAATATTTTAAACCTTTCTTCGCCTCTTTGTTTCATGTAATATCTTGCTAATATTTCATCAACAACTACAGCATCAAGTCTACCTGCGTCTAAATCCATAAGAGCATCATTATAAGTATCAAACAACACTAGTTGTCCATCTTTAAAGTTCCTTGTTAATTCCTGTTCTTTATTTATTGCTTCTAAGGAGCTTGATTCACTTTGTGTTCCAACTTTAGCACCTTTTAAATCCTCCTTAGATGAAAGCTTTGAAGTAGCTAAAACTATGATTACTTGTCTATTGTCTAAATATGCATCAGAAAATTTAACCTGCTCTTTTCTTTCTTCTGTTACACTGTATCCATTCCATATGAGATCTATGTTTCCTTGATTTAATTCTGATTCTTTCATAGTCCAATCCACAGGCTGAAACTTAACTTTTCTTCCGCTTCTTTTAAATATCTCTTTGGCTAAATCCACATCAAAGCCTACAATCTCTCCCTTTTCATCTTTATATCCCATAGGAACAAATGTATCATCTAGTCCTATTATTACAGTATCATTATTTTCATCAGCTTTTACACTATCTTTACCACATGCCACAACATTTACTGATAATAATACTAACATTATAATTACTGTTATTTTTTTTATAACTTTTATATTTGATTTCATATTTATTCCCCCTAAACTCATAGTATATTTTAACACTTTACCACGCTAAATTGATAAAGTCAATACTTATCTAATTTTTATTTAAAAATACAAATCCTTGAAAGTGATTTCAACCTTCAAGGATTTATATAATCTACTATTTTAAATATTTTCTTTCGTATCTTTGATACATTACTAATGCTACTATAGTAAAAAATAATGGTCCAGCTATCATAAAGATAGTAGAACTCATGTCTCCTCTTGTAGCTGGTTCAACTATTGTAAATATATTTGCAAACAATACAGTTAGTGTTACAACTACAGTTGCAACAAGTGATGAAGCATGACTCTTATATGCAACGAAAGGTCTATCTATATTCTCTATTCTTTTAAATCTTGCAAAAGCTCCTGATAAAAACATGTATGGAAGAGTCATTGCAACATTAGTCATAAGAACTAATTTTTCAAAAAATTCAGCAGCACCTTCGCCCCCAAAGGATACGATGGCTATGAATACAGCAACTATTACGCATTGTACCCACATAGCATTCTTAGGCATTCCATCTGTTATTACAGAAAGTTTTCCTGGCCAAAGTTCTTTTGGTGTACCTTCTATAAGTTGTTTTAATGGCGAATAAGATAATGTAAAAAAGGCTCCTATTAAAGCCAAGAACATAGAAATTCCAACAAATCTAGCTACCCACAATCCTATATTTAACGATACAGCTTCACTTAATCCTACACTTGTACCTATTGCGTAACCTAAATTTTTCATTACCACATAAGCTACATTTCCAAGGTGTACATTCTTTGTAGATAATGTCTGTCCCCAGTTAGTAAAGATTCCTATTAAAAGAACTCCTAATGAGTATCCTATAGATATAATAATAGCTGCTATTGAAAGCCCCTTAGGAAAAACTACTTCTGGATTCTCAGTCTGATCTACAAGTCCTCCAACAGCCTCTATTCCTCCATAAGCAAATATTGCAAAAACGGAGAATGAAAGCATTGCAATTGTTGTTTGGTAAGCCGGATTAGGTGAATAAAGAAAACTCTCATAAGAAACTATTGGTTCTGCAAGTTTTCCTCCATTTAAAATTAGAACAACTACAGCACCTATTAAGAGAACTATATTTAAAAGTGCTACAGCGGTTCCACCTATTGATGTTACCTTTGTTATTTGTTCTAATCCCTTTGTAGCTATAAATGTAATAGCTATAATTAGTAATATGCCTAAGACTCCTAAAGTACGTGTAGAATTAAGTCCAAATATGGACCAATTTACTGTAGTGTCTGTTCCTGAAATAGCATTAGCAAAGGGAATCCATATAGCTGAGCATATATTAACCATCCATACTATATAAGATGCATACCACATAAATGTTCCTATAAATGCATATTTAGGACCTACAGATTTATCCATCCAGGAGTATATTCCTCCCTTCTCATTCTTGAATGCTGCTCCGTATTCAGCTTGCATAAATGCATATGGAATAAAAAACAATATAGCTGAAATGATATACCAAGGAACAGCTGCATATCCCATAAGATAGAAGCCTCTTGGTATATTAGCGAATCCAAATACGGAAGTAAAAATCATTAATATAAGAGCCATCATGGACATCTTCTTGCCCTTCAATCCATCATCTGACATATAAAACTTCCTCCTTTTGTTTTATTTTTCCCTACTATGTTTCCCCATAATTCTTTAATCCATTACAGAAAAAAAGAATACATGAAATATTTTTTATTTCATGTATTCTTTAAATATTTTTATATATTTATTTTTTTATAGAATCATTATACATCAGTAATTTATCTGCAGTGTATTCATCTACTACAAGACAATTTATGTATCCTCCATTAATAGCTCCTATTATTGCAGGAATACAATTATCTCCTCCAGAAATACCTATAGAAAATTCTTTTTCTCTTAAATCCTCTAATTCTATACTGGTATTTCTATCATTTAAATTCTTATCATATATGGTACCATCTACGTTAAAGAATCTAGAACAAATTTCACCTACTGCTCCTTTTGCCCTAATATCCTCTAACTCTTCTCCTGTTATATAACCACAATTTGATATAGTTGACTTTTTAGATGGATATCCAATGGTAAATACAGCAATGTTAGCTTTTTTCCCTAGATCCACAACGCTTTTTATACTTGGTTCATTTAAAAGCTGTTCTTTTAAAAGTTTGCTGCTTACCATAACTGGTGCATGAAGATATCTTACTTTAGCATCAAACTTTTCTCCTAGCTTTTCTGCTACAAAATATGATATTTCTTCTCCTTTTCCGTTAGGTATGCTTCCTTTAAGCTGAACTACTGTAAGATCTTTTATTTCACGAGAAATCATGCTATCTATCATATTTTTCATGGTAACTCCCCATGATACTCCTATGATATCTCCATCTTTTAAAATACTCATGACATATTCTGCGGTTTTTGCTCCTATGACTGATTTTAGAACTTCACCTTCTTCTAAAATAGCTATCTTTACGTCCTTTAATCCTAAAGCTTCAGCCAATTTCAGCTCCTTTTCTTTAATTATAGAAAATGGATCTAAAACTACAGTCCTTATATACCCAAGCTCCTTAGCCTTAGTAATACTTCTAGATACTTTTGCTCTAGAGATATTTAAGTCATTAGCTATTTCTTCTTGTTTAAATTCCTCTTCATAATACATTTTGCATATTCTTATAATCAGTTCTAAATCATTGCTTTTCATATTTACCACCTTATATCAATAGAACTCTGCTTTTTAATAGCCAGTTGCCTCTTGATTGTTTATTATCTTTAAAAGTGAACTAGTACCTAATCTGCTTGCTCCTGCTTCTATAAACTGCTCTGCAGTTTCTAAGTTTTTAACGCCACCTGCCGCCTTGATTTTTACATCTTTTCCTACATATTTAGCAAAAGTTTGTATATCTTCAAGAGTAGCACCTCTTGTTCCAAATCCTGTTGAAGTTTTTATGAAATCTGCCTTTGCGTTTGTTACTACTTTGCATAGTTCTATCTTTTCTTCATCAGTTAAGAAGCAAGTTTCAATTATTACTTTTAAGATTTTATCTCCACAAGTTGCTTTTAACGCTTCTATTTCAGCTTGGATTTCGTTAAATTTTTTATCTTTAACATGTCCAAGGTTTATAACCATATCTATTTCATCAGCACCGTTTTCTAAGGCATCTTTTGTTTCAAAGTTCTTTACAGCTGTTGTTTGGTATCCATTTGGAAAACCTATTACTGTGCATATAGCTAATTTATCTCCAACATACTCCTTAGCTTGCTTAACATATGATGGTGGAATACATACTGATGCTACTTTGTTTTCCATTCCTTCATCACAAATTTTCTTTATTTCTTCCCATGTACAAGTTTGTTTTAATAGAGTATGATCTACTGTATCTAATATTTTTCTAACGTCCATCTTCATTACCTTCCTTTTCTATTATTTATAAATTTATAAAAATGAAAATGTTTCTACAAATTTATTATACCATACTTTTTATTCACTTCCATAAAATATCGAAATTTATTTCATATATTTTATAATTGAATTTTTTTTCTTAATTGTTTTATAATAAATTTATTTCATATGTCTTATTTTTATTTTATCTAAAACAAGTTTTTTAATTCCTTTTTACAAAAAATAAAAAAGCCATAATGAAGAGAATATTCCTCTGCCTTATGGCTTGTCAAATTATTTTACATTATCTAAATATATAGGGAAAGCTTGTTGTCCTCCCATAAGAGGCTCTACATACCTTACCATATCTTCTGTTATAAAGTCATTTTCTGAATCAATCCACTGTTTTGGTAAAAGTTTTGTATGATTTGCCACCTTTTCTATTTCTATTGGCTTTATCTCATAAGTATAAGGCTTATCACAAGTTCTTATTATACCTGGAAGAACTCCGCTTAAGCCTTGGTTAGCAAAATTAACTGCATTTACTCCAAGTTCAAAAGCTTCCTCTACATCTACAGATGAGGAAACATGAGCTGCACATCTTTGCAGTATATTTAACTCTACACATTTGACTCTCTTGATTATTCCAGCATCTATAAGCATTTGTCTAAGTTTTTGTCCAGCTCCTCCAAGTTGAGCATGTCCAAATGTATCATGACCTGCATTGATTGAAGAATGAGACACAAAAACTCCATCTTCATATCTTATTCCTTCAGATACAACTATATAAAGTTTATCTTTTTTTGTTAAATCTTCTTTTATAGTACTTAAAAACTTTAAATCATTAAAAGGATTTTCTGGTACATATATATGATCTACAATCCTTTGTCCATTAAGTTTAGCTGCTGCTGCTGAGGCTGCAAGCCATCCTGCTTCTCTTCCCATTGTTTCTAGTATGATTACACTTTTCCCCTGGTATACACTGTCATCTAAGGCTGTTTCCATTATACATGTATTTACAAACTTAGCTGCACTTCCAAATCCAGGAGTATGGTCCATAACCTCTAAATCATTATCTATAGTTTTGGGAACTCCTACCGCTCTAAAGTCTATATTATTCTTCTTAGCATATATACTTAAGTTTTTTACTGTGTCCATTGAGTCATTTCCACCTATGTAAAAAAAGACTCCTATATCATATTTCTTAAAAATATCAAACAGCTTTTCATACTGCTCTTTATTTTCCTGAATTCCTTTTAATTTAAATCTACATGATCCTAATATAGCCGCTGGAGAATGCTTTATTATCTCCCTTTTCTCTTCAGATAAAGTTGATATGTCTTTTATATTTTCTTTTAATATTCCTTCAATCCCATTAATTCCAGCAAAAATTTTATCAAACTTTCCGCTTTTTAATGCTCCTTCTAAAACTCCCATAAGACTACTGTTGATAACAGCTGTTGGTCCTCCCGATTGAGCTACTATACAATTCATAGATCAAATCTCCTTTTCCACGGTTTATCTTTTAGCTTCATCTAATAATATATAACTCATATTTTCACCTATAGTGATACTTTTTCTAAAATAGAGTACTCTTTATACTATATAATTATATTATAAATTACTCTATATGTAAAAATATTATAAGTTCCTTTATTATGTGGTAATGTGTTTTAAAGCGTTTACTTTTCAATAATCCTTTATATTTGGTATAGAATTATGTTTACATTAAAATAAGATGATATCTAAAAAGATATCATCTTATAAATTGTCTATTCATCTTTAACCTTAAAATAGTTTCCTTCTATAATTTTATTAGCTATAGGAATAGCATTTTTTATATGCTGTTCTTCTTCTTTTGTGTTAGGATTTCCAACTATTTCTCCAAAATTTAAAACAGTAAAGTTTCTTTTTGTATTTAATAGATTTCTTCCCATTACTGTATTAATATACTTATCCTTTTCCACCCCTAATGCATATAAGACTGTAGGCATCATATCTACCTGTCCTCCTATTACATCTCTTATTTCTCCATTTATTGAAGGATTATATATTATAAATGGAACTTTCTTTTCAGGACTCTTCCACTGCTCTTTTATTCCATTAATTGCTTCTATCTTATCTTGATAAAATTTGTGTGGACCTGAATGATCTCCATATATAACTAACACTGTATTGTTCATAAGCTTATTATCATTTAGGTACTTGACTAGGTTTCCAATCTCAGTATCTACATAACGTATACTTTGAAAATAAGCTCCAAGTATCGTATCCTTTATATTGTCTGATAAATTAAGTTCTTTTTTATTATCAGGTATATCAAATGGTCCATGACTTGTAAGTGTAGCCGCATGAAGAAAGAATGGAGTTTTTTCATCTTTTATAAAGTCTACAGTCTGCTTAAAGAAAGATCCATCTGACAATCCCGGTCCAATTATCTCATCAAGTTTATAATCATTTATATCATAAGTGGTTTCAAATCCAAAGTTCTTATGATTTGTTCTCCAATTCCAATTTCCTGATCTTTCTGGATGTACAGATATAGTTTTATAATTCTCACTTTCTAATATATTTGCTAAAGAATTATATTTATTAAACGCATATCTAAAATAAGTAGCTCCTTGTCTTACAGGATACAAAGATGTATTTGATATGAGATCTCCATCTGCACTAGTTCCATTATTAACATTATCATATATATTATTAAAGTAATAGCTGTTATTAAGCATTTTATTGATGTTAGGAGTTATTTCCTGACCATCTACAGTTTCATTTATCACAAATGACTCTAAAGATTCAACTTGAAGGAATATTACATTTTTGCCTTTTAAAATCCCCTTGTACTTATTATCTAGGAGATTTTCATCATTTTCCTTGTACCATTCATCTATAGCCTTCATATCATCTTTGCTAAGATCTTTTACCTTATTTGCAACAAAGTGATTATAAATATCAAAAGCATGATATCCTAAAGGTGATGTATTTGACATAGTTTGGAATGGTGCCCAAGTTGTTTTAAAGAAAAGCATATCTCCGTTTGTCTTATCTTTCACATCTATATAGATATGAGCTCCATATATATATGCTACTGATAAAACTATCAACACAGCTGATGTTAAAATATTCTTTCCTAAAGATTTAAATCTACCTCTATAATACTCTTTGTATTTTATAGCTATAACTAAAAGAACTATTATGTCTATAAAAAATAATATATCTACAAGGTGTATATGCTTGAATAAATTAACATCTCCGGGATTAAAGCTTCCTGGATGGAAAAGATATTCTACTGTCAAAAATCCACCGTATTCTCTATAATAAACTAAATCTGCCCATAAAAGCATTGACACAAATAAATTTATTATTATGTAATATGCTAATCTTCCACGTCCCTTAAAGCACAAACCTATAGCCATTATTATAACTACAAACAATATGTGACATATAAAAGGTGGCGGAGAAAAGTACATTCTTGCTATATTAAAAGTTGCTGAATCTTTTCCATGGATAAGTGCCAAGAACATCAGTGTTTTTAGCCATATCAAAAATCCAACTATTAAAAATAGCTTATCTCTTTTCTTAAACCATTCTTTTAAATTAAATTTAGTCATCGATGCACCGCCTATCGCTAAAATTCTTTCATCAGTTTAATATTATATCACATAAAAATGAATATTAATTCCTTTCTTTCTTAAGAAAAGCTGAATTAATTGGAAATCATATATTTCCCAACTAATTCAGCTTATACTTTATCCTATTCTAAAATCATAAAGCCTATGAAGTGCTCTTGTGCTCATTATATACTTAACTAAATCCTGCCCCTCTTTATTTTCATCTACTATGATTACTCCGTCAAATTCAAGTCCTTTTGCAAGGTAACTCGGTATAACTACTACTCCGCCATTATAAATCATGTATTCATTATCTATGCTTCTAATATTAATACTCTTTTTAAGCTGCTTTGATATTTCTTTAGTCATAGATGACGTTCTACATATTACTGCTATATTTTCTAATCCATCTTTTAAAAGTAATTCTATAGTTTCTTTAATTTTAGTTATTGAATCACCTATATTTTTGAAGTTCTGAACTTGAACTTTTTCTCCTTCTCTTACAAATGGAACCTCTTCATAACCCGTAAAACTATTTGCATATTCCATAATCTGTTTTGTAGAACGATAACTCTTTTTCAAATTGAATTCCTTTATACTCTCACTTTCAAGTATATCATTTAAATGCATCATAGGAATGTTTTTGTTTACTATAAGTCTTTGGTTGCAATCCCCTACAACGGTGAATGATTTTGCTCCTGTAAGTTCCTGTATAACCTTAAATTGAAGTGAAGAATAGTCCTGAGCCTCATCAATTACAACATGCTTTATGTCATCATTAGACTTTAATCCCCATAACTTGATTTCTAGATAAAGCATTGGTGCCAAATCTTCATCTATAAGCACTCCATCTCCGTTATATTTCTTATATATGCTGTAAACGTCCTCTCCATCAAGCCAGTTTAAGCTTTTTCTTGTATTCATAACATCTCTAATTAAATCCCTAATCTCAAGTCTTCTCTTAAATTCAAGATCATTTTCTTGGAACTCCCTATCACTTTCAGATAAGGATTCTTGCTTTTCCTTATACTTAGCCTTTATATCTCTAAATATATTATCTCTTTCATCTTTTATTCTGCTTATACAAATTCTTTTTATCTTTGCAGCCCTTCTAAATAAAGGCATAGATTTGTAGTAATCACTGAACATAGCTTTTATCTCTTCTGCATTTACTACTACTTTCCCTCTAAACATTATATTTTCAACATTATAATAGTTTTTCTCTAATTTCTCTATAAGTCCATCAAGATTATCTATGAAACTTTCAGAAGTCTTTTTTAAAATATCTTCTTCTAAAGATTTATCTCCTTCTAATACCTGCTGCATTTTTGTAGAAAAATCCATTATTTCTTCTGGAATATTCAAAAGGCTTAATGCAAATTCTCTGAAGGTATTTTGCTTTACTCCATCCTCTCCTAGTGATGGAAGAACTCTTGATATATACTCCATGAAAATAAAGTTAGGTCCAAGTATTAGAACCTTGTTCTCTAAATATTTTCTAAAGTTATATAATAAATAAGCTATCCTGTGAAGAGCTATAGTAGTCTTTCCGCTTCCAGCTACTCCATTTACCACAACAACACCGTTTCTAGGCTGTCTTATTATCTCATCTTGTTCTTTTTGAATAGTTAAGATTATGTCTTTTAATTTCTCATTTGTATTTGAACTCAATACCATTTGAAGTATCTCATCCTTAACGTCCAAATCCGAATCAAAAAGACCTAAAAGCTCTGATCTCTTTATTATATACTGCCTTCTTTTCTCTATATCAACATCCACTCTGCCTGCTGGGCATTCATAATGATATTCTCCTAAAGTTCCAGCATAGAATAAAGATGCTACAGGAGCTCTCCAGTCTACTATAGTTGGAAGATATGCATCTTCTTTTTTAAGCCCATATTTTCCTATGTATATATCTTCCACTTCTTCAATATCTTTGTCTAAAAATGTTATCCTTCCAAAGTAAGGAGATAGTTTAAGCTCCGTAAGCTCCTTTAATCTCTTATCTATGATTTTAAAGCTTTCTTCCTGAAGAAATTTATCATGATCAAAATATTCAATACCCATATCTTCATCATCTCTATATTCTTCAAGATTTTCTTTTCTATATTCTTTTATATAGTTCATAAAGCCTTTTCTTTTATCTAAAGTACTTAGTATCTCATCATTTATCTTTTCTATAGTTTCTTTTAACTTAAGCTTTTCCATATGAAACTGTATTTCCTTTTCCTGGTCTTTCAAGAAATTATTCTCACTCACCATTGTCATCTCCTTTTTATGAAAAGTAAAACTGACTCATAATATTAGTATTACCTTAATGAGTCAGTCCTATAAATTACTATTCTTCTATAATCTCCTCTTTATCAAAAGCTATTCCCTCTTCATCGCTAAATAGTTCTGGCTTTTTAGCCTTTACTATTTCACTAAATTCTTCACCTAGTAAAGTTTCCTTCTCTATAAGAGTTTCGGAGATTTCTAGTAAAAGTTCTCTATTATCACTTAAAAGCTGTATTGCCTTATCATGACATGTTTTTATTATACTAAGAGTTTCTTCATCTATTATAGATGCTGTTTCATTACTGCATTGCTGAACAGGTCTTCCGTCAAGATATCTGCTAGACATAGATTCTAAAGCCATCATGTCAAATCTATCGGTCATTCCGTAAATAGTAACCATATTTCTAGCACTTTGTGTTGCTCTCTCAATATCGTTAGAAGCACCAGTAGAAATTATATTAAACTCTACTTCTTCTGCTGCCCTTCCTCCAAGCATTACTGTTATCTGATCTAAAAGCTCATCTTTAGAAACAAGATATTTTTCTTCTGCTGGCAGTTGCATTGTATATCCTAAAGCTCCCATAGTTCTTGGAACAATAGTTATCTTATGGACAGGGTCAGCATTCTTTAACAAGGTAGCGATAAGTGCATGACCAACCTCGTGAAATGCCACTATCCTCTTTTCCTTTGGAGAAAGGATTCTATCCTTCTTCTCCTTACCTGCTATTATAACTTCAACTGCCTCTTCTAAATCTTCTTGCATAACCATTTTTCTATCATTTGCAACAGCTCTAAGTGCAGCCTCATTAACTATATTTGCTAAGTCCGCTCCTACAGCACCTGGGGTTCCCTTTGCTATAGAATTCAAGTCTACATCATCTGATAGCTTTACATCCTTAGCATGTACTTTTAAAATTGCCTCTCTTCCTTTAAGGTCAGGTCTATCTACTATAACCCTTCTATCAAACCTTCCAGGTCTTAAAAGTGCCTTGTCCAACACTTCTGGCCTGTTAGTTGCTGCTAAAATTACAACTCCTTTAGAAGAATCAAATCCATCCATTTCAGATAAAAGCTGATTTAGTGTCTGTTCTCTTTCGTCATTTCCTTGTATAGATCCCTCTCTGCTTTTACCTATAGCATCTATCTCATCTATGAACACAATACAAGGAGCTTTTTCTTCTGCCTGCTTAAATAAGTCCCTGACTCTGGCAGCTCCCATACCTACAAACATTTCTACGAAATCAGAACCAGACATAGAGAAAAATGGTACCTTAGCTTCTCCCGCTACAGCCTTAGCCAAAAGAGTCTTTCCAGTACCAGGAGGTCCTACTAAAAGTGCTCCTTTAGGAAGCTGTGCTCCTATGTCTGCATACTTTTGAGGATTGTGAAGAAAATCAACTATCTCTACAAGAGATTCTTTTGCTTCTTCTTGTCCTGCTACATCTCTAAAGGTCTTTCCTGTTTCATTTTCAGCATAAAGTTTCCCAACATTCTTTCCGAAGGACATAACTCCTCCACCCATTTTCTTGTCTAATCTTCCAAAAAGCAATTTACCTAAAAACATAAATATGACAATAGGTCCTATCCAATAAAAGATTATATTAGTTATTGGGTCGTTGGTTTGAACATTTCTTTTCATATCTACATTATTAGTCTTTAAAATCTTTATAAGGTCCGGATCATTTATATATCCTGTATATAAAGTCTTATTTGAATACTCATTGTTCTTCTGAGGTATTATGAGTATCCTATCTCTCTCCATGATTACACTTTCTACTTCATTGCTTTCAACCATATTTAAAAATTCATTATAGGTTATTTCTTTTGTCGTATACGATGTTATCAAATCATTAATAAATAAAACCATAAGTAAAGTTATTATCACATATGCTAGAGTAAATTTAGTTTTTTTATTTTTAAACATGTCTCCGCCTTATGGCATTTCACATCCTTTCGTATCCATATATCTGTCTTGTTTTAAGGATGACTTGCAAAACAAACTATTTTGCAAGTTCATATATAGCTCTTCCATATATTTTTGCACTCATCATTAAATCATCTATGCTTATATATTCATTTGGTTGATGAGCCAAATCGCCTCTGCCTGGGAAAGCTGGTCCAAATGCCACTGTATTAGGCATAGACTTTGCATAAGTTCCTCCTCCAATAGCTAAAGGTTCTGAGTCAAATCCAGTTACCTCTGCATAAGCCTTTTGAAGTTTCTTAATAAGCTCATGATCTTTTGAGAAGTAAAGAGGTCCTACTTCATCTATATCTTTAATCTCAATTTCTGATTTCTTTAATGAATTTTCTATTCCATCTAGTATCTCTGTTTTATTTTTAGTAACAGGGTATCTTATATCTATTCTGAAATCTAATGAAGTTTCAGTCATATTTATAACTCCTGCATTTAATGTTAACTTTCCTGAAGGCTCATCCCATAAGCCGGCTCCTATGTTTTCTCCATTAACATCTCTTCCAATCTTATGTGCAAGAGTATCTATTATAATTCCTGCTTTTCCATCTATATCTAGAGTATTTAATGCAAGTATAAGTTCCATTATAGCATTTTTTCCTTTTTCTGGAGTCGAACCATGAGCAGATACTCCATGAGATTTTAAAATCATTCCCTCTTCACACTCTTCTATATCTATAGCAGCTCTATTTTGAATTATATAGCTATCTAATATAGCCCTATCTGCACCCTTGACTAATGCTTCACAATATCCTGGTACTATATTGGCTCTTTCTCCTCCCTTTATATAAGATATTATGACATTTCCACTTTGAGAAAAGTCACTATGCATTGTAAAGTTCAATATTCCCTTTTCAGCATAAATTATTGGAAACTCTGCATCTGGAGTAAACGCCATAATAGGTGCCTTTTCTTTTTTTAGATAATATTCTATCTCACCGCAGCCTGTTTCCTCATTAGTTCCAAAAATTATCCTTACCTTTTTGCTTAATGGAAGGTTTAAATCCTTTATAGCTTTTAATCCATAAAGTGCTGCAATTATAGGCCCCTTGTCATCTAGAGATCCTCTTCCCCATACCTTTCCGTCGCTTATTTCTCCTCCATATGGTTCATGATTCCAGCCACTACCTTCAGGTACGACATCTAAGTGTCCTAATACTCCTATATACTCGTCACCATCACCATACTCTGCATATCCTGCATAGCCATCTACATTTTTGGTTTTAAAGCCTAATTCCTCTGATATTTTTAAAGCTTCCATCAGTGCATCATTAACTTCTTTTCCAAATGGCATTCCTGGAAGCGCTTGCCCTTCTAAACTTCTGATTTTCAAAAGCCTTTGGGTTGAAGAAAGAAGTTCCTCTTGTAATTCATCTATTCTTTTATTTAACATAATTATCCCCCTAATCAAAAAATTTCATTCTATTAAATGGATACACTCTAACTCTTGCTTTAGCAATTATATTACTTTTATCTATATATGGGTCTTTCCAGAATCTGCTGTCATAAGAATTGTTTCGATTATCTCCTAAAAACAAATATTTCCCATCAGGCACTTGAAAATATCCAGGTTGCGTATTTCCTTGAACTTTGTATGGTTCATCTAATTCTTCATTATTCACATAAACTTCTCCGTTAGGTTTAACAACCACTTCATCTCCTGGAAGTCCTATCACTCTCTTTATTAGAGTTTCATCCTTACCATCTTGGTCAAACTTGAAAACTATCATATCCCCTCTTTTTATCTTATCATGATTGTAAATCATTGTAGCAAAAAGCTGGTCTCCCTTTTCAAGAGTAGGATACATGGATTCGCTAGGTATTAATACTTTAAACAACACATACTTAGTAACTAGATTAGCTACGAGTACAGCTATTAAAATTGGTATTATCCAATCTTTAAAAAATGTCATAAATTCATTACTATTTCTCTTTGCTCTACTACTCCTCATCACTCCACATACCTTTCATAAAATCCTGCACTTCCTTTTCCCTCTCTCTTGTCTTTTCTTCATCAACTCTGAAATATCCTTTGCAAGTTTCTAAAAGAATTACACCATCTCGTATATCACCTTTTATCTTCTCTAAAGATATATTTTCCATGGTTCCATCTTCTTCTTCACATACAGCAAAACTGCCCTCTATCCTGTCTACTATATAAGATCTTCTCATATGTCTAATACTCCTTTAATATAAAATTATGTATTGCTAATTTTTCTAACTTAAAGGTAAAATTTAATTATTGTATTATCTAACAATTATATCACAAAAACAATACACTAGTCATATATGATTTGTTCAAGTTTTTGTAAATTAATGTGTAAATATTACGAAAATTTCATTACATATTTTTCTTATATTTGATATAATAAAGATATGATGTAATATTTATGTTAATTTACATATCTTTAGTTTCAATATTATTTTAATTATACTTTCATATAATGTTAGATTTTCTCACACATTACTATATTTATTCTTTACTTATTATTTTATTTATTAATTATTTTTAAAGGAAGGAGATTATAATGGAAGGTCAAGAAATATTATCACCTGGGAAAAAGATTCGTAAAATTCGTAAATCATTTAAAATTAATCAGGAAGACATAACTGGAGGCGAGATAACCAGAAATCTAATTAGCATAATTGAAAATGACAAAGCTAATTTGACATCTAAAGTTGCTATAATTTTATCTGAAAATATAAATAGAGTATGCAAAGAAAAGGGAATAGATTTCAGTGTAACTTCAGAATATTTGCTTGAAGATGTAGAAAGTCAAGCAAAAAAAATTGCTGATAAATACATACTAGATTTAAAAAATGACTTTCTATCTTTATCAAAACTAAACAAGATATCTATAGATATAGAAAAATTTCTAATGAGCTACCCTATATATGATAAAAAAGCTGAAATTTATTGTCTTATAGGAGATCTGTATTTTAAATTTAATAATTTTTATAAAGCTAATAATTTCTATCTAAAAGCCTATGAAAACATTCTTCAAGAAAACAATTTGAGAGAACTTATAAATGTTCTTTATAAGTTAAGCGTAAGTTCTTTCTCTAATCATAACTATGAAGATGTTTTAACTTATAGTAGCTTAGCTTTAGTAAATATAGATATTTTAAATGATGATATACTCTATCAATTCTACATCAACAGTATAAAATCTTGTGTTTATTTAGATAACCTAGATGATGCATTAAATAAAATTTCTTTTATAGATGATAAGCTATCTCCTTATTTTGCAAAAAATCCAGAAAAAAAGATTTTACTTCTTAAATTGAAAGCTCAATGCTTAAAGAAAAAGAGATTTTTTAATGACACTTTAAGGATTGAGAAAAAAATTCTTGCTTCTCTTCGTAAAGACTGCATAGAGGACAAACTATTAGCTATAAATTCCATGCTTGAAATATATGTCTTTACTAAAGATTCTAAGAATGTATTAAATTCTTTAAAATTAAATGAATCAATTTTAAAAGAATACTGTACTATGGATACAACTATAAGGTCAGCTAGAATATTCAGCTCTTTTGCTGAATTCTATTGGTTCATAGATGATCTTGAGTCTGCAATAAAGTTATTTGACTTATCTATAAGTGCTTGCAGAAACAATGTTGATAACGATGAAATAATATCAATATTATCTAAATATCTTGATTTTTTAATAAGTAATAATTGCTATGATAAGATAGATTTTTTTAAAACAGAAATCCTTACTTTAATATCTATAAATAAACTTACTAAAGTAAATGAGCTTATTTTCAAGCTTTTAAATTACTATATTAAGACTAAAGATAGCGATTCATTAAGTGGCCTTTTAAGCTTTCTTACAGAATAATTTTAATACTTGTTTTCAAAGGACTGTTACAAAGTGAAATAATCATTTTGTAACAGTCCCTTTTTATTTAAAAACATTTTAAATACTTAAGTTTACCTTAAGTACCCAACAAAATTCATAACCTACTAGTTTATATGTAGTATACTAAATATACTTTATAATATACACTTTATAATATGGAGGATACTACCAATGAAAAATTCAACATTTAACAATACTGTATCTGAAAATAGTTTTTCATTAAAATATGCTTTTAAGTCTTTAAAGAAAAATAAACTTTTAAGATACAGTCTTTTAGCTATATCATTAAAAACACTTTTATTTCTATTTCTTATATCTAGCGATACTGCCACAACTGTCAACTTTAAAACTATATTTTTTAGTGCTCCGCCAATTTTGGCATACTTAAGTTTTTTTATGTTAGCACTAGCACCTGCATTTTTATTCACAGGTAAAGTTCACAAGTGGAGTTTTTCTGTTATAAACCTTCTTATCACTATACTTTATATAGGTGATATATGGTATTTTAGAAGCAATCGTTCATTTTTAAATTACCATATGCTTCAATACTCTTCTAATTTAGACAACTTAGGTTCAAGTATAATGGCAATGTTTAGATGGGTTGATTTGTTATTTCTTTTAGACTTGATAGTTATAATAATCTTAACATTAAAAAGTGATTTAAAAATAAAGTCATATAAAACTCAATTTATATGCTTTTTGATAATGATTTTCATTCCCAGTTCTTATCTTTTTTATGCTCATATAAAAGTAGATAAGTTAGGTAAAGCATACCCTAATCAATATTTGTTTAGAGTTACTTGGGCACAAAATCAAACTATGTCATGCCTTACTCCAATTGGCTATCATATCTTTGATTATTTTGAGTTTAAAGAACAAAGCAAACAATATGTTTTTAACAATGAAGAATTGGATTATGTAAATACTTGGTTCTCTAATAAAAAAGAAACTCTCCCTGACAATGAGTATAAAGATATGTTTAAAGGCAAAAATCTTATAATACTTCAAGTAGAGTCTCTTGAAAACTTTGTTATTGGCCAAAGTATAAATGGCAAAGAAATAACCCCTACGTTAAATAAGCTTTTAGAAAACAGCCTTTATTTTAATAATTTTCATGAGCAAACTCATAATGGTACGACATCTGATGCTGAACTTTTAACTAATACTTCACTTTTCCCAGTAAGGTCTGGAAGTACATTTTTCAGGTTCCCAAATAACACATATAAAAGTTCTCTTCCTATACTTATGAAGGATATGGGATACAATACCCTAGCAGCTCACCCTGATAAGGGTTCTTATTGGAATTGGATGTCTGCTTTAAAATCAATAGGATTCGAAAAATGTTTAGATTCAGCAAATTTTGAAATTGACGAAATTATAGGACTAGGTTTAAGTGATAGAAGCTACTTAAAACAGCTTTCAACTTACATAAAAAATCAGCCTCAGCCTTTTTATAATTTTTCTATAACATTGACAAATCATACTCCATTTAATATGCCTAAAGAATTTATTGATATAGATACCTCAGGACCACTAAAAGACACTAAAATAGGAAAATCAATAGAGGCCGTTCACTATACAGATAAGCAGATAGGAATGTTTTTAAATGAATTGGATACTTCAGGAATATTAGATAATTCTGTAGTAGTAATATACGGCGATCATGAAGGTGTACACAAATTCTTTGCAGATGAAATCGCTACAATAAATGATAATGAAACTTGGTATAAAAATAACGATTTAAAAGTACCTTTAATAATATACTCTAAAGGAATGGAAGGTAAAACTATAGATACTATTGGTGGACAAGTTGATATTCTTCCAACTTTAAGTTATCTTTTTGGAGTAGATAGTTCTAAATATGATAATAGCACCTTAGGAAGAAACTTATTAAATACCAATAAAAGCTTTGCAGTTCTTTCTACTAGAAAAATAATAAGTACAGGTCTTAGTGAGGAAGAACAGCAATATATGATAGACTCATTAGATTTGAGTGATAAACTAATTAGATCTAACTATTTCAGGAAGGAGTAGATATCATGAATAAAGCACCAAAATGGGTAATAGTATTTATAGTCATAGGACTAATGATGCCTATTTTTTCTATAGAGAGCATCATTCCATGGATACTATTTATTCTTCTAAGTTTAAAATGTATTAATATATCCAAGTCTTCTGAAAATACAAAAACCAAGGTAATAAAATGTTCCATATATACATTAGCTTCAGTTCTTTTAACTGTGGGATTCAATGTACTTCTTACTCTTGGCATGCCATTTATAATAAGTATGATAGTGTAAAATTTATAAAGGGCACACATTATTGAATTTTATTTAATAATGTGTGCCCTTATGTTCATTTAGTATTATACTATTATGCTAAAGCTATAACCTCTATTTCTACCTTGGCATCTTTTGGAAGCCTTGCTACCTGTACAGCACTTCTTGCTGGATATGGTTCTGTAAAAAATGAAGAATATATTTCATTCATTTTAGCAAAATCATTCATGTCACTTAAAAATACAGTAGTTTTTATAACTTTGTCCATGCTGCTTCCTGATTGTTCAAGAATTGCTTTAACATTTTCTAATGATTGTTTTGTTTGCTCTTCTATTGTCTCTGGCATTGCTCCAGTTTCAACGTTTATTGGAAGCTGACCAGAAGTGTATACAAGCTCTCCTATTGTTATTCCTTGAGAATATGGTCCTATTGCACCTGGTGCCTTTGTTGTTGCTATAGCTGATTTATTCATAATAATACCTCCAAATCATTTTTTTATCAAGTTAATTTTATAATATATTCAAATATTTTTCAATGATTGAAATCATTTCATATTGATTTAAAGTTCTAATTGAGGCTGAGAATTCACCTTATAAAAGCGGTGATACAAGCCTTACTACAGATTCTACAAGTCTATCAAGAACACTTCTTTTTGAAAACTCATTAATCTCTACTTGATTAGAAGCTTTCATATCCTCTTCAAATTGATTTTCCATAATTTCAGCAATTTCTTTATTGTATATGAAACAGTTGACTTCAAAATTTAATTTAAAGCTTCTTATATCCATATTTGCTGTTCCAACGCTACTTACAGCTCCATCAGCTACAATAGTTTTTGCATGTATAAATCCCTTTTGGTAGTAATAAACTTTAACTCCTGCTTCTAAAAGTTCTCCAATATATGAATTAGCAGCCCAAAACATGGTTTTATGATCAGGTTTTCCAGGAATCATTAATCTCACATCTACTCCCGATAATGCACTTATCTTTAAACTGTTAAGCATTGTCTCATCAGGTACAAAGTATGGAGTTTGTATATATACATTTTTTCTTGCATTATTAATAATTTTTAAATATCCATTTCTTATATGCTGCTCATCATTATCAGGGCCACAGGACACTACTTGCATTCCAGTTATCTCTTTTATATTATCTACTTTAGGGAAATACTTAGAATAATCATTAATTTTTTCTCTAGAAGCATATATCCAATCTAAAAGGAATCTTTCTTCTATATCTTCTACTCCTTCCCCTTCTATTTTAAGATGAGTATCTCTCCAATATCCTATCTTTTTATCTTTGCCTATATGTTCTTTTCCAATATTGAAGCCTCCTGTAAATGCAACTTCACCATCTATTACAACTATCTTCCTATGATTTCTGTAATTTATTCTAAAACTTAAATACGGTATTACACTTGGAAAAAATGCTGCACATTTTCCGCCATTTGCTTTAAACTCTTTAAAATATTTTTTTCTATTAAGTTTATTAGATCCCATGGCATCATATAGGAGCTTAACTTCTACTCCTTCTTTTGCTTTCTCACTTAAAATTTTTATAAATTCTAGCCCAACTTCATCTTTTTGAATTATATAATACTCAACATGTATATACTTTTTAGCCTTTTTTATAGATTCAAAAAGCTCTTCATATTTTTCTTTTCCATCAAATATAACTTTAATTCTATTATGCTGGCTGTATATTGCTTTTGATTGAGCAGTATTCATTGTTATAAGGTCTTGATTTTTATTTGAATCAACATAATATACATATGTAGTTCTTATTTCATTTAAGTATTCTTTTCTTGTATTATCATCTATAATTTTATTTTTGAACATCTTATGCTTGCTCATACCATGTCCTATAAATAAATAGATAATAAATCCTACTATGGGCAGAAAAGTAAGAACCATAATCCAAGCCCATGTTAATGTAGGGTTCTTTCTTTCAAAAAATATAAGGGCTATTATTGCTAAAATATTTAATCCATAAATTATAGTAAGAATGTTTGTAAGTAATTCCATACAGCTCCTCCTAAATTTTTGTATCTATCTCTTAATTATATAATAATAGCACACTTTTTTAAGATATCATATATTAAAGCCTTAAAGGACACTATTTCCTCTAAGGCTTTTCTTTATTTTATATATCAAATGCACCAAATGAATAACCTTGAGATCTAAAATAATTTATAATATCTTGTATCATATTTGCAGTATCTTCTCTATCTTCTGAGTCATGAAGAAGCACTACAATTTTATCTTTGCCTTTAGATGTCTTTTTTAAATTATTCATAAGCTGCTGTTTACTTTTCTTGTTTCCTACAGCATCTTCAGTAAGGCTATTCCAATCAATGCTTGTTATACCATGCTCACCTAATATATCTATAGCTTTATTTATATTTCTATCATGCTTATAAATTCTTGTGACTTCCCCATAAGGGAATCTGAACATTTTACACTTATAATCAAAGCCTAATGCTTTTGATATTGCATTATCAGTATCATCTATTTCTTTTAATAAATGATCTACGTTAACTACACCATTAGGATAAAGATTTTTTCCGCTATGTGTATATCCATGACTACATATGGCATGACCTTCTTTATGCATTCTTCTAACGATTTCTGCATATTCTCCACCTTGATCTACAGTTTTTCCTATTAAAAAGAAAGTACCCTTTATAGAATTTTTATCTAATACATCCAGGATTTTTGGAGTATTCTTTAAAGATGGTCCATCATCAAAGGTTAAAAACACTATCCTTTTCCCATCTTTGCTAACTCTTCTTTTTACTATATCCCTGCCATAGGATGCTGGAAATCTTTCTTCTGTCTTATTGTCGCTTCCCTTATTCTCATTTTCCTCTCTTTCTTCATTAGATGCAGTAATATTATCTTTTGCAAATACTGTAACATTATCCATATATGAAAGCATAAAAAAAGTACCTCCTAGAACTATTATTACTGCAACAAAAAAATTTAATACTTTACACCTTTTTTCCTTCAAAACCCTTCGCCTCCTGATATAAAAACCTTGAATTTAGTTGTTCCCAATTTCCTGTTTTTTATTTAGATAAAAATTTTTTATAACTTTTATGAAGTCTTTCTTAACAAAAAAAGTTTGTGATTATGAACTATGTAACTGCTTGTTTCACAGGAATTAGTTCAAATCACAAACTCTTATATATTAAATACTGATTGGCGATGAGATTAAGAATTCAGTTTATTAATATGATTCTTTTATTATATTTTGTAAATATTCTTTCGATCCAAATGGAAGGAACCCAAGTACTGGACACTCCATAACTTCTTTTAACTGTTCTTCACTTATATTGAAATCTTTTAATGTCTTTCTTAAATTCACTTTTTCTAAGAAAGAAACTAGTTCATCATATAGTTTTTCTGATGCTTCTTCATCAGATACATTTTGAAGTTCTACATTGAACAATCTAGCTACATCTGCAAATTTCTTTACATTTTCCTTATGAGAATTCTTAACGAATGCTGGGAATACAATAGCTAAAGATTCTCCATGAGATATGTGAGTTATTCCTCCTATAATCTCTGAAAGTGGATGTGGCGCAGCTGCTCCTGCGTTAGCAAGTCCTGAACCAGCTAATGTATCTGCTACAGCTAGGTTTTCTCTATATTCTAAATTACTTCCATCTTTCATAGCCTTTTCTAGATTGTTTATAACAAGTTCCATACTCTTCAAACATTGAATCTCTGTCATTGTTGATGCATTCTTGTTTATGTAACTTTCAAATGCATGAGTAAAAGCATCAAATCCTGTAGAAGCAGTTATTCTTGCTGGTAGTGTTGTCATAAGCTCTGGGTCTACTATACACTCTCTTGAAAAGTTTTGTGGATGGAATATAGTGTTCTTCTCTGCTCCTCTTGATATTACCGCAGCTTGAGTAACCTGACTTCCTGTTCCTGATGTAGTTGATACAGCTAAAAGTGGAAGTGCTTTTTCACTTACTGGTTCATATTGTTCAAAAGGGCTTGTATATGTTCCATACATTATGTCCCAATCTATAGCATCTAATCCATAAGTTAAAGCAATGATTTTTGCTGTATCTATGCTGGATCCTCCGCCTACAGCTAGTACAAAATCAACCTCTGCCTCTTTTGCTAATTCAAATCCTTGGTTTACTATCTCAACTGTTGGATTTGGAATAACTTTATCAAATTGTACTGTATCTATATCACTTTTCTTTAATATATCCTTTACTCTTTGGAAAAGCTTATAAAGTGGCGCCTCATTTGGAGTTGTAACAAGTAAACACTTCTTACCATATTTTGAAGCTATTTGTCCAAGTTCTTCTAATCTACCTTTTCCAAAGTGTATTCTTGATGGCTGATAATAATTAAACATATTTTACCTCCTATATACTTTATCTAATAGTTAGTTATTAATCACTTTTTCTTTCCATACCCCCATTATAAGAGATATTCAGCTTTCCTTACAATACAATGACCTTTCATAAAAATTAACTAAAGAATGTGGTACTTTTCAACTATAATAAACTATTTTTATATATTTAATTTTATATTTTTCCTCATTGTTGTGGAAATAAAAACTACACACCTTTAACCATGATATCCGTTTTACAATGATATAATTTAATTGCATAGAAAATTACTAAAATTTAAAGAGGGAAGGGATTAATGATGCAATATTTAATAGACACAGCAAACATGGAAGAAATAAAAGAAGCCTTAGAACTAGGAGTAAAAGGGGTAACTGCAAACCCATCAATGTATCTTAAAGAAAATGTAAATTTCAAATCATTTTTAAGTGAGGTATCATCATTAGAACCATCCATATTAACTGCGGAAGTTATGGAAGATACACTTGAAAATATGGTAAAATCATCTGAAGATATATTAGCTATAAATCGTGATATAATAATAAAGATAAACTTCTCCGAAACAGGACTAAAACTTATAAATATTCTTAGTAAAAGAGGAGTTAAGACAGCAGCTACACTAATATTTACTTTAAGACAAGCAACTATAGCCATTAATGCTGGTGCTTCTTATATTTTCCCTTTCATAGGAAGAAATGATGAAATAGGATTAGACGGATTAGATATATTAAAAAATATATGCCATTTAATAAAGCTAAATAACTACGACACAAAAGTTGTAGCAGCTTCTATCAAAAACTTAAATCATTTAGAGAAAGCGGCTTTAGTTGGAGCAAATTATGCTGCTGTAACTTTTGACTGTTTTAAAAAAGCCATGTATCACCAGCTTACAGAATCAGGAGCTAAAACTTTTGAGGAACATTGGGCTCTTTTAAACAAATAATCTTTTAAGGAGGTCTATCGTTGAACAAGAGACTATCATCTATAGTATCCATACTTCTTAGGAAAAATGACTATGTTACAATAGATTCTATATCAAAAGAATTAAAAGTTTGTAATAAAACCATAAGGAATGACCTTGTTACCCTAGATAACTGGCTTAGAGAAATGTCTCTAGACTTAGATAAAAAACCAGGAGTTGGAGTAGCTATATTAGGTGATGAAGATATAAAGCTTAGAATTTTGAACGATGTTGTTTCTAAGGAAAATGTTATTGAATCTTATTCTCCTGAGGATAGAAAGCTTTATATACTAAAAAAACTATTTTCAAGCAATAGTACTATAAAACTTCAGTCTTTGTCAAAAGAACTTTACGTCAGCCGTGCAACTATCCACAAGGATCTCATAAGTGTTGAAGTTTGGCTGAAAAGACATAAGATAAGCCTTATAAGAAACAGTGATTACTTCTTATTCATAGAAGGAAAAGAAAAAAACATAAGAAAAGCTATATGTTCACTTATTCAGATGGAAATGGAATTTACCAATCTTAGTAAGCTTCTTCAAAGCAATGATAAAACTACATCTGAACCTCAATTTACTTCAATTGAAAATCTTATAGATATTGATTTTATAAATCTTCAGAATATAGTTCTTTCTGTTGACTCTCTATCAAAATATAATTTATCTGATGACTCTCTTATGCAGCTATTAATTCTTATTGCTGTTTCAATGAGAAGAATCGAAACAGGTCATAGTCTTACTCTATCCCATGACTTTTTAGAAGAGCTTCGCTCACTTAAAGAGTTTAACATGGCGAAAGATTTGACATCATCACTTGAAGCTAACTTTGATGCACCATGGTCTGATGATGAAGCAGGCCATATATTGGTAAATATATTAGGCTCTAAAACTAACATAGCCAGCCACGATTCATTCCTAAAAGAAGGACTTAGTGATATATACAACAACGAAGCTACCACAATAGCTAAAGAATTGATATCATGCTGGGAAAATGATTTAAAAATACCACTTACAAAAGACAGTAAATTATTATGTTCACTTAGAAGCCATCTTAATCCAGCTATAACAAGGATTAAGTATGGTCTTCCACTTAATAACCCTCTTCTTAGTGATATATATGATACTTATCCTAACACTTTTAAAACGGTAAAAAGAAGTGCCTATATATTTAAAAGAATCTTAGATGTAGATATAAATGATGATGAAATTGGCTATTTAACATTACATCTAGCATGTTCTATAGATAGATTAAAAGAGCCTTTAAAAACTGTCGTTGTATGTCATAGCGGAGTTGGAGCTTGTGAGCTTTTATTAAATAAGCTTAATTTTGAATTTAATGAGCTTAAAGTTATAGCATTAAAATCAGCCACCTCCTTAGCTTCATTCAGTTTATCTGGCGTAGATCTTATAATATCTACAGTACCTTTAGATATAGACTCAGACATAAGAAATATAACCATCAATCCACTACTGACAAAATCAGATATGCTTAGGCTCAAAGTGGTTATAAAAGAAATCTATTCTCAAAAAAATAGTCCTGAAAAATAAAAGATTTACCTTTAAAATTATACTTTAATTTTAAAACAATGGTGTCCTGCAAAATGTATAAATCATTTTACAGGACACCATTGTTTATGCAGCAACACTGCTTTCTGTAGTAGTTATAAACTTTTTTGTTATAAAATTTATAGTATTTATTATTACAAATAATGATAACAATGAATAAACAGAAATCATAAAATTCTTACTTATTATACCTGAACCTACAACAATGGTTCCATCAAGAATAAATAGTATAACTGGAAGCTTCACAAATCTTACAATCTTATTTATAAGCATTGCTGCAAGGTCTGTTCCTCCAGTAGCACAATTTCTAACTATGGCAATTCCTATAGCACTTCCTACTAAAAGACCGCCTATAATTCCTGCTATTAAAAGATTATCTGTAACGTGGATTTCTGGTATAAGCTTTAAAAATAAAGGTGACATTAATGTTATGTAAAGTGTTTTTATACCAAAACTCTTTCCTAAAAATAAAATTCCCATTATTAAAAGTGGTATTGATATAGATAATGACATTACTTCAACAGGTATTCCTGTAAAGTTACTTCCTATTATAGAAGCTCCTGTAATTCCTCCTGGAGCTAAGTTGTGTTCTTTAAAAAAGAAATTTACCGCCATAGCAGTAAGAATGCTTGATAATGTTATCCATAGATAATCTTTTATTATTTCCTTATTTTTCATTACTTTCTCCTTTGCTAATAACAATAACCAGTATTAAATACTGGTTATTGAATGAAGTTTATATTACTCTAATCCTAATTTTTCTACTGCTGCATCAATTGCTGCTCTACATTCTTTAACGCCTTCAGTTATTCCCTTTTCGCATCTGAATATAGCTGATGAAAGAACTATAACATCTGGGTTACATGCTATAAGTTTCTCCATATTGTTTACACGAAGTCCTCCGTCTATAGCAAGTTCACATCTTGGATTCTTTTCATCTATCATCTTTCTAGCTCTATTAACTAGGTCTATAGCACTCTTTCTCCATCCCCAGTTCTCTTGTCCATCTGTTTCATCAACTCCATGAACAACGATGTGTAATCTATCTATGTCATAGATTGATTCTTCTACAAAACTTAATGGAGTATAACATCCAATTGTTAAACCTATCTTTATTCCAAACTCTCTGCAGTAGTTGATGATGTATGCAAGAGGAGCTCCTATAAACTGCTCTGCTGGTATTATAAGCATATCACATCCAACTTTAGCTAACTTCTCTATAAATAATCTATCACATTCTCTAGTGTATATATGACACTCTATTGGCTTATCTGTAACTGGTCTTATACCCTCTATTATTTGGTGACCGCCCATAAGCTGCATGTTTCTTAAATCGTACATATCTGCTGCATCTGAGTGTACATAATCGGCTCCTGCATCTGTAGCTTCCTTTACTACTGCTGCTATATTTCCATAATTAACGTGTGCAAGTCCTGCTGCTATCTTTATATGTTTCATTTTAAATTCCTCCTATATACTAATTATTATTATTATTTATTCTTATATTTTTGCTTACGTCATATTGTTTGAACTGTTTCTTAGCTTCTTTTCATATTTATCTTACACTGGCTGAACCCCTACCGTCAATGGGTTTAGACCCTCCTTAACTTACCTTTATATTGTGGTAAATTATAATGGTATATATTAGATTTAGTTGATATATTTATATTTACACGCAAAAATAGACCTAGACTGCCTGTCCAGTCTAGGTCTATTAGTGTGCTCAAGGAATTATTAATCCATTCCTAATTGTTCTTTAACTTTTGCTGCTAAAGTTATTACATGAGGTCCATATATTACTTGAAGAGATTTCTTTCTTCTTACAACCCCAGTTGCTTCTAATTTATTAACCCAAGTATCATTATCAGCAGTTTTTTCTGCATCATTAAGTTCTACTCTTAATCTTGTAGCACAATTTGTAACATTTACTATGTTATCAGCGCCGCCAAGACCTTCAATAATTCCACTGATTAACTCAGAGTTATCATTAATGCTAGCTTTGCCTTCTTCTCTTGCCTTGTACTCTTTTTTGCTATATAGTTTAACATCCTTATTCTCAGATCTACCTGGAGTCTTGATATTAAATTTAACTATAACATACTTGAATAAAATATAAGCTACAATGAAGAATACTGGTATTAAGTATAATAATGACCATGCGTGAACCTTTTGTGGTTGTAATAAGTTAGGAAACATATTTCTAAATGATTCTCCCATTATTGAAACATTTGTAGCCTCAGTTACAACATAAGTTAATCCTGCTAGTGGAACATATGCTAGGAAGTATAGTAGTGGAGCTACGAATAAGAATGTATACTCGATTGGCTCTGTAACACCAACTAACATAGCTGTAAGTATTGCTGGTATTAATATACTTGCAGCTTTTTTCTTGTTCTCTGGTCTTGCAGTTTTATACATAGCTAATGCTGCACCTGGTAGTATTGCAAAATGTATTAGTAAACGTCCTGTTGTAAAGTTACGTACTATATAAGATAATGTATTTGGATCTCCCATTTGAGCAAGCTTTATGTTATTTACACCCTCATAAATAACTCCACCTATTTCCATAGCTCCACCAACTTTAGTGTACTCGATTGGGAATGCTATTAAGTGATGTATTCCAAATGGAAGTAAAGCTTTATCTGCCGCTCCGAAAGTAAATGTTCCAACTAGTCCACTTGATCCTATAAAATTACCTACAGCTGCAAGAGCACCTCCTATATAAGGCCATACAAAATACATAATTAATCCTAGTGGTATTGCTACTACAAATAACATTATTTGAACAAATCTTGGACCTGAGAAGAATGATAGTGCATTTGGAAGTTCCTTCTCACAGAATTTGTTATGTACTAAACTTGCAACAAATCCTGATATTATAGCTCCAAATATGCTTGAATCAAAAGTAAATATTCCTAAGAAAGTAGTATAAAGTGCGCTTTTATTCATTGCAGCTTGTTCGCTAAGTCCTGATTGCATAAATGCTTCTGCTGTTGCAGTTTGCGCATTTATTCCGTTAATTCCAAGTAAAGTGCTTATTACAGTGTGCATAGCTATGAATAATACTAATCCACCAAATGCACCCCATCCTTTTTCTTTTTTAGATAGACCAAACGCTATACCTACAGCGAAGAATATTGGTAAAAATCTCATTACCATAAATCCTAGGTCATTTATCACCTTAAAAAATGAGTGAAGCATTCCTCCCTCTGTTATAAGCCATCCAAGTCCTAAGGCTCCTACATTTTCCATGTTTACAAATGCTGATCCAAGTCCTATAAATACCCCTGCTACAACAAGTAGTATAACTGGTATCATCATTGCTCCTGATATAACTTGCAGTTTATCTTTCATTTGTTTTTCCTCCTCTTTTTTACCTGCATGCTAACAAATATATAGCATTGCAATATATTTCTATTGCCTTTTCAAGTGTCTCTATTTTTATATTCTCATTTGCTTTATGTGAATTTGGTACGTCCCCTATTAAGGTTGGCCCAAAAGCAACGCCTTCTTTAAGCGTTCGAGCATATGAAGCTGCTCCCTTACTTATAAGCTCTGCTTCTTCTCCCATAACTTCATTATAGGCAAACTTTAAAGATGATATAAGTTCACTCTCTGGGCTTACATATAACATATCAAGTTCTTTAGTTATTTCATAAATTAGTCCATTTTCATCTGCTATCCTTTTGAAGGTATCTTTAACTTTTTCTTTTTTAATACCTTTTGGATATCTAAAATCAAATTTTATGCAAAAATCCTCTTCCCTAAAAAATAAATTCATAAGACACATAGTTGTGTTTCCCATTTCTTTATCATCAACATTAAGTCCTATGTTCTCACCATAAATAGAATCTATAAAATATTTCTCTAATATATTTCTAAGTGCTTTACCTTTGCTGTTTAATTCTCTTATTTCACATAAATCTTTACCGAACTTAAATGCAGCATTTTCACCTCTTTCAGGATGCCTTGACAAAGCTCTCTTACCCTCATAGGTGACACGAACTTTGTTATCCTTAATTTCTACAGAAGAAGCTCTTTTTAATAATGACTTAAGCTCTTTTTCATCTTTGGTTATAAATTCTGCTTCTATAAAATCACAAACAAATCCGTCTTCATCTTTACTACAAACCTTTGCAAGGTTATGTTTATTATCATCTTTTGTAGCTTCATCGAGTCTGTATGAATAGTACATTATCCCTTTTTCACCATTTACTATAGGAAAATCTCCATCAGGTGAAAATCCATATACTGGTTGAGGATTCTTTGAAAAATAATACTTCATACATTCCCATGTAGTTTCTTCTGCTCCACCAACTATAATTCTGACTCTTCTTTTCATGTCTAAATTTAGTTCTTTTAAAATTTTCACAGAATATAAAGCAGCTAAAATAGGACCTTTATCATCGTTTACACCTCTACCATATAAAAATCCATCTCTCTCTGTCATTTTAAATGGATCACTATGCCATTGGTCTGGATTAAATATAGGTACCACATCTAAGTGTCCTAACACTCCTATAAATTCATCTCCACTACCTATTTCTGCATGAGCTGCATATCCATTAAAATCTTCCGTTCTGAATCCTTCTCTTTTGGCTATGGTTAAAAACTCATCAAAAGCTTTACTTATGTTCTCTCCGAAAGGTGCATCTTCTTTTTTAGTATTTAAATCTCTAATCGAAGGAACTGCCACTAATTTTTCCAAATCTTTTATGAGATAGGGCATATTTTCTTTTATAAGCTTTTTTAATTGTAACTTATTTATAATATTATCGACATCCTTCCATTTAATTTTTTAAGAAACTATCTTTCAGTTCATGACTTAATTATAATGGAGAAATACGTCGCATTTCAACGTTTACACTTTCTACATTGATTACCATAATGATATGGTAAAACCCATACATCTAAAACGATTTTACATCCTACATAAACTTTGATCTTGTTTTTAATCAATTACCTTTATAACATTTTCCGTATCTTCTCCAAGGATTTTTTCTGTATCTGCTATAGAAGTTTTTACCCTGCTAATTGCCTCATCTGTCAAATTAAATCTTTCTTTATTTTTAACAGCTTCATCTATAGGAATTACTCTATGAGTAAATAATCCTTTTTCCTTTTCTTCTCTATAAACCCAGGTAGGTATTATCTCATAGTCCTGTATTTTAACCTCATTTCCCTTCTTCAAGTTAATCTTTAGTATATATCCATCTTCAGTTAATCTATTCTTTAATTCTTCATAGCATTGATTGGATAAAAAATTCCCTTGAGAATATGTAACTAATGTATTTTTTGTCTTGCCTTTTATTAGTTCACATGGCTGAATTACATGAGGATGTGCTCCTAATACAAGATCAACACCAAGCTCATTTGCCTTTTTAGCTATATCCTTTTGATATTGAGATGGCTTTGTATCATATTCATTCCCCCAATGTATTTCAAGAACTATAAACTGAGCTCCATCTCTTTTCATAGATGCCATATTATTTTTCATATCTTCATAAAGTTTTGAGAGTTCTTTGTAATTAAAAGTATTTACAATTCCCTCTATTTCTTTAGAGATAGGTAAAGAATTTATCGTTTTCTTTCCCTTTTGAGTTGGAGTTTCATAGACATATGACATAAATCCTATCTTTACACCATCTGCTTCACTAATAAGATACTTTTTAGAAGAAGTATCTTTCCTCACTCCTATATATTGAAGCCCTTGTTTTTCTGTTAATTCAATTGTTCTTTTTATAGCAGCAATACCCTTATCTACGATATGATTATGTCCATAATTCACAATATCAATGCCGCTATTTTTTATGTCTCCCAAAGCTTCATCTGGAGTATTAAATAACGGAAAACCACTATAGTTTCCCCCTCCAGCAAAAACCGTTTCAAGAGTTCCAACAGCTATATCACTATCACTTAAAACATCTTTGACATACTCAAAAGACTTTGAAAAATCATAACTTTTGCCTTCTTTTGCTCCATCTATCTGACTTTGATGGAATATTATGTTTCCAACCGAAGTTAATGTTATCGTATCTTCATCATTTGGTAATTCCGCTTTAATCTCATCTTTTTCCTTGTATAATTGATTTGTATATGCATATCCAGTAGCTGCTCCTAAAATCAAAAACCCTATTACACTAAATACTTTAATATATTTTTTCAAATTAACCACCTCACTCTTATATATAAAATTATAGCCAATAAGTGTTAATTTTTATAACAATTTTTTATTAATTCTGACTATTGAATTTATATAAAGCAAAAGCAGGATATCTTTTTAAAGATTATCCTGCCTATAAAGACTTAATTTTTATTATACTTACTACTCTTCAATTATTTCTCCGCTTGTACTTATAGTAGAAATACTCCATGGTATTATTTTCCCACTATTTTTCAAAGCTTCTTTTACGGAGTTTAAAATTCCTGTACAGCATGGCACTTCCATTTTTACTACGGAAACTGATTTTATGTTGTTATTTTTTATTATAGCAGTTAACTTCTCAGCATAATTTCCTTCATCTAGTTTTGGACAGCCTATTATTGTAACCTTATTTTTTATAAATTTACCGTGGAAATTTCCATAAGCATAGGCTGTACAATCAGCTGCTATAAGAAGATTACAATTATCAAAATAAGGAGCATTTACAGGAACCAGCTTTATTTGAACCGGCCATTGCATAAGCTCAGATATTGTATTCTCATTTGTAGTTCTATTTGTGCTATTTAAATTTCCTCTACCTATAGATAAAGTTTGTCTTTTTATAACTTTACTCTGACTTCCTGGACATCCGCAAGGTAACTTTTCCTTTTCAACTTCTTTAGCTTGTTTCATATTATCTTGAACAGCCACTTCATCAAATGCATCTGCCTCTCTGTTTTCGAATAAAAGTGCTCCTGTAGGACATACAGGAAGGCAATTTCCTAATCCGTCGCAGTAGTCGTCTCTTAAAAGTTTTGCCTTTCCATCAATTATTCCTAGAGCTCCTTCATGACATGCAGTCACACATAATCCACATCCATTACATTTTGATTCATCTATTTTTATTATTTGTCTAATCATATTTATTAATTCCCCCTTGAGTTTATTTAATCAAGTCAAAGTTAAATCTTAGCCTAAAGCTAAGAATTCAGTTTGTATTCTTATTATACTAAAATAAACTCAAATATTCCGTTGCACAGGCAACAAAATTTAGGGTAAATTTAATTCTTGCTTTTTATCTTGTCTGTTTCCTTTTTCTCCACCTCCACCTTGCATTCCCATAGTTGAAAGATTTATACTAGATGCATCTATAAGTTTAGAAGAATCTTCTTTTTGTTCAGTGGTTGTAGAAGGTATAGTTCCTTCTAGCTGTCCTTGAATGCTTAATGCTCTAAGTCTTCCAAACTCTTTTAATGTCCCTAATGATTTTGTGTACTCATCATAAGTATAAAAAGCTGAAGGATCATTTTTAACATATTCACCTATTATAGAATTTAACTTATTTATTTTGTTTTTAAATATGCCATTTCCAAAATAATTAGATGCTATTTCACTCAAATACTCATGATACTTTTCTTTGTATTCATCTACTTCTAAAAGTTTTGAAAGCATTGGGCGCTCTGACATCTCAACTCCTGATACTGGTGTATCTATAGCAAAGTTTACAGCTGATGTAGCATTCCCTGATTGGAAACCTGCAAAAGATAAATTATAATCCCATGGTACCATGGAAAGCTGTCCATCATTCTCATACAAATAGTAGTTATGCTGCATATTTGTCACATAGCTATCGAGATTTACAAGAGCAGTATTTACAGCAAAATATCTTAAAACTTGGTCAACATCTATATATTTTTCTAAGTCTTTACCCTCACTTAAATTCTTTAAAGCTGTTATAACTCTCTCATAATCTTCGTCTGTTACCTTGAACACTGATGAATTGAAGATATTAGAATAATTATCTATATTATCATCTACATACTTAAGATCACATCCTGCACTATTCCCGTTTCTTCCCATACCTATATTCATCATATTTTTTTTATCTTCATTTTCTCTATCATTATTATAATTAGAGACCTTTTCATTAGGCATATCATTGCCATTAAAAAGAGGCATTTTATTTTCTCCAAAGTTCTCACCATTTATTTCTGGCGGCATATTTCCACCATTGCCACCTTGAGGTATGTTTGGAGCATTTTCTCCTTGAAGCATATCACCTTTCATTCCAGGTCCTATATTGCCTCCATTATTACCTTTTCCATTCATATCAGGTGGTCCATTATTGTCTTTATTCTTGTCATTCTCTCCATTATTTTCTTTTTTCTTAGCATTCATCCCCATACTTTCAGGCTTATACAGCATCCCATAGTTACTTCCATAATTTCTTTCTGCAAAAGATTCTTCAACACACTCTACCGCTATATAAAATCCCCAAGTTTCATCATTTACCATTATATTCGTAAATGAATATAATGGAGATACTACACCCATATAGTCTAAAAGATCATAAGAAAGATACTCCTTCATGTAAGTTGTGTCTGCCTGGATATTATTTAATGCTAATTTATCTAGGCCAAAGCAAGTTTGACCCTTTATATAATGGTCAAATTCCAACTTAAAGCTGTATCTATCTGTATTAGGATCACTATATATAGTGTTAAGACTTGAATTTCCCTTTGGTCTTATACCTACAGAATTAAATGTAGTTCCATTTATTGTTACGTCACATGGAATATATTCTTCTTTATTAGCATTTTTAATCATATCGTCCCATTGACTCTGATCAGCTTTTATACTTACTTCTATTACACCTTCCTTATCAAAAAGTTTAGTAGCATACTCTGGCTCTAATGTTACTATAGCTGCTTCTGTAGAAGAAGAGGTTCTCATAAAACCAATGGTGAAAGCAAGTGAAACAATTACAAATACAGCTATAATTTTGTCTATATACTTGCTGTTTATCATCTTTTACACACCACCTTAAGACATATACTCACCGTTATAGCTCACAAGAACGGCATTAGTCACTCCTTCAATATTTGAAATCTTGTTTACAAAATCTGTAGACATATCTTTAAGCCTTACTTCAACAGTTAATTCTATGCCCTTTGTTGAAACTGTTTTTGATTTTATCATATGTTTTCTTACACTTTCCCTTATTGCCTTTGTAACATTATTTTCAGAATTCATATCACTACAACTTACTAAAAGTATATATGGACTGTCTGTACTTTTTTTGTTAACAAATATAATCATTATTATTCCTATAAATATAGACCCAAAAACAGCTAGAGGAATAAGTCCTGCCCCTACAACAATTCCTACTGATATAGACCAAAATAAAAATGCTATATCAAGAGGTTCTTTTATTGCAGTTCTAAAACGAACAATAGACAACGCACCTACCATACCAAGAGAAAGCACCACGTTTGATGTTACTGCCAATATTATTAACGTAGTTATAAGAGTCATTGCCATAAGTGATACCCCAAAACTAGAGGAATACATTACACCATTAAAAGTTTTCTTGTAAACATAAAAAATAAATAATCCTAAAACAAAAGCTAACCCTAAAGCTATCACCATATCCATAGGTGAAAATGATGATACTTTTTCAATAAAACTAGACTTAAAAATATCATTAAATGTCATCTTAATTTACCTCCACATAATTCCAAAAATTTTTATCCATAAATTCTACAAGCTGCATACTTTGAAAATGCTGATGCCTGTCTATCTTTAATTTCTATTACGTTCTTTATGATTTCAGGAATAAACTCATCATACTTAATCTCTAATATCATAATTCCTTCATTATCTGTTACCATAGTTGGAAGATTATTATCAAATAAGTCTTTTGAATATATTCCTGTACGAATATTTTTATCTATAGTTATTCTTACATTTCCAGCATCATATATAAATGGTTCTCTTTCATAATCAACTATTGTTTTAGGTTTAAGCTGCTGAAAATTCATCTTTGCATAAAATTCTAATATGAGCTTATTGCAGCACTTCCTCATCCATTCTATGTCACCTGAAATTATCTTCTCGCACTCCTCTTTAGTTATAAGAGCACTTTCTTTGTAACATAAACCATTTACTTTGCTTTTCTTTTCTAATTTTATAAATGAGGTATCATCATTGTAATACCGTATTCTAAATTTTTCTCTCTTATTTACCCCATTTATTTTTTCATTTAACACCTTGTCATAAAGGTTATCGAAATATAAACTTCTTATTTTGTACTCTCCATTTTCTCCAGCATAAGGGTCTTGCTTTGTAATTATCTTTAATCTTTGAATAAGAGCAAAGTAGTCAGCTAAATTTATGTAATGCTTAAATTCATGTCTAGGTTTTCTGCTTTTCATTTTCTCACCACCTGTTCCAAAGCTTTTTATTTCCTTTGACTATTTAAATTTTAACTTCCTTATGTGATGGTTGTCTGAAGGTAATTTGATTATTACGAAAAACATTTCAGTTATTTTTACATAAAAATAACACCTCAGTTTAACCCGAGGTGTTTATATGCTTATCATAAATTAACTTTTTTTATCTCAAACCAGAACGTACTTCCTTTGTTTTCCATACTAGTAACTCCATATTTTCCATCATGAGCATCAAGGACTGTCTTCACTATTGAAAGTCCAAGTCCTGTTCCTATTGTAGCACTTTTATGAGATTTGTCTACTTTATAGTATCGATCCCATATATACTCTATATCTTCTTTAGGTATTCCTTTCCCAGTATCAATTACTTCTATCCTTACTGTATCGCCATTCACTTTCTGAAGAACTTTTACTAATTTATCATCTCCAGTATAGTTTATTGCATTATTTATAAGATTGTAGATTACTTGAGATAATTTTATTTCATCTGCTTCTACATAAACTTCACAATCCTCTATAAATTTTATAAAATAACCTTCTTGTTCTGTAAGCTTTTTATATCGTTCAAGAACACTTCGTATACTATCTGTAAGATTAAATTTTTCTATAGTAAGCTCATGAGAACCAGATTGAATCTTTGATATGTCCAAAATATCATTTACAAGATTCGCAAGTCTCTGTGTTTCATCAATTATTATCTGCACATTCTCAGGTGTATTTTCTCCTGGAATATCTCTCATAACTTCACTATATCCTGCTATCATTGTAAGTGGTGTCCTTAAATCATGAGATATATTTGCTATAAGTTCTCTTCGTAAACCTTCCACTTTAGAAAGTTCACTAGCTGCATAGTTCAATGTATCATTTAATTCTTCAATTTCTCTATATCCTTTACCTGAAAATATAGTATCATACTGTCCATTTGCTAATTCCTTTGCAGAATCATTTATCTTTATTATAGGCCTTGATACCTTTTTTGATATAAATAAAGCTAGAATCAAAGATAAAACTACTAGAATTATAGTTATATAAATAAGCTGAACTCTTAAAGTTTCTATAGTGGTTTTTACAGGTGTTATAACAGAATTCAGTATTATCATAATTTCAGAGCCATCACTTTTCTTTCCGACTTTAACATAAATCATGCTCTCCTCCTTCATCATATCAGGCGGAGGCATCTTCCCTACAAAAAACTTTTCATTAAACCCATTTCCTTTTATATCTTCCTTAGAAGATATCTCTAAAACTGATCCATTATTTTTCTTTGCTTCTTCATAATAACCATATATCTGACTTGGATGCATCTTATGTATAGCACAGTTTGGGATAGCATCTATAGAATATTTGTCATATCCTTTAGAATCCATTATTCTTATACATACATCATTTTGATTAGATATTCTATCTAAAAGACTTTTAAGATCTTCATTATCTATATTTTTTTCAATTAAATCGCCATAAGATTTTATCTTTTTACTCTTTATAGACTTATAAAAACTTTCTAGGAAAACAATTTGAAAAAGCCATAAAAGCACTAGAAGTATCGCAACAAAAGCCGCTAGATAGCCAAAGATCTTCCACTTTATGCTTATTTCTCTAGACTTCAAATCTATAACCTACCCCTCTAAGAGTAACTATACATTTACTGTAATCTCCCAGACTTTTTCTAAGAAGTTTTATATGGGTATCTAGTGTTCTGTCATCTCCATAAAAATCATATCCCCATACCTCACTTATAAGTTTTTCCCTAGTAAGAGCAATGCCTCGATTTTTTACAAGATAAAAAAATAAATCATATTCCTTTGGTGTCATATCAATCTTTTCATTATCTATATAAACTATTCTTCCTGTAAAATCTACGGTAAGTCCTCTGAATCTAAATATCTCCTTTTGCAATTCATCATTTAAAGAATTTTTAGAGCATCTTTTCATGACTGCATTTATCCTCATCATAAGTTCTTTAGGCGAAAAAGGCTTCACTACATAATCATCTATACCAAGCTCAAAACCGTGAATTCTGTCGTACTCTTCACCTCTTGCCGAAAGCATTATCACAGGTGTATTTTTATATTTCCTTATCTCTCTGCAGGCTGAAAATCCATCCAAATCAGGCATCATTATATCCATTATGATTATATCAAAATCATCATTCCTGCACATCTCAATAGCTTTCATTCCATCTTCCGCTTCAACTATGGTGTTGCCTTCAAAAACTGCATATTTCTTTATTATCTCTCTTATTCTCTTTTCATCATCTACAACGAGAATTTTGTACATTTTTGCACCACCTTTTATATGCATAAATTAATATTAGTTTAACACTATTATGTGATGATTAAGTGAAAAATAGAGAAATAGGAGTGAAAAGTTTTTCTGCTTTCACTCCTCATCATATTAGCTAAATATATTTTCTCCTATTAGCCTTTTTCTGTTTAACCTTTTCACCTGCATATTTTTTCTCTATAAATCTTACTTCCCTTCTCAGCTTCATATAGCTTTCCCACCTTTCACATGATATCTCACCATTATCCAAGGCTTTTTTCACGGCACATCCCGGTTCTTTATCATGATTGCAATCTCTAAATCGGCATTCCTTAGCTATTTCTTCAATATCATCAAAAACCCTCTCCATTCCATTTTCCCCATGAAACGCTGATAATTCTCTCATACCGGGAGTATCTATTATCATTCCTCCATCTCTGAGCTTTATAAGCTGTCTATGAGTAGTTGTGTGTCTTCCTCTGCTGTCATCTTCTCTTATAGAGTTGACATCCATTATTGTTTCTCCAATAATTGCATTTACTAAAGATGACTTTCCTACTCCTGATGATCCTAAAAATACTACTGTCTTCCCTTTTTCAAAATAAGAAGCAACATTCTCTAGTCCCTCTCCTGTGAAAGAGCTTAATGAAATAACTGAAACTCCCAAAGCAACTTTCATAACCTCAGCTTTCTTTTCATTAATATTATCACACAAATCACTCTTAGTAAGGATTATCACTGGGATTCCCCCGCTTTCCCATGCTACTGTCAAATATCTCTCAAGTCTTCTCAAATTTAAATCATAATTTAGAGAGGTCATTATAAAAACATAATCAAAATTTGAAGCTACCAACTGCTCCGATTTTTTCACAGTATCAAATCTAGAGAATTTACTCTTCCTTCTAAATAAATCATATATCACAGCTTCCTTGCCTTGGCTTAGCTTTACTAAAACAAAATCACCAACTGTAGGATATTCTTCGCTGTCAGTAACACTATAAAGAAAGCTTCCCTTTAGCTTTGCACTATACTCTCCTAAGCTGCATATTATCTTATACTGTTCCTTATGAACCTCTGTTATCCTTGCTGCTATTAGTTCTCGTTCTTCTTTTCTAATATCATTTTCTTGTGATTTAAAATAGTCACCATATCCACATTCCTCTAGGTTTATTGTATTCATAAAATTCCTCCATACTATTCTTACAAAATAATTCCTTCATCTCAACATTCAATATATTTTTTTTCATAAACCATCTCTCCTTTCTTTATCCCATTAAAAATGGGCATAAAAAATCCGTAGAAAACAAACCCCTAAAACAGGCTGCTTTTCTACGGATATATAATCTTTTTATATAAGCAGTTTTCTAAAAGGCTTTGCAGTTTCAAAAGTGCATACTCCTGTACGGAATCAGCTCAATGCACCTTTATTATTTAATTTTAGGAATTAATCACCTTTTTCATCATAATAAATCACTCCTTTTAAACACTACTTCACAAATAATTATAATCTATTTTCTAATTTTTCACAATATTATATTTATGATATATACATAATAATTATCATAATCATTTTACTGCATTATTTTAAATCGTTGTTGATTTTTTAGTTACATCCATTTATATATCTACTGAAATATATAAAAAATAAGTCCTATAGATAATATCACTGCCATTATGATACATACAACTCTGGTAATAAATATTGAAAATTCCGAGGGGTCATATCCTCCAAAATAACTATATACTCTATCCATTCTAATCAAATCCTCTACATAAATAGCATACAAAATAAGAAATATGATAAATAACAGTAGCGATATAATTGTAATAATTCTTCCCATATTTACCTCCAAAGCCCTTTCCCTAATTATACCATATATATTTTTGTATACATATCTTAATTACAATTTTACTTTAAGCTTTGTAGTAAGCGTGATATAAAAAATTAAAGGCTTCAATAAAACAATAGGTTGTTTTCATACCATAATGCCCGACCAGTGAAGATATAACTGATAAATATGTTGAAATGTATTTACAAAGGAATAGAAAAAATATTTTACAAGAAAATTTGAATAGATATACAGTAAATAAATAAAACTAATTAATATCAATCATACTTACTATATTTTCTGAGATGTTGCTAAATTAAATGAGGTAGTCTCCCTAAAAGACTACCTCAATCAATACATCATATTACATTATTATATTATTTTCTTATAGCCAATCTCCATATTTCTTAATATACAGTTTCTTCACTACTTGAGTTAAACTGCAGTAGCATAGTAAAATTCCTATAAGCCATGGAAAATATGATAGTGGAAGCACTTGAAATCCTAAATAAGTTCCCAAAGTTGTAAATGGTATTGCTACTCCTATTACCATTATTGTCATTGTAAGAAGCAATACTGGGTATGATGCTCTACTTTGAAGGAATGGTACTTTCTTCGTTCTTATCATATGAACGATAAGTGTTTGTGATAGTAATCCTTCTATGAACCATCCTGCTTGGAATAAGCCCTGCATTGATTCTACATTAGCTTTAAATATTGTGAACATTACTATAAATGTTACAATATCAAAGATGGAACTTATAGGTCCTATAAATATCATAAATCTTCCTATATCATCAGCATTCCATTTTCTTGGTATTTTTAAATATTCTTCATCCATGTTATCCCAAGGAATTGATATTTGTGATATATCGTAAAGTAAATTTTGAGTTAATAACTGTATTGGGAGCATTGGTAAGAATGGTAAAAATATGCTAGCTACTAATACACTGAACACATTTCCAAAATTAGAGCTAACAGCCATCTTGATGTACTTTATGATATTACCGAATACTCTTCTTCCTTCTATCACACCTTCTTCTAAAACCATTAAGCTCTTCTCAAGAAGGATTATATCTGCAGACTCTTTTGCTATGTCCACTGCTGTATCTACAGAAATTCCTACATCTGCCATCTTTAGAGCTGGTGCATCATTTATTCCGTCCCCCATAAATCCAACTACATGTCCATTTTCTTTTAATACCTTAACAATTCTTGATTTTTGCATAGGTGATAATTTTGCAAATATGCTTGTTTTTTCAGCTTTGTCAGCTAATTCTTTATCACTCATATCATCTATTTGCCATCCTAATAATACTCTATCCGAATCTACTCCAACTTCCATGCATATCTTTTTAGTAACAGAATCATTGTCGCCTGTTAAAACTTTTATAGCTACTCCGTAATCTTTTAATGCACTTATAGCACAAGATGCTGACTCCTTTGGTGGATCTAGAAATCCTATATATCCTATAAGAACCATATCCCTTTCATCTTCTTGAGCAAATGATCCTTCTTCTGCCACATGATTTTTTTGAGCTACAGCTATAACTCTCATACCCTCATTGTTTAAGCCGTCAACAGTTTTTTTAATTTTATCTTTTAATTCATCAGTAAGATTCACAACCTGGCCATGATATTCTGCCATAGAACATATAGAAAGCATTTCCTCAACTGCACCTTTTGTGATTAGCTGACTCTTTCCTTCTTTGTCTACTAAAACTACTGACATCCTTCTTCTTGAAAAATCAAATGGTATTTCATCTATTTTAGTGTATTTCTTTTTTAGTTCCTCAAATCCAAATTCTTCTCCATGATTTAGTATAGCTATATCCATCAAGTTTCTAAGTCCTGTTTGATAAAAACTGTTCAAGTAAGCGTGTCTTAGAACCCTCTCATCATCTTCTCCATGAACATTCAAATATCTTTCAACTATTATCTTGTCTAATGTCAAAGTTCCAGTCTTATCAGTACACAAAATATCCATAGCTCCAAAGTTTTGTATAGCATCAAGCTTTTTCACTATAGTCTTTTTCTTTGCCATTTTTACTGCACCTTTAGCAAGATTGCTTGTTAATATCATTGGAAGCATTTGAGGGGTAAGTCCTACTGCAATTGATATTGCGAATAATAAAGCTTCAATCCAGTTATGCTTTGTAAAACCATTTATAAAAAATACAACAGGTACCATTGCCATCATAAATTTTACTAGCAATAACCCTATGCTGTTTACTCCTTTTTCAAAACTTGTTGCTTCTTTTGTTCCTGATAAACTCTTTGCCATAGCTCCAAAATAAGTTTCATCTCCAGTTGAAACAACAACTGCTTTTCCACATCCGCTTATAACTGTGGTTCCTAAAAGACAGATATTATTTAAATCTGATACATTTACGTTATTTCCGCAGTTCATTATCTCTGAATATTTTTCAACAGGCTCTGACTCGCCAGTTAAAGATGATTGTCCAATAAATAAATCCTTTGCCCTAATTATTCTAACATCAGCTGGAATCATATCTCCTGCTGCAAGATATATTATATCCCCTTTAACTATATTCTTTATATCTATTTCTTTAAGTGCACTATCAGCTCTTCTTACTGCTGCTGTATTGCTTACCATAGTTTTAAGTTCGTCTGCAGCCTTACTTGATTTAAATTCTTGAAAAAACTTTAAAAGTCCGCTTAAAAGTATCATCAAAGCTATTATAAAAACAGTGCTATAGCTCCTGTCTTGTGGAGCTACAAAAATAATATCGGTAAGAGCTGATGCTATTCCAATTATTATTAATACAGTAGTGAATGGACTCATGAATGACATAAAAAGTTCTTTATACCATGGAGCTGGCTTTTCATGAGACATTTGATTCTCTCCATACTCCTCTAATCTCTTTTCAGCTTCTGCTTCCTTCAATCCCTTTGATGTTGTATTTAATTCATCATATACTTCATTTATCTCTTTATTGCTAAAACCTATTAGATTCATTGCTATTTCTCTAGCTTTTATTTCCATAATCTCATTATTCTTTTTAATCATTTTTAACACCTCCAAATTCCCTCTTTTCTAAAAAAGACAACAATAAACTAAGGGTAGTGACTTTAATTTTTTTTACTACCTCAACACAAACGGGCATAGTAACCCCTTTTAAATATTTAGTTTTAATTTAATACGAAACTGGTAATTTAAAGATTTGCTTTAAGACAGCGAAGATGTTCTAAATTATTCCAAAGAAATGCATAAGATTTAAACTACTAAATTTATATTCTGTAAAAAGAATGTACCATCAGTTAGTAGCCTATTCAATGTTACATATGCAATTCTCCCTCCACTGCCTATACTACTACTGCCAGCTTCCATTCTTTCCACCTCCTAAAATTCTATAATAAAATTTCTTTGTAAATATAAAAAACCTCCGTCAAAACCAAAACATGACGCAGGCGTTATTATAAAAATACGTTTCGTTCAAGTTTTGGCTCTGCAAGGCAATGAAGTTGAATTAGATTAAGCCTTCTTTGTTCGGCCAAACCTGCTAACCTGTTAAAAATGTTTCCATTCTTTCACGGCATCAACCCGTATCCTTGTAGTAACCTCACCTACCGAGGTTTTATTCAGTTTACACTATTATAATATGCGTATATATGGATTTTGTCAACAGCTTTAACAAACTTTATGTATTTATACACAGTTTTATCTATATAAACTCATGATAAAAGCTCCCAATAGTTTTATATAAAACTATTGGGAGCCTCTTATTATCCTTGTTTCGCCCTATATTTTGAAATGAAAAACAATGAGATTCCTGATATAAGTGCAATAAATGCAAACAAATAAAATAGTGGAATTAATATAAATGGTTCAACCAAAGTTCCATCTTCTAAAACTTCAGACCCTATTACGTTAAACATAACTAAACACATTACACTCATTAATAATGATGTTATCGTAACTCCTTTGGTAAATGCTTTTGCTTTATCTTGTTTCCATGCTTTTGCGATTTTTTTCATTGCCTTACCATCCTCTAAATTTACTGTATTATATTTAATTTCTATATCAAATTTTTTAAGTTCCTCTCTACAGCTTTCACACTGTGCCAAATGTTCCTCTACAAGTATTTTGCTATCTTCACTGCATACATTATCGTAATATAGAGGTAATAAGTCTCTTATGACATCACAAGATATTTTCATACTAAATCCTCCTTAAGCTTTAATTTTGCACGATGATATGTGACTCGTGCCCAACTCTCCGTTTTTCCAAATAGTTCTCCGATTTGAGCAAATGATAATTCTCCAAAAGTTCTAAGTGTAAATACTTCCTTATATGGTTCTTGAAGTTTATGGAGCAATTTGTGTATTTCAAATGCCGTTTCATTATTTATAAGTCCTTTTTCAATTTCTTTTGAATCAGTTTGGATTTCACTTATCTCTTTTTTCATCTTACTTTTCTCTTTTTCGCAATAAGAAAAATAAGTATTTTTTGCAATTTGACAGAGCCATACTTGAAGTTTACATTTGCCATTAAATTTATCAATGCTTTTCAGTGCCTTAAAAAATGTTTCTTGTGTCACATCTTCTGCTATAGCTGCATCTTGACATAAAGATAATGTATATCTATAAACATATTGAAAATATTCATCATATATTTTACTAAATTCAGTCACTATTTCACCTCACTTTCATATATAAGACTTAGAAGTTTCTATTTCGTTACAACATTTTATAATTTTTTTATAATCTTAGCTTTTATTTACTATTATTAAGGAAATATAAAAATAGGTGTGTTTCAATATGAATTATACATTTTGAAACACACCTTCTTTTAATGACTATTATTTTGATTTTATCTCAAGCCACAAATCATCGTATAATTTAATTTTATCTCCTAAATCTATAAAGAATTCACTCTTCTTTACAATATCATCACTTGGATATGCTACTGGATTGTTTTTAACCTCTTCATCTAGTAATTCAAATGCAGCCTTATTTGGAGTTGAGTAATTTATATAATCTATATTTTGCTTTGCATTTTGTGCATCAAGCATAAAGTTTATAAACTTTTCAGCTTCCTTTTTATTTTCTGCATTATATGGTATACACATAGCATCTATCCATTTATTAGTTCCTGTTTTAGGAATAGCATAAGCTAAATTCTTATCTTCCTCCATAAGAGTTATGGCATCACCAGAATATACTATTCCCATGGCTGCCTCTCCACCTAAGAGTCTATCTTTTATATCGTCATTTCCATAAGCAAGAACAAGAGGTCTTTGCTTTATAAGCTCTTCCTTAGCTTTTTGAAGTTCTGCCTCATTAATACTATTTTGAGAGTATCCAAGCTTCATAAGCGCTATTCCCATAGTATCTCTTACTGAGTCAAGCATAAGAATTTGTTGTTTGTATTTTTCATTCCAAAGTATATCCCAACTCTCTATAGGATCACTTACCATAGTTTTATTGTACATTATTCCAAAAGTACCCCAAAAATATGGAACAGAATATTCATCTTTTGGATCATATGATGCATTTTTAAATTTCTCATCTATATTTTTATAATTAGGTATGTTGCTATAATCTATTTTTTGCAAAAGATCTTCTTTTATCATTTTTTCTATCATATAGTCAGATGGAAATACTAAATCATATTTAGAACCACCACTCTTTATTTTTTGATACATAATTTCATTAGTGTCATATTTTTCATAGACTACTTTTATTCCTGTTTCTTTTTCAAATTTAGGAATTAAATCTTCATCTATATAATCTCCTACATTATATATGTTTAAAACCTCAGCTGATGATTTTGATCCACATCCTGCTAAAAGTCCTACAGATATCACTGATGTTAAAGCTAACGCTATAATTTTCTTTATATTTTTCATACAAGCACCTCTTTCTTTGTGTTACTTATTTACTGGTTGTCTTTTATTTGCAAGTAATAATAATACTAAAACTGATACAAACATTAAAGTTGATAAAGCATTTATTTCAGGTTTTATTCCTCTTCTCGCCATAGAGTATACTTCAATAGAAAGGTTAGAAACACCACTTCCCGTATTAAAGAAACTTATAACAAAATCATCTATAGACATAGTAAATGCAATTAAAAATCCTGAAATTATTCCTGGTTTTATTTGAGGTAATATTACCTTCCTAAGTGCATACATTGGCTTTGCTCCAAGATCCATTGCTGCCTCTTCTATATTTTGTGGTAATTGCTTTAATCTAGGGAGCACTGACAATACTACATATGGAATATCAAAAGTTATATGTGCAAGTATCATAGTGCCAAGTCCTAAGTCTAAATTTAAAAAGATAAATAAACTCATAAGCCCTATAGCTGTAACTATATCTGGGTTTAATACTGGAAGATAATTTATATTAAGAAGCACTGACTTTTTGGCACCTTTCATTTTGTGGATTCCTATAGCACTTATAGTTCCAATTATTGTAGCTGCTATAGATGCAACAACAGCAACTAATATAGTGGTTCTAAGAGCTGATAATATAGCCTCATTGTGCATAAGCTCCTGATACCATTTAAAAGTAAATCCTTGCCACTTTGCCATAGATTTAGAATCATTGAAAGAAAATAATATGAGAGCAAATATAGGTGCATATAAAAACACAAATATTGCTGATAAATATACATTAGAGGTTATCTTCTTTACCACAATAGTCTGCCTCCTCTCTCCTCTTCATCTTCATCAGAGAACTTAGATGTAAGTCCCATACAAATTAATATTAACAGCATCATAACTATTGATATAGCTGAACCAAAGTTCCAATCTCCAACAGTTGTAAATTGCTGCTCTATCAAGTTTCCAAGAAGAGTGTATTGTCCTCCTCCCAAAAGTCGCGATATAACGAAGGTAGAAACTGCAGGCATAAACACCATTGTTATACCAGATACAACTCCTGGTATGCTTAATGGAAAAATAACCTTTGTGAATACCTTAAATTTTCCAGCTCCTAAATCGTAAGCTGCATTAACCAAATCTTGGTCAATCTTTAAAAGTGAAGTGTATATAGGTAGTACCATAAATGGTAGGAAGTTATATACCATACCTAAAAGCACTGCACCATTTGTATATAAAATACTTACTGGATCTAGTCCAATAGAAGTTAATAGCGTGTTTAAAAGTCCATTTTTTCCCAATATAGACATCCAAGCATAAGTTCTTAAAAGAAAATTCATCCACATTGGAAGTATAAATAGCAATATAAGCATACCCTTCTTATGATCTGGTTTTTTAGATATTATATATGACACTGGATATCCTATTATTAAACATAATAATGTAGACAAAAATGCAAGCCATATGGAACGCCCGAAAACTTTTAAATAAATTGGATTCATTAGTCTAGTAAAGTTATCTAAGGAAAATACATATTCTCCTCCTTCTGTTTTAGTACAGCTGAAGAAGATTATTAAAAGTAAAGGAACTACTATAAATATTACACTCCATAACACATATGGATAAGCTAAATAATCTTTTTTCTTTTTCATTATTCATCACCTGATTTTGTCATGATATGAAAATCTTCTGGATATAAATCCATTCCTATAGTCGCACCTATTTGTGCACACTGAGTATTGTGAATAAGCCATGTTCTTCCGCTTTCCTCTACTTCTAGTTCATAATGAACTCCCTTAAATACTATTGACTTTACTATTCCTTCTAACATACCTTTACCAGCAGCTACCATCTTTACGTCCTCTGGTCTTATTACCACATCAACTGGTTCATTTTTAGCGAAACCTTTATCTACACACTCAAATACCTTATTACATACTTGAATTTTATAATCCTCAAGCATAACTCCGTCGAATATGTTGCTTTCTCCTATGAACTTTGCAACGAATCTATTTTCAGGTTCATTGTATATATCTTGAGGAGTTCCCATTTGCTGAATAACTCCTTTATTCATAACCACAACTGTATCTGACATGGTAAGTGCCTCTTCTTGGTCATGAGTAACAAATATAAAAGTTATTCCAAGTTGTTTTTGAATCTTTTTAAGCTCTATCTGCATCTCTTTTCTAAGCTTCAAGTCTAAAGCTCCTAAAGGCTCATCTAAAAGAAGAACTCTTGGTTCATTTACTATTGCTCTTGCTATAGCTACTCTCTGTTGCTGTCCTCCACTTAGTGAATCTATATTTCTCTTTTCAAACCCTTCCAATGATACAAGCTTTAATACTTCTTTTACCTTTGTATCTATTATTGACTTTGATAATTTCTTTATTCTAAGACCAAAAGCTATGTTTTCATATACATTCATATGAGGAAATAAAGCATACTTTTGGAATACAGTGTTTATCTGTCTATCAAATGGAGGTACATCATTTATCTTTTTATCTTCAAAAATTACCTCACCATCATCACAGGTTTCAAATCCTGCTATTATCTTTAAGGTGGTCGTCTTTCCACATCCACTAGGTCCAAGTAAAGTTACAAATTCATTTTTTCTTATGTTTAAATTTATACTATCCAATACTTTTAAATCATCGTATTGTTTTGAAAGATTTTTAATTTCTATTATGTTTTCCATTACCTAACACCTCTTATTCTCTAAAATGATGGCGGAGTGCTTACCCAGATTACCTTGGCATCTGTCTTTCCTTCATTGGAAATATAATGTCTTTCCTTTGGTTGAAAGTAAAAGCTCTCTCCTTTTCTTATCTTATACACCTTTTCACCTATGTGAAGGTGTATTATTCCCGCTAATACGTATCCAAATTCTTCTCCCTCATGAGGTTCTTCCTCTTTATATTTTCCAAATGGCTCTAATGTGAGCATTATAGGCTCCATTTCATTCTTTTGTGCATCTGGCACAAGCCATTTTAATTTATATTTTAATTCGTCATCCTCTGTTTCAAACATATCATCTGCTGTAAATCTAACTCTTTCACTGGTTTCCTCACTGAAGAACTCCTTAAGATTTGTTCCCAGCACCTGAAGTATATCCACAAGAGTTGCTATTGAAGGTGAAGTTAATTCATTTTCTATTTGAGATATGAATCCTTTAGATAATTCACACCTATTCGCTAGTTCTTCTTGAGTTAGCTGCTTTTCCATCCTTAATCTTCTAATCTTATCTCCAATTTCCATAAAACTTACCTCCAATACTTGTGTATTATATCTAAACTATATGTTTATTTTTACTAAACAAACAATGTTATTTTATAGCTTTTTTTATAATAAATCAATAGATTTATAAAAATTTTTTCTAATATTTTTGGGTATTTCTATTTTTTTAATCGTTGGCAAGTCATACCTTTGCTTCACTTTGTTTACATTAATATTCTATATGTTTAGTATTACTAATTTTAATTAATATATGTATATTAAAAGTAAAGTATAGTTATTATATACTCAAAAAATATAAAATATCTTTCCTTTTTATTTAAGTATTTTATAATATAACTTTTTATGCAGCATTATAGAAAAATTTCATTCTTCTCTATAAAACCGTATACATTACCACGTTTTTTACATATTGACACCTTTTAAATCATTATGATATAATAAAAATTTTATATTATTCCTTTAATATGTTATAATATAATTAATATCATATTGGAGGTGTTTTTTTGTTTAATATTAGTGACACAATCGTATATCCTAACCAAGGTATTGGTACAATAGTATCTATACAAGAAGAACCGTTTTTAGGTGAATTGCAGACATATTACAAAATAAAATTTAGGAATAGTAGTTTAGAAATAATGCTCCCTAAAAAACGTCTTGAAAATTCTAACATAAGGCTTTTGAGTAATTCTGAAGACTTAGATGATGCATTTGATCACATTGATGATTTTGCTGAAGATCTCTGCGAGATGAATGAATGCAATTTAAAAGAAAGAATGCTTCAAAACTCATTAAAATTAAAATCTTCTACAATAAAAGACTATATAGAAGTAATATTAAATCTTACAGAAGTCCAAACTCATCATCACCTAAATTCTAGTGAAAAGCAGATGCTTACTAGCACAACTTCATCACTTATAGATGAAATTAGTCTTGCAAAAGATATAACTACAGAAAATGCTGCAGATTTATTAGATGATTTACTCTCTAAAGTAAAGCAATAACCGCACACAATGTGTACGGTTATTTTTTCGTTCTTTCTTATATTATTTCCAATAATCTGTTTCAATTCCAATATCCATAGAACAGAACTTTCCACCATCAGTTTTATTGTAATGATCTAGTACTTTAAATACTATTTTACTTCCTATAAGAAGTATAGGAACATTAGCATATACAACTATTATATTTACCAAGTCAGATATATACCATAGGTTTCCAAGTTCTAATCCTGATAAAACTGTCAAACATCCAAAAGGAACAAATATAAGTGCTCCTAATGCTCTTAAAGATGTTATGAATTTTTTGCTTCTAGATATGAAATTACCTGATATCTCTGCAAATAATATCATCCCTATAAGTGTTGTAAATGCAAACAATGCATAGCATAAAGATACTATTACTGTTATGATCCCATCAAAAGATGTTCCAGGTATTAGATTTTGAAGTGATGTAAGATAAAGTGGAAGCTTAGCACTTCTTATAGTTTCCCATGCAGCTGCTCCTACTCCATTCCAGACACTTGCCATTACTACAACGAATCCAGTCATTGTGCATATTACCATAGTATCTAAAAATACACCTATCGCTTGAACAAATCCCTGCTCTGCCGGATGCTTATTATCCGCAACTGCTGCAGCCATAGTTATTGTTCCTTGTCCAGCCTCATTTGACATAAGACCTCTCTTTATCCCTTGTGATAATGCTATTCCAAATGCTCCTCCAAATATAGCTTCAGGAGTAAATGCTCCCTTAAACACTGCACTAAAGAAATATGGTATTTTATCTAGGTTAAATGTTATTACTACTATAGTTATTCCTATATATACAAGTGCCATTATAGGAACAAGTCTATCTGTAACCTTAGTTACTCTCTTTATTCCTCCAAATACAGTAGCCGCTACTGATATTATAAGCAATATTGTAATAGTATAATATACAACTGACTGTCTATCTATAGGACCTCCTGTTACAGTTTCCGCTATAGAACCTAAGCTTGTTATAATATTAAAGGTCTGAGCTGGTATGCAGAATAGTGCATATACTATAAATATTATAGAAAGTATAATTCCAATCCATCTCTTGTTACCTAAAATCCTTTTTCCGTAAAAAGGCAATCCTCCTACAAACTCGTCACCTTTTCTTTCCTTGAACACCTGAGCTAAAACAGCTTCTGAAAAAGCAGTAGCCATTCCAAAAAAAGCAGAAAGCCACATCCAAAATAAAGTTCCTGGACCACCTACACTTATAGCACCAGTAACTCCAACTATGTTTCCTGGTCCTATTCTCATAGCTGAACTTAATAAAAATGATGCTAAAGGGCTGACCCCTATCTCACTGCTTTTCTTCTGGGCTAATATCTTTATCCCTCTTTTAAATCTCTTGCATTGTACAAAAGATGTCTTAAAGGTAAAGTATATTCCTGTTCCTAAAAGTAGTATGACTGCTAATGACATTCCTCCTAAAACAGGTATTTTAGAGTACCAGTCTATATTAGTCGGAAAATCCCATAGAAAATCAGTTATAGGTACTATAAATTCAAAAAAGCTATTTACAGCATTAAATATCTCCGTCAAATTCTCTCCTCCTTTAATATAAAATTTAAGTCCTTTGACAACTTTATTCGTCTACTTATTATAACATTATTAACCTATTAAAATAACTGTAAAATCATTGAAACTTAATAAATCACCGTAATATTAAGAATACCCATGAGCATTGCACTCATGGGTATATTTTTATACACAACTTCTTTTCAATTTTCCATCTAAAGCTTTCAAAAGACACCATACAATTATGATTTCTATAGGAAGCATTATAAGATTTTTTGCTATTCTAGGTATTAATAAAACCATAAACGCTTTTCCACCTATTATAGATAACCACCATGTATTAAGAATTAAATTTACAAATAATGTTATACACGTTCTAGCACCAATTACCCTCCATAAGGAAAGTTTTGATCTATACATAAATAATCCTACGATTATTCCTCCCAGTATAGCATTAAAAGTAAATCCGAAAAAATATGGTCCAGTGGGTTTTATAATATAGCCTATTATATCTCCCATGCCTGCTCCAAGTCCCGCAGCTACAGGACCATACATGGTTCCCATTAAAAAGATTGCAATAAATGCAAAGCTTAGTCTCAACGTTGGCAGAATATCAATTCTAAAGAACGATAAAACCAACTGTAGTGCCACAAGGAGCGATAGCGCAACTAAAGATCTTACGTTTTTCATCTCCTTATAAGAGTAATAAAATTTTTCAATAATTTTTTTCATAGCAGTTACCTCCTTCCAAAAATTTGCTGATCAAATTTAGAGGTAACCCTCATAAATTAATCACAGCGGGATGCGGCAAATAAATCGCAAGCACTTGTTTACTTTTCGTTTTGGTAACAACTCCCCGTCTACCAAACACTTCACGCTTATAAGCCTACTCTGCTACTTTCTAATTTACATCATTCATGTTATCACAAGGACAACCCTCTTTCAACATTAATTATATGTTTTATTTATTCATAATAAACTGTAATTTTAATTTTTAAGCTTTTACCTTTTTGATCTTCATATCTTTTATCTTTGTCTTACATAAATAAGCTGATATTATTGCAGTGATTGGAACAGTTAATATTATTCCTATAGTTCCTGCCAAACTTTGTATCACTTCCGTACCCAAAATATCTAGATTTATCAGTTGTGTAGTCCACATATTTGCTGAATATAATAGAATCATAGTAGTTATAGACCCTCCTGCAAAAGCCAAAACTAATGTATTAGTCATAGTACCTATGATATCTCTTCCAATATTCATTCCGCTTTTAAATAATTCTTTTAATGTCATCTTTTTATTAACATCATATATTTCAAATATTGATGATGATATAGACATTGCAACATCCATTACAGCTCCTAAAGACGCCACTAATATTCCTGCAAATAATATTCCACTTACCTTTAATCCAGTTGTTTCAGCTATATACATTATGCTTTCTGAGTCTTCCATAGTTATACCTGAAAGATGAGCCCAGTTTCCAAAACCATAGGCTATAATTCCAGCTACTATAACACCTATAAACGTTCCAGTTATTGCCGCTAATGTCTTTTTATTTATCCCAGAGACCAAAGTCATGGTTATAGAAATACTTATTATAGCTATCAATATAGCTGAGAGTATAGGGTTTACCCCCTTTATCATAAGAGGCATCATCAAAAATATTACACATACAAGTGTAAATATTAAAGCTAATATAGACTTCACACCTTTAAACCCACCGACTAATATAGTTATTATCACAAATATCGCCATTAAAGTTATTAATACATGACTTCTTTTATAACTTGTTATAGCTATATCATTCAGATTTCCTTCATTAAAGTACATACATGCTACAACTTTTGTTCCTTTTGAAACTTTAAAATTGTATAATCTGCTTATATTATTTATTATATCGTACTCCTTACCTTTGTACGGACCTTCCAACATTTTGATTTTCACATTTTGATATCCAAGTTCTACTTTTTCTATGTATTGATCTGCTTTTAACTCTTCCTTTGCAACCTCTGTCACTTGAGCCTCATAATACTCTGTTCCTTTATTATATTTATCTGTAAGAAATCCACTCTCCCCTATGGATTTAGAAAATATTATTATAATTGCACTCAATAATATTGTAACTCCTATTGATATTATGTCATTTCTATAGTTCTTTAAATTCATACCCTTCTCTCCTTAACTCTTTTGTCCATTGTTATGAGAAAGAGTGTCTTAGAAAAATCACATTCCTAAGACACCTTCAATTATTTTAGTTTAATTTTCTTTTCTTCTGCTTCTTAGAACCAAGTAAGCTCCCGCGAGTACTGATATTGAAGCTGCAACTATTATTAATCTGTAATCAAATCCTCCTGTTTGAGGAAGTTTATTTCCTTGGCTAGTTGAATTTCCTGGTTTATTTTGATTTTCTGGATCTGATGGTTTATTTGGATCTTCTGGATTTGTTGGTTCTGATTGCTTATCTACTTTAACTATTTCAGCGGTATTTCTAACCCTTAATCTAGCTCCTTCTGGGTCAAAAGAAGCAAGTCCTACAGCTGAAACATTATCACCAATCTTTATGTCAGGATTCCATTTTCCCTTCATATCTCCATTTATTCCATCCCAAATGTACCCCTCTACATATACTCTTGAAACGCCTATTCCATCATCTATATAAAGATTTGATCCATTTATATCCACAACTTTGCCTTCTACTTTAACAAGTTTTCCACCATTTATTGGATTCATACTGTCAATTGTAGATAACTTTGTAGGCTCTATTGGATTTATAGCTTCATCTATAATTTGAACTTCGCTATCTTCGTCAGAAACCTGTATTTCAAACTCTCCTTGGTAGCAATCAACAGCCCCTGTAACCCTTATCTTTTGGCCAACCTTTAATGGTGTCTTAGAAACACCAAATACACATATTCCACCAGTTTCATCTTCTACATATACAACTTCAAAGAATGAATTCTTTGGTGATATAGCCTCTGATTGAGATGTTACAGTACCTTCAATAGTGAATCTTTGCTCTAATAAGTCTGGAACTCCATCCTTATTTTCATCTTTTCTTATATCTGCTATCTTAGCAGTAGGTGCTTTCTTTGCTGGAAGCATCCAATTTAAAACATTGTTAGTAAGCTTAATATTGCAATACTGTTCTCCATTTGTTCCATCTATTTCAAAGTCAGAGAAGAAAGTATTTCCTGAAGCAACAACCTTTGCTCCACTATCCAGCATCTCTGCTCCAGTAACATTAACCTTTCCTTTTTCAACTGCAACATTATCTCCCGCATTGTCAGAATCTAATGTCTCAGTAGTATCATAACCTTTAACTAGAAAATCAACCTTTCCTCCCTTTGAGCCATCTGCAAGTATTACAGAACATCCACTATAGAAACTGAATTTATCTTTATCATTTTCCATTCCTTCTGTTAAATTATAATTTTCTGATGAGAATCTACTTAGATACAATCTATACTTTTGCTCTCCATCAACGGTTTGATCAAGAACTTCATCATCATTAAGTCTTAATTCTGATCCTATAGCTTCTAATATAGGATTTAATTGAGCACTATTACTATAATCTCCTGTTCCATCCTTGTAGTCAGCTTTAGAAGATATTATTATATTTCCTCCTCTTTCTACATATCTCTTAATAACTTCTATCTCACTCTTTTCAAACTTGCTCTTTTTTAAATTGAACTTTGAATCATCTACACTTTGAGGATCTGTTAATATAAGAAGCTTAGCATCTTTTAAAGTCTCATCTGTTAATGTATTATTATTTATAGTGGTTATGCACCCTCTATCTTGTAGAAGCTGTTGAAGCTTTGTAAGCTTTCCAGCATAGTTTCCAGTGACATATTGATTGCAGTGAGCCCCATCTATGACAACTTTGTGTGTATCTTCTTTGTTTACAACTTTAATCTTCACACTTGTTGTAAAGATTCTGTCTTTTCCACCTATATTTAAAGAAGCTTTTGCATAAATAGTATATTCGCCTGTTTTATCAAAGCTTACAGACATAGATACGTTCTCAGTTTTACTTGTATCAATAGTTTCTATTATCTTTTCGCCTATCTTATTTTCATCTGAAATTTCGTTTTTAAAGAATTCAATTTTGGCATTTTTTATAGGACTTGTTCCATTGTTATATACTCCAACTGAAACATTTGCCTCTTCCTTAGAAAGAACCAATGGCTTGTCTGTACTCATTGCTGTAAGACCAGCACTGATGTTTTCTCCAACCCATACTGGAGCAGTAACAGCTATATCTTTATCTGCTTGATCTACCCTTACATAATAATACGTATATTGAGGATTTAATTCTAATTCCCAATTTACATTGTTAGAATTAAATTCTTTTGATTCAACAACAACTCCACCATTAGCTATTATTGAAACTTTCTTTATTTGGTCATTATCATTTATATTTATTTTAAAGTCTAGCTTATCTACATTTCCTAAGAAGCTTCCCATAAGATTTCCATTTACAGAATAATCAACTGTCATATCTGGATCTTCTGAAGCATAAACTCTTCTATTTCTTAGTGCATCATATATAGACTCTCTAGAATTGTTATCTGTTATTATTACTGTTCTAGCATCATTTGAACTATACCATTTTCCCTTATGGTTATCTTGGTTGTTAGTTGGTGCTAAATGCCATCCTTTATCTAAAGCTCTTGTATAATATTGATAGCTTGGGAAATATCCACTTCCTCTTATAGGTCCTTCTCCATTTCCTACTTCCACCATATTTACTACTGAATCAGCAGCTGCAGTGTAAAATCCAAAGTCAGCAAAATCACCAAAAGTTTTTCCTGGATGATTCAATTGTGATATTGATTGAGGCTGAGTAGGTAAAGTATCATAATATTTCTTAAGATCCATACTCTTATTTGTTCTTGTTTCAAATCCTGGTGTGTTAAAAGTATTTATATGCCCCCATCCACCAGTTGAACCTGACCAAGTCATCTCATATCCGTATATTGATGTAAAAGTTCCTGGCTCATTATGTTTATCTGCTGTAACATGTGCTCCTGTCCAAGCTTTACTCATTGACCCATCTGCAAGATTTGCTGAGGTATCATTATCAAACCAGTTAGAGTGGTCTGTAACTGCAATATAGTCTGCTCCATGAGCTTTAGCCCAATCATAAGCCTCATCTAATGTTCCAGATCCATCTGAAATATTTGTATGAGAGTGAAGTTGTCCAAATAAGTGCTGTAACTGTCCTTTTCTAAATGACCATTCTTTAGAAGAACCATTTCCAAGCATATCCTTAGCTTCTACCTTAACTGTATGAACTCCATCTTTTAGAGAATTTTCTGGTACATAGGATACAGAAAGTTCTTTTACATCTGCTTTAGCTGTCACATCTTCTTCATCAAAGAATATCTTTATTGAAGATTTATCAACCCCTGAAGCATCCTTTAGTGAAGCCTTTATCATAGGCTTTTCTTCTGTTCCCACACTGCCTCCCTCTGCTGGTAATAATTCAAATATTTCTGGTCCATCTATGTCTTTGTCACTTACTTCTACTAAAAATGCATTTTCTTTAGGAAGCTTTGATGTATTAACGCCATCTGTAGCTTCTATATAATATTCAATACCTGTTTTTACTACATCTATAGCAGGTATAACAGCCTTATAAGAGTTTTCTCCATCTTTAGCCATATCTATGTTTTTAAAGGTAGTTTCACCTTTAGCTCTATAGTTTAAAGTTACCTTTTCAACATTTCTATTATCACTAACTTGTGCCATTATTTCCAAGTCTTTATTCAAAGAAGCTTTCTCTATTTGAGTATGTTTTATGACTGGAGCTTCTTTGTCATTATTATTTACTAATGTAAATGTGCAAGAGCTTCCATAAATTTGAACATTGGAATCATATCTTCCTATTGTCCCTTGAACATTTACTTCATCACCAGTTTTTACATTGATATCACTAGGTACAAAATAGATATCTAACGAATCTGCACCTTGAGTTAACGTTTTCTTTTCTAGGTCTATTATAGCCTTCTCTATTTTAATGTATAATGAATCATAATTCTTTTCTTTTAGCTCCTTTATAGTCAATGTCTTTGGTGCAGGCATTCCCTGATCAGACACTACTTTTACGTCACTAGCTTGAATTTGTATCAAATTATGGAAGCCATCTAAAGTTCCTGTAACTTGTACTAAGTTTCCGCTTTTAACAGTGCTTAAGTCTATCTTACTTTTATAGTTAGAAATCGCTACAGCACCAGTTTCATCTTGAATATGCAAAGTACTGTTTCTATCGTTGAAAGAAACCACACCTTTAACTGTAACTTCCTTTCCCTTTTCCAAAGCTCTAGCTTCTGCAATTGTTAAAACATTTACACCAGGGTCTGGATTAGGGTCTGGCTTTGGATCTGGTGGTGCTATTGAGCTTCCATCACCCTTTATGGTTATGTCATCTATAGCTAAATTTCCAACTACCTTTGAGAATGAAAACTTAACTTTTGTTGTTTCCTTTGGTATAGCTGTTTCAAATGTGGTACCTTTATTTAAAGTGTCAACTAAATTATACCCTTGTACTTCCTGCCACTTATCACTTACCAAAATTTCAACCTTCAAGCTTGACGTATATTCGCTATTTCCCCTTTGAGCTTTATACCAAAAACTCAAGGTTCCATCTTTTGTTAACGTAAATGAGGGACTTTCTAAGGTTTCATTTTTGCTACCTCTCATTCTTCCAAATCCAAAAGACGGTTTTTCTTTTCCATAATTTCCTGTACTGTCATACCCACCTAATAAGGTAGCTACTTCACCATTTCTTGTCATCATCCACCCACTATTAGCAGGTTTACTTTCTTTTTTTTCACCTATAAAGCCTTCTTCTAGTATAATCCCACTGTCACTGTTACCATTAGAAAAGTCTTGCGCCCAAGCCGCTATACTTGGCACACCAATAGATGTCATTAAAAACGAAAGTGCTACAAAAAAACTCAGTAGCTTTGTTCTTTTTCTTTTCATTTTGCTCCCCCTAACATGTAATATTTACAAATATAGTTTACTACTAATACCGTATATTTTCCATTTATTAGACGTAAATTAATTCACTATTTTTCTGCATTTTTCAACTTTTTTCTTTTCATGCTACTGTACCTCTATAATATTTTATATTATTATCAAGCTGTTATTTTGTATAAAAATGTCAGTTTATAACTTTAAGTTTATTATTAATGATATAATGTATTTTAAAATTTTTATTGAAGTTAGGTGAAATTATGTTTGAAATTAAAAATTTGAAGTATAAAGACATATTAGATATTCCCGAACTTGTAATTGATAAGCAGGTTACATGCATCGTTGGCCCCTCAGGAAGCGGAAAACAACACTTCTTAAAATGCTTAATGTACTTAACGTTCCTAGCAGCGGAGATATAGATGACAGTTCAAATACTTTTTGGCACATTTCCATTAACAGCTATAAAATATCAAAAAAGAAGTAATTCCAGTGTTAAATATTAAACATGTCAATAAGAATAATGCACTCTGCAATCTTAATTTTAGATTTTTTTTAATTTTTTATAATTTTATTTTTCCTTCTTAATTTATTCTTAATAAAATTATTTACAAACAAAAATTTCTAAAAGTTGCAGTCTTAATTGATAAATCATATAATAAAACACCTCAAAACTTGAATTCTAAAATATATATTATTCTACAATATGTAATTTTAGCTTTTTGCTATCATATATTTTTTATAATGTCAAATATTTTAATACTAATATAAATAACAATATATCAATGTTAAATTAATAACATATTTTTACTTTTACCTATGTTTATGATAAAATACATATATGATTTTTCTTAATTTTCTAAATTTGTTTCTAAATTAATAGTTACTTATGAAATGGAGGATATGGAAGTGTATAAATTTTCTACTAAAACCATTGTACTAGATAAAAATCTAGCAAAAGAAATTGATGAAATTATTTTAAGCCATGATAATGATTCAACTCAGCTTTTAGGAATACTTCTTGACATACAAGATGTTGTTGAAAGACATTATATTCCCGAGGAGATAGCTTACTATCTAGCTGAAAGACTATCATTACCTATAAGTCAAATTTATGATGTCATCTCCTTTTTCTCAGCTATATCGGACAAACCTAGAGCAAAATATCCTATTGAAATTTGTGACAGCGTTGTTTGTAAAATAAATGAAAACGTATTCTTATTTAATACATTAAAAGATTTATTAGGTATCGAATTGAATGAGGTCACTTATGATGGTAAGTTTACTATTGAAAAAACTCCTTGCTTTGGAGCCTGCGATGTTGCTCCTGCCGTAAGAATTAATGGTACGGTTTATGGCAAGCTTACTACTAGAGAAAAAATTCAAGATATGCTAAATAGCTTAGATTAGGAGGGAATAGTATGGCTAAAACAGTTAAGTATATTACAAAAGATTTTGGTACTTATGATGTAAATTCAATTGACTCCTATGAAAAAATAGGTGGATTTGCTGCACTCAGAAGAGCTACTAATATGGATGGTTATGACATAGCAAAACTCATATCTCTTTGTAAGGTAAAAGGTCGTGGTGGTGCTGCTTATGATATGGGGAAAAAGTGGAGTCAAGCTAAAGACATATCTGCTCCTAAAAAAGTTGTAGTATGTAATGCTGATGAGGGAGAACCATGTACTTTTAAAGATAGAACTATAATTCAAAACGATCCTTTCAGGCTTATTGAAGGAATTATAATAGCTGGTTATAGTGTTGATGCCCACGATGGATATATCTATCTTCGTGAAGAGTACAAGCACTTAAGACCTCTTCTTTTAAATGCTATAAATCAAGCAGAAGAAAAAGGATATCTTGGACGCAATATTTTAGGAAAAGATTTTAACTTTAAAATACATTTATACTCTGGAGCTGGTGCTTATGTGTGTGGAGAAGGTACAGCCCTTGTGGAGTCAATTGAAGGTAAAAGCGGAAGACCTAGGATGAAGCCACCTTTCATAAAGCAGTGCGGATTATTTAAGCTCCCTACACTAGTTAATAATGTAGAAAGTCTCTCTTTAGTACCCAGCATATTACTTGATGATTCCAAAGAGTATTTAACTTATGGTACAGAAGGTTCCGTTGGAACAAAGCTTGTTAGCGTTGGAGGAAATGTTAGAAATCCAGGTGTTTTTGAAATTCCATTTGGCATAACCCTTAGAGAGATAATTTATGAACTTGCTGGCGGAATAATAGATAATAACGAAATACGATTAGTCCAACTAGGTGGAGCTTCTGGTAAAATAGCTTCTCCAAAGATTTTAGATATTCCATATACCTATGAAGATTTAAGAAAAGTTGGCCTTACTGTAGGTTCTGGAGCAATTTTAGTAGTTGATAAGAGGACAAGTGTTCTAGAGTTTTTAAAGGCTACTCAAGAATTCTTCTCCCATGAAAGTTGTGGACAGTGTACACCTTGTAGGGAAGGTAATCTTCATATCAGCTTGATTTTAGACAAATGTATAGAAGGAACTGCAAAGAAAAAAGACATAGCAAATCTAGAAAAATTCGCAAATATAATGTGTGATTCTTCCCTTTGTGGTCTTGGCGAAACAGCTCAAAGTGCCCTACTTTCTGCTATGCATTGGTTTAAAGAAGAATTTGAAGTTTAATTAATATATGAAACGAGGTGTATGTTCATGCAATCTGAAAAAAAGATGGTAAATATCAAAATAAATAATATTCCTTTAAAAGTTGAAGCTGGTACTACTATAATTGAAGCAGCAAAGCTTATCCATATAGATATCCCTCATCTTTGTTATCATCCTGACCAAACTGTAAAAGCTCATTGCAGGATGTGTGTTGTTGAAGTTGTAGGAAGTAGAAAATTACTTGCTGCTTGCTCAACAGTCGTATGGGAAGGTATTGAAGTTCATACTGATACAAAAAGAGTTAGAGATACTCAAGTTGGTATATTAGAACTTATTCTCGCAAATCATGGCCAAAACTGCTTATCTTGTGCAAGAAACCAAAATTGTGAGCTTCAAGATCTCTGCAGCCGTTTTAATATTTTAAGACCTACTCTTCCTTCTGTAAATGTTAAACAGCCTATGCAGATAAAGAATCCAAGCATAGTACGCGATCTTTCTAAATGTGTTAAATGTGGAAGATGCGTTAAGGTTTGTAAAGAAGTTCAAGGAATAAGTGCCTTAACATATTCTAATCGTTCAAGCAATTTCATGGTTACAACTGCATACAATAAACCTCTTGAAGATACAGATTGTACCTTCTGTGGTCAATGTAGCGTAGTTTGTCCTGTTGGGGCCATAGTAGAACTTGATGATACTCAACGAGTATGGGAAGCAATGCATGACCCTAAAAAGCATGTAATAGTTCAAGTTGCTCCTGCAGTAAGAGTTGCCTTAGGAGATTCACTTGGTTTAAAACCAGGAACAATAGCTACAGGAAAACTTGTTACAGCTTTGAAAATGCTTGGTTTTGACAAAGTGTTTGATACAAATTTTGCTGCCGACCTTACAATAATGGAGGAAGGTTCAGAGTTATTGGATAGAATAAAAAATGGTGGACCACTTCCAATGATAACTTCTTGTTCACCAGGATGGATTAATTTCATGGAAAAGAATTTTGGAGACCTTCTAGAACATTTATCTACAGCAAAATCTCCTCAACAAATGTTTGGTGCAGTTTCCAAGAGTTATTATGCTAAAAAAACTGGTATTGATCCTCATGATATAGTAACTGTTTCTATAATGCCTTGCACCGCTAAAAAGTATGAGGCTACACGCCCAGAAATGGAACATGATGGAATACCAGATGTTGATATAGTAATAACTACTAGAGAACTTATAAAGATGATTAAATATGTTGGTTTAAAATTCGTAGACCTACCATCTACTGAATTTGATAGTCCTCTTGGGCTTGGAACTGGCGCTGGTGCTATATTTGGAACTAGTGGTGGTGTTATGGAAGCTGCTCTTAGAACAGTTTATGAAGTTTATACTGGTAAGGAACTAAAGAAGCTTGACTTTATAGATGTTCGAGGATATGAAGGAATTAAAGAAGCCTCTATAAAGCTTGGAGATAAAGAAATTAAAGTAGCTATCGCCCACGGATTATTAAATGCACGTAAACTTATGGAAGGTGTAAAAGCTGGGGAAACCCCTTATACATTTATAGAAATAATGGCATGTCCTGGTGGGTGCATTGGAGGCGGCGGACAACCTGTAACAACTATAGTAGATATAAAGAAACTTCGTATGGATGCTCTTTATGACATTGATAACAGCTCTGCTATAAGAAAGTCACACGAGAACCCAGATATCGTAACTTTATATAACGAATATCTAGGATCTCCTTTAAGCGAATTATCTCATGAACTTCTTCACACTCACTATACAGCTAGAAAAAAAGTATATGACTTCTCATATCTAGAAGAATAAAATATTAAGAAGATCTGATGTAACTTCTATTAGTTAAATATTTTATGAGGCTATAGCATTGATTAATGCTATAGCCTCATTACTTTTACTTATAAAAAATAATAATTTTGAGAAATAAAAATAATTACTAAAAGTTCTTGACCATAACGGAACGTCATAGGTTAAAATAATCTTATCAAAGACAAGGAGGATATAAGCTAATGAAAACAGTAAAGGAAATATCAGATTTGACGGGTATTAGTGTGCGCACACTTCACTATTATGATGAGATTGGACTTTTGCACCCTACAAATAAAAGTGATGCTGGATACAGACTTTATGACGATAAAGCCTTGGAAACATTACAACAGATATTATTTTTTAGAGAATTTGATATTCCTTTGAAAGAAATCAAAGCTATTATATGCAATCCTACTCTTGATAGAAATAAGATTCTGCAAATGCAGCGGAAAATGCTAGTTGTAAAAAAAGAGCGAATGGAACACCTGATTTCCGTTATTGATAATATTATAAAAGGAGAAAATAATATGGATTTCACAATATTTACAAAGACAGAAATTGAAGAACTATGTCAAACAACACTTGATCATATGCCAGATATTATGAAGGAAAGCATTATACAGGAATTTGGAGGAATTGAACAGTGGCAAAAACATTATGTGGAGCGTTGTTCAAAAGAGGATATGCAGAAAGGTTATCAAAAAATGGTAGAGTGGTATGGAGATAAAGATAGTGCACTTAAAGCTATGAACAATCCTCCAAGTAAAGAGGTTGGCGAGGCCTTTGCAAAACGAGTAGAAATAATTGAAAAAAAGTTAAGTGATAAGAAAAAATATCCATTGGATTCATTTGAGGTTAAACAAATAATTGGAGAATATGGTTTTGTCATGAAACAGTTTTCTCAGGTAAAACATGAGGCAGGTATAATGTTGTCTATTGCGACTAGCTATAGGGATGAAAGAGCAAAAGCTATTTTAAATGAGAAATATGGAGAAGGATCAGCAGAGTTTTTTGCCTGTGCAATTGAAGCTTTTTATAAAAACGAATAGTGTTTGTAATACCGAAAAATGCCTACCCTTTAGATTTTAGGTTTATTTGCACCATTTTACTTATATTTGATATAATTATTATAATTCATGTTTATTATGAATTTATGATATAAAATTTAATAATATGGGGGTACTCTATGAAAATCATACCACTTGTTGAAAACACAACCATATCCCTTTCTTTAAAAACTAAACATGGTCTGTGCATCTATATTGAAACAGAGAAACATAAGATTTTATTTGATTTAGGTCCAAATGACCTATTTTTAAGAAATGCTTCAAAGATTGGCGTAAATATATCAGATATAGACACTGTTATAATATCTCACGGACACTATGATCATGGCGGTGGTCTTGAAACGTTTATGCAAAATAATGATAAAGCGAAAATATACATTCATAATATGGCCTTTGGTGACTACTACTCTAAAAGATTAGGCGTAAAGAAATACATAGGTCTTAATAAAACTTTAAAAGATAATAATAGAATAATATTTACTAAAGATAATTTTAAAATAGATGATGAGCTTCAGTTGTTTTCTGACATAACAAATCATATTTTATGTTCAGAAGCAAACAGCTCTCTATACGAAAAATCTTGTGAAGATTTTACTGTAGATTCCTTCCAACACGAGCAGAGCTTGATAATCCATGAGGGAAATAAAAATGTACTGCTTGCCGGATGCGCTCATAATGGTATAGTAAATATACTAGAAAAAGCTGAAAACATATGCGGCAAAGAGCTTGATTATGTAATTTCAGGCTTTCATCTATCAAATCCTGCTACCCTTTCAACAGAGAAGCCGGAGCTTATAGAGGCTATCGGAAAAGAACTTAAAAAGCGCTCTACTAATTACTACACATGCCATTGTACTGGCAAGAAGCCATTTGAAACCCTCCAATCAATTTTGGGAAATCAAATAAAATATCTTGCACTTGGATGCAATTTTGAAATATAAATTTGTATAATTAAAACTAAAGATCCTTTAAGATAAAATCATTATCTCAAAGGATCTAATTTTCTTTATTTCATCATAATAATTGATTGCAAGGAAAATCTAATATTTCAAATCCTTTATCTTTATACCCATCGTAAAGCTTTTGTAGACCTTCATATTGTGGTGTAAATCAACAACCACTTGATGTATTTACTATTAATTTTATTAAACTATTTTAATAATGATTTAATATCATCTTCTATTTTTAATGGTTTTACTGTAGGGGCATATCTTTTAACTACATTACCTTGAGAATCAATTAGAAATTTTGTAAAGTTCCATTTAATTTCCTTGCTTAATAATCCCTTTTTCTCATTCTTTAAAAATTTATATAATGGATGAGCATTTTCCCCATTTACTTCAATCTTTTGAAACATAGTAAAAGTAACGCCATAGTTTAAAGAACAAAATTCTTGTATCTCATCATTACTTCCATTATCTTGATTAGCAAATTGATTACATGGAAATCCCAAAACCTCTAACCCATATTCTTTATACTTTTTATTTAATTCCTCTAGCTCTGTAAATTGAGGTGTTAAACCACACTTACTTGCTGTGTTTACTACTAGTACAACTTTTCCTTTAAAGCTATCCATGTTCACTTCTTGTCCATTCATCTTTTTAGCTGAAAAATCATAAAATTTCATATTATCTTATTCCCTTCTTTAATAAATTTTAATTTATGTAAATTTAATTTAACTCAATTAATTATCTTAAAATAATAGCATCTACTGATTACACGTTTAATTTAGAATTGATTTTTAAACTAAACGTGTAATTTAGTAAATACCTATTTGAATCTTAATAATAATTTATCTAACATTTTTTTAAGTTCTATTGCTTCTTCAACATTTCCGTCAAATTTACAATACATTTGCTCTGGAACCTCTAAGATTTCATCTTTTAGCTCTTTTCCCTTTTGCGTTACTTCAACAATAACAACTCTATCATCATTTACATCTCTATATTTATTTATTAATTCCATTGAAAAAAGCTTTTTTAAAACAGGAGTAAGGGTTCCCGAATCCAAATGAAGTTTTTGCCCCATTTCTTTAACTGTTATTTTTTCATGCTCCCATACTACTAACATTACAATATACTGGGTATATGTAAGCCCATACTTATCTAATAATGGCTTATAAACTTTTATTACTTCTCTTGAAGCTGCATACAATGAAAAACATAATTGATTCTCTAACTTCAATTTTTCATATTTACTCATAATAGACCTCTTTTATTTTTTTAAATTTAATTTGATTCAATTTAATTATATTAAACTGAAATACTTTTGTCAATATAAATTTATGGCAGAGATTCCCCATAAGATCATGTTATCTTAAGGTAATCCCTGCCTTTAAATTAAATATATGATTTTATTTTTATGACATCATTTAACCATTTATAATTTTATTGTTCTTTAAGTTTTGATCTTTTATTGTATATAAGCATCGCACCTAAAGATATTAATAAAAATCCAGTAAATATAATGTCATTAGTACTTACTCCACCTGTTTGTGGAAGTTTATCTCCATTGTTGCCATTATTATTGTCATTATTATTACTATTGTTGTTATCCTCTTCATCCTCTTTATCAGCTTTTAATTCTAAGCCTGCTTTTGCATTCTCAAAATTATTTTTAGCCTGTACAAATTCTATAGCAGATATATTTTCTGCATTTTCTAACATAGCTTTTAATGCTGATAATGCTTCATTGTACTTAGCTACACTTTCATCTGTGTATTTACTTAAATCAAGATCTTCAATAGCATTAATATAATCTGAAAGTTCTTTATTATTCACTCTAGCTTCTAGTGCTTTAATAGCAGCATCAAGTTGATTAATTAATTTTTGTATGCTTTCTGTTGTACCAGATGTAAACTCTTCATTTGAAGCTTTTATAACTTCCATCAATGCATCATAGCTGGATTTGGTATATAAATCAGCTTCAAATCCATTTGCTATTTCAACCTGTTTACGTAATGCTGTTACATCAACTAAATCATTCTTTAATGATAATAATTCATTTTCAAGCTTCTTCAATTCTTCTTCTGTCATATCATTAAAGTTCATACCATCAATTTCATTTACTTTATCCATTAATGTCTTGTATGAATTAGCAGTATAGTTTTCCTTATTTAATGCCTTCAACTCATTAATAAGGACCTTAATACTTTCACTTGAGCCAACTAATTCTAAATTTTTCTTAGCTACAGCAATATTTTCTAATGCCTTTTCAACAGTTTCAACAGCACCATTTGTTAACAACTCTTTAGCCTTTGTAATTTCTGATTCGTAAGCTTTATAAGACTTTTCTGTGTATATACTTGGATCATTTATTGCTTCAAACTCTTGAATTGCTGACACTAATGAAGTAACATTTACTAAAGAATTCTTTGCCTCTAGCATTACATTCTTTGCTTTTTCAAATAATGATGGTTCTTGAGGTTCTGTTTTGTTTAATTCTATCAACTTTTCTAACTCAGTTTTGGCATCGATTAATGCTTTCCATGAATTTTTTGTATAAGTCTTCTCTGGATTTGTAATAGTATTGATGAATATAGTTATATCTTCTAGTACAACCTCAGCTTCTTCTCTATTGGTAGGATTATAAACTAAAGCTTCCTTAGCTTTTGTAAGTCCATCTATCAATACAGTAACATCATCTTCTGATAAGTTATTAACATCTTCCATAGCTTTCTTAGCTGCATTTAGAGCCTTTTGATACTCTTTCCAAGTCTTAGCTGTGTATTTAGCTTCATCTGTTTCAGCAGCATCTATCGCAGCTTGCACAAGTGAGCTATCTCCTTTTAATTTCTTGTTTGCTTTTGCGTTTTCTATTTCTTTTACTGAGCTATCTACAGTTCCTTGTGATACGTTGGAATTACTAACTAATTCCTTAGCAATCTCTATAGCATCATTATAAACTTTTGCTGAATCAGTTGTCCAATTTGTAGTATCTAAGTTTTCGTCTATTAATTTTTGTAATTCTGTTTTATCTACATTAATATCAGAAACTGAATCAATCATCAGCTCTACTAAATTTGGAACAACTCCACTCCACTCAAATTTGACATCTAATAAAGTAGTACCTGATGGTAAATTAAATTCATTTGTACCTTTATTTAACTTACCTAATGTTACCCATTTTGAGCTTCCATCGTTAGATAAAATTCTTGCACTTACCTTAGCATTTGATATTGCCTTAGCATTTTGCATTACCTTTATATGATTTGATTTATTATTTTCAGATACTGAATAAACAAGCTGCCCATTGTCTGAAGAAGGTATAAACATTGTAGTTATATTTCCATCTACTAAGTACTCAAATAATCCATCTTGAGTATCTGAAACGTTTGATTTAAATGTTGGGTTATTTACTGATGGTATATATGCTCCACCATTTATTTCAATTTCATTTATTTTTGTCCATCTATGTCCATAAGATTGAGTTATTTCAAGTTTTAAGTAACGAACCTTTTTATTTATATCAGTTGCTTTGGCTACATTATATGAAATTTCATGATCTGGGAAACTTTCATTTATAGTTGAATCATCAGCAGTTGTATTAGCTATTTGATCGCCTATTTGAATTATGGCATCTCCCCAATTTTCTTGATCTATTGACGCATAAACCTTACCATCTCTTAGATAGTCTTGATGTGAATCATGAACAACTATTTTTAATTCATTCAAGTCAATTTCTTGGCCTAAATCAATGATCATATGATCACCTTTAGTTTGATGTCTTTCAAATTGTAGACCTGTTGTACGATCCTTATCAAATAAATCTTCTGGTTTTCCTGCGTGAATTTTTCCCATACTGTTTTTAATTATTGTTGGTTTTGATATTTCTTTTGATGCTATTCTAAATTCCTTTATATCAAAAGTTACTTCTGAATTTCCTAAATTAATTAAGCGAATATATCTTGCATCAGTATTTTTGCTTAAAGTCTTGTTATCTAAGTTAGTCCACTCATAACCATTCTTAGAAACTTGTAAGGTAACCTTATCTAACCCATTTCCCTTTGCAATTACTTCAGTTAATTCATGTATACGATCTAACTTTAATCCAATATATTGGTTTGATCCTAATGTTATATTATTAAGCTCAACCATACTAGCATTATCATTGAAATAATCTGCTGGGTGATCTTTGTAGTTTTCTACATTTGTGTATACTTTACCGTTGTGATTTATTTTTGCATTAACTTGAAATTCTCTAAATCCAATCCAGTTATGTTGATTTTGATTATTTCTTAAACGTACATATTGAGCTTCAATATTTTGGTTTGAAAGATCTATTTCTATATCTCTTTCATTTACACATTGCTTAATTTCTTTATAGTCAGTACCATTTAAAGAATATTCTAAAGTAGCATTTTTAAAGTAATCTCCTGAACTAGCACTTGGTCCTTGAAGAATTTTAATTTTACCTAAAACTATAGGCTCACTTAATTTTACTCCTACATAATCTCCTGCAATTGTACTATCAGCTGGGTTTCCCCCTTGTCTTACTCTATAATGAACACCAGTATTTTCATTTCCATCTAACATATCTACATCTTTTCCAGAGTAAATTCCCCATCCATCAGTTGTGCGAATTACTTCACTTGTAAATGTTGGAGCTTCTACTGGTGGAGTAGTTAATAGTCTAAACTCTCTCATAGCAGGCCATTTTCTACCATTATCTGTTGCTGTGCATATATATCTCACACCAACAACATCGTTTATTTCCACATTTGATATTTTAACATTTACTGCATATGGTCCATAAGTTTTGTTATTCATATCTTTCCAAGTATTACCGTCAGTTGTATATTGTACTTTAGCATGTCCAAAGGTATCCTCTGGTTTTCCATTATTACCATTTAATATATCCACACCATATATTGTAGTTGGTTTACTTAAGTTAACTTGGTAGTATTGATCTTTAGCTTCATATACACCATTCCATATATAAGTATCATTTTTACCATCTATGATGTTTTCAATTTTGCCTTGATATACATTTGAAATATTTGTTTCTGCTGTTAGTTCTAATTTTTCTTGTCCACTATTAACTATTTCATTTATCTTCTCAGAAATATTATTTCTAACTGACTCTACAAATGGAACTAAACGTTTAGAACCTGGTTGAGCTTTTTTAACACCATTAATTACTGGTCTTTCATGCTTTTTGCTATTTTCATACAAAGTAGTTCCTTCAGCAAAATTTTGTACTGCTGAATCCTTATTATTACTTTCTAAATCCATTGATGATTGGATAAAAAATTTGATAGCTGATGATAAATCTTTTAGAGAATTTGCAAATGGAGTAATCTGTTCAACCATTCTTTTATTTGTGCTAGCTTTTACAAATTCATTACAAGCTTTAATTATTGTATCCATTTCATTTAATAATTTAGCTCCAGTTTCAGTTACTGATTCTTTAGCTTTTAGTTTATTAGTGAATTCATCTAATAAAGGCTTTATTTCTTCTGATTCTCCTAATACCAATCCATGTCCATTTGGAGCTGGATCTGATATATGCTTAGCTATTGTGTGTAAATCTTCTGATGCATCACTATCTACATATTTGAAAGAATCTTTCCAACTCTTGTCTTCATTAAATCCTTTTACATTCCATGAATAATCAGATACAGCAAAAATAGCTACCTTTGATGGTTCTGCGTCTTGCATAGGATTTGTTACTACACCTGCTAAATCTTCGATATTTATATCAGTGTGCAATAAACTTCCCTTACCCATCATTAACCTGCTCATGTTTATGTCATTAACCGGCCAGTTTAGCCAAAATAGAGGACTTCTTCTAGTTTTTCCTTCTTCTGCTCTATTTCTTCTAAAATTATCTAATGTATTTTGTATAATAGGTGCACATACTGAATTTCCTGTCCAGAAAATTTGCACATTTTTAGGAAAGTCTTTATCATATACATTTAATTCTGAATAGTCACCTTGCCAACTTGCATTATATCCCGCTGGACAGAACACCCAGTCATAAACATCACCTTTTGCTTTACCCCATTCAGACAATCTATTCATCATATCGGTAATAATCTTTTTATTAAGATTACCAACATCATCACCAAGAACACCGAATTGACGAACACCAACTGAATATAATTGTTCAAACTTAGCGATTAATTTTTTCATTTCACCTTCAAAATCATTTGCATTAAATCCCCCCATAAATGGATGCGCAGTCCAAACAAATCTTGTTTTTGATTCTATTCCTACTTTAACCATTTTCTCTATCTCTGCCAATTGATCTGCTGGATATAATTCTCTCCATTTTCTGGTATGATATAAATCATCTTTTGGTGCGAATATATAAGAAGTCATCTTAAATTCTCCACCAAACTTCATTAAAGACATACGATCTTCATTTGTCCAAGGAATTCCATAGTATCCTTCAATAAATCCACGTATTGCTGTATCTGCATAATCCTTAATTTCAAAATTCTTAATAGTAGAACCATCCATTTGGTTAAAAATATGCTTTAAGGTTGTTATTCCATAGAATGCAGCATCTGTATTTTTACCTAAAATAATAATTTCTCCATTTTTTGCTATAGTATAATAAGAGTCAATTTTTTCGAATACACTCTCATCTATTTCATAATTATTTTTTACATAATTGTCCACATATTCATCTGAAGAATGAGTTCCAACCAAAATATTAGTTTTTCCATCTACAACTGCATTTGATTCTGTAATATTTTTCTCCTTTAACTTTAAGATCTCAGTCATGCGATTTTTAGTTGCTTTATCAATTGTACTATCATAAACCACATTTACATCTTTACGTATAACAAATTCATCACCCAAATAATTTACTTCATGTGGCTTAGGATAAATTTCATATTCTTCTTGCTGATTATTTTTCTCTGCTACAGGTGAAGCATTAACTACAGATGTTTGAACCATCCCTAAAGTTAATGCAGTAGTCAATAAAAAGCTTACTAGTCTCTTAGTTTTTATTTTCACACTTTTTCCCCCTTGTATACTTAAATTAATGTTTTAAAATTTTATTATTAGCTTTGTCACCTCCTATGAATTCACATTTTTATAATTGAAGACAAAAAAAGCCTTCCTACAAACTTGTAGGAAAGCTAGTGCCCAATAGGTAACACGCTTCAACTAAAAAACAATGTTATACTTTAATTTTCAACTATATTATATAAGAAAGCTTTTCCTATGTAAACATTATCTTTACAAATTATTTAAATAAATTTATATTTATTATTTTACTTATCAGATACAACTGCTTTTATCCTATCTTTAATAATTCTGCAACTACTATGAAACTCCTCTTGTTCCTTCTCTGTCAAATTTAGTTCTATTATTTCCTCTACTCCGCTCTTTCCTATGACACAAGGTACGCTGGCATAAACTTTAGTTTCACCATATTCTCCATTAAGCATTGTTGAACAAGGTAGCACCTTTCTCTCATCTTCTAAGATAGCTCTTATCACTTCTGCGGCGGCTGCTCCTATTCCAAATTCTGTTGAACCTTTTCCAACAACTATATTCCATCCAGCTTTCATGGTATCTAAAGCTATATTTTTAAGTCTTAATCTTCCATAAATATATGGCTTTTCTCTCATAATTTCTAAAATAGGTTTACCATTTATAAAAGCACTGCTCCATGGAACCATTTGACTGTCACCATGTTCCCCTAAGCAATAGGCTTCAATACTTTTGGGATCCAAATTAAGCTGCCTTCCAAGTCTTGCACGAAGTCTTCCTGAGTCAAGGACTGTTCCGGTTCCTATGACTTTCAGTCCTGTTTTTTCATGTAGATAATATGCTATGATATCACATGGATTTGAGATAGATACTATAATTCCTTTAAATCCACTATTCTTTATGTATGGTATTATTTCATCCATAACTTCTATAGTCCCCTCTAATTCCTCAAGACGATCCTCTTTGAATATTGGCCCGCTTGCACTCATAACTACTATATCTGCATTCTCTATATCTTCGTATCTCCCCACTTTAACATTGACTCTCTTTGGCATATACGCCATTGTATCTGCTAAATCTTCTCCATGACTTAATGCCTTTTTAATGTCATTATCAATGATTATAAGTTCATTGCAGATTCCTTGAGTTATAATACTACTTGCTACATGAGACCCTACATGTCCTATTCCAATTACGGCTACTTTTCTTATACTCATTATATCCCCCAACTTTCATTTAAAATCTTTTATATCTATAATATAATGAATTTTCATAATACATCAAGATAATTTTAATATATCGTGAATTCTACAAAGATTAAGGTAATAAATTATAAAAAGCACCTATTAGATTAAAGAAATCTCCCCTCCAATTTCATTAACTTAATAGGTGCTTTTCTATTTTACTAAATTTCTTATTTGTTAGAGTACTTCTTGTGAGTTAAAATAACTTCCCTAACTATTCCCTTTAATGTTTCTGTTGTCATCATTTGGTCTTCTGCATGCATCAATAGTAATGATACAGTTACAGTTTTTCCTTCTGCTTCTTGTTGAATTAATCCCATATGAGATTCTTGAGCTTTTAACAAGCTTGCATCTGCCTTTTTAACTAGCTCTTCTGCCTCTTCAAATCTTTCTTCTCTTGCTGCTTTCATAGCTTCAAATAAAGCTGATCTTGCCTCTCCTACATTCGTTATTAATTGAAATGATATTAATTCTAATTCTTCCATCATTGTACTCCTTATTTCCCACCTTAAATTTACTGTATCTTAATAGCCCTAAACAATTTTACTTCCATGAATCTCATCTGTGTGCACATACTCTAATAGGAAGCCCCTATTTTCTTTGTTTACGCCCTTTCCTGGCATTATAGTAATTCTTCCCGCTGCATAATCCGATAGCTTTCTTAATTCGTCTTTACCTGACATTGCATCTTCTGTTCCGCCTTTTGTAAGTATCCTATCAATGCCTAAAGCTGCCAACTGATCAATAGCTTGAAATTTATCATCGATTTCATCAAATGCCATATGAAATGTAGTGCTTAAGGGTTTTGCCTCTTCTACGAATGCCTTTGTAGCATCTATATCTATCTTGTTCCCTTTTAAAGCCCCTATGACAACGCCATAAGCCCCAAGCTCTTTTGCAATTCTTATGTCGTCTTTCATTATTTCAATTTCTTCCTCTAAAAACTCAAAATTTCCACCTCTAGGTCTTACTATGACCATGATAGGTATATTTATTTTCTCTACTACCCTCTTTATAGTTCCATAGCTAGGAGTTGTTCCCCCTTCTAATAGATTGTCACACAGTTCAATTCTATTAGCTCCTAATTCCTCAGCTTTTTTAGCTTCTATATAATTTCCGACACACGCTTCATAAATAGCCATTAACTAATCCTCCTAAAAACAGAACTTTTCTAATTACTACTAATAATATTTTAAATTAGTAGTTTAGTCAAAAGTTATAGGTGATTTTATTCTCTTTAAATATGCATCAAGCCATTCTTGACTTGCCTTTTCATAAAGAGTCTTCCCTTCGACATTCTTACATACGTAAACAGTTGGCTCCAAATCTTCTGTTACTACTGAAAATGAGAATCCATCAATATTAGTTGCGACCCCAAATTCTCCTTTATTATTTAAGCATACTACAGACAAATCTCCTGACTTTCCTCTTCTTCTAGTAAGTTCTTCATGTAAATCTGCTACTGCTTTATCTGCCGCATCTTGTGGATGATATCCTTCTTTCATAAGTCTAACTATCTCATAAGATATACATCCTTTCATTAAATCTTCTCCAAGTCCTGTTGCAGTTGCTCCCCCAACTTCACTATCTACATAGAAACCTGAACCTGATAATGGAGAATCCCCGACCCTTCCTCTTCTTTTCATAAAAAGTCCACTTGTTGATGTACCTGCTACCATATTCTTGTCACTGTCTAAAGCTATCATTCCAACAGTATCATGTCCATCATATGGGCTTAATCCTTTTTCTATTGTTTCTCTTCTTCTCTTTTCGTAATGTAATTTTGCTCTATCTGTAAGCATATTCATTCTTTCGAAACCATTTTTGTGTGCATATTCATCTGCGCCAGTTCCAACTAAAAAACAGTTAAACTTTTCATGGCTTAGCTTTCTAGCTATACTTATTGGGTTTTTGAAATCCCTTATTCCAGCTACTGCTCCTATACTAAAAGTGTTTCCATCCATATATGCTGCATCTAATTCTACCTCTCCATTTTCATTAGGAAGGCCGCCATATCCAACGGATTTATAGAATGGATAATCTTCAACCATTTTTATAGCTTCCTCTATAGCATCTCCTGCATTTATTCCATTCTTTAATCCTTCTGATGCTTTAGTTATTCCTTCTACAGCCATTCTCCAAGTAGCTATCATTGCAAATTTCATCCTTTTTCCCCCCGTTAATGTAGTATACTTTTTAAAACAGCAAAAATCATGCCAAAAATGTGTTTATATAATGAAAGTAATCTTTTCTAAGTTTACCTTTATATTTATAAACTTTTATTTGCCTTATATCTATAGTGTGTTATAGAATAATACATAAAGAGATATAAATAGTTAAAATAATAATACAGTATTAATTATTATATTTATTTTTTGATACAATAATAAAAAAGCAAGCTATACTAATACACTTTATAAGGAGTAGATCAATTTTGAAAAGAATAGATTCGATTTTTAACTCTATAAAAACTTTAGACAAAGGTGACGGAGTCACTACATCTGAAATAAGCAGTTATTTAAATCTTGAGCGTTCTAACGTAAGTAAAGATTTGAATATTCTCGTTAACAATGGTTCACTATACAAAAATAACGCTCGTCCTGTTAGATATTTCTTAAATAATCCTAATAGCATAGATTTTTCACACAAATCATCACTAGATAACTTAGCTTATCTTTATCCTTCTCTTACTGAAGCTATAAAGCTGGCTAAGACAGCGATACTTTACCCACCTAATGGTATGAATTCACTTATCATAGGTAATACCGGTGTTGGTAAATCTATGCTTGCACAATTGATGCATGAATATGCTAACTCTATTAATAAAGGCAAGGATATGCCATTTCTTCATTTTAATTGTTCTGATTACTCTAATAATGTTCAGCTTTTAAGTTCACATCTTTTTGGAGTAAAAAAGGGTACTTTTACAGGTGCTACTGAAGATAGAGCTGGATTAATCGAACAGGCTGATGGTGGCATCTTATTTTTAGATGAGATACATAACCTTCCTAGTGAAGGTCAAGAAATGCTCTTTATATTTATGGATACAGGATATTTCAAAAGGTTTGGAGAAGTTTCAAAAAAAATCAAATCCTCTGCAAGAATCATATGTGCAACTAATAAAGATATAAGTACTTCTCTTTTAGATACGTTTATAAGAAGAATACCAATAAAAATCTATCTTCCTGACTTAAATGAAAGACTTATAGAGGAACGGCTTACACTTATAGAACATTTTCTCAAAGAAGAAAGTATGAAGCTCTCTAAACCCGTACTTGTTTCTTACAACGCTATGCTTTGTCTTTTATCGTATGATTGTCCGTATAATATAGGTCAGTTGAAAAATGATATAACCTTAGCCGTAGCAAATGCTTATGCTTCATATTTTATAAACAACAAGAAACAGATAAAAATAAATAGCCCTGACCTTCCAAATGATTTGAAAAAGCCTCTAAGCTCTCCGCTTACTAAAGAAAGGGAGCTTATTAATTCTCTAAAAAGCATAGACGGATATTTTACTTATGATGAAAACACTGAGGTTACAAGCTTATCATTTTTAAAACAGAAACATATAATACTATCTACATTTAAAAAACTTATTAAAAATGTAGACAATACACTAAAGAATAGAAATACAAATAGTGCTTTAATAAACTCTATATTTACAGATTATTTCAATATAATAGATGAGAACATGGCAACTTATCATTACAGTCTTAATAATTCTGCCTTTGATGAAATACTTAGTAGTATAAGCCATCTTCAAAACTCTTTAACGGATGCTTTAAACGATGATATAACAAAAGATTTCTTTCATATTCATTTAGATATGCTTTATGACAGGATAAACCTTATGGATTTTAATGCACTTCCTATGCTAAATAAACTAAAGGATTTATTTCCCAATCATTATATAGAAGCATTAACCTTGAAATCCATAATAGAGAAAACATATAATATAAACCTTTCATCAATAGAAATACTTTTCCTTACGCTTTTTGCACTTTTCATTATAGAAAAATAATTAAAAGTTTATGAAAAAAGTGCTATTCCTCTTTAGAGGCATAGCACTTTTAATGTAATTTTTCACTCTTAATGAAATATTTATTTTGCTAATTCATATATAGCTCTTCCATATATCTCAACACAATTCTTTAGGGTTTCTAACTTTATATACTCATTTACTTCGTGAGCAAGATTTTCATCATCTTCAAATAGTGGTCCAAATGCAACAGTGTTCGGCATAAGTTTTGCATAGGTTCCTCCCCCCATAGCTAAAAGCTTTGCTTCTTCACCTGTAGCTTCTTCATAAGCCTTTTTCAAAGATTTTACTAAATCATGATCTTTAGGAAAATGAAGGGGAGCATTATGATGTCCCATTTTAAATTGAAATTCTGTTCCACTTAAACTTGTGTCTATATGTCTTAAAATATCATCTAGTTTAATTGTTACAGGATATCTCACATTAAATCTCATGGAAACCTCTTTTTCATTACCATCTATTATCCCAAGGTTTAAAGTAAGTTTACCTGATTCTTCATCTTGAAAATCAATTCCAAGTTTCTTTCCATTATATTCTTTAGCTATTACATTATTAAAATCATTTAAGAAATTTGTAAAATCGTCTTTGAAAGTCATAACTTCATTTAAGTATAATAAAAGATTGCTTATAGCATTATCACCAGACTGAGGCGTACTTCCATGAGCAGCCACTCCTGCAGCTGTAACTATCAAATACCCGTTGCCATTTTCTATTTCTATCTTATATCTTTCTTTTATCGTTTCATCTTTAAAATACTTCAAAAACACTGAATTAGTATAAGATATCTTACACTTACAGCAGTCAGGAACTATGTTCGACCTCTTTCCGCCTTTTATATATTCTACCTTATAATCTCCTTGAGTTTCTTTGAAACTTCTATGGAATTGGAATGTCAGTATTCCTTTTTCCGAAGTCACTATTGGAAACTCTGCGTCCGGCGTAAAACCTGCAATAGGAGGCTTCTCTTTCTGTAAATAATAATCCATATCCTCAGTACCTGTTTCTTCATTAGTTCCAAAGATAATTCTTACCTTTTTAGAAAGTTTTATTTCATTCTCCTTCATAAGCTTCAGAGCATATAATGATGCAAATATAGGTCCTTTATCATCAGATGTTCCTCTTCCAAATATTTTCCCATCCTTTACTATAGGAATAAATGGATCTGAATTCCATCCTTCACCTACTGGAACCACATCAAGATGTCCTAACACCCCAACATACTCTTCACCACAACCATACTCAGCATATCCTACATAATTATCTAGATTTTTTGTAGTAAAGCCATATCTTTCCGCTATTTCAAGAGCACACTTCAATCCTTCTGTCATATCTTTTCCAAATGGATTCTCAGAGTCCGCTTCTCCTTTTAATGTTTTCTTTTCTAAAATCATCTTTAAATCATCCAAAAATTCTCCGTTTATATCTATATTCTTTAGAAAATCCAAAATCCTATCTCCTTTTAAACTTATCTCTTTACCTTCTGTATCTCATCTAACATATTATTATCTATTACTTTGCAAAACTCTGCTATAGCTTTAACTGTCTGCACATAGTCCTTGCGGTGTATAACCAACCTGTGAGAATGCATGTATCTAGTTGGTATTGACAGTGTCATTGTTATTACACCTTGAAAAGTCTTATGTATATTTCCAGCGTCAGTACCTCCTGCTACCATGCAATCATAATTTATATCTAATCCAAGTCTTTCACATATCTCTTCAAGCTTTTGTAAAAGCCCATTGTTTGCCAAAGTTGAAGAATCTAAGATGCTTAATATAACTCCTCCACCAAGCTTTATATCTCCTTTATCCATAGGAGTATCCTTTGCTGTAGTAACATCTAAAGCAAAAGCTATATCTGGCTTTATATTGTGGGTAGCAGTTCTCGCACCTCTTAAGCCTACTTCTTCTTGAACAGTACCAACAGCATACACATTTGCCTTATGTGCACTTTTTTTAAGTTCCTTTAAAACATCTATAGCTACTGCTGCTCCTATTCTATCATCCCAGGCTTTACCTATTAAGTAGTTTGGATTATTCATAACTTCAAATTTTGTATCAGGAGTTATCATATCACCTATTTTTACACCTAGAGCTTCAACCTCTGACTTATTCTCTACTCCTAAATCCATAAATAAGTTCATAGGAACTATTACCTTACTCTTTTCATCAGCATTCATTCCATGAGGTGCCCTGCTTCCGATCACTCCTTTTATTTTCCTGCCATCTTCTGTAGTTATAACCATTGCTTGCGATGGAAGAACATGTCCCCACCATCCGCCAACGGGAATAAGTTTTATATATCCATTATCATCTATATCTCTTACCATAAAGCCTACTTCATCCATATGACCGGCTATCATAACTCTTGGACCATCAGCTTCTCCCTTTTTTAGCCCTATGATAGATCCCAAATTATCATAAGATATTTCATCCACATAGTTTTCTAAATACTTTTTCATAACCCTGCTGACTTCCTTTTCACAGCCAGAAATCCCATCAGCTTCTGTAAGTTCTTGAAGCATCTTTAAATCCACATCACCATATGGTTCTATATTATTCGTAATCATAAGTCATCCTCCTAATGCTATCTATTTTCAGCTTTAAAAGCTTCAACTTTTTCTGCATTTAAAGATTTAATTACACTTATAACAGCTTCTTTTGCTGCAACATAGTCATTTGCATCTATGATTCCACTATTTGTCTGAAGATTTCTAGCACAAATACAAGCTGTTAATGTAGGACATCCTCTTAAAAGTTTATGTATCCAACCATTATCCCCATCTCCTAATGAAAAATAATACTGATGCTTAATATTTTTTTCTTTACAAGTTTCTACTAAACAATTTAATAACGCTCTATTTGGCATCATTGACTTATCATAATAGTTTATAAGAACACCTTCACCAAGCTTTCCAACCCCATCTTTCTCTCCTGTAACATCATTAGCTGAAAGGCAGTCCAGAACTATTCCTAGATCAGGCTGTACTAAATTTGTTGATGTCTGAGCGCCTCTTAATCCTACCTCATGCTGAACTGTGGCTCCAACATATAAATCTACTTCAAGTTTTTCTTCCTTTAGAGCTTCTAAAATTTCTATTCCCATTACGCATCCAAATCTATTGTTCCATGCCTTTGAAAGCAATCTCTTTCCACCGGCTAAGATTTCAAAATCCCCTTCAACAACTATAGAATCTCCAAGTTGTATTCCTAAATTTAAAACCTCTTCTTTTGTTGACATTCCCATATCGACAACTAGATTTTTAATATCAACTAACTTTGAAGCATCTTTAGAAGAAGACATTATAATTCCTCTAAATTCTTCACCTTTACGATTTACTATATTTACCCTTTGTCCAATTAATCCTTCATTGCATATAGATCCTAATGGAAGCATCTTTATTAAACCTTTTTCTGTTATATCCTGAACCAAGAATCCTATTTCATCCATATGTCCACTTACTAAGACCTTTGGTGCATTTTCTAGTCCACATCGTCTCACTGCAAAAACAGATCCTAGATTATCGAAAATTATTTCATCTGTGTATTTCTTATAATAGCTTTGTAGAAGTTTGGAAACTCCAACTTCATTTCCTGAAACTGCTGATATTTGAGTAAGTTTTTTCATCAATTCTAGTGTATTTGTATTTAAATTCATGTTTAATTACCTCTTTCTATATGGAAGTCTTGTTTATTTTGCAAGGTTATATATGGCTTGAGCATATATCTTTGCATTCATCTCTAGATCACATATGTCCATGTATTCATTAGGATTATGAGCAATTCCCTTTTGTCCTGGAAAAGATGGTCCAAAAGGTACTATATTAGGCATTGCTTTAGCATAAGTCCCTCCTGTAGTTGTTACAGGTGTTCCATCTAAGCCTGTTACTTCTTCATATGCCTTCTGAAGCCCTTTTACAAGATCACAGTCCTTTTCAAATCTTACTGGATTATAATTATGATCTAATGTTACTTTTATATTTTCAGTACATTTGCTTTTTATTTGCTTTAATATTTCTTCTACAGTAACAACCGCTGGATAACTCAATGCACAACTAAAACTTAAACTTTTGGCACTACTACTTAGTTTGTATCCTCTCATCTGCATGAGTCCAAATTCTTTGTCGCTATAATTGATTCCTAATCTATCTCCATTAGAGTTACTTGAAAGAAAATATTTATTTACAAAATTAAAGAATTCCTTTGTAGCATCATCTCTATTTTCATTATCTATGTCAACACTTATACTTATTTTCGCTCTTCCTCTTTCACCATAAACTACAGGATATTTGCAGTCTGGTGTAAATCCCATAATAGGTGGTTTTTCCTTAGTCAAATAATATGTTAAATCTTCAAATCCGCTTTCCTCATCAGTTCCAAATATAATACGAACTGGCTTTGAAAGTTTTAACCCAGATTCCTTTATAGCATATAATCCATATAATGCACTCATTATAGGCCCTTTATTATCAAGAACCCCTCTACTATAAATTCGTCCATCCTCTATATGTCCGCTAAATGGAGAATTAATCCATCCATCCTCTGTAGGTACTACATCAAGATGTCCAACTACTCCTATATAGTCATCTCCTTCTCCAAACTGTGCATATCCCATGTATCCATCTATGTTTCTAGTTCTAAATCCTAGATCCTCTGATATTTCTAACGCCTTCAATAAAGCTCTATTTACCTCTTCACCAAAAGGAGCATTCTCTTTTGCTTCACTTTCTATACTTGGTATCTTTACCACGTCTATGATATGTCCTATCATTTGATCTTTAAATTTTTCTATGTTATCGTTCAATATCTTTTCCATACTTGCCCCCCTAAAACTTCTATAAAGATTTATATTTTAAAATTTATCTTATATAAAAATTATAGTTATTCTATAAAGGGTAGTCTAATAAAATTAGACTACCTCTCTATTTTAGTAACATATTTCTTTTGTGTATTCAGCTACATCTTCTTTTGCTGCCTTCTTTTGCGCAAGTTTACATATGTGTCTTAAAGACTCACTTAAACCTATTCCGCCTTTTTTAGGCATTTCTACTATATTAACTATATCTTTATAGTTTGCAATTACATTTTCACACTCTTTGGACATAGCTGCTATAGCTGGAATATCAGTTTTATTATTTATTTCATTGGCAAGCACTGCACACATTTCTGCATAACCTGCATAGTTAAAAGCTGGTCCGCATATAACTACATCTGGATTCATCTTCTTAACCATTGCAACCATCTTCATCTTAACTTCTTCTGTATTTTCTCTAAAGAATCCGTCTCCGCAATATAGACATGCAGTTACTTTCCCATCAACTTCTTTAAGATATGATTCTAACATACTTGCTGAACCTATAGCCATGCCTTTTCCACCTAGTGGTAGGTTGGGGTTTTCCTTTCCCCCGAGTCCTGCTTGGGTTTGATCAAATATCATTAAAACCTTCATTAATATTACCTCCTAAAGATCATCGAAGGATAAGTCATCAAATGAGATATCTTCTTCTTCTGAAGCATTGTTTTGAGCTTCTTCTTCATCTTTTAAATATTGCTTATCTAGCATTTTTATGAATGGATAATATATTAAACATCCAAGTAATAGTAATCCTATTTGCCATAAACCTGCCATCCAACTTCCTGTGGATAAGTATCCTGAGAATCCTATTGGCGTTGTCCATGGTAAACTTACACCTGTTGTATAAGGTATGATTCCTGCTTGAGTAGCTAAAGTAGAAAGTACTAGATTTATTGCAGGTACTGCCATAAATGGTATTAATAATATTGGGTTTAACACTATTGGTAATCCAAATATTATTGGCTCATTAATTCCAAAGAATCCTGGAACTATTGATAATTTACCAAGCTGAGTAATTCTCTTTGATTTACAGAAAAGCAGCATTACTATAACTAGAGATAAAGTACTTCCGCCTCCGCCAAATCCTGTAAAGAAGTTAGAAAATGGATCTGTAAATATGTTTGGTAATGTTAGTCCTGCTTCAAAAGCTTCTAAGTTTTCTATTGTTAATACCTTTGTTATTGGTCCAAATACTGAGTTAGCAACTGCTGGTCCATTAATTCCAAAGAACCAGAATCCTGTACAAGCAAATGAATATACAAGTTGAGCTGTTAATGTATTACCTGCACCCTTTAGCGGAGTTTGTAATACTGTGTATATAAAGTTATGTGCTGTTTCGTATGGAGTGAACTCAAATAATATTCTAATTAAGAAGAATATTAGCATAACTATAGCACTTGGAATTAAAGCTGCGAAAGAATCTGCTACTGCTGGTGGAACTCCATCTGGCATCTTAATTGTCCAGCCTTTTTTATAAACCCAAGTGAATATCCATACTGAGAATAATGATATTATAAGTGCTAAAAATATACCATTAGAACCTACATATTCAAAACCTAGTGCACTTAAAGTTCCCTCTGCACCCTTCATAGTAAGTCTTGTTGGCATCAATATTACAAATGAAACTAGTGCTACACAGGCACCTTGAATTGCATTTCCTTTTAGCTCTTTAGCATATGCATATCCAGTACCTACAACTGTCAATAGACCAACTATATTGAATGTTGCTCTTGATACATTAGTAAACCAAGTTTCCCATCCTTCTCCAAGGAATCTAGCCCAAAATTCCGACCATCCTTCAATCGGGAAATTTGCTATTAGTAAGAATATTGATCCTACTATTAGTAGTGGTGTACTTATTAAGAAACCATCACGAATCGCGCACAGTATCTTATTTTTTCCTAGTTTATCTGCTACAGGCATCAAAACTTTTTCTAATTTTGAAAACATGCGTTTGTCCCCCTCTTTTTCTAGTTATTATTGTTTATTTTTCTTTATAGCCATAATAGCTTTTTTTAGTACTTTTTCCCCATCCATTACACCATAATCTGCTGAATCAATTACTTGAATTGGAATATTTAAATTTCCAAATTGAGATACTGTCTCTTCATATAAGTATTTAACTTGTGGTCCTAGTAATATGCAGTCTGGATGTAACGTCTCAACTATTTCACCTAATTTTCCGTGTGGAAAAGCTTTAACTTCCACTGGTAAGTTATGAGTATCTGCCACTTTTTGCATTTTACTTGCTAATAAACTTGTAGACATCCCTTGACTACAAAATAAATAAATTTTTTTCATGCTTTTCACCTCATTAAAAATTTTATTAATAAATTTATAATTTAATTTATTATTATCATTTTATTTATTTTTCTACTTCTATAACTTTTGTATTTCCTATAAAATCATGTATCATTCGTTTTTCTTTTGAAACTAACATTATCAATATAGAAATTATCGATATGGCAAATCCTAATTTAATGATTAGCCCATAAATATTGTCGCTGGTGAACATATGAATTATTTGCCTAAAGTAATCTCCGCTACAAACAAGAGCTCCTTCGACAATCATAACCCCTAATAGCTCACGCTTTATCATGGTAAAAAGATTCACATCACTTCCATCATTATTCACTACCTTTATACTAAGCAGCCTTTTTCCTAAAGTTTGTCCCTTATTTACTTTAGTTGGAATCACTACATAGTATATAGCTACAAATAAAATGGCAAGTATTCCCGCAGTTATTCCACTTGAAAGAGACATTTCTGATAATGATTGTGGAGAACCTGTTTTCCCACTCTCCATACCATAAATAAGCAATACAGGTATAGATGCAACTACAGAGGCCAAATACCAATCCAATACATATGCAAAAGCTCTTCTCATGTTTATCGTTTTCTTTTGAGATTCTTTTGCTCTTACAACCTGCTTTGTAACTTTATTTTTCTTATTTTTCTTAATGGTAATCTCCTCCTATTATTTGAAGTGTAATTTAAATTTATACCTTATTGCATTTTCACTTAATTTACACTTTATTATATTAGCAAATGTCATGCCAACTTATAATTGTATGTATAAATCTATATTTTTCAACATTTTTTCATATTAATTTATAATTTTATTAATTTTTTAAAGCAGAGTATTTAATTAGAATACACTTATAAAAGGTTTTCTTATATTTTTCAACATCAGTGTGTTGATATTTTCATCTATTTTCACACACTTTTATTATTTTTCAACACAGTTCTTATTTAGATATATATAAATGACATAAAAAAACGAGTTTGATCATTAATATATAATATTAACAATCAAACTCATTTTAAATATACTATTATTTTATAAATTTACGAGATATTCTTATAGCTACAAATCCTATTAAAATTGCAAGTACAACTCCTGCTAAAATGTCGCTTGGAAAGTGAACATACAAATACATTCTCGAAAAAGCTATAAGAATTGCAAGAATCATTGCTACATATCCAAATTTCTTATCTTCCTTAAGTAAAATAATAGCAGCTATAAATGATGAAAGTGTATGTCCTGATGGAAATGAGAAATCCTTCGGACTAGCTATTAACAGGGCTATATCACTATTAATCCAACAAGGACGTGGTCTTGCTACAAGAGGCTTTAAAATAATATTTCCAATTAAAAGTCCTAACAGTAATCCTATAACTAAAGTTATTCCACACTTTCTATATTTTTTTATAGATAGAAGAACAATAGAAATAACTATCCATATGACTCCTGCATTTCCCAACATAGAGATCTTTGTCATAAGCCAATCTAAAACACCGTTTCTTAAATGATTTTGAATAAAATCTAAAATACTAAAATCTATATTTGTAATAAAGTTTATCATACTATCTTCCTCTCTTTTGTACTTATTTTAAATAAGATTGTATAAAAATTATAACAGCATGGTACATTAAATGCACCATGCTGAATATTAAAATTTCTTAATTATTATTGCTATAAGAGCTATCACACCTAATATATATGGATAAAATAAGAACTGCATTATTTCAAAAGAGCTTATTCCTGCAATTCCTGCTGCCATTAGAAGTTGCGCTCCATAAGGAATAATTCCTTGAAATACACAAGAAAATATATCAAGTATACTAGCCATTTTTTTAGGCTCTATTTCATATTCATCTCCAACTTCTTTTGCAATTGGTCCAGACATTACTATAGCTACTGTATTATTTGCCGTACATATATCAACTATACTTACAAGAGCTGCAACACCTAATTTTGCTCCCATCTTGCTCTTAATCTTTGATTTAATAAAATTAATTATGAAATCTATTCCGCCATTAGCTTTTATTACCTCCACAGTCCCGGAAACTAATATGGTTATTATTATAAGCTCTCCCATATTAAGCATTCCTGTAGACACTGAAGAAACAAATCCCCATATATCAAAGCTTCCTGTAAATATTCCTATAGTTCCTGCAACTATAGTTCCAAAAGTTAAAACCACCATTACATTTCCGCCTAAAAGTGCTCCTGACAAAACTAATATATATGGAACTATCTTTATGATGTTATAAGTGTACTCCGTATCTAAAAGTGCATTTCCCTTCCCGCCAAGCATAAATAATATAACCACACTTATAACAGCTGCTAGCAGCGCTAATTTAAAGTTACAACGGAATTTGTCTTTCATTTCACTTCCTTGAGTTCTAGAAGCCGCTATTGTAGTATCGGAAATCATGGAAAGGTTGTCTCCAAACATTGCTCCTCCTACAACTGCTGCAACTACTAATCCTATTGGTGAACCTAGTTTTTCAGCTATGGAAACCGCAACAGGTGTAAGGGCAACTATAGTACCTACAGAAGTTCCTATAGATAATGATATAAAACATGCTATTATAAATATTCCAACTACCATTATATTTGCCGGAAGTATGGACAATCCCAAATTAACAGTTGAATCTACAGCTCCCATATCCTTTGCAACTTGAGCAAAAGCTCCTGCTAAAACAAATATAAGAAGCATAAGAATTATATCAACCTTACCTACACCCTTACAAAAAGTTTCTAGTTTTTCCTCAAAAGCCTTCTTTCTATTCATAGTCAAAGCTGCTATAGCTGATACAAGAAACGCTACACCTACTGGTATCTTGTAGAAGTCATTTGCTATTATAGATCCAGCTAGATAAATTAAAAGAAATACTCCTAGTGGAATTAGGGCAAAAATATTTCCTTTTGATTTATTCAAGTTGACAATCTCTTCTTCCTGTATATCCATCTTTATTCGCCTCCTATCTAAAATATGCAAACATTATTATCTTAAAATAACATTACAGTTTTAAATATATCAATTTAATTATTTTTTTAATACACACATGATATTTTAATACAAATTCGCATATTATGCTAGTTTTTTTATAAAAATTAGGTTTATTTCTTAGTATATCGTGAATTTATACTCGAATTTTCATCTATATTTATTAGACTGCTTTTGCTGGTGCTAATCAGTTGCGACGTATAAATTCCACTATGACCGGAAAATAAATAGCTTATTATACAAACCATAAGTATAAATATAGTACCATCTGAACCAAACATCTCTATTCCCATGAATACAGCTGCAATAGGGGTATTAGTAGCTCCTGTAAATACTCCTATAAGACCTAATGCTGCAAAAAATGATACTGGTGCATTTAAAATACTTGATAAAAAACTTCCCAAAGTTGCACCAATAACAAATAATGGTGTAACTTCTCCGCCTTGAAAACCTGATCCCAATGTCACAGAAGTTAAAAAAAGCTTAATTATAAAATCTAACGGACTAGATACATTGGTGAAGGCTTTAGAAAGCATAGTAAGGCTTAGACCCAAATATTCTCTTGATCCTATGATATATGTAAAAAATATTACTGCTAATCCTCCTATAAAACTCTTTAAAGCAGAATTTTTAAATCTAGAAGTAAATAGTTTTTTTAAACCATGAGTAGTCATACTAAATAATTTACTAGTTAGTCCAAAAAGTATAGCTATAATTAAAACTTTTCCTAATAATAAAAATGTTAACTTTGGAACTACCCCCATGGAATAATGGCTATGTGATACTCCAAAGGTCTGAGTTACAAAATTTCCAATAAAACTTGAAACAAAACATGGCAATATAGCTACATAGTTCATGGATCCTAAAGCTGCTACTTCCATTCCAAAGATTGTTGAAGCTATGGGAGTTCCAAACACTGATGAAAATCCTCCGCTTATACCTGCCATAAGTATTATTCTACTGTCCGCCTTATCTAACCTAAAAATTTTTCCTATTCTTTCTGCTATGCTCGCTCCTATTTGAACCCCTGTACCTTCCCTTCCTGCTGATCCTCCAAATAAATGAGTTATAATAGTGCCTAATAACACTAATGGAGCCATTCTTAGAGGCACTTCATCTTCATTATCATTGAGTTTTTCTATTATAAGGTTATTCCCTTTTGACGATTTCCCACCAAATTTATAATAAAGCCAGCTAACAAAAGCTCCTCCAAAAGGAAGCAAAAATAATATCCACCACGTATTTATACGAACCTTTGTAACATATTCTAAGCTTTTTAAAAAGAAAGCTCCAACTAATCCTGTAAATATACCTACTAATCCCCCTAAGAATACCCATTTTACAAAAAAAATAGTGATTTTAAGACTTTCATTTTCTCTACTCTTCAATTTTATAACTTTTATCTTTTTCCCTTCCATTTAATCCTCTCCTTTAATATAAAAAAACTCCTATAAGATAAGTAATACAACTTATCTTATAGGAGTCATCAGCTTATAGCATTTATAGGTGAACTCCTTCACCTTTATATTTATCATTCCATTTTCTAATTATACTCCTCCATATAAAATATGTAAATCTACTTTTATAAAAACACAACCCCGAAAGAATCACCTCTAATTCCTTCGGGGCCGCCTTTATATTATAAGATTATGGTAACGTATTATTTAACTAACTCGCTTAATGCCTCTGCAACGAATTGAACTTGAGTTCCAACTATTACTTGTGCACTTGTCTTGCTTGGCTTAATTATACCAGCTGCACCTGTAGTCTTTATCTTCTTGTCATTTATTATAGTTGAATCTTTAACTTCTAATCTCAAACGAGTTATACAGTTATCTATAGATACTATATTATCTTTTCCGCCTAATCCTTCAAGGATAACTTGAGCAACTTCTTTGAAGTTGTTGTTTGCTAGACTTACGTGCATTTCTTCATCAGAAACATCATCGTCTTCTCTACCTGGAGTCTTTAGGTTGAATTTTACTATTAAGAATCTGAATAATGCATAGTAAATAACTCCGCATACTAATCCTAGAGGGATTAACATGAATATATTATTTGCTAAAGGCATCTTTATGCTTAGTAAGTAGTCAACTAAACCTGCGCTAAATCCAAATCCAGCTATCCATTGGAATTGAGCTGCTATAAATACCATTATTCCTGTTAATATAGCGTGAACTAGGTATAAACCTGGAGCAACGAACATGAATGCGAATTCTAAAGGCTCAGTAACACCTGTTAAGAATGCTGCGAAACCTGCTGCTAACATTAAAGATGCAACAACTTTCTTCTTTTCTGGCTTAGCAGATTTGTACATTGCAAGTCCTGCTGCTGGTAAACCAAACATCATAACTGGGAAGAAACCTGCTTGGTACATACCAGTTACACCTTTAACTCCACCTGCTACAGTTCCCCAGAACTTACCTATATCATTTATACCAGCTACGTCAAACCAGAAAACTGAGTTTAATGCATGATGTAGTCCAGTTGGTATTAATAGACGATTGAAGAATGCATATATACCAGCTCCTACTGGTCCTAATCCTATTATTGATTCACCAAAGCTTACAAGTCCTCCGTAAACTACTGGCCATACAAAGAATAATATTCCTGATACAGCTATCATAGCTACTGATGTCATTATTGGTGCTAATCTCTTACCACTAAAGAATGCAAGTGCTTGTGGTAATTGTACATGTGAGAATCTATTGTAACACCCTGCTCCAACTAAACCTGATATTATACCAATAAATGCATTTCCTATCTTACCGAAAGCTGGTGCAACTTCTTCTACTGGTATTCCTTGTAGCATTGCAACTGTTCCTGAAGCTAACAATGTAGTTACTACTAAGTATGCAACAAGTCCGCTTAATGCAGATGCTCCATCTTTATCTTTAGACATTCCTAAAGATACACCTACTGCAAATAATATTGGTAAATTATCTATAATTGCTGATCCTGATTTTATTAAAAATGCAGCGATTGGACTACCGCCACCCCATCCTGCTGGGTCAATTGCATATCCTATACCCATTAATATTGCCGCTGCTGGAAGAACAGCAACTGGAAGCATTAATGATTTACCTAATTTTTGAAGATATTTCATCATAATTTTTCTTCCTCCTCATTCTTATATGAATTTTAAACTCTAAATTGTATGTGTAAAATCAAATTAATGTAAAAGTTCTTTAAAAGTATCCCTGTCATGAGAGACATTTTATTTTCAGATGCTGGCCACTCATCATATAAATAAAAAAGACCTATTAATGGACGTAACTCGTCCAATAATAGGTCATGCCTGTCGAAACAGTAACACTCTATTTACTATGATTTTATAATATCATAGATTTTCACATTTGTAAACATATACAGTGTAATTTTTTATTATTTTTCTATTTTTCTTTGATTACACCTGATTTAATCTAAATCTTTTATAAAATTACAAATACCACATAAATATTAGGAATAGCTTGTGTTTTAGAGAATAAAATATTTTATGAGGTGATATAAATGAATTGGAACAATTTTAACAATCCAGAAAAGTGGATTATAGTCGGTATTCCCGCTTTATTTTTTATAGGTTCATTAATGCATTTTATATATGATTTAACAGGCAAATCTTATTTTATAGGTGCTTTTTCACCAATAAATGAAAGTGTATGGGAACATAGCAAGATGATAGTTATTCCTATGATTGATTGGTGGAGTTTGTATTATTTATTTTGCGGTTCTACCTATAACATAGATAGAGATAAGTGGTTTATGTCATTAATAATTTCATTAATATCTTCTATAATAATAATGATTGCATTCTTCTATACTTATTCATCAGCCTTAGGATGTGAACTCCTTTGGGTTGATATCCTAGATCTTTTTTTAAGCCTAGCTGTGGGACAGCTTTTAGGTCTTCATTATTATAATTATGGAACTGCTGTCAATATAAATATCTCATTAATAATTCTGGTATCTATAGTTTTATTATTTATTATTTTTACTTTTTATCCTCCACACATACCTATGTTTAAAGATAGTATAACAGGAAAATATGGAATTTAATTCTGATTTCTCTTTAAATTCATTCCTAATTTAAAAATAAAAGCTGCTCTAATGCCTTCTGTACATAATACATTCAGATTTAGAACAGCTTAATTTATTTTTTTATAATTGGAAAATATAAATCAATAGTTGGAGAATAGTTTTTACATCTTCTATCATAATATTCCATATCTATAAATTCATTTGAAGCTTTATATTCTGATTTCGGAAGCCACTTATCACAAAAAAATCTCCTAGCATTTGCAACATCAACATTCCACATGACAGAATTTTTATATTTAACTGTTATTATTGCATATAGACCTTTTGGTATAGTTACAGTATTAAATTCATCATTTCCCTCTGAGTTTTCTACTTTATTACCTATAAAATATTTAAATTTTCCACTTTTGTCTTTGGGATAAGTGATAACTGTTATACCCCAAGGGTCACAGCCATTTTGAATATGAGCTTTCTTCTCATAAAATTTCTTTTGAATATCTGCTCCATCATTCATAATGCTTTTCTCATCGGAAGTTATCATAAAACCAGCAGAAAACATATCTTCTTTTATCTCAATAACTTCAATTTCATATTTAGGTTTCCTATTAAAAAAACTCACTTTAATCCCTCTCTTTTTATGTTAGTGTGTAGTTCCACACTCAATCACCACATCATCTTTATTTTCTACAGCAGCTTCTACACAACATCTTAGTGCCTCTGCTATAGTTCCTATTGGCATTGAAGGTGTAGTTATTGGACGACCTATTGCCTGCTTAGTGTCAAATGGTACATGGATAAATCCACCTTTTACACCTGGATATTTTTTGTCTAAAATATATAATAGGTTGTACATTACATCATTGCATACATAAGTCCCTGCAGAGTAAGATATAGCTGATGGTATACCATGGTCATGCATATTTTTTACCATAGCCTTCACTGGTACAGTTGCAAAGTAAGCATCTTTTCCATCTTCTTGAATTCTTCTGCCATCAGGAGTGTTGCCTTCATTATCCGCAAAATTTGGACACTCAGCTAAATTTATAGCAACACGTTCTACAGTCATAGCCGCTCTTCCGCCTGCTTGACCAACACTTATAACTATGTCAGGCTTTTCTCTTTCTATAGCTTCTTCTATAATATTTGCACCCTTATAATATACAACTGGAATTTCTATTTTTACAACTTCAGCTCCAGCTATTTCATTTGGAAGCAATTTTACTGCTTCATAAGCTGGATTCATTGTATCTGTTCCAAATGGTTGGAATCCTGTAACCAAAACTTTCATTAAAATCTCCCCTTTATTTATATATAATTTTATCTAAACGATAATCTCTCCTTCTTTTATGATCAAAGTATCGCCTGCATATATATTTGGTTTCTCAAATACCAAATCAAAATGTCCCTTGGCATCATGAACTCCTCCAAGCGCCAAATTTCTTCCCATTCCTATATGAAAAGTCCCATAAGCAGATTCATCCTCTATGTAACTTCTTCCTATACATTTTGCTTTTTCATTAAGTCCTATACCAAATTCTCCTGCAACATATATGCCTTCATCGTTGAAATGTTTCATATATTCCTTAAGCTTCTTACCATCTTCTGTTTCTTCAATGAATACAAGTTTCCCATTTTCAAATGTAAGTTTTGTAGGCTCTTCTACAGCTCCTATGTAACCAAAAGAACCATCTAAAATAACAGTTCCATTAGTTTTATCTTCTTCCATGGCAAAGTAAACTTCAAAACTTGAAGATGCAAAATCACCTGGATTCTCTGCTACTCCATTAAAATAAGATGCCTTTCTATTATGCTTGCGAAAAGTCATATTAGTACCATTTTTTGATGTAACTCTTACATCATCAACCTTGTCTAGATATGATATAAGTCTCAAAGCTCTATCCTTTGCAATTTCTGTATCCATATTCATAAAATCAGCTGTAAGAACTGATTTTCCATCATTTGATGATAAAGGCATAGACAGATATCTTTTTCCATTCTTTATAGCTTCTTTTACAGCATTAGTTGTTATAAGTGAGTAATTTGTAGCTCCAACAATAACATCATTATTGCTAAAAAGATCTATCATATCATCAAAAAGATGTCCTAGCTGTGGACAATGTTCTGGTACTATCATGACCACTGCTAATGCTCCCAGCTTTGCTCCTTCCTCTTTAAGGCACATAGCCTCTTCCACATGCGCTTCATCTGTTATTATTAAAAATTTTTCTTCATTTTTTATCTTTAGCCAATTCTTGGCAACAATCTTTGCTCCTTTTGAAATGTCCATAATTCTCTCCTAAAACAATATATTTATCATAAGTAGATCCACTTATAGTATTTATAAAAAGTTATAATTATATTACTTATTTTTTGTCCCAAAATATTTTATATTAGAATATCATAAATTACATTTAATTTTCAAGTTTAATTGACCAATTATAAATACTTAATAAATTATTTGTAGTTTATTCATATTTTTCCGAATTTAATGTCGCACAATTAAATACTATTACTTTATCAAAGTAAATCTTTATTTATTAAAAGCTGACCTAAAATAACATAAATTATCTTTAGGTCAGCCCTATTTTTATAGATATAACAGATTTTGAAAACTAACATGATTAAAGCCATTGGAATAATAAGTATACCACAGAAACCGCAAATTAATTAGGTTATACACCAAAATTAAATACCAATGGTACTCCAACGAATTTAATTATTTATCAAATAATCCTCCACCATTACTATTTCTTTTTCCTTTTGATACAGATCCTATACTTTTTTTAGCTTTCATATTACTCTTCACATTTTGTCCTTTTTTCTTTTTTTCTTCAATTATCTTTTTCATCATTTCAATATTCTTATCCATATTAAACTCCTAATATATATTTTATATAATAGAATAATATTAGACTTCTCTAAGAATTACAATATAAAACATGACTATATCTTTAAAAAATTATGAAACCACCTTTTTTCTGAAAAATACACTTATAAACCTTGTTCCACATGCAAATAATGCCAAACCCAATCCACTATAGAAAAATCCTATAAACCATACTGGTAATAAGTTTGAAGATCTTAACCATATTCCTCCACTCATCATAACTGCCATTATTATATATGATGGGAGATCAAAGAACTGCCAAAATGGCATCTTTTTTGATGGGTGATGCTTTATTCTATTTGTATGTTTTCCAACTAACTTTGAAAATATAAATAAATAAAATATTAAAAACACTATAACGCTTAACACTAAAACAATAAGATTATCTGATACTATATCCATAAATATAGGAATCCCTATCTTCATGACCATAAATCCTGCAAACATCCATACAATTCCTGCTATAAGCATTAAATAATTCTTTGGTATTGATAATTTATGCTTCAATTTAATCACCTCAATATAAAATTTGGTTTTACGTTCTTATATCACTTCACAGTTTATGAATGATTACTTTAATTTTTTTTGGCAACTTGATTTTTTATTATAATCATAAACCAAATAAGCGCTGATCCAAGCATAAAGTGAAATAATCCTGCTATGTGTGAAAGTCCAACAAATTCTCCTCCTCTTACCTGTAGTATTCCCCTCCACAATAATGTAGAAATTGTTCCTATTATAGAAACTATATATACATATATCCATGCAGTAAATTTCTTAACTTTTTCAAGTTTAAACATATTGTTTAAAATCATTACTATTAAAAAGAATAAAAATCCTAAAACTAACGTATGAACATGCAACACAGATAAAGTTGTATATCCTGTAAATCCACTTAGTTTAGTAAACTCACGATAAAATACTCCTAATACTAATCCTAAAATTAAAAACATAAATGATATATTAAATAACTTCTTATTCATTTCTCAACTCTCCTCACACTTTTACATATATACTTAATTGTATAAAGTAATTTTACGTATTTTTATATTTTATAAATGAAACTTTATGTACTTCCTTTCATCTTGTATATCATTTCTTTTAAAGTGTCTATATATCTTTGAATATCATCCTCACTAGATGTCTTAAAAATATTTTTAAAAGTATCATTCATTTCATGCCTTATTGAATAAGCAAATTCTCTTCCTTTATCAGTGAAAACTATGATGTTGTTTCTTTTATCGCTGTCAATAGGCTTCTTTTCTACCATACCTTTTTCCATGAGACGCTTTATGATTCCCGAGACAGTTCCTTTAGATAAATTCATCTCCCTACATAAATCAGAATGCTGCATCCCATTATTGTGAGCTATCAATTTTATAGTTATCAGCTGTTGAGGCGTTATTCCAAATTTTGAAATCTGCTCTTCCATAGATCTCATGGACATGAGGTATACCTCTTTTATAAGCATGGCTAGCTGATATGAACATTTTTGCTTCTCCACTCTTAATACCTCCTCAATTAGTTAGCTTGCAAACTAATAATAACTCTTAATTAATAATACGTCAATCTTATTTACAAATTTTCTTGTACCTTTTATCAAAAAAATAAAAATCCATTGTTTTCCTTATCAAAACAATAGATTTTTTAGTCATTATTTATAAAAAAGTACTTTGTTCTTACCTTTATTTTTAGCTTCGTAAAGAGCTTTATCTGCTTTTTCTATGAATTCATCTAAATCTACATTCTCTTTTATGCGTTTTGAATATACCCCTACACTTATAGTTACATACCCAAAAGGTGATCCATTGCATTCAATTCTCTTATTCTCTATTGATAAACGTAATGACTCAGCCTTTTTTAAAGCAGAGCGTTGATTACATTCAAATAGACATATAAAAATTTCTTCCCCACCATATCTTATAACACATGTACTTTCATTCTCTGTTTGATGCTTTATTTCTTTTGCAACTTCTTTTAAACATTCATCACCTGCTTGATGTCCATACTCATCATTGTATAATTTAAAAAAGTCTATATCTGTCATAATTCCTGCTACATAATTCCCTCTTACCTCAGGTTTGCACAACATTTTTCTTACAACTTCCTCCAAATATCTTCTATTCCACATACCAGTAAGCTCATCTGTCATAGCAAGTATACTTAATTTATGATTTATTTGTAATATTTCTTGATATTGTTTCCTTATCACTATACGATCATAGTAAGATATAACTTTGCTCCTATATAATCTGATAGAAATAAAAATTGAAAGAATAGTTATAAAAATACTATTTAATATATTACCAAACATATTATTTGTACCATTAGAAAATAGAACTAATAATATATTAAGCACTATAAATTCACTTGAAAATATTATCATGCTTTGCCAAGGTTTTAATATAACTGTAGCTGCTGTAACTGGAATTATGTATGAAAACACACTTATTCCACCACCCCCAAGCTGATCAAGAATTGTTACTCCAGAAGTCCATAAACATATTATAACGGCATAAATAGTTCTTGCATTTTGATGAAATGATGCAGAATATATCCTCTTTCCCCAATTAAAAACTATCAAATAAACTAAAGTTGTTAAAAATAAAAAGATATAGCAACTAAAATATCCTGAACTTCGCATAGAAGTGAAAGGTCCACCTTTTTTTAATAAAAATAAAACTGCCATAAATGACTGCATAAATAATATAATATAACACATTATAATTTCATATATGTAAGAATCTGTAGATAGATTGTTTTCTATCTCTTCTTTATATTTTTTATCTGCTGGAAAATCAATACATCTTTTTATTATGCTACAATTCATAAATTTCTCCCTCAAATAATTTAAATTCTAAATTTCATCATAGATTATATATCTAATATTTATTATATAAAACTTCAAATTAATTGTATAGTTTTAGATAAATTTAAAATTTATGTATTTAATCTTTATAAACTACATTAAAAACATTATTTTATCTGGTTACTTAATTAATTTTAATGCAATAAACAAAGACCACCATTTATTGGCGGTCTTTGTTTGTTGATAAGCAATTCATTTTATCTAACTTACTTTTTTTAGATGCTATTTGTATACATAATAATACTCCCAAACTCAATATAACAGGAAAATAAAAGTTTACAAATCTAGTCAATAAGACTGCACTATTTAATACATCTAAAGAGTAAATCTTTGAAAATATTTTCATATAATTGCTCTCACTTACTCCTGATGCCCCTGGAAGCGGAATAAAAGAAGAAGCTGAGTAAACTATACTTTGCATCATAAACATATTTACAAATGAAGTTGAGTTCTGGTTTAAAGCTAAATAAACTAAATATGGAATACTAAATAATCCTATTACTTGTATGAAGGTAATAGATAAACATTTCAAAAACAATAATGGCTGTTTTTTTAGAAACTCCGAACACTGATTGTATTTATTCAAATTTTTCTTCACTGAATCAGAAAGATCTTTTTTCTTTATCTCACTAATAAAAAATGACTTATTTATTAAAAACTTTGCGATGATATAAATCTTTTCTAAAAATTTCTTTGAAAATATACTTGTCCATATACCTATTAAAATAGATGTATTTATAGCAAATCCTAAATAGGCTAAAAATTTTACAACATTAGTAATCTGTGAATTGGATATGCTCATCCATGCTATTGCTATACCACTAAAAATTAATGTTACTGTTTGAAAACATGCTAGTTCAACCAATAAAATAAGAGTACCATGGGATAAATTTATCCCATCCTTCTTCATTTTATAAAGCTGCATAGGTTGTCCTCCTGTAGAAGAAGGTGTTATAGAGCTATAAAAAAATCCCGTAATAGCATATTTTATAGAATGAAATAATGATGTATTATATCTCATGGATTTTAAAAGAAGATTTATATTAAATGCCTCACATAAAATAAACAAAATTATCAGCAAAGAAGCAGCTATTATAATAGAAGGATTTGCTGAAATTAACACATCAAAAATCTTATGAATGTCCTGATCTTTAAATAGTGCAGTATAAATGAAAAGCGTAAGAATCGCAAGAAGAATTACATATATTGCTGTCTTTTTCTTATTCATATACTGATTCATAATACTCACCTAAGTTTTTAAACTTATATCCCTTCTTTAGTAATATAGGAATAGATTCTCTAAGGGCCTCTATAGTTCTTTGTGGAGCCTTTTTTTCTTCTCCTCTTCCATCATGTAAGCATAGTATAGAATTTCCATTTTTCATGGCTTCAATAATTTTTCTGTTAATCTCTTCAGATGTGGTATCTGCTTTCCAATCCTGTGCCATTGCTCCCCATAGAATAAGCTTTATCTTCAATTTTTTAAGCATATATAATGTAACAATATTCAAATGCCCCCATGGCGGTCTATATCCACATACATTAACATTCATATTTTCCATAGCTTTTAATGATTCTTTCAAATCTCTGCTTGTATACTTCCATCCTCTATAAAGTGAATTTTTATGACTACAAGAATGTAAGCCAATTTCATGTCCTTCAAGCTTCATTCGCTTTATCAAATCAGAATTTTCTTTAGCAAAATCTGTTACAACAAAAAATGTTGCTTTAATATTAAATTCTTTTAACAAATCCAATAGTTCCGCTGTGTATTCTGAACTAGGACCATCATCAAAAGTTAAAAAAACATTTTTTTCTCTTCCTATAGAGAAAGATTTTCTACGCCATAATGCTTTAAAAATCATAGTTGGGAAAAAACTATAACTTAAAATCATAAAAATAATAATCCAGTACATATTATGCTACCTCCACTTTATGTAGTTCATTGATTATCATTGAAGGCTGTTTCTCTATAATCTCTTCTTTTGCATTGACCATATTCATATGCATCCTGTCCAAATCTTTTTCTGTCTTCAACAATTCTACAAGTTCTTTAGAATAATCAAAAGACTTGTCCCATACAACTTTTCCAATTTTTCTATCTTCAATAAATTCTGCATTTCTTTTTTCTTGTTCTAAAAAAGGATTTATAACGAACATAGGCGTTCCACTATAAATGGCTTCAAATAGAGTAATCCCTCCAGCTTTAGTTATAATCAAATCTGCTTTTTCCATATATTTATTCACATTTTCTGTATAACCCAAAACTTCTATGCCTTCAAAATTTTCTTTTAAATAATTAAAAGCATTTTTATTTTTCCCTGTAATAACTGTTATATCAGCATTATCAATAGTTTTTAGACTCAAGATTAGTTTGTCTATATCAGGTAATAATCCAAGTCCTCCCCCCATTATTAATACATTTTTTCTATCATTAGTTTTTTGATTTTCTTTTATATTTTTAAAGTTTCTTCTCACAGGTATCCCTGTAACAAAAATATTTTCTTCATTTACACCATTACTTACTAAATGCTTTTTTATATCTTTTGTAGGAGCAAAATAAAAATCTATATATGGAGCAATCCATTCTTTATGTTTGCTTATATCTGTAATACAAGTAATCAATGGTATAGTTAAACCTTTCTTCTCTTTATACTGAGATATAATTCTCGCACTCAATGGTATAGTGCATATTATAAAATCAGGTTTATTTTCAGTAATAAATTCATCCATCTTTCTATATATTCTACTCCCTAATGGAGTAACATCTACTTCTATTCTTGCAGAAAGCCTGTACATCATGTTATAAACACCGTGACATTTATCTATCATCATCTCGAAACCTTTATATAAAAATTGATGTACCAATGGAAATAAGTATTCTAATATATCCAATATAACTATTTCATTATTTTTATCTGCATCTTCAAATTCCTCAGCAATTGCTTTAGCTACTGAATTATGACCCATTCCAAACTTTCCAGTAAGGATTAAAACCTTCATTTTTCAGCCTCCTTCTTGACTTATCTTCTTAAAGTCTACACTTTTACTTTTAAATAATAATTACTTTAACATTAAGGAATCTTAATATTCATTTTATAATGACTTAAAATAAAAGGCATACTATAATAAGCATTAAGGAGTGATGATATGAGAATTTTAATTGCAGAGGATAAAGAAGATATTGCAAATTTAATAAAAGTTTTTTTACAAAAAGAAGGTTATGAAGTAATCTTAACAAAAGATGGCGAAGAAGCACTAAGATTTCTATTAAGCGAAACAGTAAATCTTTGCATTTTTGATATAATGATGCCTAAAATGGATGGTTTTACTTTGATTCAACGAGTACGTGAATTTTCTAATGTACCTATATTAATACTTACAGCTAAAAATATGGAACAAGACAAAGTTTTGGGACTTGACCTCGGAGCTGATGATTATATAACAAAGCCATTCTCTTCCCTTGAGCTTGTCTCTCGTGTAAATGCCCATTTAAGACGAAACTATAAAATGAATACTTCTGATTCCATAATAAAATATGGAGACTTGAAGATAGATAAAGAAAAGTGCGTAGTTTATAAAAATGATGTTGACTGTCTTTTAACAGCTATGGAATTTAAACTCCTTGTAAAATTAATTTCAAATCCAGAACAAGTATTTACAAAATCTCAGCTGTATAAATCAGTGTGTAGCAATAATTGTTATATAGAAGGAGATGAAAATACAATAGCTGTACATATAAGCAGGCTAAGAGAAAAAATTGAAACAGATCCTAAAACTCCTCAATATATAAAAACAATAAGGGGGTTAGGTTATAAAATTGAAAAAAAATAAAAGAATAAATTTAAAACAGTTTATATCTGGGTACTTATTGATATTTATATCAGCTGCAATAATAATTTCTTTTTTTGCAGTTTCAGAATTGAATTACATGTATTCACGACACCTTAAAAAAATTGACCTATTTGAAAATCTAGAGATTCAGCTAAAACAATATGATGATATATCTGAAAGCTATTTGACAGAAAATAGTGCTGGAATGGAAATCGTAGATAAAAATTTACGTGTTTTAAAATCAAAGGGAAGTGCCGAAGTTGCTGGATATCAATATTCTGCTATCTCCTTCGCAGAATTGATCTCAAACCAACAGTTTAATATTAAGACTACTTATCAGAATATTGAAGAAAATGGTGAAACTTATACAGTACTTTTAAAACAGCATTTTACCAAAAAAACTGCTTCAAGGGTTTCATATTTATCATCAATCTACTCCCTTTCAATATTTGCAACTATTATAATAGTATTTTTGATTATTTTTTATGCCTTTGTTAGAACTATTTACAAAAGGATAAAAACTGCTTTTGACTTGATAGAAACTAATATATCCAAGACACCTCATGATAAATCTAAAGTTGATTTATCTTCCATTAAGTTATCCGAATCCTACTCAGTGCTACAATCGTATAACAATATGCTTGATGAACTAGAACAAATACGAAAGGAAAAGGATTCTATACTTAGGCAAAATAAAACTCTGATTTCAAATTTATCACATGATTTAAAGTCGCCCATTACTACATTAAAAGGATATTCAGAGCTTCTTATTGAGGAAGATCTCTCACCTATACAGCAAAAAGACTATTTAATGTACATTAATCAAAGAGCTAGTGATTTAAGTGAATTAATCTCTCTATTATTCGAACAAGTAAAATTTCAGCATCCTGATTTCAGTTTAAATTTAGAAAAAGAAGATATGAATAGTTTCTTGAGAGATTTATGTGCTAATTATTATATGATATTTGATAAACATGGATTTGATGTAAATATTGAAATAGATGAAACTCCTCATATTATGGACTTTGATTCTACAAATATGAAGCGAGCATTTTGTAATCTTTTTGAAAATTGCTTAAGTCATAATAAAGTACCCACAAAGTTTGAAGTATCTACTTTTATAAAAAACGGTGTTTACTTTATTCAGTTTAAAGATGATGGAATTGGAGTACCAAAAGAAAATAAAAATCGGATTTTTGACCCGTTCTTTCAAGGAGATAACTCACGTTCTAGAAACCATGGTGGATTAGGTTTGTTTGTAACCAAACAAATCATAGAAAAACATGGTGGTGAAATAACTCTAAAAAGCGAACCTAATTATAAAACAGTGTTCGAAATTCAATTTAAAATTTAGCTAATATCGAAAATTTATATAGAAGAAAAACAAGAATGACTCTTTTCTCCCCTTGATTCATTCTTGTTTTTTATTACTTTATATTTTAAAACTAATTAATGCAAAAAAATTTAATTTTAAGCATAACAATATTAATTATATGGTTAAATATGGTACAACTTAAAGCATATCATATTTACTTATACTTATATATTGATAATATTTATTTTAAGAAAGGAGTGTTTTTAAAGATGTGTATATTTACGAATCTAAAAGCTCGGTTAAAAAGATTACATAATTATCTTAAAAGCTTAAAAAAATTTAAGTTTATATTAATCATGACTCTTTTTACATATTTGCCTCAGATACTCTTCTTACAATTAATTGTAGCTTTGCTTTCAATTATGTTTCCTGATTTTCAAGGTGTACCACATCCTTCATCAACAATTGATAGTTCAGGTATATATCTTTTTCTTTCCTTATTCATAGCTCCTGCTACAGAAACACTTTTCTCTCAAACTATACCTATACATCTATTATTAAATAAAAAAAGGCCAAGTAAAAAGAATATTTTTATTACAATTCTTATATCATCTATTATATTTACTTGGAGACATGGTTATAGCATTTCCTATTTAGTTTTTGCATTTTTTATGGGTGCTATATTGGCCTATTCATATATTATCTATCTATTAAAAGCTAGACAAGGTCTCGAGAATGATTTTTCACCTTATTTGGTGGTATTCTCTATACATTTTCTAAGAAATTTAACCGCTCTTGGATTAAGATTTATTTTACTTAATACTCTTAAGCTTTAAATAAAATATGTATTTTTTAATGCTAATTGAATTAGAGTACCAAAATAAAATAAGAATGAATCAAAGAGAAAAGATTCATTCTTGTTTTTTATTAACTATATAATTGTAAATGTTCCAAGTAACTCTTCTGATATCTCTCGTTTTTCAGCTAAATACTCTTTCATTGCATCTATTGCTGTTACTTTTAATTTTTCTCTATTTGTACCATAGTGTTCTGGTACGCCCTGTTCAGTAATATAGCTTACCTTATAAACTCTATCCGCCTCTAAAGGTTCATCTTCAATATATAATTTTTGAATACGATAGTTATGTGGATTCTCTATCTTTATATACGCCTTTACCCCTATAGCTCTTGGTAGATATCCACCAATTTGTCCAAATGGATTTCTTGAATAAGTGTTATTTATAAAATTTTCTAACATCTCAACAATTTCATATCCTTTCAAATCCACATTTATGATTTTTGGATTCATAGGAACTATATTGTACAAGTCTTCCTCAGTAATATTTCCCTCTGGAATTGGAGCTCCATACCTCCAGCCGTGTGAAAAGCATACCTTTCTTCCTGTAACATTAGATATTGAATGCAATAAAAAATTATCCATAGTCGATTCAGCAGCTAAATCCCTACAAAGTAGAGTTTTCATCTTTCCAACTACTGTATTTAAATTATCAATATACGGTTCATATGCTTCTTCTACTAGTTTTTTTATCTCTTCATTTTCATCAATATCAGCTGTTACTGGAATAAGTTCATGTTCATAATTCACAACTCTTCCATTCAATATTTCTAAATCAAGCTTGCCTATAAAGGATCCATGACAACCTGATTGTATTAATATAGTATTTCCCGCCTTAATTGGAGAGTTTAATCTATTATGAGTATGACCGCTTATACATACATCTACTCCTGTTGTCTTTGATAGAATCTCATAATCTGTAGGCATACCTAAATGAGAGAGCATTATTACAATATCACATTTATGCTTATTACGTAGCTCAGAAGCTATTATTGGTATTTCTTTATATTCTGGTGACATATATATACCTTCAGAAAATTTTTGTGGAAATCCTTGAACAACATGTTCGCAGGCCATTCCAAATATACCAACCTTTAACCCATCATATTCTTTTACTATATAAGGATCAAAAAGTCGCTTCTTTTTATCGTAGATATATACATTAGCAGCAAGTAATGGATAATTGAGCCTATAAATTAAATCTCTTAATTTTGATGGAGTATATGCAAAATCCCAGTGAGCAGTCATAGCTTCAATACCCATTGCATTTAAAATCGGTAAAATTGCCATGCCATGTGTCTGAGTAGTTATAAATGTTCCATGAAATGTATCACCGCAATCAAGAAACAAACTATTTTCTGACTCTTCTCTTATATTATCAACAAGAGTTTTTATTCTTGCATATCCTCCTGCCTCTTTAACCTCAAATCCTTCTTTTTCAAAGAATACTTCTTTATGAGAAGCAATGTATCCATGGACATCGTTTAATTGAATTAAAGTTAATTTCTTCTTTTCCATTAGTACATCCTTTCCTTTTACATTAAAAACATCCTTAGTTTAATATCAATATTACATTTTCGTTTTTACTATGGTCTAATATAGGAATATCCTTCTTGCTGCTTCTTTGCAATTTCTACAACACCAGCAGGAACAATAGTTGCAAATGCACACATAGGACTGTTTTCCGGATTAAATTTATTTAATGCATTTTTACATGCAGCAAATTTAACTTTTTCTTTACTTAATTCGTCCATCTCAAGATATAATTTTGATTTTTGTGCTACATGCTCTATAAGTCCCATAACTGCAATACCATTAGCTACAATTTCAATTTCAAACTCCTCATTATTTTCCTTTCCATACTTAAGCATATTTTTTGTATTTTCTAAAACCATATGCCATTTAGATTCTTCATCTATGTGATAAAGTACTTTCATAAAATGTTACCTCCAATATATTTATTTTAAATCAATATATATTTTTCTCTTAAATCCTTTTATTATTCTAATTTTACATAAAGCAGAGACATTAAGACTTTTAATCTCAATGCCTCTTAAAATTATTTTTTAAATAGAACCTTTTCTTCTTCATTTAAATCTAACCCAAGAGTTCCTCCCGGATTCATATTGTAACTAGGATCGAAATAATCCTTTAAAACTTTAAACACGCCATATTCTCGGCTTCCAAGTTGTCCTTCTAACCATGGTGCAAACATTTTTCCAATTCCATGATGATGACTTAAAGCTGCTCCTGATTTTTGAATTGCATCCAATATGGTTGCATGGTAGCGCTTAAATTCATCCGCATCGCTCATCTTTGTTATAAATATGAAATATAAGTTTGCTCCTTGTGGGTAACAGTGAGACATATGAGTAGTAACTATAGTATTTGGAAGCCTATGGCATACTTCTCTGACTTCCTTGTGCACCTTTGCCATATTAGACCAATTTACAGTGCACTCTAAAGTATCTGTGATTACACCAAAATCCATAAGGGTATCTCTAAGATATGGGTCATTGAATCTTCCCTTCTCCCAACTTTTCGTAACAAAAGAAGTAAGGCTCATCCCTCCAAACTGTTTCGCAATTCTTTTTATATTTTTTGCTACATTTTTAGAATATCCCTTTCCACCATCAGTAAATCCTAAAAACAAGCATCTTTCCATATCTTTATATCCGCGGATATCAAAAATTTTCTGAAGTGGTGTTTCATCTACATTATAAAGACGAAGCATCAAATTAGTTTCCTCTGGATCAGAAAGACGGAATACAGAAGAATATCCTGCTTCACACTGCATCATTTCTCTCGCCGCTGCCATAGCAATTTCCCAATTTTTAAAGATATAAGAAAAACGAATTCTATTTTCCGGCATATATCTAAACACTTTTAAAGTTACTTCTGTTAACACTCCGAAAGTTCCCTCACTACCCATCATAATCTGGTTAAGGTTTGGTCCAGTAGCCTCTCTTGGGTAATGGCTGGTAGTTATTGTTCCTATAGGCGTAGCATATTTTTGTCCCATAACAATATCTGTTATACATCCATAATAAGTACTATTCTGTCCTGCACCTCTTGTAACAACCCAGCCTCCTACACTGCTGTACTCAAATGATTGTGGAAAATGTCCACAAGTATAAGCTCTTTTAGCTCCAAATAACTTTTGTGCGTCATTTAATACCTGCTCTAACTTAGGACCTGACATTCCTGATTGCACTGTAATTGTCTGATCTATTTCACTGAAAGAAATAACCTTATCATAGCGTTTTCTCATATCAAGGGAAACTCCACCCTTTATAGGTTCAACTCCTCTTGTAACACTACTGCCTCCCCCATATACATATAAAGGTATATTATGTTCTGTACAGTAGGCTACAATCTTTTCAACCTGTTCAGTAGTATCTGGGTAAATAACTATGTCAGGAACACAATCTACTCTTTTATCACGAAGGCGAAGTGCATCATATCCAGTCTTTCCATAAGCTACTGCAAGCCTTGGATAATCCTCTGTTGTCACAAATTCTTTTCCTGCGATCTCTTCAAAAGCACGAATGTGGCATTCATCAAGATTACATGGAATATCAAGCTTTACTTCATCCATTCCTATGTCTCCATTATAATGACTAAAATCTTCATCTGTCATTTTAAATTTTTCTTTCATCAGCTTATATAAAGATTCTTTTGGATACTTTACGAATTCTGGATCTCCCCATCTAAATATAGAACGATAACTTTTAGCTGGCGCTGCTTCCTTTACCCATTTAGGTTCAAATCCTGTATATGGCTTACTCATTCATATTTCCTCCTCACTTCTGCACTGTTTGCTCAGTTCTTATAATTTTTATATTCTGATTTGTATTTTTCTTTTCTTTAAAATTGTCATCATGTTTTGAAAGAATCTTAATCTTTTTATAAAGCGGTAAAAGATGTGAATATATTTTTCTATAAATTTGTTTATATATAGCCTCATATTGCTTGTGTACTTCAACTTTGGGTTCAAAAATATCTTTGACATGCACCATAGATTCCATAGCTTCTTCATAATTTTTAAACTCTCTCATAGCTACAAATCCTGCTATGGAAGCACCAAGTCCACAAGCTTCATGGGTTTGAATTCGCTTTACTGGAAGTCCAAACATATCAGCTGTTATCTGGCAAATTTCATCGCTCTTAGAACCTCCACCTGCTACATATAGTTCACTTATTTTTTGAGAAGACCTTCTTTCCATACTATACATCCCATCCATAAGTGCAAATCCGATTCCTTCTATAATAGCTCTATAAAGGTGGATTCTCGTATGAACATCTGAAAATCCTATAACTGCTCCTTTTGCATTTGGCTTTATAACTCCAGGTGTCCAAAATGGCTGCAATATAAGACCATCACATCCAGGTTCAATTTCCCTAAGTCTCTCATTCAAAAGCTCTTCTGCTGAACAATCTTTCATGTCAGCCTCAACACATTCCTTAGCTGCAAATTCCCGCTTAAACCATGATATTAGCCAATATCCACGATATATTTGAATTTCTGGATTAAAAATCCCTTTAGGAACTCCAGGATATGCCGGTAAAAATTTTTCGGGTTCAAAATACTTTCTTGTAGCAAATTGAATTGTAGCTGTGGTTCCAAAAGACAATGCAGCTTGATTTTCATGAATTACTGACAAGCCTAGTGTCTCACACCCTTTATCAGACCCTGTAGAAATAAGAGGAAGCCCCTCTGGTATGCCTGATAATTCTGAACTTTCTTTAGTTATATATCCAATTACATCTTCAGTGCATACTAAATCACACATCATCTCTTCAGGTATATCACACATACATCTCTTAAGATTATTTTTTGACTGCCATGTTCCATTTCTGTAATCAAAAGGAATGTGTCCAATCATATTAGCTGGGCAATCTTTAAGCTCTCCTGTCAAAAGATAATTTAAATACGTTGGCAGCATTACAAACTTTTTTGTCCTACTCCATATATCTGGCTCATTCTCTATAATCCAATTTGCTTTTGTAACTTGATACTGTCTTTTCAATGCCACGTCCATTCTCACTATTTTAAGTGCGATTTTCACCCACCATTTAAATGGTTTTATAGTTCTTGTCTCCCTACTATCAAGCCATAGGATTACATCAGTGAGTGGATTATAATTTTTGTCAAGGCATATACAAGAATCTCGAATTGTAGTAAGAGTAACAGCTATAACATCATCGTATCCATTTTCATTTTTCTCTTTCAATTCCTTTCCTATCTCACATAATGTTTTATAGTAAAATTCAGGTTTCTGCTCTGCCCACCCGGGTTTTCTAGAAAAATAGGGCTGGACATATTTGTGCTGAACCATGCTTACAATATTACCAGATTTATCTACTAACATTCCACGCATGCTCTGGGTTCCAAGATCAAAGGTTAATATTAACGGTTCCATCATATACCCTCCATCATTTCATCCCTATATTGAATCAATGCTAATTATCAATTTCTCCTAAAAGGCTGCTAGTAGCTATCACATCAACATTAAGTCCCAATACATCGTGTATAATAATGTCTCCCCGCAATACCCTTTCCTCTATTACTACCTTGTTAATCTCTTTCATAACATCAAAAATCTTGTCTTTTGGTATTTCTGCACTAACTCTTACTGGCAAAACAGGTGCGTCCTTAAAAATCGTTTTCACTGTAGAGCAAATTGTGCGCATAGGATGAGTAAACTCTGTTTTTGCAAATTCTATTCCCCTTTTGCACTTATTTCCACTTACTGACATACCCTTTTCTGTGAAATCTATTTTAAGATGGCATCCATTAGGACATACAATGCATGTTAACTCTTTCATCACTGCACCTCCATTTCCACTTTTGAATCCTGCTTAATTCCAAGGTCACTTAAATTCACTATCAACCTCTCCATTTCAGGAGGCTTTAAATTAAAATATTTTTTTTCAAATACCGTCTTTCCATCAACTTTTATTGAAAATACAGCTTTTTCCATAACATCTCTGCTTCTAAAATATAATATTATCTCTTCCTCAAGATTAACATGTACCTTCTGTGGCACCATATAAAAAAAATTAGAACTTACATTTAGGTTAACAATTTTCTTTTCATCCTTTCTATAATGCGCTGCTGCCTTCCCTGCAATTTCACCGCTTTCCGATACGTAATCTACAAGGTCGTTGACATGAAGTGCATTACCACAGGAAAAAATGCCAGGAACATTTGTCATAAATTTCTCATCGCATATAGGCCCTTTAGTCCTTGGATCCAATATAACACCAAGATTTTCTGCCAGCTCATTTTCAGGAATTAAACCTACAGATAGGATCAACGCGTCACACTCTATAATTTCTTCTGTTCCAGAAATAGGCTTCATACTTTCATCAACTTTTGAAATCTCTACAGCCTCCAATCTGTCCTGTCCAAAGACTCTCGTTACAGTCCTTGATAGATAAAGTGGAATATCAAAATCAGTAAGACACTGCATTATATTTCTTGTAAGTCCCGATGGTGATGGTTTAGCCTCATATACTCCACATACCTTAGCTCCTTCTAGTGTAAGTCTTCTTGCCATGATAAGTCCTATGTCTCCACTGCCTAAAATAACACATTTCTTCGTAGGCATCTCTCCTAAAATATTCGTGAAATGTTGGGCAGTTCCTGCTGTAAATACTCCTGCTGGTCTTGTTCCATGAATTGATACTTGCTTTGCAGTTCTCTCTCTACATCCTGTGGAAAGAACTATAGTCTTAGTCTCATAAGATATAACGCCATCCTTATTAACTACTGTGACTTCAAAGCCATAGTCGATTTTCTTTATATAAGTTACAAAAGTCAAAACCTTATAATCAATTTTTAATAAATGAAATTCTTCTATAAACTTTTCTGCGTATTCCGGTCCAGAAAGCTTCTCTCCAAATCTAACTAATCCAAATCCATCATGAATACATTGTTTTAATATGCCTCCCAGTCTGATTTCACGTTCAATTAGCAGAACTTCTGCTCCTTCTTTCTTTGCAGAAATAGCAGCTGCAAGGCCGGCAGGTCCCCCTCCAATTACTATGACATCATACTTTTTCACAATCAACACCTACCTTTGTATCTCCAAATATAATTACTGAATCATCATTGGATTTTTTTACATCATCCATAGGAATATGGTCGTGTTCACTGATTATCTTTGTCACTAGTGGCATGCAGAAACCTCCTTGACATCTTCCCATTCCAGGTCGTACTCTCTTTTTCACACCATCAACAGTATGGACAGGTATAGGAGATTCTAAAGCATCTATTATTTCTCCTTTGCTTACTTCTTCACATCTACAAATGATTACGCCATAATCAGGATTTTTTCTAATCATTTCTGAGCGTTCCTCTTTGCTCATCTCCCTCAATACGGGTATTCCCTTTCTGAACGGATTAAAATCTTCGTTTTTTCTCACATCCTGTGATTTTTTTAATTCCTCAATAACCATTTTACAAACATCCTCCGCTACTGCAGGAGATGTTGTAAGTCCTGGAGATTGAATCCCAGCACAGTGGATAATATTATTTGTTTTTCTTCCTCTTTCAATAACGAAATCCTCTTCAAAGGTTGCTGCACGTACACCTGTAAAATATGTGATTATATCACGCTCTGATAATCCTTTTGCAGTCTGTTTTTGCTTTTCAAATACTTCTTCTATGCTTTCAGCTTCTGTAGCAAAATTTTCTTTTTCATAAGTTTCAACAGCATTAGGTCCTACTAATAAGTTGTCATGAACGGTTCGTAAAATCCCTCCACCTTTTGTATGCTTTTTGTTTCGAGTTAAAGTTTTAATTGAAGCAATAGATCCTACTAAATGAGCTGATTTCTTATCTAATATAGAATTTGTTCCTCGTCTTGGATGAATGGAGTAAAAGCGATCTTTTGCCATGGAAGCTATATCTTCTGCAAAAGTACCAGCAGCATTTATAACTAGCTTTGGATATATATCTCCTCTATTTGTATGAACGCATATTATTTCTCCATGTTCCACATTCATTCCTAATACTGCCGTATTTAATGATACCTTAGCTCCATTTATAACAGCATTTTCGCCATAAGCTATTGTTAATCCATATGGACATACACATCCAGCGCTTGGATTATACAATGCAAAAGAAAAGTCCTCATTGAGTTCCGGTTCACATTCTCTAAGTTTCTTCTTTCCGATAATCTTCGTATCCTTTACTCCACAGATATACTTTCTCTGCATAGCGTAGAGCCATATGATAGGGTATAGATATGCTTGCTTGAATCCAACATACTGTCCACATCTCTTGAATGGTACAGAAAGTTCACTGCACACTTTATCAAACATCTTATTTCCAATTAGTACATAATGCTGCTTTAGACTTCCTTTGCCTAGATCCACACCGGGATGAACCTCTCCGTCGTTCCTTCCAGAAGCTTGCATAGCTAAATCGGATTCCTTTTCAACTAGAAGTATATTAAGTTTCCATTTCGTTAATTCTCTTGCAATACTGGCTCCAGATATTCCACCACCAATTATTAATACATCTGGTATAGCCCCTTCTAGTTCTGAAGTTTTTATTTTTGGAACTCTCATCTTAGGTATATCATCACCTGTAAATTTAATGTCATTAACAACATGCATATTGCTATTCTTAACTACGCACAAGGAGCACGCATGGACAATATCTTTCCAATTGTCTAATGTTCCTCTTACCTTAATACACTCATCTTCAATATTTACTGCAAACTTACCTCCATACTCACTGTCCAGCTTTTTCTGAATCTTTTTTTCTAGTTTTTTTATATTCATATTTACCCCCATTGCTACATAGTAGCAGGCAGCTACGTCAAATTCTTTTCCGCTTCAAAATCCGCTGTCTTTTATAATTTTAACTTAAGTCGGTCGACTGTCCGACTTCCTATCTTAAATTTAACTCCTTTTCTATAATATGTCAATATGTCTTTTTTATATAATTACTCGTAAATTTTTATCTAACTAGACAAAAATTTCTTGCTGACATATACTGTAATTATCATGACTCTACACAGTGTATTTGCTATTTCAAATTTATTATAGAAAGGACTCACAATCATGGCAGCTCCAAGGAAAGATAATGTGCAGAAATTAATCATAGAAACAACAGAAAAATTATTAGAAACACAAAAACTATCTGATATTCCATTTTCTCAGATAGCTAAAGGTGCCGGAATTTCAAAAGGAACATTATATTATCATTATAAAAGCAAGAATGATATACTCTTTGATATCATGGATAAATATTTATCTAAACAATTTGATGATCTGATTACATGGACTGAAAATCCAAATAAAGATACTTCACTCCATCGTCTTGTAAAGTATGTCTTAGAACGTGATATCTCTAATGCCAATATGCGTCTACACTTTTTCTATGATGCTATGCTTGGTAATGAGGAAGTACGTGTTAAACTTTTAAAACGTTATGAAGACTTTGCAAAAATCATTTCAGAAAAGATAGAAGAAAGAACCTCTATAATGTCAGCTGACTACCTTGCTTGGCTCCTACTTCTTTTATCTGATGGCTTATTTATACATAAAACTTTAAACAATGAAAATCTAGATGTTACAAAATTTATCACTCAAAGTGAGGAACTAATGAAAATGTTTAGCAATAGCATTTCAGATTTTGATTCAAAATAAATTGACTTCTAATCTTCAAGTGGATTTTTAACTCCATCGAAAGGTTAGAAGTCTTTATTTCATTACTTTTATTTTTTTATTCTACACTACAAATAGATTTACCATTCTACTCGTCAAATATAGATACAATCTCACCGTCAAGAATTCTATTCATGTTTTTAACGGCACAGAAGTTACCACACATACTACAAGTGTCCTCTTTCTCTGGCTTAGAAGAAGCTCTGTATCTTCTTGCCTTTTCAGGATCTATTGAAAGCTCAAACATACGCTCCCAATCAAGCTTCTTTCTTGCAAGACTCATTTCATTATCCCAGTCCATTGCTTTTGGGACACCTTTAGCGATATCTGCTGCATGAGCTGCGATTTTTGTAGCAATAATTCCTTCTTTAACATCATCTATATCTGGTAGACGTAGATGTTCTGCTGGTGTAACATAGCATAGGAAACATGCTCCATTTGCAGCAGCCATTGCTCCTCCGATTGCTGAAGTAATATGATCATATCCAGGAGCTACATCAGTAACTATAGGTCCTAATACATAAAATGGTGCTGAATTACATAGTGTTTTTTGAATTTCCATATTAGCAGCAATTTGATTCATAGGCATATGTCCTGGCCCCTCAATCATTATCTGTACATCTTTCTCCCAAGCACGTCTTGTCAACTCTCCTAAAGTTATAAGTTCTTCAATTTGTGATGCATCTGTGGCATCCTTAAGACATCCTGGACGACAAGCGTCACCAAGGCTTAATGTAACATCATATTCTCTGCAGATTTCTAAAATCTCATCAAAATGTTCATAGAAAGGATTTTCTTCTCCAGTCATCTCCATCCATGCAAAAATTATAGATCCTCCTCTTGAAACGATGTTTGTAAGACGTTTATTTTTCTTGAATTTATGAGCTGTTTCTTTGTTTATTCCACAATGAATAGTCATGAAATCAACTCCATCCTCAGCATGCATTCTCACAATGTCAATCCATTCTTGAGAAGTAATTTTAATAAGAGGTTTATGATAGTAAACTACAGCATCATATATAGGAACTGTTCCAATCATAGCTGGACAATTCTCAGTAAGGTGTCTTCTAAACTTTCTAGTATCTCCATAAGAGCTTAAATCCATGATTGCTTCTGCTCCCATGTCAACAGCACTTTTAACTTTGGCAAATTCCATATCTAAATCAATCATATCTCTTGAAGTTCCAAGATTTACATTAATTTTTGTTTTTAACATAGAACCAAGACCATTTGGAGAAATTGCCTTGTGATTCTTATTACATGGAATAATTACCTTTCCCTCTGCCATAAGGCCAATAAGCTTGTCCATAGAAATATGTTCCTTTTCAGAAACTATTTTCATCTCATCTGTAATGATACCCTTACGAGCAGCTTCCATTTGTGTTGAATATTCCATTATATTTACCTTCTTTCTTTTCAGGGCAAGAGAAAACGGAGAACACCATCATAGGTATTCTCCGTATAGTAAGCAAGCGCTTTCTCTTCCTACGGTGGCATTACCCACATCAGGTTTAAGGGTCGAAGTTTGATTACTTCCTCTCAGCCTGCCGTACAAGCTCCCCTGAAATATATTTTTACTAAATGTTATCATAAGCGTTTGATTTTGTCAAATTTTCAGATTAATTAATCATCTTATAGATTCTATTTCGTTGATATTCCATTCTTGTATTGTTTAACAGTCATCTTTTCATACTTTTTAAATACCTTACTAAAATAGCTACTTTCATTATATCCAAGTCTAAATGCAACTTCTGCAATACTATCTGACGTAAAATAAAAGTATCCCTTTGCCAAATTCATTTTTTTCATATGAAGATATTCTGTTACACTTACTTGAAACTGCTCTCTAAAGATTCTACTTAGATATCCTTGGCTAATTGCACAATTATCAATAATTTTATTAAGAGTAATATCTTCCTTTATGTGATTGTCTATATAAATAAAGATATTTTCTAAAAGTGGATATCTATTAATACTATTTTGTTGAAACAAATAGTCCACAATCTGAAATAACCACAATTCTGATGTCTTCTTTTCTAGTATAAGACCTTCATTAATAGGGAATATTTCTGTAATATTTTTTTGACCATCATAAAAATTAATAGTATCTAAAAGATTACGTCCTATATACTTGAAAATTTCAATCAACTTTATTGAATCCTCATTCCCAATAACATAAATTTCATCAATAATTTTATTTAAGTTCATGTAAAAGAATTCAAAATCTCTTTTTTTAATAATTTCAGTAAGTTGTTCTAATTGTTTTTGAACTGAGTCTTCATGCTTTGATTTATAACTATCTAATGTTCTTTTTAATTTAGCATATGTAATCGGTTTTTCAAAAATGTCTTTTACTGAATCCTTAACTTCATTACTGATTATAATATTAGTTGAGTAATCTAATAAAAGATAGATATCTATATTAGAGTTAGATTGATAAATGATTCTACTTGCTTCCAAACCAGTAATACCAGGCATTCGAAAATCAATAAAAACAATATCAATATCTTCCTCTTTACATGCTTTAACTGCTTCTTCACCAGTTCCGACCATTTTCTTAACTTTAAATTTTTCTTCTCTGGATATCATAATATTTAATGCTTCTTTCATTAAAATATCATCATCTGCAATTAAAACGTTGTACATAATTATTCAATCCTTTCATTCAGATTTTCTGGCCAAATTAAAATACATTTTCGTCCCTTATTCCTATAATCCTCTATGACAATATTATAATCTTCTCCAAAAAGACGTTTAACTTTTTCCATTGCACATTCCATTCCAAGTTTTATATAATACCTTTCGTTCTTATCTTTAAAAGATTCAAATTTAATATCTAATTCTTTTCCTGTTAGTCCTACTCCATTATCACTAATTATTAAAACAATATTATTATCTTTAATATCTCCGCTTAATGAAATCTTTCCCCCCTCCTTCTTTAACATAATCCCATTATAAAGAGCATTTTGAACAAATGGCATTAATAAAGATGTCGGTATTTTTCGTATATATAAATCTTTAGGGATATTAATTGAATAATCAAGTCTTTCTCCCAATCTTTTCTTGTGAAACTTAAGATATTGATTTACGTGCTCAATTTCATTAGAAATAGTAGTAAATGTCTCTTTCTCCATATACATATATTTTAAATACTCTATAAATAAATTCATCATTTCATTAGTCTGAGGTGCATTTTCAATAATTGTCATATTAAGTATTGATATCAATCCATTAATAATTTCATATGGATTTAACAATGCTTTTAATTCATTAAGTTGCATATCCTTCTGTTCATTTTCTTTTCTACAGCGATTATTGGCTATCTGAAATTTTTTAATACGTTTCTTTAAAACTTCCTCCTGCATATGCTTACTGATTTCATTCTCACTCAATTGATTAATTACAAGAAAAACAAGATTTGCAATATCTACAAACTTTTCGTATGAATACTCAGGTATCTCCTCCATTAACTTACGGTTATCTTCTAAAAGTTTTTCTGATTTTTTTGAATGAATCACTGATTCTAGACAACTTACAGAAGATGGAGCATCATTACAACGTATTTGTCCTCCGATAAATCCTCCAAGATAATGTCCTTTTACTACTATTGGAATCGCTACTTCTAATAATCCACAAGGACAAAAATAAATATTAGGCTTCTGTGTAACTGCAGCCTGAATAGCCCCAAACGCATCTGAAGACCTGCATAACTCTACAGCTGATGCATCTTTACGAATATTAAAGCAGAACTTTGAAAAATAAGTTGATTCTGTTATTGGCTCTCCTTTATAGTCTACTGTAATAAAAGCTAATCCTGTAGCTTTAGAAAGACTTGTCTGTATCTTTTCTAGTTTCTCCTTACCAAATATATGAATAATATCTAACTTGTTACTATTATCATCATTCATATAATTATCAATATCTACTTTGGTATGGTGTTCAATGGAATAATCGTTTTCATAAAATTCTTCCATATAATCACTCCCTCTATTCATGCTTCTTTTATTTTATCATTTTAAAAATATGATGACAATTTCTCTGTAATCTATTGTAATTTTTCATACAATTGCTCAAATTTTTTAATAGTTATTTATCTGATTCTCTTAAATTTAATTTTTCAAAATAAGAAAAGCCAGACTGACTTAATATCAATATTAAGTTAGCTTGGCTTTTCTTATTTTATGATTAACTGTCTTTATAATTCATCTAGTAGATACTACATAAAATCTTTTGAATGCCAGCCGCTCCAATTTTACGAGGAGTAGTATTTAAGCAATTATCTAAAAGCGCAGTATCACTCATTCTCTGAATATGATGTTTGTATTCTTCAATATCTATCCCAATTCCTCTTATGTTGAGTGGCATATTCATACAACGCATTAAAGTATTTATTATTTCTTTTAATACTTTTACTGCAAATTCAGGTGTTTCATCTATACTTACAAGCTGTACTTTATATGCAAGAGAGGCATATTTCAACATAATATCATGATTTACACAGTTATATTCAATTACCTCATTTAAAAGAATCGCATTAGCTAAACCATGTGGAATATGAAAAGTACCTCCAAGTTGATGAGCAATACTATGATTAACACCTAATCCTGCTGTATTAAATGCTATTCCTGCAAGGGTTGAAGCTTCATGCATCATTGTTCTAGCTACTAAATTTTTACCTTCTTTATAGCATGTAAGAAGTGAATTCAAAAGTAATTCTATTGATTTTTCAGCTAGTGCATCAGAAAATACATTTGCATCCTTTGAAACATAAGCTTCAAGAGCATGAGTAAATACATCCATACCAGTATTTGCTGTAATTGATTGCGGAACAGAAAGTGTTAATTGGGGATCTACTAATGCAACATCAGCTAAAATTTCATCTGATGCAATCAAATGCTTGCTTTTGTTTTCTAAATCTGTTATAACGGCCACAGATGTAACCTCAGAACCAGTTCCACTAGTAGTAGGAACTGTTATAAATTCAGGTTTCTTTATTCCCTTCTTAAGGTTAGCAAAATAAATAATACCTTTTGCTGTATCAATAGCTGAACCTCCACCAAAACCAATTACAATATCTGGTTTCACTTTATATATCATATTTAACCCTTTTCCAACTACTTCAGTAGTCGGATCCGGTATAGCTTGATCAAAAACTTCTACAGAATTAGTTAAATCTAAAGCATTAGTGATATATTTAATAGTTCCACTTTCTGATATAAATTTATCACAAACAATAAAAATAGTTTTACTTCGAATTTCCTTTAAATATTTTATAGCAGAATCTCCACTAAGTATTTTTGTTTTTATGTATACATTTGCCATATACATTTCCCCTTCATTATCATTTTATCTGTTAAAGCAGCTGTAAGTTTAACGAATGCTAAATGCATCACTTAAAACACATTTACGTTTTCTGCAAAATGATTTTGCTGAAGTAAGTCCTTCACCTGTTGGTCCTGCAATAGTAAATGTAGTATAACCTTCACCACCAACACCAATTCCAGCATATGATGGAGCATTTTTCACAAAAATTGTTGTTTCAAGTAATTTTGCCATTTTACTTAATTTATCAACGTTTTTAGAATGCATCATAGCTGTATGACGATTTCCATGTTCAGCTTCATGTGCATACTCAATAGCAGTATCTACATCAGGAACTCGAACAATTGGAAGAATTGGCATCATCATTTCTTCTTGAACTAATAAATGATTCTTGTCTACTTCCATAATTATAACTTTTACGCTGTCATCAACTTTAATTCCAAGCTTATCAAGTATATATTTTGCACTCTTACCAACAAATGATGTTTTGGGCCCACCTTTTTCATTTGTAACTAATTCAACTAATCTCTCTATAAGTGCTGAATCTGTAATTTGATAAGCTCCATTAATTTTCATATAATGAATCAAATAATCACAAATATACTCAACTGCAAAAACTTCTTTTTCTGCAATACAAGGAACATTATTATCAAAACTACATCCATCTATTATATCTTTAGCTGCTTTTTCTATATCAGCAGTTTCATCTACAACAACTGGTGGATTTCCTGCTCCTGCACCAATTGCTTTCTTTCCTGAAGAAAGCACCTTTTTTACAATAGAAGGTCCACCTGTTGCAACAAGAAGACGAACTTTATCATTATCAATCATCTTATTTGTATTTTCAATAGAAGGTTCTTCTACCATAGTAATAAGATCTTCTGGAGCTCCATTTTCCATTAGTGCTTTATTCAACATTTTCACAAGCATTTGAGACACCTTTTTTGCTCTTGGATGCGGGCTGAATACAACAGTGTTTCCACCTGCTATCATTGAAATAGAGTTACAAATTATAGTTTCTGTAGGATTTGTAGTTGGTGTAATTGCACCTATTACTCCAAATGGACAATACTCAACTAAAGTAATTCCATTGTCTCCTGTCTTGGATTCTGTTATTAAATCTTCAGTGCCTGGTGTATTTTCAGCAGCTACACGATTTTTAATTAATTTATCTTCATATTTTCCAATTTCTGTTTCTTCTACCGCTAACCTAGATATAAGTTCTAGGTTCTCTCTTTTTAAAATAGTCTCTTTTATAACATCAACATACTTTTGACGTTCAGATATTTTAGAGAACAATAACTTTTTCTGAGCGATTTCAGATGCATTTATTGCTTCGTCCATAGTTTTAAATATTCCATATTGTTTTTCTGTTTTTACAGATGTAAATTTTTGTGGTTGTTCTGTTTGAATCTCCTTCAAAGCTTGAGCTACCATTTGCTCAATTACTTTAATATCCATTTCCACGAATATCACTCCTTATTTTCTTATTTGAGGTTGCCTTTAAGCATTCCATGCAATTCCTAAAGGCGTAACAAGTAATGCATCATTAGGCTTTATTGTTCTTATTCCTAATTGTTTTTCAAAAGTGCTTTCAAATTCATTGAAACAAGCTGCTCCACCTACAACATATACATCGTCCACATCATATTCTGAAAGAAATCCCTTAACGATAGAGGCCATTTTCTCTACAACAGGTTTTATAATTGGAAATACATCATTTTCCCTTGTGATATCTTTCTTAATTTCCTCTGCTTCTTCAATAGAGATTCCGTAATATCCTGCAAGAACTAAAGTCATATGTGTTCCACCAGTAGGTTCATCAGCAGTGAAGATGACATTTCCATCTTTTATAATACTTATACCAGTGGTTCCCCCACCTACATCTACTACTGCTCCATCTTTTATTCCTAAAACAGTAGCAGCAGCTGAAGGTTCATCAATAACATTTGTTACCTCAAATCCAGCTCCTTCTATTACATTAGAAATACATCTTACATTCCCATCTATAATTCCAGGAGGAATAGCTGTAGCAGCAGTTTCAAGAGTTACTCCAAGCATATCTTCTAATCTAGCTTTCAAGCGCTTAATTGCTTGTATTCCTCCTACAAAATCTACTACAACTCCATCCTTAACTACCTTTGAAACCTCCGTTACTCCTGCTATAGGTCTGTTGTTTTCATCTACAACTGAAATTACAATATTTGCTGTTCCAAGGTCTACTCCTGTTTTTAAAATTCCAGAAAAAGAGTTACATTTATTTTCACGAATAAGTTCTGAAAATTCTGCAAGAATATCATTATTTATGAGCATATACTTCCTCTTTCTTGGTTATTATCATGTTTTATAACCACATAATCATTATTATTAAGTGAAAAAGCGTTTGCCTCATCAACATCTACATGCATTTCTAAAGCCGATTTGTCAGAAACTCTAACTAGTACATCTCCAAATATTCCTTTTCTTTCTCCAAAGGTCTCAACATCTACTATCTCATTATCTCTTAGTCCCATTGCTAAAGCTTGTTCCGGTGTCATATGAATATGCCTAAATGCAATAATAGCTCCATATGAAAGAACTATTTTACCTTTAGGCCCAATAATTTCTATACCTGGAGTTCCATCTAATTTACCTGATTCTCTAATTGGAGGCTTAATTCCAAGTCTAAAACTATCTGTCTTGGAAATTTCCACCTGACTCTTAGCTCTTACTGGACCTAATATTCTAACACGCTCAAATTCGCCTTTAGGTCCGCGAATTGTAACTGTTTCATTACTTGCATATTGACCTGGTTGTTTTAAAACAGATTTTTTAGTTAACTCATAGCCTTTTCCAAATAAAACTTCTAAGTCTTCTTGGCTTACATGTACATGACGATTGGAAACTCCTACAGGGATTTTAAAATCATTGTATTCCTTTAATTTCTTAATTACTCTTTCAGTAACTATCTTTATAATTTCATTGTTAGTCATTATCCTAACCCCTTTCGGAATTTTATTATTTAAGGGGCTCTAATGCCCCTATATATTTTCTTTTATCTTATAAAGATTTTGGTAAAATCTTTTCAACATCTGTATGTGGTCTTGGGATTACATGTTGAGATACTACTTCTCCAACATTAGATGCTGCAGCTGCTCCTGCATCCACAGATGCTTTAACTGCTCCTACATCTCCACGAACCATAACTGTTACTAATCCTGATCCTATCTTTTCATATCCTATTAATACTACATTTGCAGCCTTTGTCATTGCATCTGCTGCTTCTATTGCTCCTACTAAACCTTTTGTTTCAACCATTCCTAACGCTTCATTTGTCATACTTAATTCCTCCTAAAATTTAATTTTATATAATTATTAAAGTATTGATTCCTTTAAGATTAACGCTTTATCAGTTTCTTCCCATCTGAAGTCTTGATCTATTCTCCCAAAATGACCATAAGCAGCTGTTTTCAAAAATTGAGGCTTTCTTAGGTCTAATTGTTCAATAATATCAGCAACTCCAAATTTAAATACCTTTTTAACTAACTTTTCTATATCATTATCAGAAATCTTTCCAGTTCCAAATGTATTAACAGTAACTGCTTCTGGCTCAATTCCTCCAATTACATATGCAAAGGAAACCTCACACCTCTTTGCCAGCCCTGATGCTACAATATTTTTAGCTACATATCGTGCCATGTAAGCTGCAGAACGATCAACCTTTGTAGGGTCCTTTCCTGAGAATGCTCCTCCCCCATGTTTCCCTATTGTTCCATAAGTGTCCACCATAATTTTTCTTCCTGTAAGCCCTGTATCTCCTGTTGGCCCACCAATTACAAATCTTCCCGTAGGATTTATATGAATTTTTGTTTCTTCTGTCATCCATTTAGTATCTATAACCGGTTCAATTACTGCCTTACGTATAAATGATTCTAAGGTATCATGGGATATCCAATCACTATGCTGTGCAGAAACAACAATACTATGAATATTAATAGGTTTTCCTGCATCACTATATCTCATAGTAATCTGAGTTTTTCCATCTGGATATAAAAAACTTGCTTTAAGTACTTTTCTTACATAAGCAAGCTGCTTTGCAAGATTATTAGCTAAATCACATGGTGCAGGCATCAAACTTTCAGTTTCATCTGTAGCATATCCATACATAATTCCTTGATCACCACCACCAAGTATCTCTTTATCTTCAAAAGATTGTTTTGTCACACCTTGAGAAATATCTGGTGATTGATTATGAATATTAGTAAATATGAGACATGTATCAGCATCAAATCCCTTTCCATGTTCAATATAACCAATTTCTCTTATAATCTCTCTAGCCTTCTTTACAATATCGACTTTTGCAATAGATGTAACCTCTCCTGAAAGCATTAATGCATTAGTCGAAACCATAGCTTCTATTGCAACACGTGATTTAGGATCTTTTTCAAGATAAGCATCTAATATACCATCTGCAATTTGATCACATATCTTATCAGGATGCCCTTCGGTTACAGATTCTGAAGTTACGAAATAAGTTCTGTCATTGTATACTTCTCTCATTTAACCAACCTGCTTTCTTAACAATTAACGTATAGAGAAACCGTTGCTAAGGGTACATCTTCTTCGTCTAGTAAAATGTCTTGCTGTCGTAGTACCTTCTCCCGTTGCATTAGCTATTGTAAAACTCGTATGTCCCTCTTTATCAAAGCCAATTCCTAAAAGAGATGATCCGTTCTTTACAAAAACTGAAGTTTGCATATTTTTTGCTGCTCTATTTAAATGTTCTATAGACTCTGAATGAATTGTAGCTGTATGCTTATATCCCTGTTCAATATCTATAGCCAATTCAAGAGCTTCATCAAAGTTATCTGCTCTTATAATTGGAACAAGCGGCATTAATAACTCTAACATTACAAACTGATGACTTACTTCTGTCTCAGTTACGATTAATTTCACATTATAATCACATTGAATTCCAGCACATTTTAAAATATAATTTGCATCTCTACCTTCTAGTTTTTTATTAATAGTACAATCCTCTGTTACTACTACATCTAAAAGTTTTTGAACATCATCCTTATTCTTTGTATAATAAACTTCATTTTTGATTAGTTCACCAATAAATGAATCAGCTACATTATCTAAAACTACGATATTTTTTTCTGATGTGCACATAAGATTATTATCAAAAGATGCACCTTGAACAATATCCCTAGCAGCTTTATATAAATCTGCAGTTTCATCCACAATTGCTACTGGATTTGCTTGTCCAGCTCCAATTACCTTTTTTCCAGAAGTCATAGCTTTATGTAATGATTTATTTCCTCCTGTGCAAACCACAAGATCAACATCTGGGTGACTCATAACTTCTCTTGTAAATCCCATTAAACTTTCATCCAGAGTCACTACCAAATTATCTATTCCACAAACAGAACGAATAGTATTGCTTATGATGCTTGTAAGATATTGAGAGACCTTAATTGCTCTTGGATGAGGGCAATGAATGACTGCATTTCCAGCAGCCAGCATACCAATAGTATTGCTTATTAAAGTCGCACATGGATTAGTACATGGATGGACTGCACAAACTACACCAAAGGAAGATAATTCATATAAAGTCATACCATGATCTCCAGTATTGACTTCTGTGATTAAATCTTCAATACCAGGAGTTTTTTCAATTGCAAGCTTTAGCTTCTCTGTCTTATCCTCTGCATTTCCCATATGAGTTTCTTTTACTGTCATAACTGCAAGATCATACAATATTGGACGTAATGCTGTTTTTATAGCTTCCAATATTTCTTGACGTTCATTTAAAGTTAACTTCATATATCTTAAATAAGCTGATTTAGCTGCAAAAACAGCATCGGTAACACTAGAGTATATACTGCTTTTCATATGAAACACTACCTCCTCTTTTACGATAACCTGCTAAATATCTATAGCATCAATAATTCCTATAATGGCCATATCAATGGTAGCTTCTTTTTTCGCTTTATTTAAACGAACAGCAGATCCTTGACCTATAAGAACTATCTCTCCAATTCCAGCCCCTACATAATCTACTGCTACTTCTTCATCCCCAATAAAATTGGTGCTGCCATCAATACGCCTAATCACCATTAATTTGTAACCAACAAGGGATTCCTCTTTTCTTGTAGCCACAATAGTTCCTATAACCTTAGCTAATTTCATACTGCTCACTTTCCTTTCATCGAAAATAAACTCCATTAATATATAACCTAAAAGTTCTCCATGTTATTTATTCTTTCGCTTTGATGTATCTTTTTTTATTGAATTTGTTTTCTTACTTCCAGAAGATGATACTACTTTCTTTTCAACTTCTGTTTTATTACTTTCACTTTCTTTTGTTTTCTTTATATCAACTACTGATTCTTCTAAATTAGCCTCTTTAATAACTTCTCTTTCCTTAATATCAGTCTTTTCTTCTAAAATTGTTGATGTATTTACAGTTTTATCAGCTACCATAGTGCTATCTTCTATGAAAGAATCCTCATTTTTTGCAACTTCATTTTCTTTTATTTCTACTTTGTGTTCTACCTTTGATGGCTTTAATGTTTCTAAATTACAAAAGGTATTTTCTACAAAATCTGAAGGTCTCGGAATAACTCTCCATGAAACCAACTTTTGGTTCATAGCCCCAAGCTGCTGTCCTGCATTTACTGCAGCATTTACAGCTCCTACATCCCCAACAACCTTAATTGTCATATAGCCAGAACCTTTAGCATTTTCAATTTCTATAATACGAACATTAGCTGATTTCACCATTGCATCTGCTACTAAAACAGCAGTAGATAAACCTTGAATTTCAACCAATCCCAGTGATTGTTTCATCCTATCACCTCACTATATTGCATATTTAAAAATTATATTTAAAAATTTCGCCTTATCTCGTGCTAAGTCTGTAACAATATCATTCTTATTTATATGAACAATACCATCTTCAGCATAGTGTTCAATATTTGATGCTGTTATAACTCTCTTTTCATTCCTAATAGCTTTACTTGGCAAAACGTATTTTTCCTTCATAATGTATTGCTTATTTAAAGTCTCATTTTTAGCTTTTTCTTTTATTTCATTGATATCACTAATTTCAATACCATACTCTAAAATCTTACGATAGTAAGATAATATTTGGCTTATATAAACTTTTGATTCCTTACCTGAAAACTTCATAAGTCCATTACGTAAGAAAATAATCCTACCTCCATTTTCTATGCATGAAGTAATCCATGATGTTTCAAATGTGTCACTTATACATAAAGCAGACTTCACAACTATATCTTTAGGAACTACTGGAAATACAGTAACTGCTTTATCAAGATCTTTTGGTAACTCACATGATTGGGATATTGTTTTATAACAAGATTTATAACTTTTTAAAATTCTTTCATATTCTTTGCCTATCCATAATTCATGGACAACTACATATATCTGAATATTATCAAATTTCTCCATGAGTTTTAAAAAATCACAATATCTCTCATCCCATTGTGAGGTACATATCATATATACTTTCTGAATCCCTGAAAGTTTCTTCTCTTCTTCAAAATCATGTAATACACGCAGTATTATCTCTTTTAAACGCTCCTCACTAATTTCCAATTATTTCACCTCGTTTCAAGAGATGCTTAAAAAGCATCTCTCGATACTACCACTCAAACAATAATTTCTTATAGTCTATTTTTCATTTTCAAGATGTGGAATAATTTTTTCAACATCTGTATGAGGACGTGGTATAACATGAGTAGAAACAACATCACCAACTGCTGCTGCAGAAGCTGCTCCTGCATCTGTAGCAGCCTTTACCGCTCCTACATCACCTCTAACCATAACTGTAACAAGTCCTGAACCTATTTTTTCATATCCTACTAATGTAACATTTGCTGCTTTTACCATAGCATCTGCCGCTTCGATTGCTCCAACCAATCCTTTTGTCTCAACCATACCTAATGCATCTGAATTCATATTGAAACCTCCTCTGTTAATCTATATTTTATTTCTTATTAAATATATGGTGTTGTTGTAGATTTAGGTTCTTCTCCCAATGCCCCCAACATCTTCTTGCCAGCTTCTATAGCTGCTTTTACAGCTTGTCTTACAGCTCCTGAATCACCAGTGAAAGTAAGAATAACTTCGTTTGAATAACTAGTTCCATTTGAAGGCGAACAGTATCCTACCACTTCTACATTTGCTGCCTTTACAGCTATATCTGCTAAAACTGTTCCTATTGCTGCTGGACCTGCACATGTCATACCAAATGCCTTTCCTATTGGAGCTCCTAAAGCTTTTTCTAAGCAATAACTTGCTCTTGCAGTATATTGAAACTCTAAATGTCCTGCATCGTTTCCATATACATCACCAAAGTATTTTGGTATTGATTGAAGTGCAATTTCAACTGCCCTTCTTGCATCTGATACATCATCTGCACCTATATAAATTAAACTTCCATGTCCTGCTCCACCCTTTGTATCTCTTGGAAGTTCAACAGAAATTATCTCTGTATTTGTTGCCTTTACAGCATCATCAACTGCCCAAATTTGTGGACCAGCTCCTACTCTTCCCCCTATAATACCTATAGAACGATATTTTCCTAATTTCATAACATCAGATAACATAGGATCTACACTAGCTATTACTAATCCAATAGTATCTCCCATTGCAGTTCCTACAAATTCAGTTAATCCAATACCATTGCATCTATTTCCTGATTTGCTTTCTTTTTCACAAGTTTCTTGTTTAATTCCAAGTTCATCAGTTACCTGTTTCATTACTTTTTCAATTAACTGTTGATCCATTATTTTTCCTCCATCCTCATTAAAATTTATCCTCCAATTATGCATTGGAAACCATAACTTTCAACTATACTCTTACATTCTTCTAAATCTTCTGATCTAAGAGGTTTTATATTATTTAAAGCATAGTTTTTACCTATTAATTCATATTTGTTTTGCCCATATACATGATATGGTAATAAATGCATTGTCCTTATACCAACTAAGCTTCTTGCAAATTCAGCAATATCCTTAATATCTTCTACTGAATAATTAAAACCTGGTATTACTGGAACACGTATTACGGTGTTAGATATCTGGCTAATTCTCATTGCATTTTTTATCATGTTTTCATTACTTATACCTGTAAACTCTTTATGCTTTTTTGCATTCATATGTTTAACATCCATAAGCACTGTATCAACATGAGGAATTACCTTTTCAATTGCTTTACTACTTCCTATTCCAGTGGTCTCTATAGCAGTATTCCAACCTTGCCCTTTGCAGGCTTTTAAGACTTCTGAGGCAAATTCATATTGAAGCAGCGGCTCACCTCCAGATAAAGTTACACCGCCACCAGATCTTCTGAACGTAGTGGCATCCTTTTTTAATTCCTTTATAAGCTCCTGAACTGTCATTGTATTTCCTTTTAATACAAGGGCTCCTGAAGGACATGCGTTTACACATTCTCCACACCCATTACACAGATCTCTATTTATAAATCCATTGTTGTCAAAGCTGATTGCCCCCCTCTTGCAGGTCATTATGCAACGACCGCAATGGAGGCATTCATCTTTCTTATACATAATAATCGGATTCTTGTCTTGAGATTCCGGATTACTACACCATTGGCATGAAAGAGGACATCCTTTCAAAAATACAATTGTTCGAATTCCTGGTCCATCATGTAGAGAAAACCTCTGAATATCAAACACAGTTCCTGTTAGATTATAATTAATTGAATTCATGTCTACTCTCCTTCACCGTTTATAATCACAATATATTAGAATGATTGTTCTGTACGGCTGATGATATCATCTTGAACTTCCTTTGCTAATACAGTGAATTGAGCACTATATCCTGCAACACGTACAACTAAATCTTTATAATCTTCTGGATGAGCTTGAGCTTCAAGTAACTTCTCTTTATCTATAACATTAAATTGTACATGCATACCCTTATGGTCAAAGTAAGAACGTACTACAGAAGCAAAATGTCTTAACCCCTCATCTCCTGCAAGTGCAGATGGAAGGAATTTTTGATTATAAAGTGTACCATTAGAGTAATTTTCATGGTCTAATTTTGCAACAGACATAGCTGCAGCAGTTGGTCCATTAGTATCCTTGCCTTGTCTTGGAGATACTCCGTCTGCTAATGGAGCTTTTGCAAGTCTTCCGTCTGGTAATGCTCCTACATCTTTACCAAATAGTACATTTGCTGATACAGGATAGCATCCAGCTTGGAATTGTCCGCCACGTGGATTCTTATATTTTTCAACCTCATATGAATAGATTTGTCCACATTTTCTTGCTATCATATCTACTTCATCAATATCATTACCAAACCAAGGTGTCTTCTCCATAATTCTCTTTATTTGAGCTAGCTCTTCATTACTGCAACTTAAAATTTGAGTATTGCTGCTGCTTAATTGTTTTTGAAGATCTGCTATATCAATAGAACCATTATTGCTTAATATTTTCTTTACGGATTCATAAATTTTAGCTTCATCATTTAAATCAACATTATTTGTGTTTGATGAAGAATCACATGCATAGCCAAAGTTATTAGCTAAAGCTTCTTTTAGTTGAGCCATTGTAACTTCTTTATTCTCAAACACATGCTTCTTAATTGCACATAAAGAGTCCCCTGAGTCAGCTACCCCGAAAGCCTGAGGTCCAGTGAAATTGTAAATTGCACCACCTTCTTGAACACTCTTTCCTCTTCCAATACAGTCATCTACAAGTGCAGATAAGAATGGAAGCGGAGCTCTCTCTGCGTGAGCAAAATCAACACAGTTATCAGCTTCAGCAAGATGATAAACAAAGTATTCCATTTGTTTCTTGTAAGCTTCTAATATATCATCAAGACAAGTAAATGTAGTTATATCCCCTGTAACAGGTCCTAATTGCTTGTCTCCAACTTTACCATTGTTTAAAGTTATTTCTAAAACTTTTGCAATATTGAAGAACGCAGCATCATGCCATCCTTCTGTCTTATGTGGGCATTGTGGTTCAACACAACCAATAATACAGTAATTTCTTGCATCTGCTAGAGAAACTCCTCTATTGCAAAGTGCTGGTATAATAACCTCGTCATTATACATTGCTGGTACTCCAAACCCAAGACGAGTTACTTCGCATGCTCTATATAAAAATTCATCTGGAGTATTTTGATGTACACGGATAGAGAATGAAGGTGCTGGTAATTTAACATGTGCAACTGCTTCCATACACATATAAGAAACTTCATTAGTTGCATCTAATCCCTCTTCATTTTGTCCACCTACAATTAAGTTTTGGAACACTGCATACCCTGCGAATGCTTGTGCAGACACTTCATCACGTGTCTTGTTTACATCATTCAATTTAACCCATATACAGTCAACTAATTCTTGAGCGAAATCCTTTGATATATTCTTATCATTATCTAAAAATGGATACATGTACTGGTCAAAACGCCCTGGAGAAATAGAATGTCCATTTGCCTCAATTTGAAGAAGAATTTGTACAAACCAGAAAGATTGGCATGCTTCATAAAAGTTAGTAGCTCCTCTTTCAGGAACTCTATCACAGTTAGCTGCTATTTGAAGTAATTCTGCTTTTCTTACAGGATTTGAACAAGCTGATGCTAATTCTCTTGCTTTAGCTGCATACCGATGTGCAAAATTAATTGCTGCAGTATATGTAATAACTAGCGCTTCATAGAAATTTCTCTTCTTAATATAATCGGGATCACTAATGTCCATAGACTCCATCTTCTCAATAACCTGTTTGATAATTCCAGTAAACCCTATTTTCAAAACCTTTTCATAGTCTACGCATACATGACCTACTCCACCATAAAAGTAGTTTCCAACTGTGAATACTCCATTTGCTATACAGTCCTTTGTTTCTTGTGACATATAAGAATCTGCTAATTCACTTGTTGTCTTTCCCTTCCAATATTTAAATGCTTCTGATAATTCAGCTGCTGTTTCCTTAGGAATTTGGAATGGATCTGCAAGTCTAGTTCCCATAGTATCAAATTCTTTTTCTACCCACTCATAAGAAAACTCTGGACAAATTTCTGTAGAACGTAAATTTTTTGTAATTGCTCCAACAATTAATTCATCTTCATGAATAGTAATTGGTAGGTTATTAAATATCTTTTCAGCTGCTTTTGCACGTCTCATAATTGGAGATAATCCTTCTGTCTCCTTGTAAGACTCTGTTACCAAAACTGCTCTTTCTGACTCCACATATGGAGTTGCATCAACAATTGCCTTTTTAAGTCTTTTTACTCTTTCGGTTGGTTCACTAAATCCTTTTCCAATCATCAAAATATCCTCCTTCACTTATATTGAATTCATAATTTTGCTTTTAAACAAAGAACGTTTTGTTCTTAAATAAATCATAGCTTATCTACTTAAACACACTGTAACATTATTAAAACGCAAACACTGTAAAATCCAAACTTTTTAACTTTATAAAATAATAACTCCTAACAATTTAAGAAATCCTTTTAATATCTCAACATTTCCTGGCCATGCAGGAGCAGTTACTAAATTTTCAAATATTACAGCTTCATCAGTTTCTTTGCTTACAAAAATTCCTCCTGCAGCTAATACTTCTGGCTTTACTGAAGGATAAGCAGTAACTTTCTTCTCTTTTAATACATCTGCTGCAGTTAGTATCTGAACGCCATGACAAATTGCTGCTACAGGTCTTTTTAAATCCATAAAAAATCTCACTATATCAATAACCCTATAATCTAATCTTAAGTATTCAGGAGCTCGTCCACCTGTAATAAATAAGCCATCATACTCTTCTAGTTTTAAATATTGAAAGGATGCATTTAATTTAAAATTATGTCCCGGTTTCTCTGTATAAGTTTGATCTCCCTCAAAATCATGAATAGCGGTTTTTATATATTCCCCTGCTGATTTATCAGGGCATACTACGTCTACAGCTATACCAGCCATACTCAAAGCTTGATATGGAACCATTACTTCATAATCTTCTGTAAAATCACCAGCAAGCATTAAGACTCGTTTCATATAATCACTCCTTTTCTTTAATTTAATTTTTATTTTCCTACATTGTAGCATTTGAATTATAAGATTTTTAGTAATAGACAAACCTAATTTATGTACTTTTCAGACCTGATTTCTTTTACGGCAAAAGTATTGTATTTTACACTTTTTTAGATTTTACATTAATTGAGTTAAGTTTCTTTTTTTTCTATAATATATTTAAGGAATTTTCTATTCTTATGAAAATATAAAATTATATTGATATTTAATCTTTTTTCATATCATCATTTTTATTTAGGGAGGTAATTTATGAAGGATACAGATATGACAAACGAAATTGCTAATACCATAATAAGTACATTAAAAAGACAGCGCCTCACTTTAAAAGATGCACTTGAAATGATTACAAAGGCCGAAGAGATGTCTGCTTTGATAAAAGTTCCTATGGCTATTACTATTGTTGATGACGGTGGAAATATAATTGCTCAACATCGTATGGATGACTCACTTCTTGCTAGTATTTCAATTTCTTATTCTAAAGCCTACACAGCCGTAGCACTCCAAATACCAACTGAGGAAGCTGCCAAAAATATTCTTCCTGGAAACTCTCTATATGGACTTCAAGATACACATCCCGGAAAATTTTGTATCTTTGGAGGTGGAATTCCTATTGAAAGAGACAATCACTGCATAGGGGCAATTTGAGTTTCAGGCGGTTCTGTAGAACAGGATATAAAGGTTGCTAAATATGCTGTTAATTTTGCTTAAAGACTCTAATATTTATAGAATAAAAAGGCGTCAATTCTTAAATCTTACGAATTGACGCCTTTTTATTATTTATTTTTACTTTCTTCTTGATTTTCTTTATTTGGTATGTAGTAACAGTTAGGACATTCCTTCTTGTTCTTCTCTACCTTTTTATTTTTATACATGCAACTTGGGCAATTTTCATCCATATCTTCTTTGTTATCATTATTATAAAAATTACCAGAATACTTTTTTTCGCTCATAATAACTCCTCCATAAAAATATATTTAATTTTACTAAATCGTGAAGATTCCAACTCCGAATATTACGTTTACAATAAACGCAAATATAAAAATTGTAAATGCAGGTGGGTCAATATGTGTATCACAATAGCTATTAAATGTCTTTCCTATAAAGTCACCAAATAAAGATGTAAGAATGCCAAATACAACTCCCATGATAGGATTTCCTGACGAAACTACAGCTAAAGCTGAAATTAAAGCAATGTGATGAGTAGCTGGAGTTGCAAATCCTGTTTGAGTAAAAATAAGAGAAAATGCAGCAATACCAAAACAAAGTATTGGATAGCTACCTATAACGATTTCATTAGCTCCAGCATTTATTAATGTTTGATATATAAATCCTATAGCAGTACCTAAACCTAGTCCTAATAAGATATTACATATACAGCCTTTACCACCAGTAAAATACTCACGTTTCTCACCTTGATTTGCTTTTCCAATAAGTCCACTTCTTCCAAATACAAGACGCACAATAATCGCTGATATAATTACTGTAATAGCAGGAAGATCTATATTAAGATGAAGTACTTGACCTATTAAATAATGTATAAAGAATCCTAAAACACCAAAGACTCCTCCTACAACTAATGTTATAGGATCTGATAAACCATTAAGGGATGATAAAATATCAGTTCCACTTTCTATTTTTTTCGTTTTTCCAGCATATGCTGCTGCTGCAACTCCTCCTGCAAAAGCGATATGTGGTCCTAAGTAAGATCCAAAAGTCACATATCCTACTGTCATATCTGCTCCTCCAGACATTGATACGATTGCACCTACGATTGCAAGAACTCCCGTTAATATAAATGATGGAAGTGCTCCCATATAAGCTCCTATTACCTCTCCCCCAAATGATGCGATTAATGCAAATAAATCCATATTATATTTTCTCCCTTCTCCCTAAAATATATTTTTATAAGTGTTGATTAAATTTTAGCATTTATGCCACTATTTCCTTTTATGTTATTCATTCGAAAAAAGGGTAATTTTAAAACTTTTATATAAAGCTGTTTTATGACAAAAAGGGAATATAATATTTTATTTCTAAATTAGAGTCTTGTCATTTATATGCAGTTATTATATTATATTTATTAAAATGATTTGGTATCTAAAGATACAAAAGGATGGATTTTATATGATAAATAAGTACATTGACGTTATTAAAAAATCACCTTTATTTAATAGTATAAATGATAATGAAATCCCCTTACTTTTCAACTGCTTGACTCCTAATATAGTTAATTATGACAAAAATGAATTTATAATAAATTCTGGCGACACAATTAATGAATTTGGATTAGTCTTAGAAGGAGAAGTAATTATCACTAAGGAAAATGTTAACGGAGACAGAGTAGTGATGTCATTAATAAAAAAAAGTGGATTATTTGGTGAGATGTTTGTATTTTCAAGCCGCAAAACATGGCCAGTAACAGTAATGGCACAATCACCTTGTAAGATTTTGTTTATTACAAACTCATCTCTCATAACTAAATGCGGTAAAAATTGTTCTTGGCATACCTCCTTACTTCAAAATTTTATAAAAGTAATATCTGATAAAGGATTAATGCTAAACAAAAAAGTTGAATATCTTTCACTTAAATCTATAAGAGGAAAAATTTCTTTGTACTTAATAGATCAATATAAAGTTTCGAAAAATACAACTTTAACTATTCCACTAAAACGTAATGAACTTGCTGATTTTTTAAATGTATCACGTCCATCGTTATCTAGAGAAATGTGTGCAATGCGTGATGAAGGTATTATTGATTTTCATTTGTCTACATTTAAGATAAAAGATATTGAACTATTAAAAAGTTTTTGTGACTATTAAAGCAAAAAAATAAACGTCATGTCTCTTGCTGAGCATAGATAAAGTCATACAATTCCAATGGTATTTGTATGACTTTATCATGTTTAAGGTCTTGTAAATACTGAGTTTATATTGGCATTGTGTTATAATTAAAATATAATAATTAATTGAGGGGTTTTTTATGAAATTTTTAAATAAAGTAGATACCTTTTTAAGAAACTTATCTACTTTCAAATTTATCGTTACTATTACATTAAGTATGTTCCTTTGTTCATATATATTGGGGTTATTAATTGATATTTTTAATATTAAAATTGCCGAAACTAATCCATCTATATCACAAGCTCCTTTAATCATAGAGTTTCTAGCTATATCAATAATTGCACCTTTATTAGAGACCTTTTTATTTCAATATGGAGCTATAAAAATCTTAAGAAAAATAAATATATTAAAAAATAATAATTTAATTATAATTCTAATATCAGCTTTAATCTTTGGTCTGCAACATTGCTACAGTCTAAGTTATGTAATTCATACAACTATTTTAGGTATGTTCCTTTCTTATGCTTTTGTAGTTTATGAAACAAAAAAAGTATCACCTTTTTGGGTCGTATGTATTATCCATAGCTTAAGAAATTTTATTAGCTTTAGTATTATAAACATTTTAAAAATATATAACTTATGCTAAAGATAAAAAAATAAATAAAAATTAGTTTTAGATTTAAAATAAAGAAGAGACTGTCTCAAATCGAATTGCTCCCTGTCAAGTAGACAGGGAGCAGTTCAAATACGATTCGAATAATCATTTTAAGACAGTCTCTTTTGTTTTACTTCTATTATTATTTAATATAATACTTTTCTTGCTTAGCTTCTATTAAATTTCTAATTCTTACTATTGTTAATATTAAATAATAAATTGCTAAAGCTAATTTCCATATCATTACAAAATCACCTATAATGCATCCTATAAATATATTTAATACAAGAGTAGAAATATTACTTGGAATTAAAATATTAAACATATTTTTTATTCCAAAAGGCAAGCCACATACTAGTAATAAAGAGAAATAATCTAGAGGTTAATCACCGTTTATGTATATATAAACATTATAAGTTATTACTATTATTAATATTGGAGATACCACATATACTAAAAAATCTCTTCTTATATCTCGTTTCATCACATCAATATATGTCATCTATATTTTAACCTTTCTTTTCTTTTTCTCATAAAAAAACAGCTTTCTATGATATATTTATTTTATCACAAAAGCTGCTATTATTTATAATTTATAAACTTTTTTCATAATATCTGATTTCATAATGAAATTACTTCTTATACTTCATTATATTTTTTCTCAAGCATTTCTAAAACTTTGATATACCTGTCTTGAAGCCCTTCTTTGTGAGCTTCTATTTCAAACTCCTCACATTCAATATCAATTTTGCTTAATGTATCTTTACATAGTTCTCTTTTAGCAAAAGAATAGGCAACATTATCCTCTCTATCTATATGTCTAAATAATAAATTTGCATAGGATACAGCATTAGCAACTATATCTAATTTTGCTTCTTCATTACCAGATTTATATTTTTCAAGTGCTTCTTCAAGATCCCTTATATACATTCTTCCAAAATCATGCTCAACCAGCATACCAAACTTAACTAGTTTTTCCGCTGCCCCACCTATTTCATCTACCATTTTAGTAAATAAAAACTTTTCTTCTTTTCCATGGTGATGTTTATCTGCATAATTTCTTACAAAATCAATTATATTTTCAAAATCCTTAAACTCAATTTCCGCTCCATTCATGATGTCCATACATACTTTTCTTATTACATCAAGCATTCTCTTTATTTTTTTGTGCTCATCTATCATCAATACAATTCCATCCATATAACTACACCTGCCCTATTGTATTTATTCCAGATTCTGTTCTAATGTATTTAAATTTACTACCAATTCCCTTTAAAAATCCCTCTATCCATGAATCTCTTAATGAGTAAAATTCATTGACATCTCCTCCAACTACATCCCAATATTGTTTATGAATTTCCCTTGTAGTCTTCCATTGAATCATAGTATCACTATTTTCAACTATTTCATTTACTCTATCACAAGGCATTCCTTCAAGCATAAAATCAAAAATCAAATTAAATACATTTTGTGGAGAGTACTCACTTATATTAAGTTCTTTTCCTGTGTTAAATGCATTTTTATAAAAAACATCTTCAATTTCTTCTTGTTTTAGAACATCATTTTTCAGTAATTCAGTTATAATATATGCCAATCTGCTCTCTACACTTTTTATTTTCTCTTGAAGCCATCCATGAATATTAGAATGATTTATTTCATCTTCTAATTTTCCTTCTACTGGCATTCCATATTTAGAATAGCTTTCATTTACTATTACATCACTGTTGTAACCTATACTTTCAGACAAACCAACTATTTCTTCTATAAGTTTTTCATGCAATTGTATTTTATTAAATAGCCAATAATGTATTTTCCCTAAAAATGCACTCATATTCTTCCCGCCTTATCTTACAGCATCATTTAATGCCTTAATAAGTTTTTCAACATCTATACCATGAACTTTACTTGCTTCTTCTATTGTCTCTGCTTGTGCAGATGGGCATCCAACACACCCCATACCAAAACTGAAAAGCACATCTATACAATCTGGATAATTTCTAACAACCTCTCCAATAGTCATTTCCTTTAAAATCTTCATTTTTTATTCCTCCTTTTTTCTAGTTAATCTATGCTTTAATTATATTGTTATCCTTTATCTTATTCGGTATCCATAGATACGAACTAATAATTATTACAAAATAAAAAATCCCAGTAAAAACTAGGATTTTTCTGAATTAATACTTGGAAATGGCATCATTAGAATTTTTTATTTTACTATAATTTAGTTAATTAAACAATTGAGCCGCCGCCATCAACAATTATAAACTGTCCTTGAACATAGCTTGAAGCATCACTTGATAAGTAAATTACTGTTCCATTTAATTCCCCTCTTCTACCTGGACGGCTTGTTGGATTCATCATATTATATCCTGCTAAGAATTGTTCTGATTTAAATAAAGTATTTGCTGTCATTTCAGATTCAAATAAAGCAGGTCCTATTGCATTTACAGTAATTCCATATCTTGCGTAAGAAGCTGCCATGCCCTTTGTCAATCCTAATACTGCTGACTTTGATGCATTATATGAATGTCTTATAAATATATCATTCTTATCAGCTATTACTGCATTTACTGATGCTATGTTTACTATTTTTCCATAGCCTCTTTCTTTCATTTGTGGTATTACATATTTGCAAGCTAAGAAGATTCCCTTTACATTTGTGTTAAATGACTTATCCCAGTCTTCCTCTGACATGCTGTCAACTCCACCACGCACTGCAACTCCAGCATTGTTTAATAATATATCAATATGTCCAAATGTCTCAAGAACTTTTTCTATTGCTGTCTTTACGCTTTCTTCATCTGTTACATCGCATTGAACTGCAATAACCTTGTGTCCATTCTCTTCTAATTTCTTCTTCACGTCATTAAGCTTTTCAACTCTTCTAGCAAGTAGTGCTACATCTGCTCCTGCTTCTGCATATGCAAGTGCTGCATCTGCTCCTAGTCCTGAACTAGCTCCTGTTACAACGGCAACTTTTCCTGTTAAATCAAATAAATTTTTCATTTTTCTTTCCTTCCTCTCTATCATATTCTTCCTGTTTCCATAAAAGCAGTGCGGTCATATCTTGCTGTCAATAAATAATTTATTATTTCATCTGCATTTAATTCTTCTGCTAAATTAAGTTTATGAACTAAAAGACTATTTACTGAGTATGCTCCTCCAATAATAGTTCTAATTGGAAGTTCAGCCCATGGATCATCAATGCTTGATTTTAATTCTAATGATACTAACCCTGGCTCCCAAGACTTATAATTGTATTCACATTGATTCATCAAAAGTGCTGCATTTTTAAAGTTAGATACTCCCTCTTTATTTGGAATTCTATCAAGATGGAAATAGAATCCACCTCCATATGTCTTTTTACCTGGTGCTGGACTTTGATATAATACTGAAGTAAGCGGGCTGTTGTATTCTCCAAGCTCCATAGTCATATCTACAAGCTGTGTTCCTCTTCTTGTAACTCCTACATTAACATTGTTTCCATTTCTTCTTATTACGAACTCTGCCCCTAATTTCTTAGGAATACTTCCATTGTTCCTTCCACATTGAACTGCCATTTCAGCACCTGGACCACCTAATACAAGGCTTATTGGATATAATCCAAGATTCTTACCATACATTGCATATACTCCTAAAATAGCCTCATAATAATCATCCGAAAAAGTAGGATTATTTATATGGCAAACCGATAATGTTACTACAGGCATTGAGAATGGCTTTAATGGTGGAGGAAGTATTTTAGAAATAGCTTCTGGATCTGTAAGATAAGCCATATATACACCTTCCTGATTATCCATTAATGAAACCTTGCCAAAGTTCTTTAACTCATCATTTGATATTTTAAAGCTTGTGTTTTTCTCTAATTTAGCAAAAAGTTCACGTCCAATTTTGTAGCCAGTTTTTGTGGCAGGTGCTATTGTTCCATCCTTTACCGCACTTCCAATTACTCTAACTTCAACGTCTTTAAGATCATAAACTAAAGAATTGTCAGGTCTGAAACCTAAAGATAATACTACTGCATCTGTATTTATTACTGCTTCTTCCTTAGTATCAATATTCTCTATCACTATGCTATCTTTCTTGATTTCCTTTAAAGAATATCCTAGTTTGTACTGTGCACCATATTTTTGTAGTCTTGAGCATACATCTGCAACATTTGTGTGATTAGCATTAGGTGCTGGCTGCTTTAAAATATCAACTATTGTAACCTTATTCCCATTTACACAAAGATATTCCGAGGTCTCAAGTCCAGTAAGTCCTGCTCCAATTACAACTACATTCTTATTTTCAAGATTGGTTTTATCTTTAAGTATATTTTCTACTGTATATACATTATTTTCATTTATTCCTTTAATACTTTCTGGAATAATTGATACTGAACCAGTAGCTATTATAACTGCATCTGGATTTTCTGCCATTATGTTCTCTTTAGAAGCTTCAGTATTTAATCTAACTTCAACTCCTAGCTTTTTGAGTTCAACTGTATAATAATCTGCTATCCATTGCATGTGTTCTTTTAGAGGAGGTTTTTTAGCTAAATTTACAGTCCCTCCAAGCTCTCCCTGACGCTCCATTAGTACAACCTTAATTCCTCGTCTTGCTAATGTTTCTGCGGCACACATTCCCGCTGGTCCACCACCAACAACTACTACCTTATGACCTTCTGTATCATATTCTAAATCTCCAAATTGAAGTTCCCTTGCCATTCTTGGGTTAATAGCACACTCTGGTGGTACGCCTTGTGCATTATATTCATTTAAGCTCTCAAAGCATCGAAGGCAGTTTACACATTTTCTTAATTCATTTTCTCTTCCTTCTTGTACTTTTCTGCCCCACTGTTCATCAGCCAGCCATGTACGCCCCATAGATACAAAATCCTCTACGCCATCTTCTAATAGTCCTTCTGCGACCTGAGGTTCCCTTATAACTGATACTCCTATGACTGGAATACTGACATGTGACTTAACTGCTTTTATCATATCTTTTCTCCAGCCTTGAGGGAAAGATATAGGCTCAATACATGTCATTCCTGTTTCATATAATCCACAGCTTACATCAATAAAATCTATTCCTGCTTTTTCAAGTGCAATAGCTATTTTAATTCCATCTTGAATATGAATGTAATCCTCCTTTACTCCAGTCTTATCTAGGAATTCTTCCACCGAAAGACGTACTCCTATTGGAAAATCAGATCCACATTCCTTTCTTATTTCTGATATTATTTCTAGTACAAATCTGAGTCTGTTTTCAAAGTTTCCACCATACTCATCTTCTCTTTTATTTGTATATGGAGAAAGAAACTGCTGTAAAAGATATCCATGTGCTGCATGTAATTCTACTCCATCGCATCCAGCCTTCTGAACTCTTTTTGCACCCTCTGCAAACTGCTTAACAAGCTGTTTGACTTCTTCAGTAGTTAGAGCACGTGTCTCCTGCTTAAGATAGTTACATGGTATTGCAGATGCTGACACAACAGGCTGTCCCCCTAATAATGCTGACACAGTTTCTCTTCCTGGATGATGAAGCTGAATCATAATTTTGCTTCCATGCTTATGAACTGCTTCAGCTAATTTAGAAAGTGGTTCGATATGTCTGTTCTTTGTTACTGATAGCTGTCTCATGAGCCCAGCACCATGTACATCATTTATCCTAGTAATCTCTGGAATAATAAGTCCTGCTCCTCCTATGGCTCTCGCTTCATAAAATGCAATCATTTCTTTGCTTGGAGTCCCATCAAGGTTGGCAAGTCCACATCCCATAGGAGACATAACTAATCTGTTTTTCAATTTAACTTTGCCAATGTTTCCCGCTTCAAAAAGTTTCGGATACATAATATCACTCTCCCATTTAAATCTTCAAATCTTCATTACTATTGTTAATACCATTATAAGAATATTTAGAATTCTTTACCATGTGTATGAACTACGATAGTTATTTGACAACTTGTGCACGATGCACTATATTGTATCTATAGTTATATTTTGAGGTGTTATACTATGATTTTTTCAAAACTATTGGAAACATTAAGAAATGATTATTTTATCGAAGTTATCTCAGAAAAGAATGAAATTAATATCCGCGATGTTGCTCTAATTGATGTAAAACGTACCACATTTTCAGAAAATACGTTATACTTTGGATATGATTCACAACTTCAGGGCATACCTAATCTACCATCTCAGTGCATACTTACTCATTCAGTAAATTCACCTAAAATCACGTATTGTAACTGTAATTTAGCTTATACTGATGACAGTTCCCTTTTCAGCATATTTAATGAAGTAAAATCATATTTGGAAAAAGATATAAATTCAACACTCTATGAAGACTTAATCACCATTGCTGATAAAACACGAAACCTCAATTCAGTCATTGACTTAGCATCTATAAATCTTGGACAATCATTGCTATTATGTGATACTACATTTAAAATAATTGCAAGCTCATCCTCCATACCCGTATCTGATCCATTGTGGTCTGAGAATGTAAAAAAAGGATACTGTAATTATGATTTTATCCGCGCTGTAAAATCACTTCCCAGCATAAAAAACTTATCTAAGTCATCGTCTCCAGTTGAGGTTACATGTAGTGAATCCCCTAACCGAAAGTTCACAAAAAAAGTGTTTTTGAATGAACGGCAGATAGGATTTATTCTTATGATTGAAGGCCAGAAAAAAATATCGTCATCTAATGATGAGCTGTTAAAAATAATATGTGATGCTGTAGAGTACACTATAAAAAAGTATATTTCAAATTTATCGGAAATAGTTACGCCACATTATAGAGTCATGTATGACTGTATAATCGGGGTTCCATTTGAAGATATTGAATCAAGACTTACTAGTATTCAATTCCCTTCAAAAATGACTGCCCTATATATTCATGATAATTATAATGATGATAATTGGTATAAAAGAAATAAGATAGTTCACGACATTAAGCTTGAATTTTTAGGTGCACATGTGACTTATGACAACAAGGGAATAATTGTTGCTATTCCTAACGACAAAATAAATATTGATAATGATTTAATATTGCATCTTAATAAATTTGCAGATAATGAAAATATAAAAATAGGCATCAGCTATCCTTTTTTCACCATAAAACAATTGTATAATCATTACCAGCAAGCTTATAAGGCACTAATATTAGGTCAGCTCTTTAAACCATCTAAAAAGGTATACTCATATGAAGATTATATGGCTTATGACTTAATTTCCCGTGTAGATGATAAAAATTCACTTAGTACCATGCTTCATCCATCACTTTCAATTCTTAAAGATTATGATAAAAAGAATAAGACGCATCTGTTTGAAACCTTAAAAGCATACATAAACAATGACTGCACTATAAAAACAACTGCTTCTGAACTTTTTATACACCGAAACACCTTATCTTACAGGGTTAATAGAATTATAGAATTGACTAACCTCGATTTTGAAGATTATCATACAAAATTTTTATTAAAATTTTCTTTTCTAATAAATGATTACTGCTATAAAATAGATGAGAGGTCTATGTGAAATATTGAACTACTTTCAAAGTTAGAGAAAAGATATAATAAATTAGAAACATGATTTAAATAAATATAGTGGACATAAGAAATTTAACACATTCTTCTTTTGTAATATATATTGTGTTAAACTTTTCGTGTCCACTATTGCATACAGAAATAAAATTCATAATTCAATTTTAGATTATTTTTATATCTACTGATAGGTCTTTATGTTTCTTAAAATATTCTATATCATCCATAGCATGAGTAATTATTATCGCACTTTTATTTTCCAATTTGCTTATTACAAAATCCATAACTTTAAACTTAGTTGTTACATCTAATCCATTAAAGGGTTCATCCATAATAAGTAAATCAAAATCATATAATAAAGCTCTTAATATTGCTACTCTTCTCTTCATGCCACCGCTTAATTCTCGTACCCTTTTATTAATGCAGTCATTTAAATCTAATGCATCTAAAGCCTTTTCAACTTCTAGATAATTTATATTTTTGCATACTAACTTTAAATTTGATAATACACTTAAGTTTTCACATAAACTATTTTCTTGAAATACTGCACTAATTTTTTTATCATTAATACCTATAATTTCCCCACTATCTACCTTATCTAAGTTCATTAATATTCTTATTAAAGTTGTCTTTCCAACTCCAGATGTCCCCATTATAAAAGATATATATTTTTCTTTAAAAACATTGTTGAAACTATCTAAAACAACTTTATCATTATATTTTTTACTTATATTTTTAATTATTATATCCATTCAATTTATCTCCACTTTATGTAATAACTTATCTATTAATGCTAGAAATCCATTTTGAAAACAAATACTTATGATAATTATGACTATAGTCCATGCAAATAAATCTGGTGTATTTAAATAAATTTTAGCTTCATACAAATTTTCTCCAATGGAATTAGTTGGCATACCTATTACTTCTGCTGCTATTCCTGACTTCCAACATAATCCTAGTGAAACACTACATGCAGCTCTTAAATATGGTACTACATGAGACATGTATATATATCTTATTTTTTTACTTTTGCTAACTTTAAATACCTTCGCCATATCATTTAATTCTCTAGGAATACTATTTATCCCATCTAAAATATTCCTATACACAACTGGCAATACCATTAAAAATGATATAAGAGTAGATAAATTATTTGATGATATCCATATTAAGCATAATATTATAAAAGAAGCTACCGGTATAGCCTGTATTGTAAGTATCAATGGCTCAATTAATATCTTAAAACTTTTATTGTTAGCTGCTATTATAGCCATTATTATTCCTGTAAAAAAAGCTAATATAAAACCAGTTGTTATTTTAGTAAAAGAAAATGCTATAGATTCCCAAAATTCAAGTTCCATAGATAATTTTAATAATCTTTTAAAAGCATAAAAAGGAGATACTAAAAGTATCTCCTGACCAAGTATTACGCTGCTTATTTGCCAAATCATAAGCCAAAAGACTATTGCTAATATATAATGCTTATTAATTTTTTTCAATGTAGTAGAAATCATCACTTGGCATTTTTCCTCCCACAGACTTTTGATTAGCATCATAAAGAACCTTTAAGTATCCACTAAGTTTATCCTTCATATCCTTACCATCTATAAATGTTATATTGCATTTAGGTATTGCCATTTTAGCAACTTCTGCTTGTACTATTCCATTTTCTCCAATAAGTTTTGATGCTTCTTCTATGTTATTGTTTGTAAAATCAACAGATTTTTTATACTCTTCTAAGAAATTTTTAACCTTTTGGGGATATTTATCGATAAACTCTTTTCTTGCAACAACAACTCCCGTTATTAACGCACTTCCATCTTTTTTATCTTTATTCAAGGCATCCCATTCTTTTGTTAAATCTAAAGCTACTCTTAAATTTTCGTTCTTAGTTAATGCTATTGTAACAAAAGGTTGAGGAAGCAATGCTATTCCATTTTTATCATTTAATAAAGCCGATAAACACTCTGTATGTTCTGATTTATACTCAATCTTAAGATCTTTATCTGGATTAATTCCATTTTCCTTTAACACATAATTTAAAGCATATTCAGGAGTTGCCCCTTTTCCACTAGAATAAATTGTTTTTCCCTTTAAATCTTCCAAGTTATTTACAGTGTTCCCATTTTCAACTATGTATAAAACTCCTAAAGTATTTACAGCTAATGTCTTTATTTCTCCACCATTATTGTTATATAAAATTGACGCTAAATTAGATGGAACCGCTGCAATATCTATTTCCTTATTAACAAGCTTAGGCGTAATTTCATCGATAGAATTTGCTATATTAATATCATACTTCTTATCTTCTTTATTTTTTTCATCACTAATCATTTTAGCTATCCCCATTCCTGTAGGTCCCTTTAATGCTGTTATCTTAACAGCTACCTCTTCCTCCTTTTTCTGATTCTTTGATGATGTCATCACACATCCTGATAAAGAACTTATTATTAATGATATTAATAATAATGTTGATATCTTCTTTCTCATAATCTTATCCTCCTATATTTCATATAAAATTTTTCTTAATTTTTCTTTATCTAATATTTCTATGCTTTTTTTATCGAATTCCAAACAATTTTCATTTTGTAAGATTTGCAATTCCCTATATAAAGATGCTCTGCTTACATTAATTCTTTTGCTTAATTCTTCTTTAGAGCATTCTAACAAGACTACATTGTCCTCTCCTTTTTTATCTAGCAAATATTCAATAATCTTTTTCTTGCTAGATTGTATATTTAAGAATTCTATTTTTCTTAATAAAAACTGTATTTTCCTATTACAATATCGCGAATATTCTAAAGCGGCTGCACTATCTGACTTTATCATTTCTATAAAATACTTTTTAGGATAGAAAATTGCTGTAACACCAGTTTTGCACTTTAATACAGTGTCTAAGGATTCTTCCTCAAATATATTAGAAATTCCAAAAACATCTCCATCTTTTAAAACAGACATATTAATTTCATTTCCATCACTAGATATACAATATACTGATACCTCTCCCTTTCTTATTACCCCAACATAATATTCTTCATCAAAAAAATCACTTATAAATTGGCCCTTTTTATAAATTTTAGTTTTTATTTTATCTTCTATAATACATCTTTTAGAGAATAATTTACTTTTTACCAGTACTTCCTTTTCACTCAAAGCTATCACCTTTTCTGTTAAATATTCACTTTAATTAAAATCATATCATAGTGTTTTCTAACTTTCAATTACAATTGATAATCATTTTTAATTGAAATACAATGTCGTTTGTCTCATTTGATACAACTTCTATCATCTTCTAATGATATTATAGATTTTAGTTAAAATTCGAAAGGAGGTTTTCAATAAACAATGAAAACTATATTGATTTCTGGCTCATCATCTGTTGGAAAAACAGCTTTAATAAAACATTTGATTCCTCATCTAAAGTCTAAAAACCTTAATACTTCTATATGTAAAATAGATTGTTTAGCTACTGATGATGATTTAGTATATAGAAATTTAGATGTACCTTATATGGTAGGTCTTAGCAAAGATATTTGCCCTGATCATTTTCTTATTTCAAATCTAAATGAACTTATGATTTGGGCTAACAATAAAAAAAGTGATGTTTTAATAATAGAAACTGCTGGTCTTTGTAATAGATGCTCTCCCGCAACAAATAGAACATTACACATATGTGTTTGTGATTGTACTTCTAGTTTCAAAACACCACAAAAACTAGGTCCAATGTTAAGCGAAAGTGATGCTATAGTTCTAAGTAAGATAGATATGGTATCTCAGGCCGAAAGAGAAATAATATCTTTTAATATAAGAAAAATAAATCCTAATTCTAATATATTCTTTATTGATGGCTTAGTTGGTTTTGGTGTTGAGCTAGTTTCAAACTATTTAATTAATACTAAACTTGAAGATAATAGAGAACATTTATTAAGACACACTATGCCAAGCGGAGTTTGTTCTTATTGTATTGGAGAATGTAGAATCGGCGAGGAATTCCAGCAAGGAATAGTTTCTAAAATAAATTTTAGAGGTGAATTTTAATGAAAAGTATAACTATATATCCAGGTAAAGATAAGTTTGGTAATTGTGAATCTTTTGATCCTCTAACCTTTCATAGAGGTCATATTTATTCTATTGTAGGTAATACTGGTTCTGGTAAGAGCAGATTAATTAAAGATATAGAACAATTTGTAAATAGAGATTCCTTGACTAATAGAAAAATAGTTATAGATAATATTGAAGTTTCCATGGAACAACGTAATAAACTTTCTATAGAACTTGTTTCTCATCTCAGTCAAAATATGAGATTTGTTCTAGATTCTACTGTTGAAGAATTTTTAACTATTCATAAAAAATGTAAAAATAATACGTCTGTATCAATAAAAAAAGTATTAGATACAGCAAACTCTATAACAGCTGAGCCCATTTCTTTATGTCAAGATCTTACATCATTAAGCGGAGGACAAACTCGTGCTTTAATGATTGCGGATATTGCTCTTATTTCAAATAACCCTATTATTCTAATAGACGAGATAGAAAATGCTGGGATAAACAAAAATATAGCTTTAGATATTTTATTAAAAAGTGATAAATTAATTTTTATGGTTACCCACGATCCTCATACAGCGTTAATAGCCGGAAAACGGATAATAATGGAAAACGGATCAATTTTTAAAGTAATTGTCAAACCTAAAGAAGAAGAGGAAATCTTAAATAAACTAAAAGTTATGTATGATTTTCAAATAGAATGTCAATCTAAACTAAGAAAAGGAGCTATTCTTTATGAAAACTGTTAAACTATATTGGAGTAACATTTGTATACTTCATAAATATGAAAAAAACTATTTAGATAATTTAATTTTATCCTTAAGAGAAAAAAATATTAATTTAGAAGTCACTTATTTTGGCATAGGGTATCCATGTAAACTAAATGAGTATTTAAAGAAAACTAACGCTATACTTCCTGATATCATGGTTTCAACCGATTTAGAAGTATATGAAGATAATAATATTTATTCAAAGTTCTCAAATGATTTATATAATCTCTCAAAATATTTTGATATAAAAAATGAAATTAAATCATCATCTATATATTTTGATGATAGATTACTTCCTTTTCTAGTTATACCATTAGTATTTTCCTACAATAGCAATTATACTGGAGTAACAGATTCTATAAAAAATCTAATTGATACTGATACAAAAACTGCTATAGGCGGAATAAATAACTCTGGTGCAAAATCTATAGTTAAAGCTATATGGAGTAAATATGGTAAGGACTCTGTTAGAAGATTTCTGTCTAACTCAACCATATTAGATATGCCAATACAGTCCTTTAATGATATAAAAAATGGTTCTAATAGAGTTGCTATAACTCCTAGCATATATGCAAAACGTGCCAATAACAAAGATTTGTTTATGTCATATCCTAATGATGGGGCTATAGCTTTACCTTCTTATATTGCTGCAAATAAATCATTAGATGAAGATACTATGTTAGAAGTGCTAAATTCTCTTATTTCCGAAGACTTTTGCAATTCTTTTGTGAAATCTGCATCTCTATTATCTTGTATTTCTAATACCATAGATGATGGTCTTGTAAAACAAAATCAATATAAATTTTTATATCCATCTAAAGAATGGTTAAACACAGTTACCCCTGAGGAGTTTATTGAACTTTATAATACGTATATATAAGTTATGAAAATTAAAATATTGCACTCCTCAAATTATGCAAAAATAAGATGCCAATAGCAGACTACTTTTTTAGCTTCTATTGGCATCTTACACTTTCTTAATCACCTAATTTAAAAAATCAATTCTCCTGGTTTATATCCTTCAGGTAATTCTTCTTCGGTTAAAAATTTGAAGTTGTCATCACGTAGTATTGGTAAAAATGCTTCGTAAGGAGTTCTAGAGAACTCACAGCCGTAATCACTGGCCCCGAACCATTTGCCTTCTTTATTACTTAAATTTAAATTTCTAGCAAATTTTGTGTGATTTGAGCAATCATGAACTGCTAAATCCCATTTTTCTTCATCAGCTATCTTCATAAATTTCAAGGTCAATTCTCTGCTCCAAATCGGAGAGATATATCCTTGTCTCGAAATATACATGTTTTCTTCGCTATAATTATATATGTTGTTCTCATTTAAATGTAATTCTGCACAATTCATAAAATCTAGCTTAGTATCTAAAATAGCTTCCTTTTTCTCAAAAAATCCCTCAAAGAACTCAGGGGTCATTGGAGTTTCAATCCCTACACTTTTGATATATTTTTTAGCTATTTTCATATTTTCAATAACCTTATCTGAACAGTTAGAAGCACCAAGATTAAAACGTATCTCGTCAAGTCCTGATTCACCTAGCGCTTTCAAGTTCTCTTCCGTAGCTAAAATACCATTTGTATACATGTGCTGGTAAACCCCTGCATCTTTAAATTTCTTTATAACTCCATAGTATTTTTCAATCTCCATAAATGGCTCTAAATAAACATAAGCAACACCAGTTGGCTTCTTGTGGATTGAAAGAAGCAAATCTATATCTTTCTCATAAAATTTTGTGCCTCCGATTTCCCACATACCTTCACCAATAGGTGGCTGATCATCTAGCTCTCCATAATTGTAACAGAACTTACATTGTATATTACATTTGTTAGTTTTTCTAATTGCACTAAGCCCTGTACCAAATAAGCATGAAGTGCATCCCTTTGAGAATTTGCTGTCATTACCAACAAAATAAGTTCTATTTTTTAAAGTTTTCAAGTTTTTAATTTCCGACATTAATATATCATTTCTATGATCAATTGCCTCTTCAATCTGAGCAAATGTCGCATAAATTATTTCTTGCTGCTTTACCATAAGTTCCTGATCCTCTGGCAGCATAGCAAAGAATTCAAACCACATCAACGCATCTTTCTTTGAAATTTTCATTATGTTATCCTCCTCTAATGTGAACAGTCATCTATAAGCAATCTTGTTACTTTTAAACACATCACTGGTCATACAAAAATTATACCATTTTAAATAGTTCCCAAAATATTTATTCCAACTTCATTGAAACTAAGAAATTTCTACACGGCATATTTTAACATAAAAATACACCATATAGATGGTGTAAAACAAAAAATCTTTACTTATATTAAGTTTATCACATAACTTAGGAAACTATCAAATTCTTGCTCATAACGTACACTTTTATATTTAGATTCCTATTATATAATTATCTCTATCCTAGTTCCTTCACCTAATTTACTTTCTATATTTATGTCCCAATTATGGGCCTTTACTATATTGTAAACTATGGCCATACCTAAACCTGACCCCTTATGTATATAAGATGTATTAGTTCCTCTATAATACTTATTAAATATATTTTCTAAATCATATTCACTTATTCCATTTCCATTGTCTTTTATGATGATATGTGTCCTGTCTATCTTTAATACTTCTACGCATATTTTGACATCATCATTATTATGAATAAGAGCATTATATATAATATTGTCTATTAGTCTTTTTAAAAGTTTTAAATCAAAAGTCTCCTCTACAATATTTTTATTGCTTTCAAATGTTATTTCTCTCTCCGAATATATAGAATCATTCAATATACTTATTATGGAATTTTTTATTTCTGTTACTAAATTGGCTTTCTGCAAATTTAGTATTTTTTTATCGTCTTTCAAATAAATTGTTAGATTCAAATCATCTACAAGTTCTTTTATATATTCTGATTTTTGATTTATTACAAATCAATATTGTTTTATTTCATCCTCAGTAAAATCGGAGTAATTCTCTAAAAGTTCTGCATAACCTTTAATAGAAGATAATGGTGTTTTTATATCATGGGTTATATTTGATATCCATTCATTTCTCATAACTTCAATCTTTTTTCTTTCAATTTCATTTTGTTTTAATGTTCTAGCTAAATTATTAAGTTTTACCTTAACATCTTTATAAATCCCATCCTCATCATATAAAATATCATATTTTCCTTCTTCAAGGTTATCTACTCCTTCTATCACTTCTTTCATGGGTTCTGTAACCTTTTTAGAAAATTTAATTCCAAAATAAATTGCAACAGTAAGTTCTAAAATTGGCATACCTACTAATACTTCTAACAATGCATAATCTAAGTTTGATTGCATTAATATCAAAGCTATACCCACAACATTTATTATAGTTACTATTAAAACTATACATGTAGTCATCATGCTATATTTAACAGTTATATTGGATTTCATAATTACTCATCCTTAACACTTAGTTTATATCCTAAGCCCTTTACATTTATAATATATTTAGGCTTTGAAGGATTGTCTTCTAACTTCTCTCTTAACTTTCTTATATGCACCATTATAGTATTATCAAAACCCTCAAAATCTTCCCCCCATACTTTATCACAAAACTGTTCTTTACTTATTATATAATTTATATTTTTAGCCATATATAAAAACATTTTATATTCTTTAGGTTTAAGATAAATTAACCTACCATTTTTCATTACCTCAAACTTTTGTTGATCTATCTTAAATGGACCAAACTCTAATACAGAATCTTCTTTTTTTGCATTATTCATTATTACATTTTTCTTTAAGTTTATCTTAATCCTTAAAGCAACCTCTTTTGGACTAAATGGTTTTGTTATATAATCATCTGCTCCAATAGATAATCCTAATACTCTATCTATCTCATCAGTTTTGGCTGACAGGAAAAGTATAGGTATATTAGATTCTGATCTTATTTCTCTGCATATGTCATATCCTTCTTTATCAGGCAGCATTATATCCAGTATTACTATGTCTGGACTTACATCATTAAACAGTCTAATGGCTGATTTTCCATCTAAAGCTGTGTATATATTTTTAAATCCTTCTTTCATCAGAACTGTTTTTAAGATATTTAATATTTCTTTCTCGTCATCTATTATTAAGACTTTTTTCTCCTTTATTAAAGATTCCATAAAAACTCCTTATCTCTAGAAATTCAAACCAAATTGTAAGTTTATTGTTTTGATAGATCTACTAACTTTTTACCTTGAATTAGCAATTCATTATAATTATTTTCATTTTCTATGTTTTGAATCGTTTCTTCGCTTATATCTTTATCACTTATATTAAAATATTTTTCTAATATCTCATATTGAGTTCTTCCTTTATTATCTTTACTATCTTCTATTTGATTTTTCCAATCTATATTTAATTCATCCATCATAAGCCCGAGAGCTGACCCAACCTCATATCTCATAGGTCTTTTTAGGTATTCTAGTGACTTAGCTTCTCCATTAGCTATATAATTAAATGCTTGAATAAATGAAATATGGTATGGCGACTTTTCATTAGCAAGTACAGTCAACCTTCCACCAGTTAATTTACTATATTTATACTCCATATATCTAGCAGTACCTTCTATTGCCTCAGTATTAGTTTCATTTTTTAATTGAGGCCATTTTCTATATTTATATCCACGTATCATTGTCCAATCTTTTAAATATTTCTTTATATCATCTTTATTATCTGTTTTTAATCCCTTGTCTAGTAATGAAAATTCAACACCCATTAAAGCATAGTTCTCTTTATTATTAGGATAGTCTTCTATATATTCCTTATCATTTTTATCATATTCCCAATTTTTTTGCTTAAACACATGAAATGATTCATGTAATAAAAACGAGGAAAAATCAAAATATAAATCAGGATTTTCAATCATCTTCTGATTATATTTAAAATAAAAAACCTTTTCTCCCTTTATATCCACAGTTCCAAAGTTTCCTATCATTAGAGTCTTAAATATCTTAGGATCTAAACTACTTAGTCTATAAACTTTAGGTAAATTTAAGTCTTTTGGCAATGTAACTTCAGTAGAAAAAATCCCTTCTTTTATTCCATCCACGTTAACAGCATAGGCATATTTTCTAAGAACTCCTTTATCCTTATAATTTCTTATTAAAATTAGAGGCTTCTTCTCAAAATCATAATCTGGCCATAATTTTTCTCTATTTTCATCAAACTCTTTATATATCTCTGATAATTTATTAAACAGTTCCTTATCTACGGAATTAAAATTTTCATACTTAACTTTATAAAATTTATTTATTAAAATATTACTTGTGAAAAGCCCTAATAATAAGGCTATTAAAATAATAGTTATGATTTTTCCCTTTGATTTTAAAATATTCATATATTCATCTCCTTAATTACACTATTAAAAATCAATATTCTTTAAAATACTTTCTTAAATATATATATATTTACAGCAATACCTAAGATAATAAAAATAACTAAAATTAAATAACATAAATAGTATAAGTCTAAAGTATTGTTTAATAATATTATGCTTCCTTTGTAAGTACCTATATATATTTGAGGATTTCTAAATGTGTCTACGAAGTTAATATTATTTAAAAGCTTCAATACTTCCTTTGCTAAAAATTTTGCTTCAGACAATACTTTAAACAATATTAAAATCACTGTTGCACTGACTATGGAACTTATACTATCTTTACTTAAAAATGAACACATACTAGTAAATAATGAAAATTCTACATATAATGCTATTATTGTTAGAACCGTAAGAATTAAATATTGATTTATAGTAATACTTCCTTGTAAAAAAACTGGATTTTCTACTATTCTATAGGCTTGAAGATACCCCATATTAGGAAATCCATACTGCATAGCTGTTATTATTCCAATAATAACTATATAAGTGAGGTATATAAAGGTTGGAATTATTAACGCCATCCCTAATTTAGAATACAGTACATTAAATTTCTTTTTAGATGACAATAATATTGTATCTATTTTTGAAAGTCTCTCTTTAACATATATATTTGAAAATATTATAAGAATTATAATACTCATTGAAATGTTTATCAAAGCATTAGAGATCCTAAAATAAAATATCTTATAAAAATAAGTATTTTTATATTCATCTCCGCTGTCCTTTTGTAATTTATCATAAGCCATTTTAGATAAGTCCTTAGCATCTTTATCTAAATTCTCATTATATTTTAAAGTGCTAATTTCTCTTAAATTTTTAACATTATCATAATGACTTTTCTTTTCTTCATTATAATTAAATTCAGGATTAAAAAATGTCATTGCTAAAACATTGAAAAGTAATATTATTAAGATAGCTAGAAATGATTTATTTTTATAGATTTTTTTCAACTCCCATTTTAACATATATTCCCTCTCTTTTACATTAAATATTCTCTTTAATCTAGTTCTCATTCATTGTAAAACTAACAAGTGTTAATCTATAAAATAAGAATCCACCTATCACTGATAAAATAATAAAAAATATATATGCACTTATTGGAGCTTCGTATCTTATAAGCTGTGAACTAAACATTCCATTTAAAGGCGCAAATAATAAACTCTTTTTTGAAAAAAATTGAGATATACCATATATATTTGCTAATAATGGAATACCAATAATCAAACCACCTAGTAAAAAAGGTTTTATAGCCGATTTACTTATGCTAGATAAAAACAATCCAATTTGAGCAAATAAAAAACTTCCTAATATAAATGTCAAGCACATTGTCATTATCATTCCTAATATGGTCATATTAGAACCACTATTTCCAAAATACCAAATCTCTTTTATATGTAAATTCATCCCTTTAAAACCTACCAAAATAATAACTTTTATAGTCATTGTCATTAATGCAGAAATGCTTATTAAGCTTGCCACTATAGTATTAGCTATACTTTTAGCTATCACTACATTTTTATAGTTTTTTGTTGTTTTAATTAAATAATCCATCTTAAAATTGTATTCTATAATATAGCTTTCTGAGAAAACCATAAATATTAATATACCAATTAAGGGTGCCATAAGATATATTTTTTGAAATATGCTTGAATAACTATCACTTATAGACGTTGCCCCTGCAACTTTATACATCAAAAATATTAATACTGCCCACATTATTAATATTTTCTTTTTTCTTAATATTTTCTTTAACTCTAAAATTAAAATTTTTCCCACTTTTCCTCCACCTATCTTTATTATTCTATTTAGCATCCTCTAACTCAAAGTATTCGATATATACGTCTTCAAAAGTAGGTTCTTCTTCTATCAAATCTTCTATATTAGGTTTAAAGTGACTTATAAACCTAACTTTTATGTATCCTGTTCCTCTTTGAACATTAACAACTTTATATTTCTTCTCAATTATCTTTATATCATCTTCACTCTTAAACTTCTTTGTAAATACATTACCTCTCATTCTTTCTAGCAATTCCTCACTAGTAGCCTTTAAACACACTTTACCATTTTTTATCATTATTATTTCTTTTGAGATTTGTTCTATATCTGAAATTATATGAGTTGATAATATTACTATAGCTTCTTTTCCCAGGTTAGATATTAAATTTCTAAACCTATTTCTCTCTTGAGGATCTAATCCAGCAGTTGGTTCATCTAAAACTAATATCTTTGGGTCATTAAGTAAAGCCTGTGCTATACCAACTCTCCTTTTCATTCCCCCTGATAATTTTGACATTTTTCTATTTTTGACTTCATGCAAACCAACCAATGTCAATAATTCTTTAATCTTTACTTCTTTATCTTCAATGTCCTTTAAATCTGCCATATACTCCATAAATTCAATAATTTTAAAATCCCTATATGCGTCAAAATCCTGTGGTAAATATCCAATTAATTCTCTATACTCTGATCCTAATAATTCTATATTCTTACCATTGTATAAAATCTCACCATTTGTAGGCTTAGTAAGTGTAACAATTTGTTTCATAAAGGTTGTTTTTCCAGCACCATTTGCTCCTAATAAACCATATACCCCACAATCAAGCACTAGATTTATATCATCATTTGCTATTTTTTCTTTATAAACTTTTTTAAGTTTAATGATCTCCAGTTTATTCATCCATACTCTCCTTCTATTTAAATCTAAATAACAATTTATATATTACCGAAGTAACCTTATCTATTTATAATCCCAACCTTATCTAAACCTTAAAATTACTAAAATTTTAATATAAATCTTATACCACTAATAAAGGCACCTTAGCCATTAATTGCTAAAGTGCCCTTATATATTTTTTTATCCTTTTTTTATGTATTCTCCTATTGCTGTTCCTATAATCCCATTGTCTTTGTCATATACTAAATTTCCACGTACTAAAGTCTTCATTACTTGACATCCAATTTCTTTTCCTACATATGGACTATGTTTATGCTTGTACTGTAAATCTTCTGCTTTTAGTCTATAAGGACTGTTTGGTTTTAACAAAACAATATCTGCGTCCTTCCCAATAGATATTTCTCCTTTATCTTTTAATCCAAATATTTTAGCCGGATTTGTTGAAAGTATTTTCATCAATTGACATACACACATTTTCCTTTTTTGAACTGCCTCATCAAACATAACATCGAGAACATTTTGACAAGCAGACATACCGCCCCACACTTTAAACATATCATTTTCTTGGTTTCCCTTCATTTCTGGAGGACAAGGAGAATGGTCAGAAGTTAAAATATCAATATTTCCTTTTTTAAGCTGCTCCCATAATTTCTCTACTTCATCTTTATCTCTTACTGGTGGAGAACATTTGGCAACCCCACCTAGTTCTACGCACTCCTCTCGTGTAAGAGCAAGATAATGAGGACAAGATTCTACTGTAACATCCATGCCTTCATTTTTAGCTTTTACAACTTCTTCAACAGCCTCAGCACAACTTAAGTGAACAAAGTGAAGTTTACATCCAGTTACTTTTCCAAAATATAATACCCTTTTTACTGCCTCTACCTCTGCAAAAATAGGTCGTGAATCCATATAAGCATTCATATCTTTTTTACCTTCATTTATTGCATCATCAGCTAATCTATCACATACAACTGCATTTTCACAATGAATAGAAAGAGTCTGATTAAGTTTTTTTAGTTCTACCATTCCTTTATACAATACATAATCATCTATATTTTTGAAATCTCCTGGAACATCAAAACCACATGTGGAAACAAAACATTTATAAGCAACTACTCCTGCTTCATTAAGCTCATGAAGTTTTTCTAAGTTATTTGGCATTAATCCACCATATAGTGCATAATCCACATAGTTTTTTTCTTTAGCACTTGCTAATTTTATATTCACAGTTTCCCAATCTGTAGTAGCTGGCAAATTATTTAATGGCATATCTACATAACAGGTTGTACCTCCAACTGCTAGTGCTTTAGTTCCAGTTTCAAACCCTTCCCATACAGTTCTACCTGGCTCACAAAGGTGAACATGAGCATCAATAACTCCTGGAAGAACATACATACCTTCTGCATCAATGACTTTTTCTGAATCATATAAATCATGACCTATAGAAGAAATCTTTCCATTTTTAATACCAACCTCTATTTCCATCACCTGATTAGGCAAAACTACCTTACCATTCTTAATGACTATGTCATAGCTCATTCTCTTCCCCCCTACTGTGTTAACTTTTCAGTGTTAATTTGTTTTATGCTCTTCTTTTCCTTATATTTGCTAAAGAAATAATATGTAACTGCTGTAGGTATGATACTTGCTAGCCAAGAAACTTCTACAAACATAAGTGAAAATATTACACCTACAATAATTGCCACAATTGCCGGGAAATTAATTCCTTTAAATGGTCCATCTGGATTATAATAATCATTTAAATTTATTTTTTGTTTTCTTAATATATAATAATCAACTACGAGTATAGAAAAAATTGGCCCTAAGAATGCAGAATATGCCAAAATAAATATATTTAATCCTGCAGCAGATGATTCTTTGATAAGTTCCCAAGGAAATGTTGCAAAGGCCGCAAGTCCTACTATTATAGCGGATTTTTTAAAGTTCAGTTTTACAATGTCCATAAGTGCATAAATTGGTGGTAATGCATTATTTAAAAGATTAGTTGTTATCTGTGCAAAAATTATAAATACAAGTGTTAAAATAACAACTAATTTATTAGGTACAATTTGCGCAAAACCTACTACTGGATTCGCAATTCCTGTTACTTTTGTTACTAAAAGTCCAATTACTCCCATAAATACCGTGGCTGGAATTAATGCTAAGCAATAAATAACTCCTCTCTTTCCAGGCCCCATTCCCGTTTTCACTTCTCTTACATAATCACCAACATTGATTAATACTGCACAATTAACACCAATAAAGGATGTTACAGCTCCAAAGAATGGTAGTCCCCAAGATCCTTTAGTATTCATAAGTTGTTCTGTTACAACATTTCCATGAAGTTTTAAAATTGTGATTAGCATATATGTTAACGCTGCAATAATAATAATAATTCCTCCGATGTTTTCTATTGCCTTTATTCCTTTAAACCCCAAAGCAGATAAGCCTATCTGGATTAAGTGGAACAGAATGAAGAATAAAACAATATTATTATAATCAAATAATATCTTACTAACTTCATTCAATGCTGAAGCGCCAACCCAGCTTTGAAATCCATACCATATTACTCCAGGTATGGCTCTACATAAAGATGGAATAAAAGTTCCTTTAAACCCAAAAGAGCTTCTTAATTGTACAACATATGGTATCCCAGTCTTATAACATAATTTATCATTTAACACAAGACAAACAGCTACCAATGTAGAACCAAGGGCAATAGCTACAATAGATTGTATTAGATTAAGTCCACCTTCTACAAGATTTGACCCCAATGAAAAATTTCCAATAGAAACACATCCTCCAAGCCATGCTAGTAAGTAAGAGGTCCCTCCCATGATACGCTTATTTGCAGGAATTGGAGAAAGACTATCTGTTTCATAGCTATCTGTATCTATATTTTTCATGTTATTATCCATAGATTTATCATTCCTTTCATTTAAGGTACAGAAGGTTAGAAAAACCAGCTGTACCTTTCTATTTGATTTGTAATTCATATATTTTAAGGTATTGATAATTTTTATAAGGCTAGTTACTCCTTATTCTTTGGATCTAATGTCAAAAATATTGTGATTTTGAACCCTGATTTTTTCGGTAGAATTACTTCTAAATCTAGTAAAATCAATCTCTAATCTCTTTATAATTCTAAAATGCACTCCAACACTTCTTTCATATCACCAACAATTCCATAATCAGAAATATTAAAAATTGGAGCTTCTTCATTTTTGTTTATAGCTATAAATAATTTTGTATCCTTAATTCCCTCTGTATGCTGAATAGCTCCTGATACTCCTAATGAAATGCATATACGAGGTCTAATTGTATATCCAGTCTGACCAATCTGATGCTCAAATGGTATAAATCCTGTATCTGCAAGAGGTCTTGTCCCTCCTATAGCAGCACCTAATTTATCTGCAACCTTCTTGAGAAGTTCAAAGTTTTCTTCACTCTCTGCCCCTCTTCCTCCTACTACTACAATATCAGCAGATAAAATACTATCTGTATTATTAGCTAAAGGAAGTGCTTCTATAAATTTAATCTTAGATTCTGGCATAACTATATCATCTAAATAATGCACTTCAGTATTGCTATTCTCTATTTTTTCAACTTCTGTATAAACTCCTGGCCTTACTGTCATCATTTGTGGATAATATCCCTCCTTTGTAACGATTGTTACAAATATGTTTTCTCCAAAGGAAGGCTTATTCTGTTTTATGTAAAATGACCCATCTTCTCTTTTATCTACTTTTAATTCTGTACAATCTGCTGTAAGTCCACATTCTAATTTTGCAGCAACTCTAGAAAATAATGACCTACTCATAGTTGTTGCAGGAATTAAAACACTAGATGGTTCTATCTTTTTAATCATTTCTGCAATAACATGACTAACTGCATCATCTTGAAATGAACAATCTGTCTCTGTTTTAACTGCATAGATTTCATCTATTCCAAGTTGTTTTACTTGTTCAATAATTTTTTCACAATCTTTGGCAACTAATAAAGCCTTTATCTTTTCTCTAGTTGTCTTTTTAATTAGATTGGCTGCTGAAACTAGTTCTGCTACAACAGCTTCTAAATTACCATTATAATTTTCTGCAAAAACACAAATTCCATTAGCCATTTAATTTTTTCCTTTCTCATTTTCAATTAATTCTATAATCTGCTTAGCCATTTCTTTTGGCGTTCCTACAAGAATCTCAGCTTTTTTTGTATGTTCTGGTGCATATGAATCTGTAACTACTGTAGGTGATCCAGTTAGTCCTATATCTGATGTACACATACTTAGCTCTTTGTTTGTATAAACATCCATAGGTTTATTTTTAGCTCCACGCTTTGTTCTTAATGTAGCAAGACGTGGTTCATTAGACCCAAAACAAACAGTTACTAATGCTGGAAGCTCACACTGGAGTTTCACTATTGTATTTTTATATTTTTTAACTGCATTTATCCTACAACTTTCATCAGGATTATATTCTATACCTTGTATTTCTGCTACATGGGGTATTGATAAATATTCTGCAACCATTGCTCCTACCTGTCCTGTTGCACCATCTGAGGATAATGCTCCACATAATAACAAATCAAATTTACCATATTTCTGTATAGCCTTAACTATTACTTTTGCTGTTGCAATAGTATCCCCTGCAGCGAAAGCTCTATCTGTGATAATACAACTTTTATCACATCCCATAGCCATAGCATCTCTCAATGACTTTTCTGCATCTGGTGGACCCATTGTAAATACTACAACTTCACCATTAGTTTTTTCTTTTAATCTTATAGCTTCTTCAATTGCATTTAAATCCGCAGGATTAATCATTCCTTCAGAACTCCCACGCACAAGTGCGTGGGTTTCTGGGTCTACAGAAACATTATTTGAAACAGGAACCTGTTTAATAAGAACTGCTATATTCATATTTCCTCCTCATTCCATCACAGTTTTTATAAATCATTTAAACATTTATTTCTCTAATAAACGGCTAAATGCCCAATCCTCTAAAAGTGGAGTCGATTCACCTCTCATAATAAGCTTAGCAAGATCTCTACTTGCTGCTGGAGCTTCTATAACACCATTTCCACCATATCCTGTAGCTAATATATATCCCTCAACAGGTGTTTTCCCTAATATAGGAAGGAAATCTTTTGGTTCAGCTCTATAAGACAACCATGAAGAAACAAGACCACTGTCTACAATTCCTGGAACCTTACACTCTAATTGCTCTAGCAAGAAATCAATAAAATAATCATCTGTACCACCAGTAGATGGTAATTTATCTGGATCCCATTGTCCTGCATGCATTGGATTATTTAAATTCATTGATAAATGAGATTTACAAATAAAGATATTATCTCCAGCACGCAATGCATAGAATTCAGGATATTTTAAAACTGGGAATGTATATCCTAGCTTCTTTCCTGGAGGACATAAAAAGAATGCTTCTGCTTTTGTATGCCAAATTGGAACATCTAGTCCCACCATTTCACCTGTGAATTTACTCCATGGTCCGGTACAATCAACTACATAATCAAAATCATACTCGGTTCCATCATTAGTTTTTAATCCATTAACTTTATTATCTTTAACTTTAACCTCTGTAACCTCTACGCCTAGTTTTATAATTCCACCATTTGCTTGCATTTTCTTTGCATAAGTATTAGAAATCATGGTACCATCGAAATATCCATCATCTTCAGTGTAACCTGCTCCTAAAATATTTTCTGTAGAAATATCTGGTAGAATCTTTTTGATGCGTTCTTTATCAGTTATATATTCTCCTGTATAACCTGCTGCTTTCGTTAAAGCAATACCTGTTTTAATTACTCTTTCTACCTCTTCATTAGTAGCAACTACTAATGTTCCTGTTTTATCAAAACCCGCAGATCCTTTTTCTTCTTGCTCCATTTTTAAATAAGATTCAAATCCATAAAGCCTTACATCCCAATATCTATTTCTTAAAGAGTCATCAAATAAACATACAGTACCAGCTGATTTTGCTGTAGATGCCCCCCCTATTGTGCTCTTTTCAAATAAAACTATTTCTGCGTTATCATAAAGACTTAAGTGATATCCAAGTGCTGTACCTGATATACCTCCTCCAATAATTCCAATACGTATTTTTTCCATAAGTTTATCCACCTTTCTTCTCATATTTAAACTAATTATTTGATAAAACTAATCTTTATCTATAGCAAGCACTGTGTTTAATAATACCTGACATCCCTTTTCAATATCCATATCTCGTGTAAATTCATCTCTTGAATGACTAATACCATTAACACTAGGAACAAATATCATCCCTGTTGGAAATCTCTCTGCCATCACTAAAGAATCGTGGAAAGCTCCACTTGGAACTATTTCATAATCAAATCCTAATTCTCTAACTGAATACTCTATTTCACTTTTTACCCATGATGACATTGGTGCTGGTTCATGGTAAGAAATATTGCGAAATGTATATGAATTTACTGATTCGTCACAAACCTTTCTAAGATATTCTGTTAATTTTTTTTCTATTAAAGAGATAATCTCATCATCTTGGTCTCTAATTTCTAAATTTAATGTACAAATTCCCGGAATAACATTTACAGAATTTGGTGAAACCTTTATTGTACCCACTGTAGCAACAGTAAACTCATTCCCATACTCTGATACAATTCTTGGTACCTGTGATATAAAATCAGCTGCCGCTACTAAGGCATCCTTTCTGTCTCCCATAACTGTACTTCCAGAATGATTTGACTCTCCATAAATAACGATTTCATATCTGCTAACACCAGCTATTGATGATACAATTCCTATAGAAGTATCTTTTTTATAGAGTGATGCTCCCTGTTCTATGTGTAATTCTAAAAAGCAATGAACTGAATCTTTTTTTCTTTTAGCCTTATGAAGCTTAGAAATATTAATTCCATATTCGCTCATAACTTTACTTCTAGATTCTCCATACATATCCACATCATTTTCATTAATCATAGGATCTACTCCACATATAGCACTACTTCCCAAAAGTCCATTGCCAAATCTAAAGCCTTCCTCATCAGTAAATACAATAATCTCTATAGGGTGTAACAATTTATAATCATTCTCTAGAAGGGTTTCACATACACAAAGACCTCCTACACATCCAAGAACTCCATCATACTTACCACCATCTGGCACTGTATCTAAATGAGACCCGATAACAATAGCTGGAAGACTAGAATGTTTTCCTTCCATTCTAATGATAATATTCCCAGCCTCATCTATTCTTGGTTCAAGACCTAAAGCCTTGAAATATCCCATAAAAATTTCTCTTCCCTTAATGTCTTCTTTAGAATACGCCACTCTACTATGTGTCCCGTCCTCTTGAACACCACATTCATAAAGCTCATTTATATGAGAAATGACTTTTTTAAAATTAATTTTCATAGCCTCATTCCCTTTATTAATTTTTGAGTTTTCTATATTTCTGGATCACGGTTACAGTCTTTAGAGTAAATATAGGCAAATGGTTCTCTTCCAACTCCATAAGCTGCTTGTAAAGAATATGCACTCATAAACATATAATCTTCTTTCTCAACAGGTATCCATTCATTGTCTAGATTATAAACTCCTTGTCCAGTTAAAACATAAGCGCCATGTTCTTGATAGTGTGTTTCAATAAACGGATGGCAAGCCCCTGGTTCAAATGAAAGAATATGCATGTTCATATCAAAGGCTAGATCTGTTGGTAATAAGTCTTTAATTAAAACATTTTTCATATCCTCATAAATTCTATATTCCATTTCATTTACATTTCCTGTAACAACCCATGTTTTCATATCATCAAGCTTTTCATATCTTTTTTTGTATAAGAATAATCTGCAAGGCTCTTTTTCAGTATTTTTTAAATACATTTTTTTATCTGGAGGACAATATAAATATCCACCTGCTGTAAGTTTAAATGATTCATCATCTGCCGATGCCGTAACATTTCCTTCTATGCAATAAACAAAGGTTTCTACCCCATTTCCTCCAAAGCCTTTTTCGTTCTTTCCATCTGGATTCATTTTAATAATATAATCAACGAAACCGGCACCTAGCTTAGGAGATGCAAGAATTGTCATTTCACATCCTTCAAATCCAGGAACAATATTATTTACCCTTCCTTCTGCAGAAATCAAAGCATAATTATTTTTCTTTACTATTGATCTATTTGTTAATAATCCTTTTGGATAAGCCATTTCTATTCCTCCTATTCCTTTTTTACCTAATAAATTACTTATATGCTAATTGATATATGCTATCAACTAATACCTCAACCCCTTTTTCAAGATACTGAGGAGCTGTATATTCTTTTGGATTATGACTAATACCTCCTCTACTTGGAACAAAAATCATTGCCGTAGGAATTTGTTTTGCAATGAGTTGTGAGTCATGTCCTGCTCCGCTATTCATGACCCTATAATTAACTTTTCTATCAACACAAACTTTTTCAATACAAGCCACAATCTCTTTGTCCATTTGAACTGGTGACTCGTCCATCCACATATGAATATCAACTTCAACATTACATTCTTTTGCTGTCTCATTCATAAACAAAACTATTTCATCTGTGTATTTTTTTAGAAACTCTTCATCTGTATGTCTTATATCTAAAGAAAATTCTGCTTTTCCTGGAACTACATTTCCTACATTAGGTTTTATTTCTATAAAACCTGCAGTTGCAACTAATGGGCTTCCATATGCCCTTGCCTTATCTAAAATGTTACTAATCATTTTGCTTGTGGCATAAAATGCATCTCTACGATATTCCATTGGGGTTGTTCCTGCATGATTTGCAGTACCTGTAACCTCAACCTTATATCTTCGCTGTCCAGCAATACTATCTACTATTCCTATTTCTTTTCTTTCCATTTCCAAGATGTTTCCCTGTTCTATATGCGCTTCCAAAAATGCTTTCACATCACTACGTTTATCTCTTGATGAATTTCTAAACTCAAACCCAGCCTTATGCATTGCATCTGTAAAAGCTATTCCATCTCCGTCCTGAATATGTTCTACTTCTTCTTTGTCTCCACATCCCAAGAAATTTTTACTTCCCCAAAACACAGTAGGAAATCGTGATCCCTCCTCTTCCGCAAATGACACTACTTCAATATTGCGGCAAGCTTGACCATACTTATCTTTAAGCTGACTCAAGGCTACAATCCCTGCAATAATTCCATACATTCCATCATACTTTCCTCCATTTATAACTGTATCCACATGTGAACCCGTCATAATGGTTTCTTCTGGATTTTTATTACCTTGTATACGCCCATATAAATTACCCACTTCATCAAAATATGTAATTAATCCCTCTTCCTCCATAATCTTTTTTAATTCCATCTGAGTGTCTAACCACTCTTTAGAATAAAGAAGACGGGTAATTCCTCCTTTTGAATCAGATGCTTTATCAGCCACACGTTCAATTAGCTGAGCTATCTTCTCCTGTAAAACTTCTGACAAATATTCCACATCCTTTTCATATCATCTTTTTGGAGTTATTAGCTTCCCTATTGGTTCTGATACTATTTTCCCATCTTTATAAATTGTTGTACCTCTCAAAATTGTCCTAACAACTTGTCCATGAAAATTACAATCCACATATGGACTAACTTTGTGTAAATAAAATAAGTCTTCTGACTTTAATGTATACTCTTTATTAAGGTCAACCAGTGTAAAATCTGCATCATACCCTATTTCAATTTTTCCTTTTCCTTTAATCCCAAATACCTCATTAACATTTGATGCTGTTAATCTAGCAATTTTATGTAGTGGTAATTTTCTATCATGGTAAGCATGCTTCAATAATCCTGCCAGAGTTGTCTGACAAGCTGAAATTCCCCCCCACACATTTAAAAATTCTCCTTCTTTCAGTTTTGGGTCACAAGGTGAGTGATCAGATGAAATAAATGTAATCTCATCATTAAACAACTTTCCCCATAACTTTAACTGGTTTTCTGCATCTCTAATTGGTGGTGAACATTTTCCGATAGTACCCATGCGTTCCACATCATAATCTGTAAGATACAAATAATGTCCAATTGTCTCACAAAAAACATCTACACCTCTTCTTCTTGCCTCAGTCACTAGTTCTACACCTTTAGTTGTACTAATATGTGCAATGATTAATTTACATCCTGTTTCTTCGGCAAAACTAATCACCCTTGATATACTTTCTATCTCTGTAATTGGCGCATGTGCTGCAAAATAATCCCATACTCCTGTTTTGCCATCTTTTCGTGAATTTTCTGTCAACATACTAGTCAGTTTATCGTTTTCACAATGAACCATTAATGGTAAGTCTAATTTTTTCAATTGCTCCATTCCCTTTAGGAATGTATAATCATCTGAACCTGGAAACTCATCGATACCACTAAAACAATCAAAAGCCTTAAACCCAATTACTCCACATTCAGCAAGTTCCTCAAATTTATCCATGTTATTTGGTGAAAATCCACCCCACAATCCAAAATCACAAAGGGAATCCATTTTTGCTATTTCTAATTTCGCTTGAAAAGTTTTTCGGTCTAATGTGCAAGGCGAGCTATTTAAAGGCATATCAAAATATACAGTTCCACCAGCTGCAGCAATGGCCTTGCTACCAGTTTTAATAGTTTCCCAATCCATTCTTCCAGGAGAGTTGAAATGTACATGTCCATCTGTTGTAGCTGGGAAAATGTGAAATCCTAATGCATCTATTATTTCATTAGCATCTCCTGATATTTCGTCATTAATTTCAACGATTTTCCCATCATAAACGCCTATATCAGCTTTCTTTACACTATCATTAAAAACTACTATTCCATTTCTAATAATCAGATCGTAATTCTTTTGCAATATCTTCACCTCCATATTATATTTCTCAATTTTCTTTATTTTCTAAATATAATTTCTATATTTAGAATTATAAATAAATTTTTAACAATTTTCATCGCCAGATATAGATAAAAAAAGAAAGATATTTTATCTATATGGGATAAAATATCTTTCTATATAATTATTGATGCTGTTTTACTAAATCAAATTTTTATTATGTTTTTCAATCATTTTATATACAATCAATCCAATTCTCACTGCCAGTACTTCACTAGGATTATTAAAATTAATTCCTGTAATATTACTTATTTTGTCCATCCTATAAGCTGCAGTTTTATAATGAATATACAAATCATCTGCTGCCCTCTTAAGGTTTTGGTTTCTATCTAAATAAGCTTTAAGTGTAAGAAGTAAGTCATCTCTCATATTTTTTTTATAATTATACAATTTCTGAAGGGATTCTGGAACATACTCTAATAACTCAGCTGTATCATTTATCTTACAAAGCAATTTAAAAATCCCTAAATCAGAAAATAAAATAATTTCAGATCCAATACTTGAAATTTCGTTAGCAACATCAACAAAATTAAATGCATCATTGGCCTCTCGAAAGCTTCTTGAAATATTTATGATTCCATCTACTACATTTCCAATTCCCACTTTTACTTTTAAATCATTGTTGTGCCTTTCAATATACTTTTGAATTTTTTCTACTATAATTTTTATTTCTTTCCTATATTCTTCTTGTTTTTGATCTAGGTTTATCTCCTGAATAACTATTACTCTATCCAAATCATTCTGAATTCTAGCATTTACAAAATACATAAAAATAGCGTCATTTAAAATATTAGTATGTTGGGTCTTTTTATTAAAATCTAGATATGATTCTTCTTCATTCTTAAACCCTAAAACAATTGCTCTATAAGTCCCCTCACTCTTAATGCCAAGAATGTTAAGACTTTTCTGTAATTGATCTACAGAATGAATCTTCCCATTTAAAAGATTATGCATAATGTCATTCTGAAATTTTTTCTCCAACTCATTAATTGCATATTGTCTAGAGTATTCATGATATAGAGCAGTGATTGCATTTTCAATAGCAATAAAATCCATAATATCAAGGATTTTATTTATTTCTGTAATAACTAAGTATAATTTTACTCCTAAAGTTATATTTAAAAATGTTAAATATTGATTCCTTATTTCACCTTTAATAGTTATTTTTTGCTTTAAATATGTATTATTGGAATAAAACCCCACCTCATATATTTCTGCATTATCTCCTATATCTAGATTAAGTATTTCATCACTAGTAGTTTCTAAACACTTCATATTCTGATTAAAAATCGAAACTGGATTATGAATGAGTTTAGAAAGAACCTCTAATATTCTTTTTATTTCATTCTCTGTGGAATTCAATGAAAATAGAAGTGCACTGAAATTATCATGTGTTGTTTTAAAGTATTTTAACCTTGCAACTTCCTCATTAAATATATGTTCCATAATTATACTCATAATTTCTCTAAAAGATACTTCAAATGGGACTTCTAAAACAGGTATAGAGTAAGCTTCTGCAAATTCCATTAATAAATCAATTTTATTATCAGCAAATTCTACATTTCTTCCTCGTTTTAGTATAAGTGCACTGACATTTTTTTGCGTAAGCTCTCTAAAATATCCCTTAAATGTTTCTATCGAGCAAGATTTAAAGGCGTATAAACCAGTCAATAAAACTTCTCCACCTTTAATAAATTTTACTATATCTGGTGCTTCAATAATTGTTACTCCTTTAATCTCATTATCAATTCCGCTTTTACCAGCAAGTATTTTAGCGTTTTTTAAAGTTTCTGTTCTTAATAACTCTCGCACACTAAAGTTCATTTTAGCACCTACCTTCACTTATTCTTCATAAGAATTTTAAATACTCTTACATTTCTTACTATAAGCTCTCATCTTTTCAATTTCAATTTATTTTCAATATTTGTACTAATTATATCATAATTTTTATCAAAATCTTGTAAAGGAAACTTGACATAACCTTCTCAAAAAGTTATTATATTTATGTAAAGTTACCTTGTCAATGGAGGTGATAATGTGAAAAATAGAGTTGAAACATTAAGAAAAGAAATGGGATTAAATCAAGAAGATTTTGCTAAATTACTTCGTGTATCTAGACAAACTATTAGTTCCATTGAAAGAGGAAAATATAATCCTTCTTTAGACTTAGCTTTTGAAATTTCAGATTTTTTTAGAAAACCTATTGAAGAAATTTTTATACATGAAAGGATTGATAAATATGAAAAAAAGTAATTTATTTCTAGGGATCTTATATCTCATTGCTGGTATCCTTTGCCTACTTGCCGCTATCTTTTTTAAAACTATTTTTCAAAGCTTACTATGTGGATTTGCAGGGGCATTTATTATACCTGGAATAACCATGTGTTATAAATACTTTTACTGGTCCAAACCTGAAAACAAAGAAAAATATAATGAAAAAATCGAAAGTGAATATATCGAGTTACATGATGAGCTTAAAGAACAATTAAGAAATAAAAGTGGAAGATATGCTTATATTGCAAATTTGATTATTCTTTTATTTTCAATAATTATATTTTCAATTCTTTCATTTTTATATGCATCTATAGATATTAAATATATTGTTGTATTTTTAAGTGGACTTTTAGTTTTTCAATATATTTTAGGTATTATTATTTATAAAAAACTTTTAAAAAATTTCTAATATACAGAATCATATTGTATTTTTATTGAATCTATAATAGTAAAAGCAGTTAATGTTTAATAATTAACTGTTTTTACTTAACAAAAAATCCGACTATCAATATACTACCCGAGATAATTATAATAAAACTGATTAGCATAAATACTCCATCAGATTTATTTTTTGTTTTTCTATATGACTCTATGTAAGTCATAAAGTAACTAATTCCTATCATCGTCATAGCAATAGAACTTACAAATTCACTTAATGAATTTTTTAAAATAAATCTAAGTATGAACCATATAACTATTAGTACCATTATTATTGATGAAAAAATTTCTTTAAACTTCTTATTTTCCATATTATATCTTAACCCCCAATTATATTTATTTTATTATACTATAATATAAAACACTTTAATTTTATTTTTGTCTTAAATATAATTTATACAAAATATCATGAAATTTTAATCTGTTTATTGCAACAAAATAATCAATATAATATAATTTAGTTAGTTAAAACTAACCAGTGTCCTACAATTAGTTTACTTTATATGAAAAAATAAATTTTTAAATGAGGTGCTTATTATAAATACTATTTTAGTTGTTGATGATAACGAAGAAATTTTAGATATTATTTCATATCATCTAAATAAAAAAGGGTATCATGTTCTAACAGCTACAAATGCTGACTACGCAATGAATATCGTAGAGCAAAATGAGATTTCTGCTGCGATTTTAGATGTAATGATGCCTGGAAAAGATGGTTTTTATCTATGTAAATCCATTAGAACTAAGCATTATTTCCCTATTTTATTTCTAACCGCAAAAGTACAAGAAAATGACAAATTAGAAGGGCTGGAATGTGGAGCAGATGACTACATGGTTAAACCTTTTTCTGCTAAAGAACTACTAGCTAGAATTGATTCTTTAATAAGAAGATGTACTCAGTACAATTTAAAACAAAAAGATTCTATAATACAAATAGCAAATCTTAAGTATAATCAGTTGACAGGAATTATTTCTATACACGGATATCAACTCGATTTAACAGATATCGAATACCGAATTTTGATCCTTCTTATAAATCAAAAAGGAGTGTCCTTAAATACAGAAATGATTTATAAGAAAATTTGGGGTGAAACTTTCACAATTTCTTCAAATAACAATGTAATTGTACATATCAAAAATCTACGAAGAAAAATAAGTGCTTTTGATAAAGAGGTAGAATATATACACACAGTATGGGGGAAAGGATATGCTATTTATGTCTAAGCCTACTCCTTACGGACTTATTCCTCAGTTTATATATAAAACAATTAAGTATGCATTATGTTTATTGGGTTTATTTATCTCAATATATTTAATTGGTAGCTCAATCATTGACTATTTTGCCAAAACTGAAGTTAGTCCAAATACACTCCATGTCTATAAAGACTTTTTATTTTTTTCGGATTTATTATTTTGTTTTTGCATTTACGTCATACTTATGATTCGTTTTTTATTAAAACAGCAAAAGTATATTGCCTATCTAATAGATATGATTCATTTGATAAAAGGTGGCAACTATACAAATCAAACAGAAATAAGAGGAAATAATGAATTATCTCATTTAGCAACCCATATTGACGAATTAAGAAAATCAGTGAGTATTGACAAAGAAAATCAAAAAATTCAAATCGAAAAGGAGCAGAAATTATTAACTTCTATATCTCATGATTTACGTACTCCTCTCACTACTTTAACTGGTTATTTAGAAATTTTGCAAGATGAAGATTTTCAAGATAAAAAGAAACGTAAAAAATATTTGATACATTGCTTAGATCGTGCAAAACAACTTGAATATCTAATTAATACAGCTTTTGAACATTTTTATCTTACTGAAAAAGAGAATTGTGAAATTGAACTACTTCGATGCAATTCATATCGAAGTCTATCAAATATCATTCATAAATGCACAGATATTTTGAAACAAAATGGATATTCTATTCATTCTGAGCTTCCTAAATGTCACTATTCTATGGTATATGATATACGAATGATGGAACGATTATTTGACAATGTCTTTACAAATATTGTGAGGTACGCTGATACTACTCACCCCATTTTTATTAATGGTGAATTAACCAAAGACACTCTTAAAATTTATGTAAAAAATAAAATTGGATTAACTTTTAATAAAAACAAAAGCACCGGAATAGGCTTACAAAATTGTAAAAAAATCATGAAGATACATGATGGAGATTTTTTTTCTGAGATTCTTGATGATAATTTTATTGTTTCAATTATATTTCCTATACAAAATAAAGGATAACCGCATAAAATTTCTCGGTTATCCTTTGTTTTTTTACAAGTTACACTGCATTTCTTTTATAGATAAGATACGGTCACATAGTTTGGCAAGCAATTCTGTTTCATGGCTAATAACCATAAGTCCAATATTTCTTTCACGGCAAATTAGCATAAGTTCTTTCCAGATTTTCGCTTGAGTTACTGCATCCAACATGGTCGTCATTTCATCAGCAATTAAATATTTTGTATTTGGTCCTAAAGCTCTTACAATACAAAATCTTTGCATTTCACCTCCAGATATTTCTACTGGAAATCTCCTATACCATTCATCTTTTATTCCAAAACGATCCAACGTTTTTTGATCAGGATAATAGCTTTCTGTAAGTGAACGATACATATGCCATTTAGGATTCAGAGCCTTTTCTGGATGCTGATAAATCATTTGAACTGGTTGACAACTTCCTTTTATAAACGATTGACCATCAACGGTTACCTTACCTTCAATTGGTGATAAATAATTAGCCATTATTTTAGCAAATGTGCTTTTTCCACAACCGCTATAGCCAGAAATTCCAACAACTTCTCCTCTTGTTAATTCAAAATTTATATTTTGAAACAACCATTCCTTTTTTTTATAGTAAAACCCTAAGTTTTTTGCAGCTAAAGACATTTGTTCACCTCCTTGCTTCGAATAAAGTCATTGGTAGGTAAACAATTCCAAAGAGCTTTGGTATATGGATGAGAAAGCTTTTCTCCATACCCATCAAAGCAATCAGCATTTACGGTTTCAATTGCCCGTCCATCTTGTAGTACAGTTACTCTATCACTAATTGATAATGCAGATACAATATCATGTGTAATAAGCATTACCGCAGCTCCGTCATCCGCAAAAGTTCTAAGTTGATTTAATATAGCACTTAAAGCCTCTGGATGAATACCTGGTGTAGGCTCATCAGCAATTACAAGTTTAATTCCTTCTCTTACGCTAGTAGCAAATAAAATACGTCGCAACATTCCTCCAGAAAGTTCAAAAGGATATCGTTCCCTATCCTTTTGTTTCAGTCCATATTTCTCTAACAACTGCCTTTCTATTTTCCCAGCACTTTGCTTTGGCAATCCAATTTTAATCTGTTTACCTACCTTCATAAGAGGGTCTAAATAGTTTACTGACTGAGGAATAAAAGCAATTTCTTTGCCTCTTAATTGCTCTTTTCTTTTTTCAGTTAAAGGTTCTCCCATATATGTCATACATCCAGTACAAATTGCGTTATATGGTAATATTCCTAATACAGCGTGAGCAAGAAGACTTTTACCTGACCCACTAGCCCCTATAATCGCATGCACTTCTCCTGCATTAAGCTGAATACTAAGCGAACTAATAGGCGTAATCATTTTTTGTTTCAAACCTTTTACATATTGAGAAAAAGATACAGATAAATTTTCTACAAATAAAACACATTTATTATACTTCATGTTACCCCTCCTATTGATTTGCACTGTTGGGATTAATAAGTATCCTAAACTGTTCACCTATGCTGTCAAAGCTTTCAACAACTAAAATAAGCATCAGCCCTGGAAATACCGCTAACCACCAATCTCCCACAGAAATATGCTTTACTGCCTCTGATAGTATTAAACCAATGGAAGGAGTTTGAACTGAAAGTCCAAATCCCAAAAATGTAATAGCAGCTTCGTGAAGAATTGCATGAGGAAATAATAGTAAAAAACCAACCATAATTTGAGGTAATATATGCGGTAAAATATGCTGAAATACAATAAATGTCTTAGACTTTCCAAGGTTTCTTGAGAGTTTAATATACTCACTGTTTTTAATACTCATGACTTCATTACGAATAATTCTAGTAAGTGATGGCCAATGAGTTAACCCAACTCCTAATATAACGCCTTTTACTCCGCCACCTACCATGAAAGAAATCAATATAATAAAAACTAAATGAGGCATACCAATAAACATATCTACAAACCATGAAATTACTGCATCTGCTTTCTTACCAAAAGTTGCTGCCACAATTCCTAAAATACTTGCAATGCAAGCACCTACAAAAGCTCCAATAAATCCTACAACCAAAGATAACCTTAACCCCTTTAATGTTCTTGTAAACATATCTCTTCCAAGCCAATCCGTACCAAAAATGTGGTTCCATGAAGGCGGAAGGCTTTTTTGAGCAAAATTAGTAACTAAATTATTATCACTTAGCAGATAACTAAGTATTAACGCTATCAAAATAATCCCAATTGATAAAAGAAGCGAGAAAACAAGCTTGCTTCTTGCATTATGTTTTTTAATCAAGCGAATTTCCCTCCTTTAATCTTGGATTGATAATGGCATTTAATATATCTGCTATCATGTTTCCTGTAAAAACAAAAACAGCACTTACTACTACAATGCCCATTAAAAGCGGAAGATCACTTTTCAATCCTGCCTCGGTTAAAGTAGATCCTAATCCTGGATATGAAAAAACCTGTTCTGCTAAAACCGACCCTCCAAATAGCTCGCCAAAATAGGCAAAGTGAAGTGTGATTGCAGGAAGTGCAACATTTCTTATTCCATGGTTTTTTATAATTTCCCATGACCTTTCCCCTCTAGCTTTTGCAAACAAAATATACTCTGAATTTAAGACATCAATCATCTTTTCTCGTGTATGTAACGTTACATTTGCAATCCCTAGTACACTTAAAGTTATTATAGGCAATATCATATGATGTATATGATTCCATAATGTAACCTCACTGCTCATTACCCCAATTGGTACAGATATTCCAATAGGAAACCATCTAAGCCAAACTGAAAATATAATCAGTAGCATAAGGCCAAGCCAAAAAGTTGGTACTGATGCCTGTATATACGATAAACATTTTATTATTTTATCTAAAGGCTTGCCTTTTTTCACTGCTGCTAAAATTCCTAAACAAAAACCTATTACACCAGACAAAATCCAAGAGATACCCATAAGTACAAATGAGGCTGTAAATTTCTCAGAAATAATATTAGAAACTGGTCTTCTGTATATTTTAGATGTACCCATATCTCCAGAAGCAAAGTTTTTAAGCCATGTTAAATACTGTTCCTGAGGAGGGTTATTGAGCCCCCAGTATTCTTCCAGTGCTTCACGCTGCTCTGTGGTAATTGACACATCTCCACCTATATATGCAGAGATAGGATCTATTGGTGAATTATACATCATAATAAAGGTTAAAATTGATAATCCAATAAGAAGAGAGCAGCCTCTTAAAAACTTCAATCCAAGGAATTTTAATTGTTTCACCTACATCACTCCTTTAAAAAGAGTGTAGTGAAATTCCACACCACACTCTTAATTTTTACTTATTTTACAGTAGCATCTGCATCCCATGTCCATTCTGCAATATTAGCTAAAAGTGCCCATTCATGCCCATGTGCATGAACTGGTTGTTTCCCAACATTTATTCTACTATCTCCTAAATAAATGTGATCCAAACGAATTAACCACACAAATGGAACATCTCCTAATCCACTAGCACCAGTTTCTCCATTCCATTGTGCAAGTTTCCAATACTTATTTGCTTCTTCCATTGTATTGGAATGCAAAGCTTTTTCCATGTATTCTGTAACAACTGGATTATTGTAATAAACAATATTATTGTAGGAAATACCAGCACCTTTTGGGTCATGCATAGTATAAAACTGATGTGGATGATGTCTTCCCCCTCCAAAAAGAGTTGGATTTGAATGCATTAATGTTTTCATTTCATCCCAGTTACTTCCCACTAATTGTATATCTATACCAAGTTTTTTTGCTTGCTCTGCTACTACAATTGCAATGTTTGTTCTAACAGCATCAGCAGATGAATGATATAGCTTGAATGAAGCCTTTAAACCATCCTTTTCACGAATACCATCTTTGTCAGTATCTACCCATCCAGCTTTTTCTAATATTTCTTTTGCTTCTTCAATTCGATTGTCTTCAATAGCTGTTTCTTCATTCCACCAAGGCATTTTATCAACTAAAGAATAAGCTTTTTTACCATGTCCATTTAAAACAGTATCGACGATTTTCTGCCTATCAAAACCTATATACATTGCTTTTCTAATTGCGATATCAGAAGTAACATCATTTCCAATTGGATAACCTTGAGGTGTTTTCCCGTATCCACTTTTCTGTGTAGGCATAGATATCCCTCTAACGTCATTGCTTTCATGAGAAAATAACTTAAACCCATCTATCTTCGTATCTGCAAATTCTGGCAAAGCATAAATCATATCTACTGTTCCATTTTTTGCTGCAGCAAGTGCGGCATTTTCATCAAGGAATAGTAATGTAAACTTTTTAAAGTGAGGTTTCTTTCCATGATAATAAGGATTCACTTCAAAAATTGCCTGCTGATCTTTATCCCACTGTACCAGTTTATAAGGTCCAGAACCAATAGGATTTTCAGAGTAATTATCATCATAATGGTCTTTAGGCAGAATTACGATTTCAGTTAATTGAGCAAAAAAAGTGGAGCGTGGCTCTGAAAGATGAAAAATAATTGTTTTATCATCTTGAATCTCAATTTTTTCAAGGAAACTAAGATCCCAGTTAATACCATCTTTTTTCAACATCTCATATGTAAATTTAACATCTTCCGGAGTAACATCTTCTCCATTTGAAAACTTAAAATTATCGTTTAAATGAAATGTCCAAGTTAAACCATCATCACTTACTTGATATTCTTTCGCATAATCTCCAACAATTTTTAAATCTGATGTCTTCTTTAACAATGTGCTGTGAATAATTTGAGATTCACTCATAATACCCCATCTTTTTCTAGGATCAAACTCTCCATATGGACGAGTTCCCATACTTATTATAAGTTCATCTTTAATTTCTGATTTGTCCTGATTTGAATTAGCTGTAGTTTTTCCTCCGTTAGCACACCCAGAAAAAATGCCTACAGCTAGTAAACCAGTACAAAATAAGCTTACAAAGTTTTTAAGCTTCATAATTGTCCCCCTTTCAATACATTAGTTATAACTAACTACACTAAAATTATATATATTTAAAAATTTCAATCAATAGTTTTAAGTTTAATTTCACTTTTCTTCACAATTAGTTTTTTGCTATAAACAATAAAATTCAAGAATTTCTTTTATAATGCTATCTTTACGTTGATATAAAATAAATGTACTTGAAAAACTTTGTCAATTATAAGATAATAAATCTGAATTAAATATTAACTTTTACAAAATATTTTATTAAGTCTAAATTTTAAAATAAAACTATATCGGTTTTAAAATAGACAGGGAGACTACTATGTTTAAAGAAAATTTATTAGAACCATCAGAAAAAATTGAAATTGAAATTTTAAAAAAACTTTATATCAATAATGGTAAATTTTCAAAATATAATCTTTGTAATGAATTACATATTTCTTTTCCAACATTAAAACTTTACATAAAAAATATTAATATAATGTTTTCTACTTATTATAATAATCAGGTTAATATACAAATAAACAAAGAAACTATATTCTTGAAATATCACACTGACATTAGTTTAGATAACTTTATTTCCATATACATAGAAAATTCATTAAAATACAAATTATTACATACTCTTTATTACTATGAAAATTTAAATAGCGTTAAATTATGCCATCACTTAAATATAAGTTTATCAACTCTCAACAGAAAAATTAGAGAATGTAATGAGTTATTAAATCCCTTTGAATTAGCAATTAAAAAATTTGAAATAAAAGGTTCTCCGCTTCAAATTTCATATTTTTATTATTATTTTTTTAGAAATATTAGTTTAAACACACAGATTGAAACTGATCTAAGTGATGAAACTCTTATTAAGTTTTTAAAAAATTTAACTTCGATAGAATTTAATTTCTCACAAAAATTAAGCATATATATTTGGTCAAAAGTTATTATGAAACATAAAAAGAAATTTACTAAAGAAGGTTTTTCAGATAAATTTTCTTTATCAAACCTTAATAGTTTTAAGAATGATATGCTTTTTAATAATTTAGAATCATTTTATTCAGAATTTCCAATTCACAAAAAGTATTTAGCTTATTCTACAACTTGTTTTCTTAAAAGTTTTGGAATTTTATCATTAGAAAACATAATAGATAAAACAGTTCCTTTCAATATATATAATTTTATCTTGCTAAAAATGAAGTCTCTATTTTTAAATGATAATTTCAAATTTGATAAATATATTAAAAGTAATATCTTAGCTTATTGTAATAAGCAATTTTATTTTAAGGGTATATTCTATTCTATTGATCAAAATACTAGAGATTTTTATTTGAACACACATTTAAGCTTTTTTAAAAATTACTTTATAGATGCGTTATTTAAAGATATCCAATTAATTTTTAAGCTAGATAATTTAGATTTTGAATACTTCAAATTTTTAATAGTTTTAAATTTATCATATATAGATGAAGAAAGTAAATATACTATAAAAATTGGCGTATTATCCAAAACAGAAAATTTAGCATTAAAAATTCTGCTTAAGGACTTCAATAATTTATTAACAAAGAGATTTAATGCAAAAGCTGAAGTTTTTTCCGAGAAAAATTCACATAACTACGACTTAATAATAACCAATATTAATGATCATTTTTTAAATGGCATCTCAAGTCATATTTTTAGATTTACTTATTTAGGAGTAGAGTATGATTTAAATAAGTTAACTAATCTTTTAAATACTATAGAAAAAGAAAAAATACAAACTTTAGAATTATTTAGGAATGTAGATGAGCCTGTGAAAAAAAGTCTGTAAATTACGAATACTAACAGCTTTCTATGATAAAATATAAATATCATGGGAGGCTGTTTTGTTATGGTAAAAAGAAAAGAAAGACTAACTGATGGGAAAAAGAACATTATTGCAGATTTAATTAGGGAATATGATATAAAATCTGCAGAGGATATTCAAGATGCGTTAAAAGATCTTCTTGGTGGAACTATTGAAAGTATGCTTGCGGTTGAGATGGACAATCATTTAGGCTACGCCCCATATGAACGTACCGAAGGTTCAAATGCTAGAAATGTTAAAAAACAAAAGACCATTAGAAGCAAATATGGAGAAATGGAAATCGATATACCTCAAGACCGTGATTGTTCTTTTGAACCGAAGGTTGTAAAAAAGAGACAAAAGGATATTTCCAATATCGAAGATAAGATAATTTCTATGTATGCAAAAGGTCTTACGACCCGTCAAATTTCAGATCAAATTGAGGACATATATGGATTTGAAGTTAGTGAAGGAATGGTTTCTGACATAACCGATAGGTTGCTACCAGAGATTGAGGATTGGCAACAACGCCCACTTTCTCAAGTTTATCCTATAGTTTATATTGATGCAGTTCATTTTTCAGTAAGAGACAATCATGTAATTAAAAAGCTAGCCGCTTATGTTATTTTAGGTATAAATGAAGATGGTAGAAAAGAAGTTATTAGTATTCAAATTGGTCAAAATGAAAGCAGTAAATATTGGCTTAGTGTATTAAATGAATTAAAAAACAGAGGAGTAAAAGATATTTTAATTCTCTGTGCTGATGGGCTTTCAGGGATAAAAGAATCTATAAATGTTGCCTTTCCAAACACAGAATATCAACGTTGTATAGTTCATCAAGTTCGCAATACCTTAAAATATGTTGCTGATAAAGATAAGAAGCAATTTGCAGCTGATTTAAAGACAATATATCATGCTCCATGTGAATCACAAAGTCATGAACGTATGCTTGAAGTTACTGAAAAGTGGCAAGGTCATTATCCTAATGCAATGAAAAGTTGGTCAACTAATTGGGATGTTATTAGCCCAATATTTAAGTTCTCAGCAGATGTTCGAAAGGTAATATACACCACAAATGCTATCGAAAGTCTTAATATTACTTATCGTAGATTGAATCGTCAACGAAGTGTATTCCCTAGTGATACTTCTTTGCTTAAAGCTTTATACCTAGCTACATTTGAAGCTACAAAGAAGTGGAATTTACCAATTAGGAACTGGGGTAAAGTTTATGGTGAGTTATCCATAATGTATGAAGGCAGAATGATTTAAACCCTAAGGCTAACATAAAAAAATCACACCCGATTAAGGGTGTTCTTGACATGTAATTTATTTACTATTATATTAAAATCAAGTCATGGGGTCACCTCATGACTTCCATGCCTTTCAAAATTCTTATCATAGAAAGCTATTTACAGAAATAATTTCACACTCTAAATAATTTCCATCAAAAATGCCGCATTAAATAATTAATGCGACATTTCTTTAAAAATCATTATGAAATTTCTAAGGGCAACTATTTTTTCTTATTTTTTCTATCTAATTTCATTAAAGCTACTAAAGACATTACCATTCCACCTACATAAGGTAAGCTACTAAAATCCCCTGTTTTTGGTAATTCTTGAATGTTTTTAACTTCTGCTTTAACTTTTTGCTTAGCCTCTGTCTTATCTGCTGCTTTAACTACTGGTTTAACCTCTGCTTTATCTACCGGTTTAACTACTGCTTTATCTACTGGTTTAACTACTGCTTTATCTACTGGTTTAATTTCTTTATTAACTGCTGGCTTTAGGTTTTTTATTTTAACTAACTCAACTATAGCTAATTCTAAACTATCTCTTGTATCCTCAACCAACTTTTTAGTTAACTTTTCTTTTTCATTAACTACTTTTCTTGCTTTTTGTAGCTCATTCTTTAATCTATTCATAGAATCTTTTGTATATATCATATATGCATCTTTATCCTCAGATAAATTTTCAGCATAACCTATACTTTTTATTAATCCTATATAATCTTTATTTTTAAGTATTTCATTTTCTATTGGCTTAATCACTGTAGATACTGGTTTAATTTCCTCATTAACTACTGTGATATTTCCCATACTAACTGTTGGTTCAACTACTTCAGCAACCGCTTCACTAACTGCTGGTTTAACACTTGACACTACCCCTTCATTAGTTGATGGTTTAACTATTGAAACAGCCTCTGAATTTACTAATGGTTTATCTACTGAAACAACCTCTTTATCAGCTTTTGGTTTAGCTGTTGATCTCACAATTGGTTTTACATTATTTCTTTTAACTAATTCAACTATAGCTAATTCTAAACTATCTCTTGTATCTTCAACTAACTTTTTAGTTAATTTTTCTTTTTCCTTAACTACTTTTCTTGCCTTTTCTAACTCACTTTTTAGTCTATTCATAGAATCTTTTGTATATATTATATATGCATCTTTATCCTCAGATAATCTTTCAGCATGACCTATACTTTTTACTAATCCTATATAATCTTTATTTTTAAATATTTCATCTTCCATTTTTTCTTTTTCTACAATTCTCACTTCAGGTTCTTTTGCCTCTACCTTTTGAAAATTAATAACAGAAGTACTAATCGTAAAACTTAATATAGCCGTGTTTAATAATATTAATATTTTTTTTCTATTCATCCTTATATCCTTTCTCTTATCGTAATATCCTACATATAATAATCTATATTGAGACTTAATATCTAATCTCAAAATTACATGCTTAATAGTATCATATATTCACGAATATTTAATTTTATATTTTTATTGATTTTAGAAAAAATTTGACACTAACTAGACTTATAGCTTGATTAAACCTTGTAAGGATATGTTATCAATAGCACTACTCGTGCTCTGAAAAACCGTCAATAACAAGACTACTAAAGCAGCCCCCTAATCAGATGAATGTTTTATTTTCTTTTTTTGTCAGTTGTCTCGTAAACAAATCAATGTATTCTTTCATACTTATCTGTGCTCTTGCTAATAAATAATAATTTTGAGCTACATAAAAAAGGAAATCATCTTAATTGACAATTCCCCTCAATTTGTTTAAAGTCTTCTTAAATCATCTTATTTATTTTTACTAAAAAGGTGCTTCATACTTTTGATAACAGCACTTAATACTAAAAAAGCACACCAAAAAATTATAAATTCAAGGCTTGTAACTAATCCCATAAAATCTCAACAAAGTTTATATATCATTAAAATCATTGGCACTATCTCCTTTACATACCTAAAAAATAGATATCACGTCCATAAAATTTCCAAGAATTTTGATGGCTCATTATCCTTTAGACATATTAATTCACTATTGATTAAAGGCATTCAAAAGATCTGTTTTATTAATCGCCCCAAGTTATCATACACTAACTTACAATAATCATATATTGTCACAGAAAATATTTTGGTATAAATATAATTTTTGGATAATCAATCAAGATATATATTCACCCAAACTTGTACTATAGGAAAACAATTTTCATTTAGAATACTTAACAGAAAAACTTATATCTTTCTTATATTTTCTTGTTTTATATCTTTAAGATGAAAAAAATAACATTATTCATTTAAAAAAGTAACAAAAAAATAATTGTTGCCCAAATAAAAATAAGGGCAACAATTAAGCAACAAATTATATGTTTCACATCTACTTTATATCTAAAACCTTTATTATCTCTTGATTAGCTTAACTATAGTTTCTACATGTGATGAAAAAGGGAACATATCAACCGGCTGTACTTTTTCAACTTCGTAGCCCTTTCCTACTAATATAGCCATATCTCTTGCCAATGTACTTGGGTCACAAGATACGTATACTAGTGTTTTTGGTTGCATTATGCCTATGGAATCTAGCAGCTCTCTTCCACAGCCTTTGCGTGGAGGATCTACTACCATGACATCAGCGTAGATGTTTTGGTCTACCATTTGTGGTATGACTTTTTCTGCTTCTCCTACTAGGAATTCAACATTGTTTACCTTGTTTTCCATAGCGTTAATTTTAGCATCCTCTATTGCTTCTGGTACTATCTCTACCCCGTAGACTTTCTTTGCTTTTTGGGATAGGAATAGTGATATAGTTCCTGTGCCGCAGTATGCGTCAAAAACCACTTCTTCTCCTGTTAATCCTGCAAACTCTAGAGCTTTACCGTAAAGCACTTCTGTTTGAAAAGGGTTCACTTGGAAGAAGGATAGTGGAGATATGTTAAAATGAAATTCTCCTATATAGTCCTTTATTGTGTCACTTCCCCATAGAGTTATGGATTTTAGTCCAAGAACAACATTTGTTGCTTTATCATTTATATTTTGAATTATTGACTTTATGCCTTCTATATTCTTTGTAAGAAGAGCTATAAGTTCTTCCTTATGAGGAAGATGTTTTGATGAGGTAACTATAACTACCATGACTTCTCCTGTTTTATAGCCTTTTCTCACCATTACATGTCTTACTCTATCCTTCATAGCTTCTCTTGAAGTGTTATTTTCGTCATAAGCTTTTATATTGTAAGTATCCATCCAGTATTTTATTATTTCTACAACCTTGTCCCCTTCTTCATGCTGAATGAGACAAGTATCCATATCTATTATATTGTGACTCCTTGGTGCATAGAAACCTACAACTGACTTTCCTTCCTCTTTTCCTATAGGAAGCATAACCTTGTTTCTATATCTATGAGGTTCTACCATACCCAAAGTATCTTCAACCTTTATATTCTTAAAACCGCCTATCTTTTTAAGACAATCTTCAACTCTAGATTTTTTAAATTTAAGCTGCTTTTCATAGCTCATATGCTGAAGGTTACATCCTCCACATTTTTTATATAATTCGCAGGAAGGAGTCACCCTGCTTTGTGAAGGTTCAAGTATCTCTAATATCTTGCCATATCCATAATTTTTATTTGTTTTTATTATTTTTATAGCAACTTTTTCTCCTGTAAGAGCTCCTTTGACGAATATAGGATAGCCGTCTATTCTTGCTATGCCTTCACCTTCATAACCTTCGCCTTCTATGTACAAAATGTGTTCACTATTCTTTTCTATCAATAAATTCCACTCCTTAGCCTTCATTTCTATCATCTATTATATCCTAAAGTATTTAAGGCTTAAAGCTAAAAATATTTATTTAGCTTTAAGCTCTTTATACAAATTTCTTTAATTAGTATTCCACCATACCATTAATAATGGATTTGTGATTTATTCATAAGTCTCACAGTAAGGTTTTGTGCCTTCTTTGTTTAATGATGCTATCATAACATTTTTAGCTTCGCATCTTCCATTATCGTTATACAAACATTTATAAGCAATACAATTTACAAATGGTGTTAGCACAACTTCATCAGGGTTTAATGCCTGCTCTATGGCTCCTCCTAAGTTTACATTGCCAAATTCTCTTAAGGCCTCTGCTAAATTTCTTTCACCAAAGGTAGAGCAAAATATTAAATCCTTATCTTTTTCATTTTCCTGTTTTATGTTTATATCTATATATCTGGCTGTACAATATCCTCCGATGTTGTTTACGCATCCATTAGCATTACAAGTAAGCTTTGTCATAATATTTATGGTTAAAGATATCCTATCTTTAACTGCCTCCTTCCTAAGCTTTCTTATAATTTATTTTTCCCAGTCTTTTAATACAAATTCATGAAATATCGAAAAAGCATAAGACCACTGGGGTAATCAGTGGTCTTATGCTTCTCCAACATTATGTATCATTAGAATGGGTAAAATTCCATGATACTTTTGCAATAGCTTTGAATAAATCAGTTGCCAGTTTTTCTCATATTCTCTTCTTAATCTTCGCCTGCATAAAATATACTATACACAAAAATCAGCTTAAATGTTGTTAACAAATTGTAAATTTTAATTAAAATATTATTTTTTCATGATTTTCTTTAAATTTAATAGTTTTTAACTATTAAATTATAGATTTTTAATTACAAAAACTATAATTCTATTTATTATCCCGATTTTCAAAATATAAAAATTAGAGGTCTGAGAAAATTCTCAGACCTCATTATTTTTAAGAATATTACTTTATACTGTGTGAACCTTCATTAGGTTTGTTGTTCCTACTTGTTGAATTCCTGCTACTATTATAACCATATCGTTCTTATTTACAAGACCTGATTTTACACACTCTTCACTAGCAACATCTAAAAGTGCATCTATACTTTCTTGCTTTGGTGCTATTATAGGATATACTCCCCAGCTTAAATTAAGCTGTCTAGCAACCTTTTCTGATGGAGTTACTGCTGCTACAGCACATTTTGGTCTATATTTTGAAACTATCTTTGCTGTACTACCGCTTTGAGTTACTGCGATTATAGCTTTTGCATCTGTTTCCATTGAAGTATTAACAGCTGCTAAACTTATTGAGCTTTGAACTCCTGGAACGTGCTCTTTACGCTTTCTAGTAAATACTCTATCATAGTTTATTTCTTCTTCAGCTGATTCAGCTATTCTCGCCATAGTCTTTACAGCTTCTACTGGATACTTACCATTTGCAGTTTCACCGCTTAGCATTATACAGTCAGTTCCATCAAGTATAGCGTTTGCTATGTCTGAAGCTTCCGCTCTTGTTGGTCTTGGGTTTCTTATCATAGAGTCAAGCATTTGAGTTGCTGTTATAACAGGCTTTCCAGCTCTATTACACTTTTCTATGATCATTTTTTGTACTCCTGGTACCTTTTCTATTGGAATTTCTACTCCTAGGTCTCCTCTAGCTACCATTATTCCGTCAGATACATCTAATATTTTGTCTATGTTCTCTACACCTTCTTGATTTTCTATCTTAGAGAATATTAAGATGTTTTCTCCACCATTTTCAGTTAATACTTTTCTTATAGTCTCTACGTCTGATGCCTTTCTTATGAAAGAAGCTGCTATTAATTCAACTCCCATTTCGCATCCAAACTTTAAGTCATCTATATCTTTTTCTGTTATAGCAGGAAGTGATGTTGAAACTCCTGGTACATTAACACCCTTATGGTTTCCAACCATACCATTGTTCTTTACAACACAGTTAATTTTTGCTCCGTCGATAGAAACAACTTCAAGTCCTACTAAACCGTCATCTATTAATATGAAGTTTCCTGGCTTTACGTCATTACATAAGTTAGCATAAGTGATTGAGCACTTTGTCTCATCTCCAATAACTTCTTCTCCACAATATATTGTAAAGTTTGCTCCCTCTTTTAATTCAACTTTACCTAAAGCAAAGTTTCCTGTTCTTATTTCTGGCCCCTTTGTATCAAGCATTATAGCTATTGGTTTATGGTATTTTGCACTTAATTCTCTAACTAGTTCCATTCTTCTTCTATGTTCAGCATGATCACCATGAGAGAAATTGTGTCTTGATACACTCATTCCTGCTTCTATTATTTGTGATAAAACTTCTTCACTGTCACTAGCTGGGCCTATTGTGCAAACTATTTTTGTTTTTCTCATATAATAACACTCCTTATAATTTTCTAAATAAATCTAACTGGAAATTTTGTAATTTAATCTAACTGGAAAACGTATTTTTTTATTTTAGTGTGCTAGAACTTTTGATATTTCATATAGTTCTTCATCAAATCTTCTTGGTATTGATAATGCTTCATCTATATCTTGATCCATTATTTTTCCACTTTCTATTCCTATAACTCTTGCGCTCTTACCTTCCATTAAAACATCTACAGCTTTAACTCCCATCTTTGATGCTAATATTCTATCAAATCCAGAAGGACTTCCACCTCTTTGTATATGTCCTAATATTGTTGCTCTTGTTTCTATTCCTGTCATTTCTTCAACATATTTTGCAAGCTTAGAAGCTCCACCAACACCTTCAGCTAATAATATAAGGCTGTGAGTTTTTCCTTTTAGCTTACCTTCTAATATTGTCTTACATAATTCATCTTTATCAAACTCAATTTCTGGCACTATAACATCTTCAGCTCCACCTGCGATTCCAGCATATAAAGCTAAATCTCCACAATGTCTTCCCATAACTTCAACTATGCTTACTCTTTCGTGAGATGATGAAGTATCTCTAAGTTTGTTTATAGCATCTAACACTGTATTTAATGATGTATCAAATCCTATAGTATATTCTGTGTACGATAAGTCATTGTCTATAGTTCCTGGTATTCCTACAGTTGAAACTCCAAGCTTTGATAATAATCTAGCTCCTGTGAATGATCCATCTCCACCTATTACAACAAGACCATCAACTCCAAATACTCTTAAAACATTTGCAGCTTTTTGTCTTCCTTCTTCCGTCTTAAACTCTGGACATCTAGCAGTCTTTAATATAGTTCCACCTCTATGAACTATATCTGATACACTGTTTCTATTCATTGGAGCTAATTCTCCATTAATAAGACCTGCATATCCTCTTTGGACTCCCATAACTTCGATTCCCTTATCAATAGCTGATCTTACTACTGCTCTTATTGCTGCGTTCATTCCTGGTGCGTCTCCGCCACTTGTTAATACGGCTATTTTCCTCATTTTTATTCCTCCTATCGCCACCTGGGACAAAGCTAGTCCCACCATCAGTAAAGTAATTCTTCTTAAATCTTCATGTTTATATTATATCCTTAATCCTCAATAATAATTATACACTAAATCTCTTATTAGGTGAACATCAAACTACATGAAAATAGTCAAAAGAGGGCATCAAAGCCCTCTTCACAAACCTTTTCACCTTATTTATTTTAAATTTAATTTAAAATTTTAATATTTTCTTCGCCAAAAACTTTTCGTAGTTCTTCCATTAAGTCAGAGTCTGCATCCACCCAAAAGTCTTTGCTGAGCATATATTTTTGTTTTTCCTTTCTGGAAAAAATGAAAAGTGGAGTTAATCCCTTATGTTTCTCACATATAAACCTCAATTTATTTTTTATTGAAGCAAATTCCTTATATTCAGGTATAGCTATATATAATTTTTGACTATCTACTTTCTCTAATGGATATATATTCTCGCATATAACTTTTGGAAGTTCATCTTCTTTTAATGATAATCTTCCTTCTATGACTACCATCTCATCTACCTGAAGAAGAGTCATCAGCTTATCATAAGCTTTTGGAAATACTATGCACTCCAAATCTCCAGTCAGATCTTCTAATCTAAGAAATGCCATCATAGAATTATTTCTTGTTATTTTTCGATTTACTTCTGAGAGTATTCCTCCGACTTTAACTCTTTGATTATCCTGTATGGACGCTTCAATTTCTTTTACTACATTAGTGGATGTCACAATGGCTTCATCTTCTTCTAATGTCATCCCGCCAAAATACTCGTTATATTCTTCCATTATTTTACCTAAAGTTATTGATGTCTGAAACTTTAAGCTGCTTTCATAATCATCTAAAGGATGACCGGTTATATAAAGTCCCGTCATTTCTTTTTCCATAGCAAGCTTATATTTTTTTTCAAATTCTTTTATGTTTGGGAATGGAATTGTAGTTGTAGTCTCTACTTCTTCATTTCCACCAAATAAGCTCATCTGGCCCTCTATATTTCTTTTTTTCTGACCTGCTATTCCATCCATTATTTTTTCATAAACTGCAAGCATTTGAGACCTATATATTTTAAATTCATCTAATGCTCCAGCTTTGATTAAGCTTTCTATAGCTCTCTTATTTACAGTTCCAAGATCTACTTTGTTACAAAAATCATACAGGCTTTTGAAACGTCCTTTTGAGTTTCTTGCCTCTACTATAGATTCTACAACATTAAATCCAACATTTTTTATAGCTCCAAGACCAAACCTTATAGTGTCTCCTTTAACAGTGAACTTTGTATAACTCTCATTAATGTCTGGTGGGAGCACTTGTATTCCAAGGCTTTCTGCAAATGCTATATAGTAAGCAGCCTTTTCATTCTGACCCATTATACTATTCAGCATGGCAGCTATAAACTCTACAGGATAATATCTCATAAGATATCCAGTCTCATATCCTACAACAGCATAAGCAGCAGCATGAGATTTATTGAATGCATAGCTTGCAAAGTCCATCATCTGATCAAAGATTTGATTTGCTGCTTCAGGAGATATTCCATTCCTAACACAACCTGGGACCTCAACAGTACCATCCTCATTTACTATCCCATTTATGAAATTTTTTCTTTCCTCTTCCATAACCTTGTGCTTTTTCTTGGACATAGCTCTTCTAACAAGGTCACTTCGTCCCATAGAGTATCCAGCAAGTTTTCTAACTATTTCCATAACTTGCTCTTGATACACCATAACACCATATGTTACATTAAGTATGCTTTCAAGCTCTGGAGTTTCGTAAGTTACTGAATCAGGATTTCTCTTTCCCTCTATATATCTAGGAATCTCCGCCATTGGTCCTGGTCTGTACAAACTTATTCCAGCTATTATATCCTCTAGATTGTCAGGTTTAAGTTCCTTCATGAAAGATGTCATTCCTGGAGATTCCAGCTGGAATACTCCTACAGTCTTTCCTTCACCAATCATTTTATATACCTTAGGGTCATCAAAGCCTAAATCATCAAGATTGATTTTTATCCCTCGGTTTTCTTCTATCATCTCTATAGCATTTCTCATTACAGTAAGAGTTCTAAGTCCCAAGAAGTCCATCTTTAAAAGCCCAAGCTCTTCTAATGTTCCCATAGGGAATTGAGTAACTACCATTTCTTCGTTTCTCTGAAGCGGTACATAGGACACTAATGGTTGTGACGCAATTACAACACCTGCTGCATGAGTTGATGTATGCCTAGGAAGTCCTTCAAGGCTTCTGCTCACATCTATAAGTTCCTTTATTCTCATGTCTCCATCATAAAGATCCTTAAGTTCTTTATTCATATCTAGAGCTTTATCTATAGTTATATTAAGCACTGATGGTATCATCTTTGCTACTTTATCTACTTCTCCGTAGGAATAATTCATAGCTCTTCCTACATCTCTGATACATCCTCTTGCTGCCATAGTACCAAAAGTTATTATCTGTGATACATTGTCTGCACCATATTTTCTTACAACGTAGTCTATAACTTCCTGTCTTCTTTCATAACAGAAGTCACTATCTATATCTGGCATACTAACTCTCTCTGGGTTTAGGAATCTCTCAAAGATAAGTCCATATTTGATAGGGTCTATCTTGGTTATTCCTAATGTGTAAGCTACTATTGATCCTGCTCCAGAGCCTCTCCCCGGACCCGTAGGTATGCCGTTATCATAAGAAAACTTTATGAAATCCCATACTATAAGAAAATAATCTACATAACCCATTTGGTTTATTACACCAAGCTCATATTCTAATCTTTCTATCAGATGGGCTGCTTCATCATCTTCTTTTTTTATCTGCTCTGCTTTTTCATAGTCTATTTTTCCATCTTTCAATATAGGTCTAATACAACCGTATCTTTCTGCCAGCCCTTTATAACATAAGTCTCTAAGATATTCAAAAGGGTCTACCCCTTCATCTAAAGGAAATTTTGGAAGCTTTGATTTGTGGAACTCATAATCAAATTGACACATATCTGCTATTTTCTGAGTGTTGTCTATAGCTTCTTGAGCATATGGGAACAGCTCACGCATCTCTTCCTCAGACCTTAGGTAAAACTGCTGCCAAGGATACCTCATTCTATTTTCATCTTCTATTGTTTTTCCTGTTTGTATACATAAAAGTATGTCATGAGCCTTAGCATCTTCTTTATTGATATAGTGAACGTCATTTGTTGCTACCAAAGGTATTTGGAGTTCCTTTGACATCTTTAGAAGCTCTTCATTGACTTTTTTCTGTTCCTCTATACCATGGTCTTGAAGTTCTAAATAAAAATCTGGTCCAAAAACACTTTTGTAAAATACTGCTGCTTCTTTTGCTTTTTCAAGTCTTCCTTTATTTATATGGCTTTGGACCTCACCTCCAAGACATGCACTTAAAGCTATAAGTCCTTCACTATGGCTCTTAAGATAATCGTGGTCTATTCTAGGCTTATAATAGAAACCTTCAAGAGATGCCTTTGAAACTATATCCATAAGATTATCGTATCCTTTAGAATTCTTCACTAAAAGAACCAAATGATAATTTTCATTATCTGGATTATGTTCCTTTATGTGCATACTCTTAGGTACTATATATATTTCAGAACCTATTATAGGTTTTATTCCTTTACTAACTGCCTCCTTATAGAATTCAACGCAGCCATACATGACACCATGGTCTGTTATGGCAAGGCTATCCATTCCAAGCTCTTTTGCCTTATCTATAAGCTTCGATATTTTTCCTGCCCCATCCAAAAGGGAATATTCGGTATGGACATGAAGATGACAAAAATTACTACTCATCAGCTATTCACCTCCCTGTATTTTCTTAAGTTGTACTATATAAATTATAAGCTTTAATCTAAAGTAATTCTACAAAATTTTCATTAATAAAAAAGAAACCAGCTTTTCTCTTATTTAGAGTCTTAGCTGATTTCATATTTTAAAACACTTTTTAATTATTTTCATTAAGAATGTTATATAACGCTCCTATAAGTCCTCCATCGTTTTTGTGGCAGCATCTTTCTATTTTAGTTTCAACATACCCCCACCATTTTATAGACCTTAGAGTTTTTTCAATACTTTCTATGAAATCTTCTCGCTCACATATACCTCCACCTATTAAAATCTTTTCCGGGTTTAACATAGCGCAGATATTTATTATGCCATAGCTTATATTTTGAAACCATTTATCTATTATGGCTTGTACATTGATATCCGTTGAAGCTGACTCAAATACTTCATAGCCTTCTACTTTAGAAGTCATAGGTATCTCTTTATAAAGTTTATACATTCTTATAAGCGCATTAGTTGATGAATTATCTCCATAAATTTGGAACTTTTCATCTACACCTTCTAGTCCATTGTTTATTAGAAAATTGAATTCTCCACCCTTAAATTGATGTCCTCTTATGAGTTTTCCATTTACGAATACTCCGCCGCCAATTCCTGTGCCTATAGTTATTACTGCAAAACTATCACATTTTTCGCCAGCACCATTGAACTTTTCGGCTAGAACAACACAATTAGCATCATTTTCTATAGCTGCTGGAATATTAAACTTTTCCCTCAGCATATCAGTAATGCTTATATCTTCAAGAAAGCTTAGAACCTGACATACCTCTATACTCCCTCTATAAGGATTAATAAACCCTGGGCAGCTTAAAGATATTCCTTTAATATCATGACTTAATATAGACTCTTTTATTATACTTTCCATAGGCTCCATAAATGACTCCAAAGATTCTTTTGGAGTATCATAAGAAGCTTTATTTAATATTTGTCCATCAGAATTTAAAATTCCATACTTGACCTTAGTGCCCCCAATATCAAAACACAAATAATATTTTTCCATACTTATCCCCCTGTATGATTGGTTATTATATATGTATTATTTCTTTAATATCTTTACTGATACCATAGCTTTTCCTATGATTTCACCTTTACTGCTGTCTATATCAATCTCTAGTTTTCCTGAACTCCTGCCTATATCTATTATAGTAGATTTTATTACTATAGCTGTGCCAAGCTGAGCAGGTCTCATAAAATAAACGCTTATGTTATCTACTGCAACGTTTATATTAAGGTCATTCACATGCCTTAATGCTGCCGATGTTATTATCATATTTAGGATTCCCCAAGATGCTGTACCCATGCTGTCTATCATTTGAGGAGTAATACTTCCCCTATATACTCTGCTCTCTCCCTCTTTTGTACATTGGAAGGTTTTGAATATAGTATCTTCTAAATTCTCTACCATCTGAGAGTTATTATCCATAGTTTTTAACGCCTTTATAACATCTTTTCTGGTTATAACACCAACTAGTTTCCTTCCATCTACAACAGGACAAAGCTCGATATCTTCACCGCCCATTATGTTTGCAGCATAAGATACCGTTGTTTTTGGCGTTACAGTTATGGGATCACGTCTCATAAACTTTTTAATAGATTCGTTTTTGTCCATATTCTCTATAGGCATATCTTTTGATGTTATTATGCCAACTACTCTCATATCATCATCCACTACAGGATATCTTGTATGTTTGGTGCTTATGACAAGCTCTTTCCATGTCTCTAAGTCTTGAGATTCTTTAAGACAATATAAATCTTGATCCATTATTTCTTCTACAAATATTATGTCTTTCTTCAGCTTAATTTCTTGAATTGCTTGGTTTATCATAGAAGCTATTGTGAATGTATCATAGGTAGATGAAATTATTGGAAGCATCTTGTCATTTGCTAAGTTTTTAATTTCTTCTGAACATGAAAAGCCTCCACTGATAAGCACTGCTGCTTCATTTTCAAGTGCATACCTCTGAATCTCTTCCCTATTACCAACTATTGTTAAACATCCTGGTACTACATATTTAGTAAAAGCCTCTACAGCCATGGCTCCTATAACAAGTTTATTAAGCTTCTTATAAAGGCCATCCTTTCCCCCTAGTATGACCCCGTCTATTATCTTTACTACATCTGCAAAAGTTAATGTTTCAGTATTTTTCTTTCCTGCTCTCTCTACTCTTACAGTCCCAACTCTTGGTATAGTTGAAACTATTCCTATATTTTCACTTTCCTTTATAGCTCTATAGGCTGTTCCTTCACTTACTCCTAGCTGGCTTGCTATTGTTCTTACTGAGATTTTGCTCCCTGGGTCTAGCATTTTTATATAGCTTATTATTTCATCCTGTTTGGACATGCTTATATACCCTCTTTCCTTAATTCCTCCGCTATCTTTTCAATCTTTCTTAATCTATGATTGACTCCAGATTTTCCAACAGGAGGGTCGAGCATTTCTCCCAGCTCCTTTAATGATTCATCTGGATAGTTTAGCCTTAATTCTGCAATGTCTCGCAGATTCTTTGGAAGTCTTCCAAGACCTATCTCTTTTTGTATAAGTTTTATGCTTTCTACCTGTCTTACAGCAGCATTTACAGTTTTACTTAAATTTGCAGTTTCACAGTTTACAAGCCTATTTACATTGTTTCTCATTTCCTTCATTATTCTTATGTTCTCAAGTTCCAATAAAGCGTTGTGAGCTCCAATTATATTTAATAAATCGACTATCTGCTCTCCTTCTTTTAAGTAAACTATGTAACTTGTTTTTCTTTTTATTATTTTTGAATTAAGTTCAAATTTATTAATTAATTTACATAGATCCTCTGCATACTCTAAGCTGTGAGTCACAAATTCAAGATGGTATGTTCTCTCTGGATTGCTTATACTTCCTCCTCCAAGAAAAGCACCTCTTATATATGCTCTTGAAGTTTCCTCATCATTTATAAGATGAGAATTTATGCCATAGTCTAAAGACATCATTCCATCTTCTTCTTTTAAGATACCAGTAGTTTTTAAAAGGTCTTTTACTCCCATATCCTCTGTTATCATTACCATATATATATTATTCTTCTTTAAAGAATTACTTCTCTTTACCATGAGCTTAGAGTGAATATTAAAATACTCTTTTAATATATTAAACATCAATCTAGCCGTAGCCGGATTTTCTGTAGACACTTTAAAGCTCACTTGCATCCCACTAGTAAAAGACAGTGTTCCACTGACTTTCATTATAGCTGAAATTTCTGCCACAGCTTCTTGATGGGTCAAATCCATATTTCTACATATTTCTCCTTTTACCTTTGATGAAAATGACATAACTTCTCTACTCCTAATTTTTCTTATTTTGCTTTAATCTCTCGGATAAATAGAAGTACTCTACAATCTTCTTTCTATCATAGAATAATTTTTTATCCATTATAGTTTCTACTAAAATAGAAGATAACTTTTCTGAATCATGTCTTATAAGTCCCTTTCTTACTTTAACTAAATTAGCTTCTACAACTTTTACATTTAACTTCTCTAGACTTTTTCTATCCAATGCAACTAATGTTGATTTATCTTTCTCATATTTTTTTCTAAGCTCTTCATCTATCCCAGCCACATTGCATATTACGTAATCAACTATATTATTACCACCATGTTTAAATATAGCTTTTATATGGTCACTTACTGTATAACCGTCGCTTTCTCCAGGCTGTGTCATTATATTTGATACATATATTTTTATAGCATCGCTCTTATGAAGTGCTGATGATATATCTTTTACTAAAAGATTAGGTATTACACTAGTATAAAGACTTCCTGGTCCAAGTATTATGGCATCTGCCTCCATTATAGCAGTAACAGCTTCTTTAAGAGCTCTTGCGTTCTTTGGTTCTATAAATATTCTATCTATAGGCGATTTTTGTTTCAGAGCCTCTTCAGGTATTGCTGATTCTCCTGTTATTACGTTACCATTTTTAAGTTTAGCCTTTAACACCATATTTTCTAAAGTTACAGGAAGAACTTTACCTGTAACGGCTAATACAGAGCTCATCTTTTGAACTGCATCTTCAAAATTATCTGATATTCCATCCATAGCAGCTAAAAACAGATTTCCAAAACTTTGGTTCTTAAGCTTACCATCAGGAAATCTGTACTGAAGCAATTCTTCCATTAAAGGCTCCGTATCAGCTAATGCTAATATACAATTTCTTATATCACCAGGTGGAAGTATGCCTAAATCTTCCCTTAAGTCTCCTGAACCGCCTCCATCATCAGCAACTGTAACTATTGCCGTAACATTTGACGTATAATACTTAAGTCCTCTAAGCATGGTAGACAATCCTGTCCCCCCACCGATTACAACTATCTTAGGACCTTTTATCAAAAGTCTCTTTTCATACATAAGATTTTCAATCTTCTTAGAGTCTAAAGAAAACCTTAAATATCCTTTGTTTATTAAAGCTATTATGGATCTTATTCCTTCAGTTATAGCTATATAAAGTAAAAATATTCCTGTAATATTCAAAAAGGCATAGAAACATTTATAATAAACAGAATAATACCCATTCCATAACATTTCACTTACAGCAAAAACGATTATAAGTATACCTAGTATTGCTAGAAGTATCCACCTTTTCACTTTAATCCCCGGCCTTAGCCAGTCGCTAAACCTCATAGTTTTCCTCCACCTCTATTGATATCTTCGTTTATATCTCTGTGTTCAATAGTAACTTTAGCCCATTTAGCATTTAAGTAATCATATATTTCATTGGCTATAGCTACTGAACGGTGTCTTCCACCTGTACATCCTATAGATATTATAAGCTGTCTCTTTCCTTCATTTTCATAATGAGGAATTAAATAATCAAGCATATCCTTAAGTTTTTCTATAAATGTAGTAGCTTCTTCATGTTCTAATACATATTCCTTTACCGGCTTATCATTACCTGAATATCTTCTAAGATCAGGTATATAAAATGGATTTGGCATAAATCTTACGTCAAAGACTAAATCTGAATCCACCGGTATTCCATATTTGAAACCAAAAGAAAGAACTGCAATAGAAAGTCCTGATCTTTCTATCTCCATTTCTCCGTAAATTTCGTTTATCTTTGCCCTTAAATCCTTTATCTCCATTTTTGAAGTATCTACTATCATATCTGCTCTATTTTTTACTTCTCTAAGTTTTTGTCTCTCTAAGGCTATGCCTCTTATAACTCTTCCCTCTTGAGCTAAGGGATGAGTTCTTCTTGTTTCTTTAAATCTCTTTACAAGTACCTCATCAGATGCATCCAAAAATAATATTTCATAAGGAAATTCATTATCTTGAAGATACTTTAAACTTTCAAATAAAGCATCAAAGAATTTTCCTCCTCTAATATCTATTACCAGTGCTATCTTTTCTATCTTTCCATCACTTTGTATACATAGCTCTGCAAACTTCGGAATCAATGTAGGAGGTAAATTGTCTACACAAAAATATCCCAGATCTTCCAGGTTCCTTGTAGCTTGAGTCTTTCCTGCTCCAGATAATCCAGTTACTATAACAAATCTCATACTGCTCCTCCTTAAAGTTATAATATACTATTATATCATAGTGGCATAATTATTCTCTACATTATGAGTGATAAAAATGCAAAATGAAAACACCCACTGTTTTAATCCTTTCATAAGAAATAATTTTTACAGCAGGTGTTTCTATTTTATATGAATTTATTTTACAATTTCCAAAAAATATTTTAGAAAAGTTAAGTCTTTCGTCAATTCCGGATGAAATGATGTGGCTATAATATTGTTTTCTTTAACTGCCACTATGCGCCCATCAATTTCACATAATACCTGAACCTTTTCACCACAACTTTCCACATATGGAGCTCTTATAAATACAAGATCTATAGGTTCTGAACTAACTTTATTTATAGCTTTCCTAGTTGTAAAACTGTCTATTTGAGTTCCAAAGGCATTTCTTTTAACCTTAATATTCATAACTCCAAGATGACTTTTATCTTCTCCATCAATGTCCTTTGCTAAAAGTATCATCCCAGCACAAGTTCCCCAAGTTGGAAGGCCTTCCTCTATTTTCTTTCTAAGAGGCTCCATCATACCAGTAATATTTAGCAGTTTTGACATAGTAGTGCTTTCTCCTCCAGGAAGTATGATACCTTCTATTCCTTCCAAATCGTTTTCCTTTTTTACTTTTACAGCTTCGTGTCCCAATGCTTCTATTTGTTTTATATGCTCAATGACTCCTCCTTGAAAAGCTAAAACCCCAATTTTCATTTTACCATCCTCTTTTAGCATATTCAGTTTCCACTTCTGATGCAGAAATTCCGCTCATAGCTCCTCCTAAATCTGTGGATACTTCAACTAGTTTTTCGGCATCGTTGTAATAAGTTGTAGCAAGAACTATAGCTCTCGCTCTTTTTTCCGGATTGTCAGATTTAAAGATTCCTGACCCAACAAAGACACCATCACATCCAAGCTGCATCATAAGCGCTGCATCTGCTGGAGTCGCTATACCACCTGCTGCAAAATTTACTACTGGAAGCTTTCCATTTTCCCATACATACTTGACTAAATCATATGGTGCTGCAATTTCTTTTGCCACAGTCATAAGTTCTTCCTCTGGAACTGATTGAACTTTTTTCATCTCATCTGTCATTGTTCTCATATGCTTAACAGCTTGTATTACATCTCCTGTACCTGCTTCTCCTTTTGTCCTTATCATAGAAGCTCCCTCTCCAATTCTTCTAAGTGCTTCTCCAAGGTTTGTGGCTCCGCATACAAATGGCACTTTAAAGTTTCTTTTATTTATATGATATCTGTCATCTGCTGGTGTAAGAACTTCACTTTCATCTATAAAATCTATATTTAAAGCTTCTAATATCTGTGCTTCAACAAAGTGACCTATTCTAACCTTAGCCATAACTGGAATTGTTACAGCCTCTTGTATCTCCTTTATCATCTTAGGGTCAGACATTCTAGCAACTCCACCTTCTTTTCTTATATCAGAAGGTACTCTCTCAAGTGCCATTACCGCACAAGCTCCAGCTCTTTCTGCAATTATAGCCTGCTCTTTATTTGTAACATCCATTATTACTCCGCCTTTTAGCATTTGAGCTAAATTTTTGTTTACATTTTCTCTTGTCATTCCTATTCCCCCTTAACTTTTATCTTATAAAGAATTCAATTTATAATTAAAATGTATTCTAAAACCGAAACTTTATCAAATGTATGGGTACATTTGATAATATTTGTAAGGGTTCATTTAATCGCAAATATTTTTAATAGCCTGCCAAATATCAATTCTAAAATTTATATTAATAATATTTTTAATAAAAAAATACCACTTGAAAAGCTATATCTATTCAAGTAGTATCTAATATTATTTCTATTTAAATTTTTTTATAAAGTTTGTATATGTGAATTTAATCTTCACCTATTATTCTAACTTCTGTTGATAGGTCTACTCCAAACTCTGATTTTACTGTGTTTTGGACATGCTTTATAACATCAAGAATATCTTGAGCTGTAGCATTTCCTTTATTTATTATAAAACCCGAATGTTTTTCTGAAACTGCTGCTCCTCCTATAGAGAATCCTTTAAGTCCGCAGTCTTGAATAAGCTTTCCAGCAAAATACCCTTCTGGTCTTTTAAAGGTGCTTCCTGCTGATGGATACTCTAAAGGCTGCTTCTCAGTTCTACGTCTAGTAAGCTCATCTATTCTGGCTTGAATTTTTGCTTTATCACCTTTTTCTAAGCCTATTCTTACTTGAAGAACAAAATATCCATATTTCATTATAGCTGATGTTCTATAGCCAAGCTCTAATTCACCATTCTTTAATTCTCTTATGTTTCCTTTATCATCTAACACCGTAGCACTTTTAACTACTCTCACCATTTCACTGTCATAAGCTCCTGCATTCATGAATACAGCTCCACCTACACTTCCAGGTATTCCACATGCAAATTCAAAACCGTGTAGTGATTCCTCTAAAGCTCTTTTAGAGATATTGCTTAATTGTGCTCCACACTCAGCTATTATATCATTTTCCTCAACCTTGATATCTTGAAGAGTTGTAAGTTTGATAACAACGCCCCTTATTCCACCATCTTTAACTAAAAGGTTAGAGCCATTACCTATTAGATAGTAAGGATGACCTGAATTCTTACATACCTTCACTACTTCTATAGCTTTTTCTACAGTTTGAGGAACAACCAATACATCCGCCGGCCCTCCTACTTTAAAATAAGTATGATTCTTCATGGGTTCATCTATCAAAACATTTTCTTCATTAACTATGCTTTTAAATTCTAATACTAAATCCTTCAATGACTTCATTCTTTATCTCCTCATTGCGTAATAATATATAGTATACGGCATTTATACCCATTTAATCAAGATTAAAAGGTTAAAGCTCTATATCATTTAATCTACCCTTTTCCTTCAAATATCTAAGAATCTTATTTTTGTCAGTATTCATAATAAGCTTCTCTGGTATCTCGAGTTCTCTTATAAGTTCATCTGCAAATGTAAACTTGCCTATAGCAGTGAAAAAATGAGCATCACTATTTACCATCATAGGAACCTCATACTTTTTACAAAGTTTTGCTATTTCTCGACAATTCTCTGAACTTCCAGGTCTCGCCTTAAACGATCCATTGTTTAGCTCTATTATTTTGCCAGTTTCTTTTGCTTTTTTTATAACTGCTTCATAATCTATCGGAAATATAGGGTTGCCTGTATGACATATTATATCTACCAATGGATTATCCATAACATTTATAAGAGCCTTGGTATTTAGATCCTTTTCTCTTGTTTCTATACATACATCGTGAAGACTTGCTAAAATTATATCTAATCTTTGCAAAGTTTTTTCAGGTATATCTAAAGTTCCATCAACATCTATTATGTTGGCTTCACAACCTCTTAAATGTATAACCCCTTCTAAAATTCTTGGAACAGATTTAAGATTTCCAAAGTAAAGCCTTGAAGGTCCTCCTGGCATAGTTGGACCATGGTCTGTTGTTGCTAACACCTCTATTCCATTCTCTGATGCCCATTTTATATTTTCCATAAGTGTACTATAAGCGTGTCCGCTTGCGTAGGTATGTGTGTGTGTATCTACTACGTATTTCATTTATTCTCCTCCTTCGTAAAGAAGTTAAGAATACTTTCTGCTGCTTTTCTATCTATTGAAGGAGTTTTTATAAGCTCATCATAGCTGGCCTTTTTTATTGCTTCAATGTCTCCAAAAGCCTTAAGTAATTCCTTTCTTCTTCTTTCACCCACGTTTGGTATATCTTCTAATACTGAATGCAGAACTCGCTTATCTCTAAGTGTTCTATGATATGTTATAGCGAATCTGTGTACTTCATCCTGCACTCTAGTAATAAAATTCATTGCATTCCTTTTTTTAGAAATATTTATCTCTATATCATTATATATTATTCCTCGAGTTTTGTGCCTGTCGTCTTTTACTAGCCCTGCTACAGGTATGTCTAAGCCAAGTTCATCTAAAACTTCTAAAGCTACATTAACTTGGCCCTTTCCACCGTCCATTAATATAAGCTCCGGAAACTCACAGAACTTTCCTGCACTAAGCTCTAAATCTCTTTCCCTAATTGCTCTGACCTCTTCCATTCCATGCTTGAATCTTCTTCTCAAAATCTCTCTCATGGAATCATAGTCGTTTGCTCCCTTTACCGTCTTTATCTTAAATCTTCTGTACTGGCTGTTTTTAGGTTTTCCTTCTTCAAAAACTACCATAACCCCTACAGAATCCATGCCTTGTATATTAGAAATATCATAAGCCTCTATTCTATGTGGAAGCTCCTCTGTTTGAAGAGAATCCATAAGCTCTCTAAGAGCGATCCTATGTATCTCTTTATCTTGAAGTATTTTAACTTTAAACTGATCTAAAGTTATCCCTGCATTTTTCTTCACCATTTCAAGAAATGCAAGTTTTTCTCCTTTTTGAGGAATCTTTATAATGACTTTAGAACCTCTTTTTAAAGTGAGCCATTCTTCCAAAAGCTCTTCGTCCTCTACAGCTGGCACATATATGGTTTTTGGAATCTTAGGAGTTCCACTATAGAAACTTTTTATAAACTCTCCTACTATTTCCCCATCTTCATAGGAAGCTTTATTTTCAAGTATAAAATGCTCTCTTCCAATAAGCTTTCCTTCACGTAAAAAGAAAGCTTGAACACATACATCCTTTTCGTCTTTATAAATATTTATAAAATCTTCATCTTCCATAGTTTTTGTAAATATTTTTTGTCTTTCAACTATAGTGTCTAAAGCTCTTAATTTATCCCTAATAGCAGCTGCTTTTTCAAACTCTAAATTGTTTGATGCTTCCATCATCTCATCTTGGAGTTTATGTATTATATTAGTATTTTTGCCATTAAGAAGATTTATAATCTCATTTATTATACTTTCATAATCTTTTTTTGAAACATATCCAGCGCAAGGAGCATTACAAAGTTTTATCTGGTAATTTAGGCATGGTCTTATAAAAGGTCCTTCTTCCTCTATATGCTTTTTGCAAGTTCTTATAGGAAACACCTTTTTTATAAGCTCCATAACCTCATAAACAGCACCTGCATCTGTATAAGGTCCAAAATACTTATTTCCATCTTTGCTATATGTCCTTGTTACAAAAATTCTTGGAAATGCTTCATTAGTTGTAATTTTAATGAACGGATAATGCTTATCATCTTTTAAAAGTATATTATATTTGGGCTTGTATTTTTTTATTAAATTACACTCTAAAATTAAAGCCTCCATCTCAGTGTCTGTAACTATATATTCAAACTCAGCTATATTAGCAACCATGTTCCTAACTTTTTCAGTATGGTTTTTAGAGTTTTGAAAGTACTGCCTTACTCTGTTTTTTAAGATTTTAGCCTTTCCTATATATATTATTTCGCCTTTATTGTCTTTCATTAAGTAAACTCCAGGTCTATCTGGTAGTCCTTTAAGTTGTTTCTCAAAGTCAAACATAGCCTCATCTCCTGTTTTATGGGAATATTTGAGTCAGTTATATTGTACCTTATTATCTCTTGGTATAAAAGATAAAATTAATATCTAAATATGCAAATTTTTACAAATATAAAAGTTAAGGTTGATACCCTTAACTTTTATTGTAATCTTAAAAATTATTGGTTTACTGCAGCCTTTAATACTGTACCTGCTATCTGAGCTGCTTTTCCACCACCTACTCCTCCATTTTCAACTATTACTGCTATAGCGTACTTTGGATTATTGTATGGTGCAAATCCTACAAACCACGAATGTGGCGAAGCTGGTTTCCCGTCTTTGTCCATATGGTCAGCGGTTCCTGTCTTTCCCGCTGCATTTGTTCCAGAGAAATACGAAGATCTTACTGTACCATTATCTACAACTTCCTTCATATAGGAAGCTATAAGTTTAGCATCATCACCAGGAATTACAGTTGACACTTCTTTATCCTTTATAGTATTTACTATCTCTCCATCCGCATTTAATATATTCTTTACTATCTTTGGTTCCATCATAACTCCATTATTGGCTATAGTGCTTGCTACAAGAGCCATCTGCATAGGACTTACAAGTATTGAACTTTGACCTATACCACTTTGAGCTATATTACCCTTTTCATAACTTTCTAAAGTAGGAAATCTTCCTTTTGCTATAGAGAATCCATCGCTTGGTATACTTTTATTAAAATAGAAATCTTCCGCAGTTTTACGAAGTTTTTGATTTCCAAGCTCTAAAGCTAATGTACCAAATACTACGTTGCTAGACTTTCTAAATCCATCTTTTAAATTTAAATCTCCGTAAACTGTTCCACCATAGTTGCTCAGAGAATATCCCCCTCCAAAGTCTATCTTTCCAGTGTTGTCATGGAACACCTTGTTTGTAACACCGCTTATATTTTCAAGAGCACTGGCAGCTGTTACTATTTTAAATACTGACCCTGGAGGATACATACCTTGAGTTGCTCTATTTAGCAAAGGTGAATCCTCATTTGTATTTATGTCCGCCCAATTAGCCTCAAGGTTATTAGGGTCATAAGTAGGTTTTGATATCATTGTTATTACATCTCCAGTTTTAGGATCTAATACCACAACAGATCCTTTATTATCGCCAAGAGCATCATAAGCAATCTTCTGCAAATCGTAATCCAAGGTTGTTCCCAAACTATTTCCAATCTTTTCTTTTGTCTGCCTATTAGAAAATGCCTCTTTAAGATTGAAAGTCTTTAACGCTTCTTTTATATTAAACATGGTGTTTTTTGTATTCATAAGTTCATTATCATAAGCTGATTCTAATCCCGTAATTCCGTATTTGATATCAACAAAACCTAATGAATGAGTGAATAAATCTCCATATACATATTCTCTTTTCTGTGTTAAAGTATCTCCTCTTTCACTCTTTGTAAGAGCTTTTCCATCTCTGTCATAGATAGTTCCTCGTAGCACTTCATTTCTCTTTGCCCATAATCTTTTATTATCAGATCTATCAGCTATTGTTGGAGCTTGAAATACAGTAAAGTATGCCATATAAGTTATAAGGGCTAAAAAGCAAACTAAAAATACAACAAGTACTTTTTTCATTCCATTCATTAAATCCTTTTGCATACTAACCCTCCTCTGAAATCTTTTGTATTATTCCAAGTGCAAAGAAACTTGTAAGCATTGAACTTCCTCCGTAACTTACGAAAGGTAAAGCTACACCTGTAAGAGGAATTGCGTTCATAACTCCTCCTATTATTACAAGAACTTGCGTTGCAAACATAGCTGCATATCCTACTGCCATCATTTGAGAAAATTTATCTTCTACATATATTGCAGCTCTCATTGACCTATAGAACATCAAGAAAAATAGTATCATTATTCCAAATCCCATTAAAAGTCCCATTTCTTCGCATATTACCGCAAATATAAAGTCTGATGTATTTACTGGTATGAATCCAGGGTATCCTTTCCCAAGACCAGCCCCTAGAAGACCTCCTGATGCCATTGCAAATAATCCCTGTACTATTTGAAGACCCTTATTGTAAGCATCTGCCCATGGGTCTAACCATATGGCCACTCTTACTCGAACATGATCAAATAGCTTATAGCTTAAAGTCGCACCAACTCCAGCTAATATAAATGTTGTCACTATATATTTCAGTTTATTTGTTGACAGATATAGCATAGTTACTGATATTCCAAAAAATATTAGTGCTGATCCCAAGTCCTTTTGTATAACCATAAACCCTAAGGAATACATCACAATCAATGCCGGTTCTATAAGGGATTTTACACTGCCATTATAATCCTTTAAAGCTGATGATAAATAAGCTACTAAAAATAGTTTTCCTATCTCAGATGGCTGAAAACTTATAGGTCCAAACTGCACCCAGTTCTTAGATCCAAACTTCTCTACACCTATAAGAGTTGCCATAGCCATAAATACTATAACTCCAGCTAAATATACATATTTATACTTTGAAAAACTCTTTAAATCAGGCAATACAACCACCACTAAGACATAAGCAACTACACCTAAAGTAAACCAGATAAGCTGCTTTATAGCAACGCTAGGGTCTATCCTATACATGGTTACAATGCCTATCATTGAAAGTATGAATGCAAACAGCATCAAATACTTATCTCCATCTGAAAAAAATCTTCCTATTACAAAATGTGCATACCCTAAAAGTAGTGCCATAACTACACCAAGAATAACCGCCTTCGTATCAAAAGGCTGCTGCAGTAAACTTAAGTTTCCAAACATAGCTATTAGCAGCAGGTATGTATATAAAAGCATTCTTCTCTCATCATTAAAAAAGCTCTTCACTCAATTCACCTACTTTAAATTTAATTCACTTTATATTTTTATGTAAATTCTTCCTCCAAAATTCATGGCTAGCTTAATTGCTAGCCGATGACTCTAAATACTAAACTTCCTATCTTTATTTCATCTCCTAATTGAACATATCGTCTTCCTTTTATGTTCTCTCCATTTACAACAGTACCATTAGTGGAGTTTAAATCTTCTAGTATATATTGATTGTTCTTTGTATATATCTTAGCGTGATGTCCTGAAACATAGTGATCATCCAGCATTATTATATTGTCTTCTCTTCTTCCAAGGGTTATAACGCCCTTTATTGGTATAATAGAGCCTGTTTTTAGCGTACTATTATCTCCTGATGATACAACTTCAAGTCCCCAAGAAGACTTTAATACTTTCTTTCTCCCTCCAGCTTTTACGTCTTTATACATTACCCTTAAGGCAAGAATTATAATTATATATAATATAACTATGAATACCGCTGTAAAGATAAAGCTCAATACCTTATTCATATACTTCACCTCATGCACACATATTAATTCATTATTATTATATCACCAAATTCTCTAAAAAATGTTACAAAAATATCTTGTAATTCTTAAATAAAAGTTAATATATATTAAACTTACATCAAAAAGGCATATTAAAAGTAAACATAACCCTTTAATACGCCCCTTTACTAATTATTTTTCAAAACAGTTTTTAGGTACTTTCCTGTATAAGAATCCTTACATGCTGCAACTTCTTCTGGAGTCCCAGTTACAACTATAGTGCCTCCCTTATCTCCGCCTTCTGGTCCTAAATCAATTATATAATCTGCTGATTTTATAACGTCTAGGTTATGTTCTATAACTATTACCGTATTGCCAGCTTCCACTAATCTCTGAAGTATTTGTATAAGCCTTGCTACGTCGTCTATATGCAGTCCAGTTGTAGGCTCATCTAGTATATATAATGTCTTTCCTGTACTTCTCTTTGATAATTCATAAGCAAGTTTTATTCTTTGTGCTTCTCCTCCTGAAAGCTGAGTTGAAGGTTGACCAAGTCTAACATAGCCTAGACCTACATCTTGAAGAGTTTGAAGCTTATTTTTTATTCTTGGAAGATTCTCAAAGAACTCTAAAGCTTCATCTACAGTCATATTAAGAACTTCATCTATATTCTTTCCTTTATATTTTACTTCAAGAGTCTCTCTATTATATCTTTTTCCTTTACATACTTCACAAGGTACATAAACATCAGATAAAAACTGCATTTCAATTTTTATTATTCCATCTCCGCTGCAGGATTCACATCTTCCCCCTTTCACATTAAATGAGAATCTACCAGGTTTGTAGCCTCTCATTTTTGATTCTGGGGTTGATGCAAAAAGTTCTCTTATTATATCAAACACACCAGTATAAGTTGCTGGGTTAGAACGTGGAGTACGTCCTATTGGACTTTGATCTATATCTATTACCTTATCTACATTTTCTTGTCCTTTAAGTTCTCTGAATTGTCCTGGATTGCTCTTTCCTCTATTAACTATCTTGTGAAGAGATTTATATAAAATTTCATTTACAAGAGTACTCTTACCTGAACCTGATACACCTGTTACAGCAGTAAAAGTACCTAGAGGGAATGCTGCCTTTATATTTTTAAGGTTATTCTCCTTGCAGCCTATTACCTCTATAAAGTTGCCATTTCCAGTTTTTCTGTTCTCTGGAACTTCAACTCTCTTTTCTCCATTTAAATACTGTCCTGTTATAGACTCCTTGCAAGCCATTATATCCTCTAAAGTACCAGCGGCAACTATATTACCACCATGTTCTCCTGCTCCTGGTCCTATATCTACTATATAATCAGCAGCTTTCATAGTGTCTTCATCGTGCTCAACAACTACTAAGGTATTTCCTAAATCTCTCAAATTTTTTAATGTATCTATAAGTTTGTCATTGTCTCTTTGATGCAGTCCTATGCTAGGTTCGTCTAATATGTATAGAACTCCCATTAAGCTAGATCCTATCTGAGTTGCAAGCCTTATTCTTTGAGATTCTCCTCCTGATAAAGTTCCTGCATTTCTTGCTAGATCTAAGTAATCTAAGCCTACATCTATAAGAAATCTAAGTCTGCTCTTTATTTCCTTTATAATCTGATCACTGATTATTCTATTCTTTTCAGAAAGCTTAAGATTTCGTATGAATTCTAATTCTTCCTTTATTGACATCCTACAGAATTGATTTATATTTAAATCTCCAACAGTGACAGCAAGGGCATCTTGATTAAGTCTTGCTCCTTTACACTTGCTACAAGGTGTATTACTCATAAACTGCTCTATCTCATCTTTTATAAGATCAGAACCTGTTTCTCTATATCTCCTCTGCATGGAGTTTATTATACCTTCATAAGCATGATTATAAGTACGATTTACGCCATCTTTACTATAATCAACCTTTATTTTCTCTCCACCTAGTCCATAAAGAAGTATCTTTACTATATCCTTTGGAAGTTCTTCTATTGGTGTATCTAATGAAAAATCAAACTTCTTTGTTAAAGCAGTAAGTACTCTATAACTCCACGAGTCTTCCTTTAGCCTTCCTTCTCCCCATGATGCTATAGCTCCCTCCATGATACTCTTAGATTTATCTGGTATAACTAAATCAGGCGATATCTCTAAAAGAGTTCCTAAACCATCACATTTGTCACACTTTCCAAATGGAGCATTAAATGAAAATAGTCTAGGCTCTATTTCTCCTATACTTATTCCACAATCTTCACAGGCAAAATTCTCACTAAATAGTCTATCTTCTTCCTCATTTTCTTTTATTATATTTACTATAACTATACCTTCTGCCATCTTTAAGGCAGTTTCTAAAGATTCTGCAATTCTACCTCTAGACTCTTCCCTTACCATAAGTCTATCAACTACAGCCTCTATATTGTGCTTCTTATTCTTTTCTAATTTTATTTCTTCTTCAGTGACTTCAAACATCTCACCGTCTACTCTTGCTCTCACAAATCCATTTTTCTTTATATTTTCTATAACTTTTTCGTGAGTTCCCTTTTTTCCTCTTATGACTGGTGCAAGAATTTGTATCTTAGTTCTCTCTGGAAAATCCATGATTTGGTCTACCATAGTATCTATTGATTGTTTAGTTATTTCTTTACCACACTTAGGGCAATGAGGTATTCCTATTCTTGCGTATAATAGTCTTAAGTAGTCATATATCTCCGTAACCGTTCCTACTGTTGAACGAGGGTTTCTGCTGGTTGTTTTTTGATCTATAGATATAGCCGGAGAAAGTCCTTCTATGTACTCAACGTCTGGTTTATTCATCTGTCCTAAAAACTGTCTTGCGTAGGACGACAAAGATTCTACATAACGTCTCTGTCCCTCTGCATAAAGTGTATCAAAAGCTAAAGATGATTTTCCAGATCCCGAAAGTCCAGTAAATACCACAAGTTTGTCTCTTGGTATTTCTAAAGATACATTCTTTAAATTGTGTACCTTAGCACCTTTAATTATTATCTTATCCTGCATGGTGTCTCTCCTTTTATAAAAAATTACGAATATCTGTTCTTATAATACTATATTAGTCTTTATAAAATACTCTGTCAATAACTACTAATTATTATTTAAAAAATATACTTATTCCTTAAAATAAAGATTTCTTTACATAAAAAAAGTCTTATAAGACTCTCTTTACATTGTTCCCAATTTCAGGTCTTATAAGACATCGTTTATATTTTTTACTTTGATAAAGCCTTTGCTATATAGCCATTATTTTTTTCTAGAAGTTCTTTTCCTTCTTCTTTTGATAAGTTTGCCATTATCATTAAAATAGAAAGCTTCACATCATAATTTGTTTCTTCAAGAACAGCCTCAGCCTTTTCTCTGTCAACTTCTGTTGCTTCCATAACTATGTGTTTTGCTCTTTCAACCAACTTTTCATTAGTAGCCTTTACATCTACCATCAGATTTCCATAAACTTTCCCTGTTCTAACCATAGCCCCTGTAGAAAGCATATTCAACACCATCTTTTGAGCTGTCCCTGCCTTCATTCTAGTAGACCCTGTTATTACTTCTGGTCCCACTACAGGTGAAATAGCTATTTTTGCAACAGACGCTATTTCTGATTGAGGATTACATGTAACTCCTACTGTAACAGCTCCAATGCTGTTTGCATATTCAAGACCTCCTATTACATAAGGTGTTCTTCCACTAGCTGCTATACCTACTAATACATCTTTATTTGTAAAATTCATATTATTTAGGTCTTCTACACAAAGTTCTTTAGAGTCTTCTGCCCCTTCCTTTGCCTTGAAAATAGCCTCAATTCCTCCTGCTATTATACCTTGAACTAATTCTGAAGAGACTCCATAGGTTGGTGGACATTCTGATGCATCTAATATGCCAAGCCTTCCTGATGTTCCAGCTCCACAGTATATAAGCCTTCCTCCATTGTTCATAGCATCTGCTATTTTATCTATTGCCTCCGCTATTTGTGGAAGTTCCTTTTCCACTGCACAAGCAACTAATTTATCTTCACAATTTATCTTTTTAACCATTTCTAAAGTAGAAACTTTATCAATATCCTTAGTGTTAGAATTTCTTTTTTCAGTAACCATTTTACTTAAGTCTATATTCATACTTACCCTCCTATGTCCAGTTCGGTTAAAAGTTGATTTATACCTATATTATATCATCAAGAAATTTAATTTCAATATATTTCAAACATATAGAAATTTAATTTCTTATAATGGATTTTTGTTTCATATCTCAAAGTTTTTGTATATTTATTTTACTTCAAAAGTAAAGAGTATGACAGCTTTAATAAACTTCATACTCTTTTATTGGGAATTTTATAAGAAGTTGTTATCTAGGGGCCTATCCATTGTGTCACTCACATCTAAAAGTGATAGAGTTTTATAATGACTAGCCATAAGATAATTTTTCTTTAGTTGACTTTTTTTCTATTCTTTCTATCTACAACTATACCTGATGCTGCTATAATGCTTCCTAGAGCTATCATCATATTAGTATCTACTAAAGAACCTGTTTGAGGAAGAGTTGGCTTTCCATCCTCTTTACTTTCATTATCAGTATCTAAATCTGCTTTTGGATTTACTAGTCCAAGTAAATAAGTCTTTTCTGTACTATCCATCATAGATTCGATTATTGGTTTAGCTGTTTCAGCTCCAAGCTTTTCTATTACAACTTCCATAAGAGCTACCACAGCCTTCCTATTATCTTCGCTATTATCCTTGTTCGCCCTTGATACTGCATCCTTAGTCATCTGTAATAAAGAACTATAATTGTCATCTCCTTGAGCATTTAAAGCTTCTCTTACCAATGACATCACATTTCCACCTCTAGAAACAATAAAACTGCTTCCTTTATCCATTGCTGTAAATACAGAAGCACATCCACTTTCCATATCTATAGCTACTGAAACCCCAGTATTAGATTCAAATCCTATAGTTCTGCTACTTCCATATGCCCCTAAAGATTCTATATTGTCATAAGATCCTTGTCTTATAAATCCTAAAGCCTGCTGAGGATTTTCATCTACAGCACTAATCATATATTGAATTTGGTTTTTATCTATAATCTTATCAGTGCCATATCCGCCATAGTTTAATATTAATTGAGAAAGCACTGACATATCCTTAATTGTTGAGTATAATCCTGATATTCCTGACACTCCATTTAAATTCTCTGAAGTATAATCATTTAACCCAGCTTCTACTTTTGATGAGTCTATTCCCTTTGATGTTGGATTAAACATTGTATTATTTAAACCTAATGGCTTATAAATCATAGATTCCACATATTCATCCAAAGTCATTCCTGATGCTTTTTCAACAATCTTTCCTAAGAAATATCCATCATATTCACTATATCTAACCTTAGAACCAGATGCAAACTCTTGTGATGCTGATGTTTGTGTAATTTTCTCTGGTAATCCAGAAGTGTGCTCTAGTAAATTTCTTATAGTTATAGAATCATTAATTCCTTCTACATACTTTGATGCGCTATCTGTATATTTAACAATACCGTCACTTATAAGCTTTTCTATTGCTAAAGCTGTCGCAAATGCTTCTGTCCCATTTCCTAAAGGTATCAATTTGTCTTCAATTGCTGTTCCATAGTAACTTTCTTTAATTAATTCTCCGTTATTTATAACTCCTAATGATGCTCCAGAAACACCCCGCTTTATTTCTGAATTTATTATGCTGTCAATAGTTGAAAATCTGCTTAAACTCTTATCTGACTTTACAAGCTCTGGATAAACTATTGAAATATTTAGCTTTGCATCCTTTTCTGGAGCTATATTTTCCACTTTTAATGCATTTACTCCATTTTTAGTGTAAGCTCCTATATCGAAAATTTTTCCATCTCCATTGTAAGATGACAAATCACCTATATTTAGCTTGTTTCCATTTACATATACATCTGCATTAGTAACTCCTGAATTTTGAATTAATAGATATCCCCTGCCTTCATATCCATAAAAACCTACCTTGTTGTTTATAAGTGGTCTAGCTGTACTTGTTATTCTAGGAAACTCAAATGTATTTTTAGACTTTGTATCTAAAACCTTAGTTAATGTTTCTTCATTTTTAGAAGATGTAGCTGACTTGTTTTCAAGTAATGCTTCATATACTAAAGTTATTGGACTTCCATATCTTCCTGTTTGAAATTGTAATTCTCCTTCAAATTTTCCCTTTGGACAAGGAGAATTTCTTTCATTTGTCAGCAATATAACTGCCATATTATTTTCAAAATCTATGCTAGTTAAAGTTCCAGTCCATCCTGTATGACCTATTGTATTATAAGTATAAGGCGAGAACATCCAGTCTCTGCTTCTTTTTCCATCCTGTGAGTTCCAACCAAGTCCCCAGTCTGCTCCATAGTAAGAAGGTTTTATAAACTCGTCTAAAGTTGCCTTATCAAATAAAGTTACATTACCATAAGTACCTCCATTTAATAAAAGCTGAGTTAAAACTGCCAAATCCTTTCCTGTTGAGAATAATCCTGCGTGTCCTGAAACTCCATCCATGCAGTAGAATGCTTTTTCATCATGAACCTCTCCTCTTACAGTTTCAGTTCTTATGTCTGGATAGTTTCTTGATCCATCACGAGTATTACCATTTCTTTCAGTAGCAGCAAATTGATCTACTGTGAATCCTTTTTCCAATGGATTGTAACAAGTATTCTTTAATCCCAATGGTTTATATATATTTTCTTCAACATATTTGTCTTGCTTCATCCCTGTAACTTGCTCTACTATATATCCTAATATCATATAGTCTGTATCAGAATATACGGTTTTTGATCCAATCTCATATGTTAGAGGTACCTTTGATAGTAATGATATTGTCTTTTCTCTGTCATGAGAATAAAACTCTCCTGATGACTCCTCATAGAATCTTATTGATGATTTATGTCCAGCACAATGATGTAATAGATGTCTTAAAGTTATAGTGCTCTTTCCTTTAAATTCTGCATCTGGTGCATCTTTGTATTCTGGAAGATATTTTTGAACCTTATCATCTAAATCTATCTTTCCTTCATATACAAGTTTCATAAGAGCTAAGTTAGTTGAATACATCTTTGAATTTGATGCTAAATCAAACATAGTATTTTCTGTCATAGGCTCTCTCTGAGCTTCTGGTATTAAATCATTTTTATTCCAAAGCTGCTTAGTACCATAGGCTGTACTTTTTACGATTTCTCCATCCTTAACTACAGTAAGAACTGCTCCTGGAAAACCAGCTTGAACTTTACCTGAAGCAATCATATCTTCTCCTGTAATAGGATTTATTCCTTTTGTTTCCTGTCTTGTAAATTTATCTACATAGTTTAATTTTGATTTTGAAAACTCCTCAGTATTTCGTGTATCCTTCACTGTAGGCGCGCTTACAGCGATTTCTATCTTGGAATTTGCCGGTGAAACCTCTGTTACTTTCACATTGTTGTATCCGTCCACAGTATATTTACTTATGTCTACTACTCCAGATCCATTTTTTAATGCTGCAGAAACATCGACAAGTTTATCGTTTACATAAACCTCAGCATTTGATGCACCATTTCCCTTTATAGTTAACGTTCCTTGACCTGCATATCCCTTAAAACTACTCCTATTTCTTGATCCAAGTACCGTAGTCTCACTGTTCAAGTTAAGACCATATTGTTTTGCTGCTGATGCCGATGCTAATGTGGAATTGCCTATAAAAGTTGTCAAAGCCAGAGCTGCTATAAAGGTTTTTAGATTTTTTTTCATAGCTATCTCCCCCCTAAAAATTAATTCTTCATTATTAATAATAAAAATTTATGTTTTTATTACCAAAATTTATTCTTCTATTCATAATTATAACTTTTTAGAAATATAATTTCAACTTAATTCACATATTTTAAAAAATAATTTCATATATGTTCTAATAATATGAAAAAAGCAAGTCACATATAAAATGACTTGCTTTCGTGTCAATATTTATTTTTTATTTACAGTCACATTGGAATGTACCGCATTTTGTTCCTTCACAATGGCATGCACCATCTCCACCTATATCAACATGGTCAGCATTACATTCACAATTATGGTTATATACACATTCTTCAGCTTTGCAGTGTATGTGTAATTCTGGATTTGGATTGTTTGAACAATTTGTCATAGAACCATCTTGTGGCGCAAATGTACTGCAACAAGTTTCTCTTTCTTCTGTAGCATTCTTTCCATCAACGTCTATATGTCCTAGACAGCAATAATTATCATTGTTATGCGCACAGGTAGTAACTGAACAATTTAATCTATTCATATATATACCCTCCTAAGTTTATAAAATTAATTACGCACTTAGTATCTGCATTTATGTATCTTTTATTCTTTCAACATGTCTGTCATTTTCTTAGTTGATTTTAGATATTTTTCTACCTCTTCAAAGTTATCCTTGGCTATTCCTAAAAATAATATATCTGTAACCATAAGTTGAGCCATTCTAGATGCAATAGCTCCAACTCTAAGTTCCTTTTCTACATTGGGAACTCTTAAATTTATATCACATAAATCTGCCAGAGGATTGTTTCCGTATTTTGTGATAGAAAGACAAGATGCTCCATTTGCTTTTGCTCTCCTAATAGAATTATTTACATCCTTACTTCTTCCTCTATAAGATATACCGATGACTAAGTCTCCTTTATTAGCATGAACTGACATAGCTAGCTGTATATTAGCATCAGGATGAAAAACTGCTATCTTATTTATTCTAAGAAGTTTATGTTGAAGATCCATAGCCACGATAGCTGAAGCTCCAACTCCAAATAAATATATATTTTTTGCTTTTTTGATTTCATTTATGGCCATTTCAAAATCTTCAATATTTAAAAGAGCAACTGTATTATTTATTGTATTTATTCCTTGATTTGCTACTTTTTGAACTACCTCTTCTATACTGTCGCCTTCTTCAATGATATCATCAATAATTTTCTCTTCATCCTGATTTTGAGTTTTTGCAATCTCAAGCTTCAGATCTTGAAATCCTTCATAGCCTAAAGTTCTAGAAAACCTTACTACAGATGCAGGAGATGTATCAGTAAGAATTCCTATTTCCTGCGTAGAGAGTGTTATTACATCCTGTCTATTTTCTAATATATACTTTGCTATCTTCCTTTCAGATTGTGTAAAATCCTCAAAATGCTGCTCTATTTTTAATATATAACTCATTATGATTCTCCTTAATTCTTAAAACCCTGTCTTTTAAAAAGCTAAAAAATTATTGTTTCTTCTTCAGCTTCTGTATAATATCTCTAAGTTCAGCAGCTCTTTCAAATTGAAGATTCTTAGCTGCTTCCATCATCTCTTCTGTATACTTTTCTATAAGTTTTGGTATATTTTCTTCTTTTTTAATTTCCTCATTTACTTTATAATCCTCAGCACTTTCCGCCACCTTAGTAACCTCTAGTACATCTCTTATGTCTTTTATTATAGTTTGAGGTGTTATACCATGTTTTTCATTATACTCCATTTGGATTTTTCTTCTTCTATTTGTTTCCTTTATAGCTTTATCCATAGAACGTGTTATGGTATCACCATACATTATTACCTTACTTTCAGAATTTCTAGCAGCTCTTCCTATTGTCTGTATAAGCGATGTTTCAGACCTTAAGAAACCCTCTTTATCTGCATCTAAGATTCCTACTAACGCTACTTCTGGTATATCTAGTCCTTCTCTTAAAAGATTAATTCCTACTAGTACATCAAATTCTCCTTTTCTTAAGTCCCTTATTATTTCCATTCTCTCCATGGTATCTATATCCGAATGAAGGTAAGTGGTTTTGATGTCTAGCTCCTTTAAGTACTTTGTCAAATCTTCAGACATCCTTTTTGTAAGGGTTGTAACTAGAACTCTAAAACCTCTGGCTATAGTATCTTTTATTTCTTTATACAAATCATCGATTTGTCCTTTGACAGGTCTAACTATTACTTCTGGATCTAACAATCCTGTAGGTCTTATAATCTGTTCTGCTATTACCTTTGAATGATCTAGTTCATAAGCTGATGGTGTAGCACTTACAAACACTACTTGATTTAGTTTTTCTTCAAACTCATCAAATTGAAGAGGTCTGTTATCATATGCTGATGGAAGCCTGAATCCATAATCAACAAGAGAGTTCTTTCTAGATCTATCTCCTCCATACATAGCTCTAACTTGAGGAAGAGTCACATGACTTTCATCAATGAACATTAAAAAATCATCTGGAAAATAATCTAAAAGAGTTTGTGGAGGTGTTCCTGGATCTCTTCCATCTAATATCCTAGAATAATTTTCTATACCCGTACAATATCCCATCTCTCGTATCATTTCTATATCATAGTTTGTCCTCTGTTTAAGTCTTTGAGCCTCAAGGAGCTTGTCTTCAGATGTAAGTTCCTTAAGTCTAACCTCAAGTTCCTCCTCTATTCTTTTTATTGCTATCTCAAGCTTATCATGAGAAGTAGCAAAGTGAGATGCAGGGAATATAGCTACATGCTTTAGTTCATTTAATATATTTCCTGTTAGTACATCAAATTCTCTTATTCTATCTATCTCATCTCCAAAGAATTCTATTCTTATTCCTTTATTGCTTGATGATGCTGGGATGATATCTACAACATCTCCTCTTGCCCTAAAGGTTCCTCTTGCAAAATCTATTTCATTTCTCTCATACTGTATTTCTACAAGTTTTCTCATAAGTTCATCCCTATCCTTTTCCATGCCAGGTCTTAGGGATATAGTTAAGTTCTTGTATTCCTCTGGATTACCTAATCCATATATGCAAGATACTGATGCAACTATTACTACATCTCTTCTTTCAAATAGAGCTGATGTGGCTGAGTGCCTTAATTTATCGATCTCATCATTTATAGAAGCATCTTTTTCTATATAGGTATCAGTTTGAGCAACATATGCTTCTGGCTGATAATAATCATAATAAGATACAAAATAATCTACAGAATTATCAGGGAAGAACTCCCTGAATTCTGAGCATAGCTGCGCGGCCAATGTCTTATTATGAGCTAATACTAAAGTAGGTTTTTGACATCTTTCTATTATGTTTGCCATAGTAAAAGTTTTTCCTGAACCAGTAACTCCTAATAATGTTTGAAATTTATTGTGATTCTCTATAGACTTTACTATGGAATCTATGGCTTGAGGCTGATCTCCAGTGGGTTTAAATTTTGATGATATTTTAAACTCTGGCATCTATATCTCTCCTTACTTATTGTGTACTCAGACAGCATCTTTTTTTAAGAATACTACTTGTCATCTCTGTTTTTCTTTATCTTTTCTACTATATCTTTGAGTTTTGTTTCACTAACTTCAACTACCCCTACACCTTTAGGAATTCCTCTAGGAATCAGTATCATTCCCATAGTGTTTTGTCCATTATTTATATGGAATCTTATATCTTTAATTTTACCTTTTTTATCTTTTATCTTAAGCTTTAAATCAGCTAAATTTTTGTTTATACTCTCATAAATCATGGTATATTCATCAGGCCTGTCATCATTTACTTCTAATATCTTATCTCCACTTTTTATTCCTTGTTTTTGTGCTGGAGAATTAGGCATAACATCTAATATAGTTATTCCCTCTTCATCGCTTACATATTTCATCGTACCTTTATTTTCCCTATAATTCTCAATGAGTCTCATTCCTTCTTGAGCTAAAGGCATGAATATTAAAAGAAGTCCTTGAAAAATAGCTCCATAATTAGCTAGTTTATAAATCAGAAGCAAAATTATTCCATATAGGATTTTTAATAAAGATGAAAAAGCTATTTTTGATACTTTACTTTGAGTAAATGTTATCTGTTTATATCCTATAGTAGAATATATAGGCACAGCACTTACTATAGCAGCTGATAAAAGGGATATATTTATTCCTCCTTTTATAACAGGCCACCAACTAGGAGTCAATATAGCCGAGCCTCCGCCTGATATAGCTTCTGTCGTAAACATCATTATTACTATAGGCACAGGCCAATATCTTTCAAGAGAAAATCCTCCTGCCAATTTTCCATCTTTGTTTGTAAATATAGGAATAGAGCCTCTATATCCATCTACTAAGATTAATAGCCCTTCAACTATAGTTAATACTCCTACAAGAGCTACTAATGTTCCTATATCTAGCTTTACAGTAAACCCCAAAGATATAATCTCTAAATTCTCTAGCCATCCTAAAATTAAAGTTACTCCTCCCAATATAGCTGCACTGTATGAAAAGCTTACCCATCTTGGCTTTAGTACAAGTAAGAATAAAGACATAAAAAATATAAGTTCTATGCCGGCACCTATATTAAACATGACTCCCAAATATGAGAGTATCATGCTTCCTATAAGTCCCCCAAGAATACCCATTACCACTTCCGATAAAGTAAGTTCTAAGGGGGAAATTACTTTCTCCCCTACCATCATTCTTTGGAGTATTACAATTTTTCTATTCTTTTTATATAGAAGGAATCCTAACAGTACCAAAACAAAAACTAATCTTGGATCTGCGATAGCATAAGCCATGGTGCGTAATGTGTATTCAAATAAATTCATTAGCTAAAATCCTCCTATTTTATTTTATCCTTTATAGCTTCTAAAGCCTTATTAAATTGAGGATCATTACTACGTGTCAATCCTTTTTCTTGAATTTCCTTAGGGATTGTCACTTCAATATGAGGTGCTATACCTTTCTTATGAATATTTTCTCCATTTGGAGTATAGTACTTAGATATAGTTACTTTTAATCCTGTTCCCTCATCCATTCCTAGTACTGTTTGAACAACACCTTTACCAAAAGTAGTAGTTCCTATTAATGTACCTATATCGTAATCTCTTACAGCTCCTGCAACAATCTCTGATGCACTTGCTGTATTTTCATCGGTTAAAACTACTAAAGGCATTCCTATGGCAATTCCGCCCTTAGAATTGTATTTTGTTTCTTTATTGTATTTATCTATTGTAGAAGTTATAACTTTATCCTTTTCTACAAAGTTAGAAACCACATTGATGCATTCTTTTAAAAGTCCTCCTGGATTTTGTCTAAGATCTAAGATTATTCCTTTAGCACCTGAATCCTTCAACTCTTGTAATTTCTTTGTGAAAGCATCTCCTGTATGTTCATCAAACATTGATATTTGAATATATCCTATATTTCCCTCTATCATTTCTCCTGCAACAGTCTGCATAACTATTGTATCTCTATAAACTTCAGTAGTATATAATCCTTTTCCTTCTCTATATAAAGTCATATCTACTTTTTCTTTTGCTTTTCCATTTTTCATAAGTGCTACAGCTTTTTCTAAATCTTTTCCGCCTACATCTGTACCTGCAACTTTTTTAATCTTATCTCCTGGCTTTATTCCAGCCTTTTCTGCTGGAGAATCATTGAATACTGCTATAACAACTATATCTTCATCTTTTGCTGCTACTTGAAGACCTACGCCTACATAGTTACCTTCATTTCTTTCATTGAAATCACTAAATTCTTTTTTGTTCATAAAAACAGTATATGGATCATTAAGAGAGTTCGTCATTCCTTTGATGGCTCCTTCTACCAAAGTGTCTTCATTTATTTCTCCATCATAAAGCTTATATAAAACATCTCTCACCTGAAATAATTTTTTAAATTTAGAAACATCGCTTATGCCTTCTAGGGACTTAGCTATATCCTTATTACTTACTCCCATTCCTGGAATGGCCATAGCAGCTTTTGTTCCTACAAAAAATGCAGCAAAGTTTGTAACTATAAGTATTGCTGCTACTATAGCAATCCATTTCCAACGCAATTTCCTTCTCTTTTTTGTTTCTTTTATTTCTTCATTATCCATTTAATAACACCCTCTCTTATAAACCTTCTCAAATTATTTTACCTAATATCATTTATTTTATTATATTAATATTCAATATATATAATTATATATTAATTAAAGCTCAGATGACATAAATCATCTGAGCTTTTACAATTTTTTTTAAACTTCTAAGAATTTTCTTAAAGAAACGAAGCTTCCTAAAGCTCCCACTATTATTCCTGCAACTAAGAATTCTAGTAATATTATAGTGTAAACATAACTTGGTGCAGCTAAAGGTGTCGCTCCAATCATAGATTGAGTTACATTTGTATATAGGATATTGTATCCAATTGAAAGCAGCCCATTTGCAATAAGTGCTCCGATAACCCCTATTATAATACCCTCAATTATGAACGGCCATCTAATAAACCAGTCTGTTGCTCCAACAAATTTCATTATGCTTATTTCTCTTCTTCTTGAGAAAACAGTAAGTTTTATTGTATTAGAAATTAGGAATAACGATACTCCTATAAATATTATAAATACAATTACTCCTACTACCTTTATAGTTGAAGATACTTTTACAATTTTGTCTATGATGTCTGTATGCCCCTCTCCTGGTTCATAACCCGGCATACTTTTCACAGCATCATTTATACTTTCTGCTACTTCTGGAGAAGATATTTTCACCACAAAGGAACTTGGTAATGGGTTATTATCACTGCCATATCCTGATAATATAACCTCATTTCCTTTCATTTGATCTTTAAAATTTTCTAACGCTTCTAATTTGCTCTTATATATAACGTCTTCTACTCCATTAAGATCTTTTAAAGTTGCTTCTATATTTCTCTGTTCTGATATGCTTATATCATCAGTTAAGAATACCTCAACTTCTACCATATCTTCAATCATCTTAACCTGGTTATTTACAGTTACTGCAATAAGTACGAAAATACCAAATATAAACAGAGTTGCTGATACAGTAAGGGCTGATGCAATACTTATAGTTTTGTTTCTTTTCAAACTTTTCATTGCATCTACAAAGAAATGTTTTATCGTATTAGTTTTCATATCCGTATCTTCCCCTCTTCTCATCTCTAGCTATGCATCCTTTTTCCATAGCTATAACTCTCTTTCTCATACCATTAACAATTTCTTTAGCGTGAGTAGCCATAAGAACTGTTGTGCCACTCTTATTTATATCATCTATTATTTCCATTATATCTTTAGCTGTTTCTGGATCTAAATTCCCTGTTGGTTCGTCAGCTATAAGGATAGCTGGATTATTTACTATAGCTCTTGCTACAGAAACTCTCTGTTGCTCTCCACCTGAAAGTTCATTAGGGAACATCTTGTGCTTATCTCCAAGTCCAACCATCGCAAGCACCAAAGGTACTCTCTTTCTTATTTCTTTTGGTGTCGCTTCTACAACTCTCATAGCAAAAGCAACATTTTCATATACATTTAATGTTGGAATAAGTCTAAAATCTTGGAATACCATTCCTATCTTTCTTCTATAGTAAGGAACTTCTCCCTTTTTTATAGCTGAAAGTTTTTGATCCTTTACTACTATTTCTCCTTTTGTTGGGTCAACTTCCTTAAGGAGCATTTTGATGAAAGTAGATTTTCCTGCTCCACTTGGTCCTACTAAGAATACAAATTCACCCTTCTCTATTTTTATATCCACATCTTTAAGGGCTAAAACATTATTATCATAAGTCTTACTGACATTCTTAAATTCTATCATATATTCAACTCCTCACTAAGTTATCCATTCTTCATATACAAATTTATAATAATTATATCACATTATGTTGCTACTTTGAATTTAAATATTTACAATTAAAAAATTCGTAAAAATATTGGTCAAATCTCCTAAGAACTTTCTACATAAATTGATATAAAAAGCCAGTATATTAAAATTTCTTTAATAATACCAGCTCTTAAGAATCTCATACTTATTTGATTTTTACTATAATGAATTAAAGCCTTTTCCTAATACCTCATGTGCCTCAATTACTGTAATGAATGCCTCCGGATCTATTTCCCTTATAAATTTTCTTATATCTATAAACTGCTTTCTATTAACCACGCAATATATCATCTCAGTTTCTTGTCCACTATATGCACCTTTTGCTGGAACTATAGTACATCCTCTGTTAATATCATTCATAATAAAAGCTTTTATTTCATCATTCTTGCAACTCATTATATGCATTTCTTTACAGTTATTAAAACCTGCTATTACTTTATCTATTATAAATCCATTCATAAATACTATTAGTAAGGAATACATACCTTTTTCCCAGCCAAATGTTATTCCTCCTAATACTACCACTATCATATCTACTACCTGCATGGATTTCCCCATATCAAGTTTTAAATATTTGTTCAGTATCTTTGCTATTATGTCTGTTCCTCCAGTTGATGCACCCTGACTAAACACTAACGCTAGTCCAGTTCCAGTTAATGCACTTGCAAAGAAAGCATTTAACATTAAATCATTGGTTAAAGCTTGAGGGTTAAATACTGTCTTTATAGCCCACATAAGTCCTGATATTCCTAAAGCTCCATATAATGTTTTTACTCCAAAACTTCCCCCAATAAAAATGAATCCAATTATAAAAAGAAATATATTAAATATGAAGGTTAATGCTTCAACAGACAACAATGGTATATAATGATTCATAACCACTGAAAATCCTGTTATTCCTCCAGATGCCATATCATTAGGTATTACAAAAAACTCTACTGAGGTCGCTATCATAATCATACCTAATGTCATAATTAAATACTCTTTAAACTTTTTGTTCATGAAAATCCCCGTCCTAACATATTTTAATTTTTATCATGAGTTAATTTAAAATTTCATTTGCTGGTTTTCTTGTATTTATATATATATTTCTGCATTAAATTATTCATAATCCTTTACAATTATATGATATATCTCCTTTGGTTTAAAGTACCTTAAAAAAATATATGAAATTATGCACTTTTATTCATTATCCTTGTTAAATTATTTACACTGGTTAGAATTTTATAATAATTTTTTATTCAAATCTTCATATTTAAGAATCTAAAAAAAGCTACAACTCTATGAATTTTATTCATAAAATTGTAGCTTTATTTTTAATAAAACTGTAGTTTAGCTAAAGAGTTAAAACTCCATCTAACGCTAAGAATTCAGTTTATTCAGATTTCTCAACCTTATCTATGATTGATCCTGATTCTACTTTACTTCCAAATGCCTTTATAATCTTAGCTGGACATTTTTGTACACAAGTCATGCAAAGAGTACATTTTTCCTTATCTATTACAGGAAGATTTCCTTCTATAACTATTGCTCCATTAGGGCAAAGTCTTGCACAAACTCCACATCCCATACATCCAGTAGAACATACATCCTTAACAGCCTTAAGCTTGTCTTTAGATGAACATTGAACTCTAATAATTTCTGATACTGGCTTGATTTCTATAATGTTTTTAGGACAAGCGGTAGCACAAGCTCCACATCCTGTACATTTTTCTTCGTCAACCACTGCTATTCCATCAACAATATGTATAGCATCAAATTGACAGACCTTTGTACAAGATCCTAATCCTAAACATCCAAAAGAACAAGATTTATCTCCGCCACCTGGAATTATAGCTGCTTCTCTGCAGTCTCTGTATCCATAATATTCTCCTGATTTCTTAGCAGTAGTACAAGTACCAGCACATTTTACAAAAGCCTTATTTGGCTCTGATGATCCTGCATCTACTCCCATGATTGAAGCTATTTTTTCTGCAGCTGGAGCTCCTCCAACAGCACAGCCATTAACTGGTGCATTACCTTCAACAACTGCTTGAGCGAAAGCTTCACATCCTGCATATCCACATCCACCACAGTTTGCACCTGGTAGACAATCCTTGATTTGAGGAACTCTCTCATCTACTTCAACTTTAAATTTCTTAGAAGCATATCCTAAACCAGCACCTAGCACTAATCCAAGACCTCCTAAACTTACAATCGGAAAAACTATTGAATTTATATCCATTCAATACACCCCCTTAGTGAATTAAGCCTTGGAAGCCTAAAAATGCGATTGACATTAAACAAGCAGTTAATAAAGAAAGTGGTAAACCTTGCATACATGCTGGTATGCTTTCGTTTTCTTCCATTCTCTCTCTTAAGCCCGCTAGTAAAACTATAGATAGCATATATCCAAGGCCTGTAGCTACTGCTGCTACTAAAGACTGTATAAGGTTATAGTTTTCATTCATATTAATGATAACAGCACCTAATATAGCACAGTTAGTAGTTATAAGTGGTAGGAATATTCCTAGAGCTTTGTACAAGCTTGGACTGTTCTTCTTTAAGAACATCTCAACTAATTGAACTAAAGCTGCAATAACTAGTATAAATGCTAGTGTATACATGTAAGTGATATCTAGTGGTATTAATATATATTTGTATACTGCGAAAGATACGATAGATGCGATAGCCATAACGAATGTAACGGCTCCTCCCATACCTACTGCAGTTTCTATCTTCTTAGATACTCCTAAGAATGAACAGATTCCTAAGAATTTTGCTAAAACAACGTTATTTACAAGCAAGCAGCTTATAAAGATAACAAATAAATTCATCTAATCTCACCCTTCTTTCTATTTGACTTCTAACTATTTTCTACTTTATGCTTCTTTATGCTTTGAACAATGTCCACAATTTCCATCGCAGCCTGCAAATTCAGTAATTCTCTTGTTTTCATTCTTCTTCTTAGCATTTCTGTAATTTAATAAAGCCATTAATATAGCAAGAGTCAAGAAAGCTCCTGGTGCTAAAACCATTATTGTTGCTGGTTCATAAGCAGCTGGTAACACTGTGTAATCAAATATCTTTCCTGTTCCTAAAAGTTCTCTTATTGCTCCAACAACTAAAAGAGCTACTGTAAATCCTAATCCTTGTCCTAATCCATCAAAGATAGAAAGTACTGGACCATTCTTAGAAGCAAATGCTTCTGCTCTTCCAAGTATCATACAGTTAACAACTATAAGAGGTATGAACAATCCTAATGCGCTATATAATGAAGGTACAAAACCTTGTAATAAGAATTGTAACATAGTAACGAAACCTGCTATTACAACTATAAATGCTGGTATACGAATTTCATCTGGTATGAATTTTCTAAGTAGTGATATAACAATGTTTGAACCTATCAATACCACTGTAGCAGCAAGACCCATACCTAGACCATTAATTGCACTAGTAGTAACCGCTAGTGTTGGACACATAGCAAGTACTTGAACAAATATAACATTTTCTGTGATAACACCATTTTTAATACGCTCTAAAGGAGAATACATTATTTATTACCTCCTTGTAAATTTTCTTTGTAGAATTTGATTGCATCATTAACTCCATTAGTTACTCCTTTTGAAGTTATTGTTGCACCTGTGATAGCTTTAATTTGACTATCATTTCCTTCAGTCTTTACAACTTCTATATCTTTGTCTATAGACTTTCCTGCATATTGTCCGTAGAACTCAGGATTTTTACAGTTTGCACCAAGACCTGCAGTTTCTGATTGAGAAAGTATTTGTATTCCTGCAAGTTTTCCTGCTTTATCTATTCCAACTATAAGTTGAATTTGTCCGCCATATCCTTTGCTTGCTACTTTTATAGCATATCCAACAGATTCGCTTCCTTTTTTACCTTCATTTACTTCTAAAATAGTTTCAGTTAAGTTTACTTCTTTTTTAGAGAAACTATCAGCATCAGTAAGCAATGCTTTCATGGCATTTTCATTAGCTAACTTTTCTTGGTTAGCTATAGAATCTTTAGTTACATTGTAAACAAGACCTAAAATTAATCCAGCTATAGCTGTTATAATTAAAAGTATTAATCCTAATTGAACTATACTTTTTTCTTTTTTTATTTCAACTTTATTTTCCATGTTTTTTCGCCTCCCCAAAAGTTCTAGGAGTTGCAAACTTATCTATTAGTGGAACACATAAATTCATTATTAATATTGAATAAGAAACACCTTCTGGGTATCCACCTATAGTACGAATTATAGTTGCAATTATACCACATCCTAATGCGAATATAACTTGTCCCTTTTTAGTCATTGGTGTAGTTGTATAATCTGTAGCCATGAATATAGCTCCAAGCATTAATCCACCAGTGAAAATTTCGTATATTCCATTTCCAGTCATAAATCCATTTCTTCCAATGACAGTAGTTAATATTGCAACTGTTCCTATATAAACCACTGGTATTTCCCAAGAAATAACTCTTCTATATAATAAATATATAAACCCTATTAAAAGTGCTAATGCAGAAGTTTCACCTATACATCCTCCGATGTTTCCAATGAAAGCTTGTGATAAAGTTGGAAGAGTGCCTTCTCCAGCTTTTAATATTGCAAGTGGAGTTGCTGTTGTTGCTCCATCAAGAGTCCAAGTAGTCATTGCTATAGGCCATGATGCAAGTAAGAAAGCTCTTCCTGCTAAAGCTGGGTTTACTATGTTTTGTCCAATTCCACCGAATAATTGTTTTACGATTAGAACTGCAAAAACACTACCTACTGCAACCATCCAAAGTGGCATAGTTGGAGGAACGTTAAATGCTAAAAGTAATCCTGTTACTGCTGCACTTAAATCTCCTACAGTTATATCTTTATGTGTTAATCTTTGCCATAAATACTCTGATAAAACTGCTGCTGCTACTGCTACTATCATAACCAAAGCAGCTCTCATTTTAAAGAAGTATATTCCAGCTAAAGCTGCTGGTAATAATGCTATTAAAACATCCCTCATAATAGTCTGCACAGACTCATTAGTTCTAATATGTGGTGATGAAGATAATGTAAGCATTGGCATCTTCACCTTTCCACTATTGCCAGTTTGTCCTGCAGTTTTTTGGGATACTGTTGCGCTTGTTTCGCTCATTATAAAAGTCACCCCTTAGTCTATTTTTCTTATTTCTTTCTCTTATTTGCTAAAACTGCACGCTTAGCAACACGTATTGATTGAAGTATGTTCTTCTTTGCAGGACATACAAATGTACAACATCCACATTCTATACAGTCTAATCCGTGGAAGTTTTCAAATTCTTCTAATTCATTTCTTTGAGATAAACTTTGAAGCTTAGTTGGTAGAAGATTCATTGGACATGCTTCTACACACTTTCCACATCTTATACAGTTTGAAGTGTCTGGTAATACTGCCATATCCTTTGTAAGAGCTAATATTCCTGATGTTCCTTTTGTAACTGGAATTTCTATAGTGCTTATAGTCATTCCCATCATAGGACCACCAGATATAACTTTAACTGGATCTTCCTTAAATCCACCACATGCCTCTTCAATTAATTCTTGTACTGAAGTTCCAAGCTTAACTTTAAGGTTCTTTGGCTCTCTTATAGCTTCTCCTGTTACAGTTACTATTCTTTCTATAAGTGGCTCACATTGAACTACACTCTTATAAATTTGATATACCGTACCTACGTTTTGAACTATACATGAAACGTCAGCTGGAAGTTTTCCTGATGGTACTTCTCTCTTAGTTACAGCATAGATTAATTGCTTTTCAGCACCTTGTGGGTACTTAGTCTTTAATGCTTTAACTTCTATTCTGCTTTCATTAGCAGTAAGCTTGTTCATAGCTGCAATAGCATCTGGCTTATTGTTTTCTATTCCAATATAACCTTTTGCTTGAGGGAATAATTTTAATATAATTTTTAGACCTTCAACGATCTTTTCTCCCTCTTCAAGCATTAATCTGTGGTCACAAGTTAAGTAAGGTTCACACTCTGCAGCATTTATTATTATGCTGTCAATAGTCTTGTCCTTAGGTGGAGTTAACTTAACATGAGTTGGGAATGTTGCTCCTCCCATACCTACGATACCAGCTTCTTTAATGATTGATACTATCTCTTCATTTGAAAGCTTTTCGTAATCTCTTTCTTCAGCCTTTTCAACTGCTTCGTAAAGGTTATCGTTTTCTACGATAATAGACATAGCCTTTGTTCCCATTGATGTCATTCTTGGTTCAACATTTTTTACTGTACCGGAAACACTGCTATAAATTGGAGCTGAGACAAAACCGCCAGCTTCACCAATTTTTTGACCTACTAATACTCTATCTCCTTTTTTTACAAGAGCTGTACATGGTGCTCCTATATGCTGAGATAAAGGAAATACTAAGTCACCTTTAGGAAGATACTCTTCTATAGGCTTCTTCTCTGTTAAGTGCTTTCCATGAGGTGGATGAACACCTTTTTTAAAAGTTAACAGTTCCATTGTATTACTTCCTTTCTTCTTTTATGTTTTGAAAAGTTTTAAAATAATTTTTTTAAATTTATTATAAATTTTAAAATATTTATCTTACTTATTATAAAACAATCTTTATTAGGTTTCCAGTAGTTTTGAAAAAAAGAACTTTATTGTATTAATTTTCTTTTTTTTAAATTATAACAGACAATCCCTGTAAAATAACCGGTTATGACAGCTGCTATCATAAGTACTGGAAGATATATATACATCCTAAAGTCTCCAATGACAATTGACGCAATTAAAAGCTGACCTATATTGTGAAATATAGCTCCAGCTATGCTTAGCCAAGGAATACTTATGTCATCCTTAAAATAATTATATAAAAGAATCATTGAAATATTGCTCAAAAGACCTCCTGCTAAGCTAAAAAGAAATCCAAATATATTTCCTCCAAAAATAGAACCTATAATCGTTCTTAGTATCATTATTGTTATAGCTTCTTTTCCTCCAAAAGTCACAAGGACAAATAATGATACAGCATTAGCTAGTCCCAGTTTAATCCCTGGAAATATAACTGGTATTCGTGCTTCAATAACATGCACTATTAAAGCTATACCTAATAGCATACTGAGGTACAATAATTTATTTACTTTTTTCATATTCTGCACCAACCTTAGTAAGTTGCTCCATCGATTTCATCCTGGATACCTGATATCTTTATATAAGTTTTATGTGGAATACAAACTGCCATTTCTCCTTTTTTAGAAAGCCACCCTGTTTTCACACAGACATCATCTTTACAGTTTGCTTCTTCAAATCTAATTCTTCCCTTTTCAACTAGAATAACATTGTATTCATCATCTCCAACGGTAATTTTTTTTGGTTTATCTACAGCTTGTAGGTCTATGGTATCTATCAGTTTTCCATCCTTGTACACTTCCGCCTTTAGACGATCCGTACTGCTATCCTTAAAAAAATAATAGGCTATGGAAGCTATACTTGCTATAAATACAGTTATCGTCAGCATCAAGACAAATTTATCTCCACGCTTCATGTGAATACTCCTTATTAGTTATATTAAAATTACTCTCATTTATGCCTGATGATGTGTAAATCTTGTTATCATCAGTTACAATAATAGCCTCTACTCCACCTATTGATTCTATAAGCTGCATAGCTTTTTCTACTCCAATAACATAAGTAGCAGTAGAAAGGGCATCTCCATCTATAGATTTATCAGATATTATTGTAGAACTTATTATTCCATTTTCTGATGGATATCCTGTACTTGGATCCATTATGTGATGATATCTCTTACCATCTTTTTCAAAGTATCTCTCATAATTTCCTGAAGTAACAACAGATTTATCCTTCACTTTTACAACTCCAAAGTATTCTCCTTGAGTCTTTTTAGGGTCTTGAATTCCTATATTTAAAACTTCTTTTCCATCTTTGCTACCGTAAACATAGAGATTCCCACCTAAATTTATCATAGCACTATCTATTTTATACTTTTTCAATATATTTACAAGTTCATCTGCAGCATATCCTTTGGCTATACCGCCTAAATCTATGGCCATTCCTTTTTCTTTAAGGTATATAGTCTTTTTTTCTTTATTTATCTCTATATTTCTATAGTCAACTTTTTTTAATGCTTCATCTATCTCCGATTTTTCTGGAACTCTCTCATTTTCAGTTCCTATTGCCCATAAAGCATCAACTGGTCTTATTGATATATCAAATCTTGATTTACTAAGCTCTCCATAATAAATCCCTCTTTCAATTACTTCAAATATGGAATCGCTTACTATTACGGGTTTAATACCTGCTTCTTTATTTATTTGGGATATTTCACTATCTCCTATATTAAGAGACATACTTTTCTCTATTTCATCAATCCTTTTTACAGACTCTTCAATAGCTTTCTCTCCATCTTTTCCATAATATTTTAGACTTATAATGGTTCCCATCATAAAAGCTTCTTTTGAATATTCCTTTTTCCCTACGCTACACCCGGCTAGTGGCAGTAAAACTATTAAGATTAAAATTAAGCTTATAAATTTACATGTTTTCTTCATAATTTTCTATAACCACCCTTAAAATTACTTTTTTCTCACGTTAAGAGTTATTTCTTATCATATTATACAATATTTTTTTTCTCATATCCATATATTATAACATATTTTTTGAAAATTCTATAACAAGAAAATAAAGCCTAAGAACCAATTTAAGCGATTCTTAGGCCATTAATTACATATATTTCTATATTTCCATACTATTTTATAGCTAATCCTCTTTTTACTACTTTAACTATATCATTTGCAGTTAATTCGTAAGCTTTTAATAATTCAGCTGGCTTTCCACTTTCTCCAAAAGTATCTTTAACTCCTACTTTTAGAACTGGAACAGGATGATTTTCACATATAACTTCACTTACGGCACTTCCAAGACCACCGACTATAGAGTGCTCTTCTGCAGTTACAATCAAACCAGTTTCTCTTGCAGCAGCAACTATAGCTTCTGTATCTATTGGCTTAATTGTATGTATGTTTATAACTTTAACCTTTATTCCTTCTTCTGCTAACATATTGTAAGCTTCAAGAGCTGCATCTACCATTATACCTGTAGCTACAATTGTTGCTTCTTTACCTTCTCTTAGAGTAACAGCTTTACCTATTTCGAATTTGTATCCTTCAAAATCACTTACAGTATTTACTGCTGCTCTTCCAAGTCTAACATAGCAAGGTCCATTTAGTTCAGAAATAGCCTTTATAGCTGCTGTTGTTTCTATATCATCTGCTGGACATAATACTGTCATTCCTGGTATTGTTCTCATTAAAGCTATATCTTCTATTGATTGGTGAGTTGCTCCATCTTCCCCAACAGTTAATCCTGCATGAGTAGCACATATTTTTACGTTTAAATGAGGATATCCTATAGAGTTTCTGATTTGCTCAAAAGCTCTTCCTGCAGCAAACATAGCAAAAGTACTTACAAATGGAATTTTTCCACAAGTAGACATACCGGCTGCTACTGACATCATGTTAGCTTCTGCAATACCCATGTTGAAGAATCTTTCTGGATATTCTCCTTTAAAGTCCGCTGTCTTTGTTGATTTTGATAAATCAGCATCCATTACAACTACGTTCTTATTTTCTCCGCCTAGTTCTTTTAATGCTTTTCCATAAGCCTCTCTAGTAGCCATCTTTGCCATTAGTTTTCACCTCCGATTTCTTTTATAGCAATTTCACATTGCTCTTTGCTTGGAGCTGTTCCATGCCATCCAGCTTGATTCTCCATAAATGATACTCCCTTACCTTTTACAGTATGACACACTACTGCTGTTGGCTGTCTCTTAGTGTTCTTGGCTTCATCTATAGCATTTTGTACCGCTTCTAAATCATGTCCGTCTATCTCTATAACATGCCATCCGAAAGCTTTAAACTTTTGGTCTATTGGACCTGGGTTCATTACATCTTCACATTTCCCATCTATTTGTAATCCGTTTGAGTCAATAAATGCTGTTAAATTGTCAAGTTTGTAGTGAGCTGCACACATTGCCGCTTCCCAAACTTGACCTTCTTCAAGCTCTCCGTCTCCTAATAAAGAATATACTCTATAAGCTTTACCATCACATTTTCCAGCTAGCGCCATTCCTACAGCTGTAGAAATTCCCTGACCCAATGATCCTGTTGACATATCAACTCCAGGAACATCGTTCATATTTGGGTGTCCTTGAAGCATAGTTCCAATTTTTCTTAATGTGTGAAGTTCATCAACATTGAAGAAACCTCTTCTTGCTAAAGCACTGTATAGTACTGGAGCTGCATGACCTTTAGATAGTACAAATCTATCTCTCTCTGGGTCTCTTGGCTTTTCTGGATTGATATTCATCTCATTAAAATATAATGTTGTTAAAATCTCTACTGCTGAAAGAGATCCACCTGGGTGACCAGATGCCGATTCAGTTAGCATTGTAACTATATCTTTTCTTATTACCTTTGCTATTTCTTGTAATTCATTAATGTTCTTTTTCACAGCAAACACCTCCTAAGTTTTTGATAATACATAGTTATCATATTTTAAAATAATTTACTAGTTTTTTTCAATATGTAGTAAAGTTATTTTTTACCCATCTAATATTCTACCACAAAATTATAACTCAAATACAAAAAAAGTGCCAAGAAATATTTCTTGACACTTTGTTACGGTATTTTTATCTTCATAGACCTACGCTTATTAAAAGAGCTTTATCTACTTTTTCCATATCACTATCGGTCATATGTCCTATTTTCTCTTTTAATCTTCGCTTATCTAGGGTACGTATTTGTTCTAGTAAAACTACTGAATCTTTGTTTAATCCATATTCTTCAGAAGATATCTCCACATGGGTCGGTAATTTTGCTTTGTTGATTTGAGACGTTATAGCTCCAACAATAACCGTTGGACTGTATTTGTTTCCCACATCATTCTGCAATATGATAACTGGCCTTATGCCTCCCTGTTCAGAACCGACAACGGGGCTAAGGTCTGCATAAAAGATATCTCCCCTTTTCACCACCATCATTGCCATTAAATATATCACTCTCCGAAAGCCATGACTCATATTTTATACATTCTTCTAACTCATAAGTACAGCTTATTTCTGAAAACTCTAAATTTATAGAAGCCATCTCTGCGTATCCGCGTTTTAAGTCTTCTGCTTCATATTTTTTATCGTCTATATATACTATTAATCTATCATTGAAAAATTGATTGTTTTTTTTATTATTAACTTTGTTTTTTTGTTTATCAGAGAGGTTTTTTCTTCCTACCTTTGAATACGACATTTTAATACATTACCCCCTATATTCCTTAGCGAAAATATGTATATTACAATTATATTGCTTTTTTTGTCAGTATGTCAAAGACTTTAGGAAATTTTCCACGAATATTAATTTTTTTTTGTATTCTATACATAAGATTAATCATATATCAATATCTTTGAAGAGATTCTTGTAGAATTACATTATTAATGCACTTATTCATGACTAATTATACATAATTTCTAACCTTTACTATCTCTCCGTCCCTTATGTATACTCTTGGAACTCTCTTGCTTATCATGCATATCACTTCATAACTTATTGTCCCTATTATTTCTGCCATGTCTTCTGCATCAAACTTCACACCATTTTGTTCTCCAAGTAGTATTACTTCGTCTCCTTCTTTAACTTGTCCAATGTCTGTTACATCAACCATGCATTGATCCATACATATAGATCCCACAACTGGCGCTAACTGACCATTGATTATAACTTTAGCCTTGTTTAGCATCTGCCTTGAATATCCATCTGCATACCCTATAGGAATGGTTGCAATTATACTCTCGCGTTCCGTATAAAATTTTCTTCCGTAACTTATGTATTCTCCTTTAGGCAGGGTCTTAACATATGAAATATTTGCTTTTAATGTAAGTACCCTTTTTAAATCTAGCTTCTCTCTATTTACCTCATAAGATGGATAATATCCGTATAACAAAATTCCTGGTCTAACTCCATCAAAGTATGCATCTGGCATATCTATTATAGCAGCACTATTAGCTATATGTTTTTTTCCTACATTTACCCCTCTTTTTTCTAAAGCATCACAGAACCAGTTGAATTTTTCCATCTGCTCTAATGTGTAACTCTTATCTGCTTCGTCAGCTGTTGCAAAATGAGTAAATATAGCATCTATATCTACATTAGGAAGTTTACTCAAAGCTTCTATTTCGTTTAGTCCCTGATTTGTAGGTAAAAAACCTATTCTCCCCATTCCTGTATCCACTGCAACATGTATTTTTACTCTCTTATTTAGAGATTGTGCTTCTTTTGACAATTCAGCAGCACACTCATAGGTGTACACTGTTTGTTCTATATCGTTTCTTATAAGCTCTTTGGCAAAGCTTAAAGGAGTGTATCCCAATATTACTATAGGAGTATCTATACCACTATCTCTAAGTTCTAATGCTTCTGTTATTACTGCTACTCCAAGCTTTGTTGCGCCTCCATTTATTAAAGTTCTGGCAACATCTAAAGCTCCGTGTCCATATGCATCTGCCTTAAGTACTGCAATTATTTCTTTTCCCTTGCATAGTTTAGCGATTTCTTTCATATTATGCTCTAAATTATCTAAATCTATTTCTGCCCAAGTAGGCCTTATGTTATCAATCACTTATAGTTCCTCCTCATTACCTATGCCGTCAAACCTTTTTTCTTACGTTACTCCTGGAATACTTCCTTTTCCATGGCTTCATTTGCTACAAAATCGTTAAATCTTATTTCTACCCTTTCTTCCCCCTTTAAATCATAAATTTTCTCTACCTCTGGTTTCAAAGTTAGAGAATTCATATATAATACCCCTTTTGCAATATTTCTATTAGTGCTTGGGATTATAAACTCAATAACTACGTAATGCTTATCGCTTTCTTCATCATCTTCAGCATAAACTTTACTTTCAGGGTGACTTGTCAAATCTACTATTTCATTTAGAAAAGTATATTTGTAAATCTCATCAAACTCTTTTATTACCTCATATTTCTTTCCAGCCTTTTTATCTTCTACATATATATAGTCGCCTTTATATATATTAACCCTATCTTCTCCTAAATCTAGTCTATACCCTTCATCTTTCATATAATAATGCTTAGCTGAGTACTTATCTTGATCTTTTTCATTTTTAAATGTGTATTCCACATCACAAGTATAGTTCTTAAGGTTTTGTATATATCTTACGACTTTCTTTTCTGGCTGGACTATTTCTTTACATCCTCCAAAACATAAGATGGTGCAAAGAAGTAATACAATAGATATTATTTTTTTCATAGCGCTCCTTAAATCAACATTAATTACATTACTACTAATATTCACGTCAATTTAATTTTATTCATATTTTTCTTTCAGCGGCTATTTAAAATATTGTTCAAGATATTATTCTTACTAAATCTCAAGAATAATTAAGTTTGATGATTTTTAAGGGCTAACTCTTTCATAACACATGGTATCATTTCTATAATATCTCTAGCCAACAGTGAATACATATTTTCGCTAAGTATATCTCCTGCTTTTCCATGGATATATGCTCCGCTCACTGTTCCATCTAAAGTGCTAAGTCCTTGACCTATGAGAGCACTTATAAGTCCTGTAAGTGTATCTCCCATACCACCTGATGCCATGGAACTATTTCCTGTAGGATTTATGAAGGTTTTACAGCCATCAGTTACAATTGTATTTTTACCTTTCAATAGCACTACTATGCCATAATTTCTAGCAAACTCTTCTGCTACTTCTCTTCTGTGTTCTTCTATATATTTTATCGAAAGCTTTGTAATTCTAGCCATTTCACCTAAATGAGGCGTTATAACTATACTACAATTACTATTTTTTAAAAGATCCAAATTATTTTGGAGACAATTGATTCCATCTGCATCTATAACAACTGGACATTTAGCTTTATTTAAGACCATACTAACTACTTTAAATGTGAATTCATCATTACCCATTCCAGGTCCTATAGCAATCGTATCGGCCTTCTCTATGAGTCTAATAAATTTTTCTTCATCTTCAACAGCTGATGTCATAGCTTCATTAAGTTTTACTGCCATTACATCCATAACCTCTTTACGTGTTGCTAATGTTACAAGTCCTCCACCACTCCTAAGAGCTGCCTCAGCGCTAAGATAAGCAGCTCCTGTGAACCCTTTAGATCCCGCTACTATGAGTATTCTTCCATAATCGCCTTTATGTCCGTCTTCTTTTCTTATAGGAATCATTGATGATATGAATTTTTCATATCTTTCTTCCTCTTCAAAACAATTCTTATTTAAACTTCTATTTTGAATATCAGATATGTTTCTATTACTATAACATTTTCCCACTGTACTCATATTTTTTATAGAGCCACATCCTTCTAGGATTGCAAAAGCTGTGGCTCTCTCTCTATCGTGTGATAAAGACAACTTTATTGATTGATACCTCAGCTCTTCAGCTCTTTTAAGAGCTCCTTCATAAAGCACTACATACGGTTTTCCTAATTCATCTCTGAGAATTTCAATATCTCTAAATCCAAAGCCTCTAAATCCAGTGCCTAATGCCTTACTTACAGCTTCTTTACCACTAAAAGAAGCTGCCACAGTCTCTTCTTTAAAATTTCTTTCTTTTATGTATTCTAATTCTTTATATGTAAATATCTTATCCATAAATCCCTTTTGATTCATGGCTTTTTTTATTCTGCTTATTTCTATTATATCTACTCCATTTCCCAGTATCATAAATCTACTCTCCTATACATTCCAATATACCTTATATTATAACGTTTAATTATCCTATATAAACCCTTACATTAAATTGTATCATATTTATAAAGGGCATAGCTAAAGCTATACCCTTATTTTCAACATCATATTAATTTATAGCTAATTCTAGTTCACATCTATCAAAATCTGAAACGTATTCATCTATATATTCTCCTAATACATCAATTAAATGTATAGGGGATACTACATTATCATATAATAAGTTCAATAAATTTTTAACTTTATATCTTTGGGGACTTATAGATTCTATAAATTCTCTCTCCACATTGATAAGTACACCATTACAAAAATCCTGTCTTTCCACTTCAATTCCATAAGCTTGTATTTCTATACGCTCTCCACTAGAATCTAGAACCTTAAGTTTTTTTGTTAATCTATAACTATAGATTAAACTTTTTTCCTCTAAAGATTCTGTACGATTCATTTGTTCTACTACTAACATAAAAAAACTCCCCCTCATTTCTGCTTCATACGAACTTTATAAGACTTTAAGAATATGATAACATTAACACAAAAAAAAATATGTCATTATATGAATGCTTAAATATTTTTTTATCTTTTTTAACCGACACTAAAATATTTTTTCTTTTATATAATAGTGTATTTTCAAAACCCTTTTACCTTTTTATGTAAATTAACTCAATGAATTTTGTCGTTTCAGTGGCATTATTATCAATTCATAACTACATATTTTTAGAACTCTCCACATAATCTCAACACTTTTTCAACAGTTTTCACACCAATATCAACACTTTACTAACACACTATCAACATTTTTTCTTCATTACATGTTGATAACCCACATCGACATTTTAATTTCCTCACAGCTTATCAACATTAATATAGTAATAAAACACACATAATCAACAGCTTATCCATACTATATTTTGTATTTAATTTTAAAATAGTCGTTTTTTGCAACATAATCCACAAATTTTTAAAGAAAACGACTTCATATGTTGAAATAAATTTTATTAATTGATAATATATATTAGTACTTTTGTTTCAAAAATTATAATTCTTTATTGAGCATTTGATACATATTGTTTAAAATATATTTAAAGAAGCAAACTATATTTAACTGCATTTGGAAAAATCTTTTTGTAGAAAGGGTATGAAAATAATGAAATCTGTTGAAGTAAAAAAAGATATATTTTGGGTAGGAGCTTTAGATCCCGGCTTAAGAGTATTCGATATAATTATGTATACTCCTTATGGAACATCTTATAATTCATATGTTGTACAAGGAAGCGAAAAAATCGCTATTTTTGAAACTGTAAAAGAAGAATTTTTTGATCAATATATTGAGAGACTAAATTCTTTAAACATCAATATTTCTGATATAGACTATATAGTAGTAGATCATACTGAACCAGACCATGCTGGTAGTGTAAGTAAAATTCTAGATTTAGCTCCTAATGCTAAAGTTGTTGGCTCAAATTGCGCTATTCAATATTTAAATCATATAATAAACAAACCTTTTGAACATATAGTTGCCAAAGACGGCACCAGCCTAAGCCTTGGAAATAAAACATTAAAATTTATATCAGCTCCATTTTTACATTGGCCAGATTCAATGTATACTTATATACCTGAAGATTCGCTTCTTATAACATGTGATTCTTTTGGAAGTCACTATAGCGAAGAAAATATGTTTAATGACCTTGTTAAAAATGAAAAAGATTATATGGATGCTTTAAAATATTACTACGACTGCATATTTGGACCATTTAAACCTTATGTATTAAAGGCTATAGATAAAATTAAAGATCTTTCCATAGATACAGTATGTCCTGGACACGGTCCTATACTAAGAGAAAATCCTTGGAAGATCATAAATATTTATAAAGAGTGGAGTACACCATCCCCAATTCCATCCATCCCTAATATAACTATTTCTTATGTTTCAGCTTATGGTTATACTAAGCAGCTTGCTGAAGAAATAGCTAAGGGAATTTCATCTAAAGGTGATTTTGAAATAAAATTATTTGATCTAGTTTCTTCATCTCAAGACGAAATTCTAGAGAGCATAAATAAATCTGATGGAATATTATTTGGTTCTCCAACTATTAACTGCGATTTGCTAGAACCAATTAGAGATTTAATGACAAAGCTTAATCCTGTAGTGCATGGAAAGAGAGTTGCCGGAGCTTTTGGTTCCTATGGATGGAGCGGCGAAGCTGTTCCTAATATGGAAAATAGACTTAAAGAACTTAGAATGGACTTACTTCTTCCAAGTTTAAAAATAAAATTCAAACCATCTTCAGAAGAATTGACTTCCGCATTTAATTTCGGCGAACTATTTGCTGATAAAGTGCTAGCAAAAAGACATAAATAATATTTTCATAAAATCAAAAACCGACTAGGATATGCCTAATCGGTTTTTATTTCATTTTGTGCATGAGTTGAATAAACACTTATATTTCTTACGCTTCTTTTTTTTCTGAAATTTTCTTAGGAGATTCTGAAAACTTAAAGTCTTCAGCTACCACTTCATATACATATTTTTTATTTCCGTCTTTATCATCATAACTGTCTGTTCTAAGTCTTCCACTTACAGTGACAAGACTTCCTTTTTTTAGGTTCGAACAAATAAGCTCAGCTCTTTTACCCCAAACTGTCACTGGAATAAAGTCTGCTTTTCTATCTCCATTTGTCTCTCTATAATTTCTTTCTACAGCAATGATAAATCTTGTTGATATTTTCTCTCCTTCATTAAAAATTCTTAATTCTGGATCCTTAACCAACCTTCCAACTAATAATATCTTATTCATCCTAATTCCTCCACAAAATAAATATATAATATAGGTTCATCAACTCTTCTTGAATTCTAACCATTTTAAAACCAATTATTCACTTAAATAAAATAAATTTATCTTTCCCTATATTATTCTAAAACCCATTCATTAATCTCTGGTGCAGTCACTTTACTTCTTTGCTATGTAGTTTTTTTAATTAACGGTTGTTAATTGAAGAAACTACATAGCAATATAAAAAAATCAACTTAAATTCCTACTATCTCGCCTCTTAAATTTACTTTAGATATTTCAAAAAATCTTATTTTATATCTATTTTTCATTATAGCCTTAAGAAACATATTTTCTTTGCAACCGCTATATTGAATCCACATAAACCATTTGCTATAAAATGATAAATATTTTGTAGATATTCCATTCATTTTTCTTATAAATTTTTTAAAATTATCAGATTGTTTCAAAGCTAAATTCTCTTTAGGACATTCATCCGAAATTTTATTAGTGTCAACACCAAATGCATATCTTTTAGCAATAACTTTTTTATAATTAGCAGAAATATTATATCTTCCTGGATTCATAGTTGCTATTATAGTTCCTTTAGTAACTCTTGGCATTAAATATCTTCTTATATTAGGTATGTCTATTCTTTCTGCCACTGGTATTATATCTCTATGATATGCAGAATCAACACAACTAAATAATTTTACGCTAGGTACAAATTTATTCAAAATCCACCTAGGTCTTCTCCACTTTATATTCTTATTTTTATGATTTCCTTTATTATTAATCGGAAGAATCAATTCATTAATTTGAAGTACTTTTGAAAATCTTTGATTTGAATTTTCCGGTGTTAATGATGCTAAAAGCTTATGTCTCCAGTAAAAAGAGGTCGTCAAACATAATTTACTAGCTTTAGCCCCTTCATCCAAAGTAGCTTTTTGATTTAATAAAACTATATAATTTGCCCATGATTCTATTGGCTTTTTGCTATAACTCATGGGAGATGATGTGAATTGAGAAAAACATTTTTTACATTGCTTACAACGATATCGTTGTCTTCCTATATTACTTTTTCCATATTTTATAATTGATTCGCTAGAACAATGAGGACATTTGCTTAAAGTGGTAGTATATAGCATATTTATAATTGTTTTAACAGCCTCTATCATACTTTTCACCTCTAAACTAAAAACGTTATTTTAATTATTGTCATTAATTTAGAGATTTAATCACTTTATTCGAATATTAGTTCGCATTTTTTAATTTTTATAATATCTTACCAACCGTTTATTAATAAATAAACATAGCCAGTTTTTATGTTATCTATGAATGAAGGAAAAATAGGTTTAGATAAATGTATTTTCTGTACCTAAAAAATAACTTTTCCTAATATCCTTCGTACATGCCGGACACACAAAAAATAACCCCTCTAAAATTAGAGGGATTCAAATTATTCTTTAAATTACTTATTCATTTTTTCAATTATCTTATCAAAAATAGCTTTAAATATAATATTTGTAAATATGATTAGAACTGCCATAGCTGCTGCAGCTGCTACTTCACCTATATCATATTTATTAATCATATCTATTGCTGCTAACTTCGTATCAAATGCATATAAGAATATTACAGCCGATATAGTCATCATAGAATTTACAAAGTAATACGAAAAACTTTCTAATATTGAAGGCATTGACATTGGAATTACAACATTTGAAAGTACTTTGTACCATGGAACTCCCATAGATTCAGAAACATTTTCATATTCCATATCTATCTTCTTCATAGAAGTTGTTATAGTCATATATGGTACTGATAAGAAGTGTATTATATTTGCAAGAACTATTATTGTTATAGTCCCGTATATCCCATTTAGAGGATTATTTGCCTTATTGAAAAATAATATATATGATAGACCAACCACAAGTCCTGGTAATGCTAATGGCATAGTACATAAGAAAGATAATGCCTTTTTCATCTTTCCGAAACCTCTTCCTCTATTAGTTAAATAAGAGGTTATTAAAACAAGTACCGTTCCTATTATAGCACTCATAAGAGCCGTATAAATAGTATTATAATAAATCTCAAATGTGCTTATTCCATAGGTCTTGACTTTAAACCAATCTAGCGTAAATGATAAGTCATATGGCCATTGTTTTACAAAAGCAGCAAAAATTATTGTTCCAAATATCATAATGATTATTAAAGCAATTATATATGTAAAACTTCCAAATATAATATCTCTTTTTTTGTCTTTTTTCGTAACATATTCAACCGCTTTAGAGTCTACCGTACTATTCTTCTTATTTAATCTTTGATCCACTATAAAAGCTATTACAGATGGAATTAAAAGAAGTATTCCTACTGTCGCTCCCATAGTGATATTTTGCTGTCCTATAACTTGTTTATATATATCTGTTGCCAAAAGATTGTAGCTTCCTCCAACAACTTTTGGTGCTCCAAAGTCTGTAAAAGCCATAGTAAATGCTCCAAAAAAAGCACTTACCATAGTATATTTAACACTAGGAATGGTTATTGTGAAAAATTGTTTTACTTTGGTTGTTCCCATAACTTCTGCTGCTTCATAAAGTCTATTATCTGTAAGCTTTAAAGCTACTCTAAACATCATAAAAATTGATGGAAAAATATATATACTTTCCGCAAATATTATTCCCCACATTCCATATAGAGGAAACTCAAAAGCTAGTGACGATAGTTTTCCAAAGAACCCTGTTGTTATTATTCCTTGAGCTCCAAATAAATATATTAATGCTATACCATGAGTCATTGTCGGTGCAAACAAAGGTAAAAGTGCAATCCATTTTAAAAAGCCTTTCCCTTTAACATTAGTTCTTTCCAATGCATATGCATATAAAAATGCTAGCACAATGACTATTGCCGTGGAAATTAATGCAATTGTAAAACTATGCTTTATAGAACTCACTAATGCTGGCGTCTTTAAATATTCACTAAAATTTGCAAAACCTATAAAATCCCCTTCATTATAAAAAGCTTCTTTAAACAAGTTCACTATAGGAAAAAGTAAAGTTACCATTAAAAATGATATTATTATAACAATTAATGATATTCTGGTCGAATCTGATTTATTTATTTTTTTCATGACTAGTCTCCATTCTTTCTATTCTACTGCTACACTGTCATTTAATTTTAAATATATAGTGTCTCCAACTTTAAAATCTTTTTCTTCCATCTTTACACTAATTATATCAACCATAATATCTTTTATAGCTACTTCTAAATCTACTATTATCCTATAAAAAGCTCCTCTAAACTCAACAGATTTAATTTTCCCTTTTAGATAATCTTCTTGTTCTAAAAGTGAGCATTTAACTTCTTCAGGTCTTATAGCTCTTTTTTCTCCATCAAGTTCGAAAAAATTTACATTACCAACAAAATCAGCAACAAACTTGTTTGCTGGCTTTTTATAAATTTCTTCCGGAGTTCCTATTTGTTCAATTTTAGAATTATTCATAACTATTATTCTATCAGACATTGTTAAAGCTTCTTCTTGGTCATGGGTTACCATTATAGTTGTTATACCAAGTTTACTTTGAATATTTTTTATCTCTCTTCTCAAATGTTCTCTAACCTTTGCGTCTAATGCTGATAATGGTTCATCCAATAATAATACTCTTGGAGATAATGCAATTGATCTAGCTATTGCAATTCTCTGCTGCTGTCCCCCACTTAACTTATTAGGATATTTATCTTTACACTCTAAAAGTCCAACAAGAGAAAGTACATCATTTACCATTTCCTCTATTTTATCTTTAGGCATTTTTTTATTTTTAAGTCCATAAGCTATATTTTCTCCTGCTGTCATATTTGGAAAAAGCACATAACTTTGAAACACTATTCCAAAATTTCTTTTAGCTGGTGGAAGATTTGTTATATCTTCATCCTTTAAATATATTTTTCCTAAAGTTTCATCTTCCAGTCCACTTATTATTCTTAAAAGTGTGGTTTTACCACATCCACTTGGTCCTAAAAAACATACAAATTCGCCCTCATTAATCTCAAAATTTATGTTATTTAATGCATTAAAGCTTCCAAATTTCTTATTAAGATTTTCAACTTTTAAATAGCTCATACTTTTTTACTCCTACCTTAAGTTTATTGTTTCTTTACAAAACTAAAGAGGATTTTCCCCCATCCTCCTTAATTTTATTCATCTTACTTTTTTTCTCCACTAAATCTTTTATTCCACTCTTTTAAAATATCTTTTCTATTACTTGATGACCAATAAAAATCATTTTTGCAAAGTCTTTCTGATAAATCTTCTGGCATACCTTTTAATTGAGATTTTGCTCCTTTTAAGCTTACTAGACTCCTGTTTTTAGCATACATATCCATAGTTTTTTTAGATATTGCCCAATCTACAAATGTTTTTGCTTCATCTTTTACATGAGGTTTGTTTATAAGTGCAACAGCTTCCATTTCCCATGGTAAAATATCTGATGGAAACACAGTCTTTATTTGAGGCGTTTTATTTTCCATTCTCAAACTTTCAAAATCCATTCCAAGACCTATTGCTTGTTCTCCTGTAGCTGTTGATTTTGTTGGAAGGCTTCCTGAGTGAACATAACTTTTCATATTTTTGTTTAGCTCATCCATGAACTTCCATCCATTTTCTTCTCCATCATTTTGAAGCCATCCTGAAACCATAAGAAAACCTGTACCTGATGATCCTGGATCTGGCATAATCATTTCATTCTTATATACTGGATTTAAAAGATCAGTATATGATGTTGGCATTGGCAGTCCATTTTTCTCTAACTCTTCAGTATTAACTGTAATGGCTCCTGTCCATAAACAAATTCCAACCCAGTGTGGCACCTCATTTTTAGAATCATAAAATTTTTCATCTACATTCTCTAATCCTATAGGTGTATATGGATGTAGTGAACCTTCCTCATCTAATATTAAAAGACTGCTGGCAGCTACTCCCCATACTATATCTGCTTTGGGATTATCCTTTTCTGCTAAAAGTCTTGCTGTAACTATTCCTGTAGAATCTCTTATTATATTTACTTTTATATCAGGATAATCTTTTTCAAATTCATTTACGTATTCATTCAAAAATTCATCCTCTATAGCCGTATATATGTTTATTTCCTTCATGGATTTATCTTTACTAAAAACTCTTTTAGGACTAAAAACTGTCATTAATACCAAAATTACAGTTAAAATAATCGCTAAAGTAGATGTACTCCTCGCTTTCACAATCTCACCTCTTAAAAACTTAAAGTAGTTAAACATGCTTCAGCGTTTTCTAGGTCTGATACTGAATCTATTTCAAACCAATCATTTGTTCCAATAATTCTTGCCTCTGCATCCATATCCTCAAGACATAAATTAACAACTTCATCCCAATACATCGTGTCAAAATGTCCTGCATCTATAACCTCTTCAAGTTTTTCTTTTATTAATTTACTGCTGTCCTTTGTCCAGTAAGATAGACCAGCTAAAATATAATCACTTCCTGATTGCAATTCTATGCTATGAAGCTTATTGTTTTCACCGATTCCCAATACCCACTCGTTAACAAAGTTTTCTCTATATCCTCCAAAGTAAGCTGATTTTTTAATCTCTGGGTCAAAATAATTTTTTACCATGTATACGTCTGCTTCTGATACATAAGCATCTTCTAAATATTCTCTAACTAAGTACATAGTATAAACATTGTTATAAACATCATATTTATCATTGTGAATAAGCTTCACTCCGTATTTTTCCTTTAAGTACTCAAACTTTTCTGCCATATATCCTGTAACTATTATTATATCTTCTATTCCTTTTTCTTTTAAAAACCTTAACTGTCTTTCAATCATTGGTTCTCCATTAACCTCAACCAATGACTTTGGTTTATCATCTGTAAGCGGTCTAAGCCTTGTACCCATTCCTGCTGCTAGTATTATAACTCTCATTATATATTCTCCTTTTTTTCTATATTTGAACTACATTTAAACATCTTTTCTAAATTTTAAAATATTGTTCATTTTATGAACAAACTGTAGATTTATTATACCTTATTCCACTTTTTTGTTCAATTAATTTTGATAAAAAAAATAAGAATTAATTATTAACATTCTGAAAAAATTGCCCAAAAAAACCGTCTCACTTTAAATTTTGAGACGGCCTTTTAACTTATATTAGTCTATCAATGTTATTATGTCTTTTATAGACATAAGACTCTCATCAACTTCTTTTGCTCTATGACATTGAAGTATCTTAGTAGCTGTATCCTGCATAGCAGGAAAAGCGCTTCTTGTAAGCTGGTTGGCATAAATTACTATGTTAACTCCATGCTCTACAAACTCTTCTTCTGTCACCATATTAAAGGATGTCGGAACAACAACTATTGGAGTCTCTTTATTAGTTTTTCTGAATGTATCGCAGAATTCAAATATTTCTGCTGGGTCCTTCTTTCTACTGTGAATCATAATCCCATCAGCACCAGCCTCTACATAGGCATATGCTCTATTTAATGCATCATCCATACCTTGTTCAAGAATTAAGCTTTCAATTCTTGCTATTATCATAAATTCAGATGTTCTTAAGGCTTTCTTTCCTTCACTAATCTTATAGCAAAAATTCTCAATAGTATCCTGAGTTTGTTTAACCTCTGTACCAAATAATGAATTCTTCTTTAAACCTGTTTTGTCTTCAATTATAATTGCAGATACACCCATTCTTTCAAGAGTTCTCACATTATATACAAAGTGCTCTACAAGTCCACCTGTATCACCATCTAATATTATAGGTTTTGTAGTAACATCCATAACATCATTCACTGTATCAAGTCTTGAAGACATATCAACAAGCTCTATGTCTGGCTTTCCCTTTGCAGTAGAGTCACAAAGACTTGAAATCCACATAGCATCAAACTGATCTAGTTCACCGTCACGTTCAACAACTGTTTTTTCAGCAATAAGACCAGTTATTCCATTATGGACTTCTATAGCCTTCACTATTGGTCTAAGCTTTAATAATTGACCAAGCCTCTTTCTTCTGTATTCAGGCATAGATAATTTTTCTCTTGTAGTATCATCTATAGCCTTAACATTTTCATTTCTTGTATATGGTACTTCAATTAACTTTCCATCCCATTTTGATAATATTTCTATAACCCCATCTCTTATAATCCTTTGTGGTCCTGACTTCCAATTATCCCCGTGTACTACATAATCAGGTTTAAGATCATCTAATACATCTTTATATGTAGTATTTTTTTGAATAATAACCCTACTTACTCCAGGTATTTTTTCAAACATCTTAATCTTTTCATCTAAAGATATTGTTGAAAATCGGTCAAACTTTACACAAGCCTCATCACTCAATACTCCTACTGTAAGTTCCCCATATTTTTGAGCCTCATTTATTATATTAATATGCCCTTCATGTAAAACATCTGTACTAAAACATGCATATACCTTCTTAACTCTTTCCTTATTCATAGCTCTCTCCTTTTCTACCTTAAATGATATCCCATAAAATTCTCTTTATTTTCTCTTGCTGACTCCTTTGGTCTACCTAAATCAGCTCTAGATTGTAAGCTTACTTTTACTTCAATAAAAGACAATTCTTTTAAAGACTTAGTAATTTTCAATGCATTCTTTAACTCTTCTAAGCTATAAGCTTTAAAGACATTTTTATATCCTGCACTTTTTGCTATATCTGCAATGTCTACCCCAACTGCTCCAGTAGGCATTCCCCCCACAGATTCATGAGCATCATTATTTAGAACTATGTGAATGAAATTGTTTGGATTTTCATGAGCAATGAAAGGTAAAGCTCCCATATGCATAAGTACTGCTCCATCTCCATCTATACAGTATGCTTTTTTGTTTTTATTCTCTTTAGCTAGTCCTAAAGCTATCATTGAAGCATGTCCCATTGATCCAACTGTTAAAAAGTTTTGTTCATGTCCTCCAAGTATAATATCACTTTGTTCATACACTTCCCTTGATATCTTTCCTGTAGTCGAAATTATCATATCATCTTTATCAACTTGACTTAATATCTCTTTTATAGCATCTTCTCTCACTAGTTCATATGAATTTTTATGAGATTCTCCTTTTCTCTTTTCAAAAGTCCCCTTTTTTACGATTATTGCAAACTGCTCATTGTTTTTTAATGCCTCTTCTGCTTTTCTGAATATTTCGCTTAGTTCATCTTCACTAGTATTTCCATCAATTACTTGATTTTTTATATGAAGAACATCAAAGAGCTCCCTAGTTATAGTACCTTGAAATTTATGCTGAGGCTCATCATGAACACCTGGTTCCCCTCTCCAACCTACCAAAAATAATGCTGGAATATCATATACCTTTTCATTCAATAATGATGCTATTGGGTTCACAGCATTTCCAATACCACTATTCTGCATATAAACACAAGCTGGTTTACCACTGCCAAGATATATTCCAGCCGCAAGTCCTACGGCTGCTCCTTCATTTGCTGGAACGTAATGTTTTAAACCATTTGGATTTTCATAATTTATATAGTCACAGAACTCCTTAAGAGTTGAATCTGGAACTCCAACAATTGAATTAATTCCAAGACTTTGAATTTTATTTATTATAGTTTCGACTTTCATTTCTTCACACTTAACCTCTCATTTAACACCAAATATAATCACTGCTATCCTGTTTATTATTTTTTATATCCCACAGGAATCGATATGTTATTTTTTTCTAACGCTTCTCTAAATACTTTAAAGAATTCTTCTATATCGCATACATCAATATCTCCCAAAGAACATAATCTAAATGTATCTGTAGACGCTATCTTCCCAGGATATATTGTGAATCCTCTTTCATAGCAGTAGTCATGTACCCTTTCGAAATCCCAGTTAGGATCATCCGGATATTTTATTGAAACAACAAGCCCTGTCTGCCATTCTCTTTTTATTACATCTTTAAAACCAAGCTCTTCAATTCCTTTGTGAATTGCTTCAAAGACTCTTGTATGTCTATTCCACTTTTCAATTTCTCCCTCTTGGAAGTATTCCTTAATAGCTTCTGCTGTAGCATATACTGTTTGAACCGGAGGAGTGAAATGCATTTGTCCTGTCTTCTCAAAGAATTCATATTGAAGATATAGATTGCAATAATATGAACGTTTTGGATAGTCTTTTGACTTGATTATCATTTCTCTATTTCCTATTACAAAAGAAAGTCCTGTCATGGACATAAGTCCCTTTTGAGCTGACGCCATGCAAAAATCTATATTGTCCCTATCCATATTTATAGGAACCATTGCATAAGTTGAAGTTGTATCTACAACAAATACTCCATTGTATTTGTGAACTATCTCTCCTATCTCCTTTATAGGATTCATTATTCCAGTTCCAGTTTCATTATGAGTTGTATAAACTAAGGCGATATCTGGATTTTCTTTTAATGTATTTTCAATTTTGCAAAGATCTGGTCTTTCATCAAAGTTAAACTTTAAATCTATATGAGCAAGACCGTAATACTCACATATCTCTACAGCTCTTGAGCTATATGCTCCATTATCAACGATAAGGATCTTCTTGTCCTTTGGAAGTAATGAATTTAAACATACATCCATGTTTAATGTACCTGATCCAGTAAACATTACACATGTATACTTCTTCTGATCTCCATGAACTATAGTTACCAAATCCTTGCGCATTTGATTCATTAGTTCTTCAAATTCTTTTTCACGAGGACATATATCTGGCACAACTTGAGCCATCTTTACTCTGTCAGTAGTAGTTGCAGGTCCTGGATTTAATAAAATATTTCTTTTAATATTCATCTTTCCTCGCCCCATTCCTTATAAATTTATCCCGGGAAATAATTTATGTTCAAAAATTGAACATAAATCGTGTTTTCATTATACTCTGAATTTAATCTCAATTCAATTATTTTTGATAAATAATTCAAAAATTTAATATTAACACGTTAATATTATGTTAATATTTGAAATCTAAGTTATTTATAACCACATAAATAAAACATAAAAAGAGAAATGTTTAAGACTATCTGTCTGAACATCTCTCTTTTTATGTTTTAGCTATAATACTACTTATTTAGTAAATCCCAAAAGCTCTTTTGGGTTAATTGCAACCAATATAGAGCCAGTAATTACAATTATACTTCCAAGCAATAACTGTACATTAAACTCCATACCCATAAATAAAACTTGTATAACTATAGCCCACATGGAATAAGTTATATTTAAAGCGGTGCTTCTAGCGGCCCCTATAATATTTATAGCGTTATAATAGAACAAATAAGACATAGTTCCAACTAAAGCTGTGATTCCTATTGTAACTATATTAAAACTCCTTACTGTTTCAATCACTATAGGATATCCCTTTAAAATCGGCATTAATATTATTGCATAAAATACTCCCGAAGTAAGTTGCCTTATATTCAAGGCCTGTTCTGGAGTAACATCATCCTTCATTCCATAAGCACATATAACACTTTCCAATGCCCATCCAACTACTGTAAGCAATGCAAAACCTATTCCCAATAAGAAAGTTGGGCCAGTAGTTGACATCTTACTTGGTGAATATCCTAGTATTATTACTCCTATTATACTAAGAATAATACCACTCCATATTCTAATATTCATAGGTTCTTTTAAAAATACAAAGGCTAGTAATGCTCCAAGAGCTGGATAGAAAGCTGTTATGCTGGCAGCATAAGCAGGACCTATATATTTTATACTAAGCATATAAGCTGTCATCCCCAGTGGTCCTGCCATAAGTGCAGCTATCATTATAAACATCCCACTTTTTGATCTTATAGCTTTAATGACTCCTTTAAATTCTCCTCTTATAGCATTATATATAGATACCCACACGGCTGAAATTGAGTCATGTAAAAACGTACTTACAAAAGGTGCCAAAGCTATAGCCATTTCAGTATCTATAAATGGTGTTTTGGCTAATATTATTCCTATAAGTATTGTATCTATACTCCATGCAATTCCAGATCCTAGGGCTGATATAAATCCCAAATTTGTTCTATCTTTCACCTTTATTCCCCCAATTTTTAATCATAAAGTTCTTCAAACATCTTTATATTTTCCTTCGCTCTGTTGTACCTGTCTAATCCATAGGTTCCAAAATGATCACCTTTAGCCTCTTTTACTACTGTCCAAATAGCCCATAAAAAATCCTGCATAATCTTATGAATCAAAATTCTCTTCTTTGTATCCCCATCCGGATCATTTCCAAGATATAACTTTAATAACAATTCTTCTTCATCATCTGTAAACCTGCACTCTATAGAATACGCTGATAAATCCCACATTGGGTCATTCATACCACTATATTCCCAGTCAATCAAATGCATTTTATCATTGCTATCTTTAATAAAATTCTCTGGAACTGTATCATTATGACATGGTCTGTCCTCTAAATTCATATATTCAAGTGATTTATAAATTTTCATAACATCTTTTTTTACTTTGTCATAATCAGAGAAATTTTCTCCCTCATATTTTTTAATGAGGTCTTCATATGCTTTTATCTTTCCTAAAACATCAAACTTATTATTAAACTTTATGTCAGAATTATGCAGAGTTCTTAAAATATCAGTAACTGCTTTCATATTATTTTCTTTTTTTGCAGCCATAGGAGTTAAAGTTTCTGCATCCTTTATGTATTCTGATATTTTTATTCCCGTAATAGAATCAAAATAGATGATCTTTGCATCAACGCCAATTTTATATCCAAGCTCAGCATTCTCTTTCTCTATATTTCTATCTATCATCTCTTCTGTTCCAGCCCCTGGAACTCTCAAAATATATAGTTTTTCATCTATAGTTACTTTATAATTTTTGTTAGTCATTCCACCACAAGGAATTATCTCAGTAATTAATTCCTCTTTTATCTTTAATGCATCTACGATGTATTTCTTCAGTGAGCTTATTTTAAACTCAAGCTCTTTTCTCTTTAGTGTAGGATACACATAATTTTTTACATTTCTATAATGCATCATATTATCAATTTCAAACCATATAAGATCATCTATCTTTTCATAGCCTATATTATAATACCTTGCAACATCAAAAAGTAGATACTCATAATTAATATATGGATTTTCATTTTCTCCATACTCTTCGAGCATTTTTTCGAAAACCTCATAAGACAATTTACATATCCCAACCATTTCTCCATTTATTTTATTTAAGGCATGTATATCTTTAGAGATTTTATATAAAAATCCATTTTTAATTTCCACAAAATCTTCATCATAAGACCCAGTTTCTGAAGTTATTAAAAGACAGCTACTATTCTTATTTTTTAGCACTGTTGATATAGCTCTATCCTCAAATAACAAATCATTTTCAATTAAAAGAAAATCTTCTTTTATAAAACCCTTAGCCAATGATAATGATGACATACTTCCTGTCCATTTATACTTATCATTAGTTATCAAAGTTATATTGTATTTATTTTTTATTTCCTCATAATATTCTTTTTTATAACCTACTATAACTACTATATCTTGAATTCCATTCTCTTTAAGTGTTTTTATATTTCTGTCTATAAGCGTTAAATCATTTTCTAAATTTAAAAGTCCTACCGGCCTATCGAAGTCCTTGCAGACTCCTGCTGCAAGAATAACAGCTTGTTTTATTTTCGTTTGACCACTATCATTAGAAAAGTTAATTTTTATATTTCTAGATTCTTTTATGCTATTGGCCAAATAATTAATTCCTTTATCAGTAAAACTATATTTAACCTTGTTGTTTTTTCTTATATAATTTAATATTCCTTCATCAATAAGTTCTTTTAATGTTGAATTTACAACTCCCAATGACATATTCAGTTTTTTAGCAATTGCTCTTTGACTCAAAAAATTATTTTCGTTTAATGCTTTTAATATATCTAACTTTTTACTCATATTTCTCCTTACTTATAGCTTTGTTATATATAATAAAACTATAATCTCATCATTTATTGTTTCATTTTTTGAACACATGTTATATGATAATACTTTTCATTATAATATGTCAATATTTTACCCACAAAAAACACCTTTATGTATAAAAATACATAAAGGTGTCGGTTTACAATCTAGTATATATATAGTTTTTTACATTATTATATCTATCTATGCCAAATGTACCTAAGTCTTCATTCTCCGCTTCCTTAAATCTACCCCATAGACTCCATAAGAAATTTTGTAAAATCTTATATTTAAATATTTTTTCCCTTACTTTCTCATCAATATCTCTTTTAAAATATATTCTTAAAAATAATTCTTCATCATCTTGAGAAAAAGCACATTCAAGGAACAACGATGCAATATCCCAAAGATAATCATTCATAGCAGAGTATTCTAAATCAACTAAGTAGAATTTACCATTTCCACTTTTAATTATATTTTCCGGAATTAAATCATTGTGGCAAGGACATAATTTTATATTATTATCCTTTATTTCATCATATATATTAAAAACTTTTTTCTTAATTTCGTTATATTGATGATAAATATAGGTGCTTGTTTCCTTGATCAATTCCTCATATTTTTCAACACTTTTCTGAAAGTCAAATGTGTTTTCAAAAATAACATTTGATTTATGAAGCCTTTTCAAAATACCAGCTATATCTTTCATGTTCTCTTCTTTTTTTGCAGACGTAGCATTTATAGGCTCAGCTTTGTATATAAACTCACTAAATTTTATTCCTGTCTTTTCATCGAAATAAACATCCTTAGGACTTATGCCTAATTCATAAAGCTTCTTTGAATTATATTTTTCAACACTTCTATTTACAGACCTATCCGCGGCCTCCCCAGGTATTCTTAGGCTATACGCATCATTTTTTAATAAAACTTTGAAACTATTATTATTTACTCCACTTAAATGACTTATATTTAATATTTCTGATTTATCAACTTTCAATAATTTGCAAATCAACGATTCTAAATACCCAAATTTCACCTCAAGTTCTTTTCTCTTTATCATTGGATAAATATAATTTATAACTTTATCATAGTGATCTTTATTATCTACTTCCGCCCATATTAAATCATTTATTTTTATGTATCCTACATCATAATATCTGCAAACATCTAAAAGTGTATATTCATAATTTATATATGGATTTTTATTTTTGCTATATTCATCTAGCATCTTCCTAAAAACATCTAAAGATATTTTTGTTAATCCTATAAATTCTCCGTCAATTTTATTTAATGCATGTATATCCTTAGAAATTTTAAACAAGAATTCATTTCGAAGTTCTACAAAGCTTTCATCATTAGATCCACTTTCTGTAGTAATAACTACACAGTCACGTCTCGGATTGGTTATCAATCTTTTTAATGCTCTTTCCTCAAATATAAGATCATTTTCAACAACTATAAAATCTCCTTTAATGGTCTTCTCCGCTAAAGCTAAGGATGCCATAGTTCCAGTCCATTTATATTTAGGATTATTTATAATTGTAACATTATTAGTTTCTTTTAAATGCTCATATTTTTCACTTTCGTACCCTGTTATTACAGTTATATTATTTATTCCATTATTCTTAAGAGCATCTATTATACGATTTATAATGCTAATATCTTTTTCCAGCTCTAAAATCCCAACTGGATTCAGAATTTCTTTTCTTTTACCGGCTGCAAGAATAACTGCCTGTTTCACTTCTGTAGGAGTATCATCTAATATTTTAATCCTTGTATCATCATTTTTTTTAAGATTTTGCTCCAATAAAAATAATGCCTTTTCAGTTATTATATAACTATATTTTTTATTCTTTGCCTGGTTATACTCCAGGTACCCTTCATTTTCTAAGCTTTTTAATATGCTATTTACTTTGCCAACCGAAATTCCTGCTCTTTTTGAAATTTCTCGTTGACTAAGATTACTATCTCTATTTAAAATTTCTAGGACTTCAATATTTTTGTTCATTAATCCCAGCTCCCATAATTTCAGATACTTAAATTTTACTTTTTATCTCTATGCAATTTATGCTTTACTTTTCCTAATATCATATCTAGTAGTTGGACCAATGCTTCATCTTTACACACTAATAAAACTACAAAGTAGAATATCACACAAGTCATAACAATAACAGCAACTATAATAATAAATTTAAGATTTATTATATATTCTAATCCCATTACCTTAGAAATTCCAAAGCCTATAGGATAAAACATCACAGCAGTTAAAAAGTATCTTAGAGTACTCTTATTTAAAACATGAATGGTAGGATCAATTTTTCTTACACACGAAACCATCATGGAAATTAAAACAACTTCAGACATAAAAGTAGTAATTACTAATAGCTCAGGTCTCACTACTTTAAAGACTACTAGCAATGAATTAAGGACTAGATTTATTCCTCCACCTATAAAGTACATTTTTGTTAATAGACTTTCTTTTCCATGAATGAAAATAACTTGATTAGCTAGGGTTAAATCACATAAGCCTAATAAATATCTAAAAGCAAATAACGCCATTGTCATTCCTGCTCCTACATATTGTTCTCCTCCATATAAAAGCATAATAGGTTTAGCAAGAACACTAAGTCCTATACACATAGGTATACCTACCATAAAAAATATTCTCGATGAAGAATACAATAGATTCTTATATTCCTTATCATTTTTTTGACCTATATATAGTGAAAGCCTAGGTATAGTAACAATTATTACTGCATTTATAACACTACCTATAAGTCCTGTTATAGATTGAGAAAATGTGTAATAAGTTACGTATACCTTATCTGAAAATATACTTAAAAATAACTTATCTAGATACGTATAGAACATGTTTGCATTTGCTAAAAGAAGCATTACAAACAAAGGTCTTATTAATACTTTTAACTGCGCCTTATCTATTTTGTGAAAGGATATCTTTTTCTTTATATATACGTAGCTTGCTAAATTGTTTATTAGTAGTATTAAGGAATTTATTAATGCATATTTTAATATATCATCTGGTTTCTTTATAAATATAAGTATGCTTGCTACGTTAACTAAACGAACTGCCATAGTTTTAAAAAGTATAAAACCATAGCTTTCAAAAGCCTCATTCATCCATTCAACCATGAAAATATTAGCAACAATTTGTATTGACAATATGGTATAAAGCCATGTATTAGCTTTATCTGGTATTAAAAATACATATATAAAATATATGATTAAAACAGCTACCGTGCTTATAAGTCCCATTGAAAAAAGACTTGTAAACATAGCTTCTGTTTTCTTCTTATCATGTTTTATTTGACTTATAACACGAATTCCATAGTTGTATATTCCAAAAGATGCAAATGGAATAAACCAAGATACTATAGCGAACGCCGCATTAAATTCTCCATATAGATTTTTATCTAAAGTTCTTGCCAAATAAGGTCCTGTTATAAAAGGCAAAACCACATTCAAAATATTTAATGCTAATTTTGCAAGGGCATTCTTTTTAATTGATTTTGACAATGGTCATCACCTCTTCATCATTCTATAAAATTTTACAGTAGAAAAAAACAAAAGCTTATTACTGCAAAATAATTTCCATTCTATTTTTTTTGCTTTGGATAGATATTTTTCTATAGAAGATATATTTATATCTTCTGGTATTATTTTAAATTTATCGTAAAATTTTTCTGCCTCTCTAAAAGAAAACGAACCTGTATTTTCTACAACATTTTTAGCTGCAGATGTTGTCAAATGAATGTAATCAACATCACAAGCTACTAACATCTTATTTTTTTCTTCATCATTCAGATCATCTCTACACTCTATTGTTTTGTATAAATCTCTATTAAGATTAGAAGCTTGAATAAGAAACGGATTAATGCCTGCTCTAGTTGCTGATCCATTTCTCATAAGATAGTTGAGAAAATTTTCTTTAACAAATCCTATTTTCTTTGAATAGCTTATGTATGTATTTATAAAGTTTATATCTTCTCCATATTTATAGCCTGAACTATATTTTATATTAAATTTATCTAAGATGGATTTTTTATAAATACAGGATCCTGTACATATCCAAAGTTCTCTCATAGCTTTAGATAATAGACATTCAGCTCCAGTCAATTTATTTTCAGGATATTTATGAATATCTTCATATTTTCTATATACTTCACCATTTTCAGATACTTCTTTAAAGCCATAGAAGCACATATCTACATTATTGTCTTCTTTAAAGATTTCCATAACTTTTTTAAAACAATTATTATCAAGAAAGTCATCGCCATCTAAAAGACATATGTATTCTCCCTTTGCCGCTAAAATTCCATTGTTTCTAGCAGAACTAACTCCCTCATTAGATTGATTAATTACTTTTACATTAAGATACTGTTGTTTTAACTGTTCACATATCTTAAGCGTATTATCTGTAGACCCATCGTTTACTAAGATAATCTCAACATCATCATATGCCTGATTAATAATTGATTTTACTGACTTACTAAGATAATTTTCAATATTATAGCAAGGTATAATAACACTAATCACTTATTTCACCTCTTGAATCCTTATCCATTATAAATAATCCATATCCTAAATATGTCCAAAATACTGTAGCCATGTATGATGCACTATATAGAATACTTGCCTCAACCATATTATGTACTAAAAGCATAAGTAGCAATGCACTCACCAATAAAACAGTTTTAGAGCTATGACTCTTCAGTTTGCTGTCTATTAAATATTTCAAATAAACGAATATAATTGGAACTATGAAGACTAACAAAGCTAGAAATCCAAGTATTCCATTAGACACTAACACTTGCATAATTATATTATGCATTCCTCCTCCCTCTATTCCTGGGAGGCTATTCATATCACCATATTTTAGTGCAACATGATATACATTTCTTGAACCAACTCCAAACCAGGGATTTTCCTTTATCATTTTCACTCCACATTCCCAAAGTTGAGCTCTTCCATTTAAAAATCCTCTGTTTATTTCTTTTTCCACAGCACCAGATACCCCTGGTGATATGTTGCTAATAATCGAATCATCTATGCTAGGAGTGATTCCATCCTTAGTTATATATGATTTAGCAATCCTAAATCCATACACAACAACTTTTTCAATAAAGTTAATACCTCTATAAAGCCAGTACACCGCTTCATTAACTATTTTTGATAAATAGTATACTGCTGCCACACCTACCACTGATATAGTTTTTTTCTTAGCTCCTTCAAAATAGAACAATGCAAATATTATACCAAATACAATCATAGAATATAAACTTGCTCTAGAGTTTGTAGTATATATAAATATCAATTGAACAATTATATTTGCGTATTCAAATTTGCTCAATTTTTTTCTTTTACTGAATTGATAATTGATTATAGTCAAAATTATAGAAATAGATGCTAATGGTCCTGCAGTATTAGCCCCAGTGTAAATACCATTAAGCATACCATTTTCAAGTCCAACTACATGTCCATTGATTGTAAATCCAATACCAAATAAATATACTAAAAGTGAAATACATGTAGCTACGAAAGTCATATTAATAATAATTCTATTAAACTTTTTCATTTCATTCTTTATGTTATCATAGTTGTCATGAACATCAAAAGTAAAAATAACAAAAAATTGAAGCGCAGTCAAAGCAAAAATTTTAACATTTTCAAACAAGTTTAAATTTCTATTTATAACCACAGTAATAAAATAAAAAAACATAAATATTATTAGTGGTATAAACCTTTTAGATTTAAAAATTATTCTCTCCGTAAATAAATCCTTTAAAATTAAAATTCCACCCCATGATAGTAAAAATAAATTTAATATAGTACTAAAAGGTGTAAAAAATGATATTGCAAATAAAATGGTTATTCCCACAAATATTTCTCTATATAAGCCTCTATTAAAAACATAATTTCCTATCGATGTCATAATTTCTCCTCCATCACTCAATATTAAATTCGATATTTCTCATATGAATTTTCAAAGTCTACAATTCTATCTCCATGTCCTGTTCTTTGATCTTCTGGAGGAAGCTGCATATAATCACCATAATAATTTGTTAAAAGTTCATCATATTTTTTTGGAGCATAGAATTTCTGATCCTCAAACTTTAATAAAACTTTCTCATTAAACCATTCTCTCTCCATTATTACTATTTCACTTAAATCTACAACTCTCTTGGTATTCTTATCAGCAGTTGCATAAACCAATTTTTTAGATAAATTCATAAGAAACTTTTTTACGCACTTAGGTAAAATTTTATATATTTTAGTATCTCTTTCCCTTTTAAATTTATCATCAACAGCATCATGTGCTTTTTCAAACTTCATTAATCTATATACATATCCTGCTTTTCTTTGTAATTCAAACATAATTGGATTATCTGAAATAGATACAAGTTCAAATATATCCATATCTATTCCATAGTGAATGTGAAGCTTTCTATATTCTCTTTCCATATTACATGTATTATTTATTCTAATCTTAGACCACATTCTTGGATACATAGGATCTGTTTCATCATTCTGTAAAAAATATTTTTTTGGAAGCTTAGTTCTGCATATATCCAAAAATTTATTGTAATCGCTGCTAAACATCATAATATCTATGTCATCATCCCAAGGTATAAATCCTTTATGTCTTACAGCACCTAATAGTGTTCCATATGCTATAAAATAATTTATATTATTCTCCTCACAAATTTTATGTATGTCTTTTAACATATCAAACTGAGTTAATTGAAGTTTACGTATATCATAACTTACCAATTATTTTTCCTCCATTCATATAACCATCATTTATTTTATTATTATCACATTAAATTTTAATTATTTATAATTTTCTAAACTACTGCTATTATTGCTTATAAGCTCAATACCATACCCCATGTATATCCAAAACATAGTTGCTGCTATACTTAATACATACACCATTATTGATTCTACTATATTAATTACTAAAATTGACACTAAAAAAGCTGTAATGCACTTAATATAAATTCTATTTTCCTTATTTACCCTATTGCTAAAGCTGCCCATATAAAGTTTAATACCTTCATAGATGATAAAAGTCATAAATGCTAAGAATCCTAAAATTCCATTAGAACATAATACATCTAAATATATATTATGAAGCCTTCCTCCCTCTATACCAGGTAAATACGTATCTGATAATGTCTCAGTAACTTCTACCATATTACCTGCACCAGTTCCTAAAAATTTGTAATTTTTAAAGGCATGATTATATCCATTTTCCCATAATAATAACCTTCCATTAAAAAAGTTTCCTTCTGTATCTTTATTAAAAAGGTTTATATTAGGTAAATGACTTTTGTAAATAGGAAAACATAGAATAATAGTAATTAAGCTTAATATTATTCCTACTCTTATTTTTTTGTTTGATATAAATAAAAACCCCAAGACTACTATGAAAGCAAAAAAAGAAATTAGTGATCCTCTTGCACCACTTAGGAATAACCCGTAACCTTGAAGGAAACAATTAAACAAATAAAATATACTTAAAAATTTATAGTCTCGCATTTCTTTCCTTAATATTATTAAAGAAACTACTGTTGCCATTAAAGATAAGTAACATATAAGACCTGCTGATGTACTTATAACATAAACTCCTTTTATCAAATCACTTCTAGTTGGATCAGTAATAGAAAAAGTTGAAATTGAAATTTTAAATACATACATAATCAAGCTAATCATTGTAAATATTGATGTTGTAAGTATAAATACAAAGTTTAATTTTTTAAATTCTTCTTTTACCGATTTGATATTGTTTTTTCTCTTTATACTTGTTAATATAAAAAGTTGGATTAATGTTATCAAATAAAATTTAAGATTTCCTGATTTTCCATTATTAACGATTAGAGTTAATGTACTAAAAATCATAAAAGCTAGTAGAAGTTTATTTCTTACTAAATATTCACCTTTAGTTTTAAAGGATTCATAAATTACAATTAAAATTCCTCCTCCAAAAATCAATGCTTTTAGTAGTGTAAAACTTCTCATTTGTGAAAATTCTGTTGCCAAAAATACTGTATATATCACAAATAAACATTTGTATAAAAATATCTCATCTATTTGCATGATTTTATTTTGTCTCAAATCAATCATTTCCCCTCCATGACACATGTCTATATCATATATTTATCCCATCATAATTATGATTTGCATACCATCTAAACAATTATACTTTATTATAACAAATTAATCATGTCAACTTTTTGTAAAATTCGTTTTCATCAAACATAAACTATTTAATTTTTATATAATATTGATAATTATACTCAATTAGCTATTTGTACCCAATATCCTTTTGTTGTATAATGATTAATGTTAATATTATAATCAACATTTTATTACAATATAAAACTATTATTTTAGAAAGGAAATTTGTTATGAGTAAAAATGTTATATTTTTTGTTATAGACTCACTTTTATATACTCGTTTAGGTAATTCACATGGATATTCTGCATCACCTTTTATTGATGAGAAATTAAAAAACGCTGTATTTGCAGACAATATGTATTCTGAAGCCCCATTTACTGAAGCAGCCACTATAGCATTGTTAACAAGTGCACACACTCTAGATAATGGCGGATACTTAAAAAAATTCAAAAATCAGGGAAAAAATATAGGTGAACTTTTTGAAGATAGAGGATATGAAACCTTTAATAACACTTATCAACCTCATGTATACCCTACTAGTATAAGAAAAGGATTTTCTTCTGTATATTATAATGTAGGATTTGATATAAATACTCTTTGGGCATATAGATTTGATTACTTCTCAAACTTATATAAAGAAAATAAGCTTTTAGATTCTGATATAGAAATGTTAAAAGAATTATTAGAAGAGAATTTTAACGGATGGATACTATTCTTAGAAGAATTGAGTGAAAATGCAGAGGCAATAGAATTTATAGCTAAAAATTTAGAGTATTATGATGCAAAATCAAATTTAGATTTTGTAAAGAAGGAATTTGATAAGTTTTTACAAGATAAAGAAGGATATTTAAAAAATCTATTATCAGAAGGAAAATCTCATGCTCTATTCACAGTGCCTGAAGCTGAACAAAGAAAAATAACAGATGTTCAATGGAAAGAAAACTTCATTAAAAAACATCAGGAATTTTTCAACCGTTCTTTCAAGGCTAACAAAAATTTTAACCTAAGAAATAATAGAGTTTCTTTTAAAGAGATAAAAAACATACTTACAGTTAAAAATATATCAGATTCAGAAAGTAATCTTAGACAACTTGCTAAATATATGTATAATTATAAAAAAAGCTTAATAGCTCCTGACTTTATGGATAGGATAGCTATAAATTACGATAAATTCAAAAGCGCTCCAAGTCTTCATACTCATTTGGAACATCTAAAAAAATGGGTATCATCACGTAATGAGGAACGTTCTGAACAACCTTATTTTGCATTACTTCATGTAGATGACGTTCATTCTCCAGCTATGTTTTTCAGCTATGACTGCACAGATACAGCCATTTTAGATGAAGAGTTTGAAGCTTTAGAAAAATTTCTAGCTTCTCTTCCAAAAAATTATAAAGGCTCTTTAATTTATGATTATTCTATAATTTATATGGACTTATGTATAAAAAGATTAGTAGATTGGTTAAAAGCTGAAAGTAGATATGATGATACTACTATTGTAATCACAGCTGATCATGGTTTTTCTTTCTCCTACGATCCTATAAGAAAGAATTCAGTCCATAATTTTTATGATGAAAATTATAGAATACCATATATTATTTTTGATAAGGACTCTAAATATAATAAAATAGAAAAGTTCTCTTCAAGTGTAGACATAATACCAACACTTTTAGATTATTTAGGTCTTCCTGAGGCTGACAATATACGAGGTAGATCTCTTTTAGATCCATCATACATTCGCGACTTTATAATAATAGAATATATGGGAAGCGGTTGCCCTGATCTTGTAAGAAGAGATATAAGGTATTGTATTAGAAGTAGAAAATTTAAGATAGTATACGCAGTAAATGTAAATAATGATTTTGATTCTGGTAAGCTTTTAGAATTATATGATTTACAAAAGGATCCTATGAACTATACTAATATTAGAGATAAATTCACCAACTTCCCTGAGGCAAAAGACTTATTAAAACATTTAAAAACTCGTCATGAAGAGCTTCAAAGACAAAATAGAGAAAATAATTTTTAACTAAAAAAGGGTATAAATGAATTTAAAATTCATTCATACCCTTTAATTTTACGTTTACGATATCTATTCCTTATCTTCTGTCACTACTACTTCTTGGGGTAAGATTGTTCCATCATCTACTCCCTCAGTACTTTCTGACATAAATAAAATCTTTATAGTCATTAATATAAGTTTAAGATCTAGGAATAAAGAATATTTTTCTATATACATTAAATCTAATAACAACTTATCCTTTGGAGTTGTGTTATATTTTCCTAATACTTGAGCATATCCAGTAAGGCCTGCCTTTACCTTTAGACGATATTCAAATTCAGGCATTGTCTTCATATACTCTTCTGCAATTTCTGGTCTTTCAGGTCTTGGACCTACTATAGACATATCTCCAAGTAAAATATTGAATAATTGTGGTAGTTCGTCCAATCTTACCTTTCTAATGAATTTTCCAATTGGAGTTATACGATCATCATTTTTGCTGGCAAGACGAGCAACCCCATCTTTTTCTGCATCAACAATCATACTTCTAAATTTGTAAACTTCAAATACTTTTCCATCTATAGTTAGACGTTTTTGTTTAAATAAGAATGGACCTCCATCATATAGCTTTATCAAAATAGCTACAATAATCATAAATGGTGATGTTATTATTATTGCTATAGATGATAGTAATATATCAAGTGTTCTCTTTCCAAATCTATTTTCTGGTGATAACCCCCTATTTCTAAGAAGAAGCATAGGTGTATCAAATAAATGTATATTATCACTATTGCTTATAAGTATGTCTTCTATATTAGGAACTACATAAACCCTTATGCTCTTAGAATAGCAATAATTCACTATCTTTAATCTGTCATCTGGATTAACTCCACTTAAAACAACTGCTTCAAATTCATCAAGCATTGCACATATGCTGCTCACACCCTTTTTAGCAGAAACCATAGAAGTTATGTTAAACTTCTCTTTACGTAAATTCATCTTTCTTACTATAGATCCCGCTTCTCCGCTTCCATATACAAGCATAGTATTTCTAGGCGGATAAACTAGGTAATATACTTTGTGAGTAGCAAGTGCCCAGACAGTTATTATTATAATCTGAACTACAGTCATACCAAGTATAGGTACTACATTTAGAAATTGTCTTCCTATAAGACTTATTTGTAAATATGTAATTGCATTTACAAATAAGAGAGATAGTACTTGTGAATAAATAACCTCTGATAATCTTAAAAATCCTACTTTATATCCGCTATAAATTTTTGTAAATGCATATAAAAGCACAGCATAAATAGCTCCAATAAGCCAATTACCTTTTCTATAAAAAGGTAAAACTATGCTATCACTATAGTAAACATCCCATACATAAAAGAAAATCAACGTAGTTGCTAATAATATGATGAATGTTGTAAGAAACATTATAGTTCTTTTTAATCCCATTATCTTTTCTTTCATAATATCCTCCAATTAACCTAGTAATTATTTGGCATAGCTAAACTGCAATAAGTACAATAATTCTATATATATTTCTTTATATATACAATGTCTATATAAAATATATTAACTAGGCTATAAATATAAAAATTCCCCTAACTTGTCGGTAAACCTATATAATACTTAACGTTATCATGTTACCATAGATTACCCTAAAACTCAATAATACTACAACTTTCTTAATATTGTTTATAATTTTTTAATTCTTTTATATGAGATACGTATTCCCTATTTAGTATCATTATTTCATTATCTGTTTCTATAATTATAAGATTTTCTGCTCCCATAACATATGTCTTCTTTTGAGTTTTTATAATGTCATTCTTACATTTTAATACAACAACGCTTCCATCAATTACATTGTCATCTTTGTCACTTTTTTTGTATCTAGAAAGACTATTCCAGCTTCCAAGATCATCCCATCCAAATTCACCTAATACAACATAAATTTCTTCTGCTTTCTCCATAATAGCGTAATCTACTGATATATTATCAACTCTTTTGTAATTATCTTTAAGCCTTTCCTCAAAACCTTCCAAAGATATTGCAACTTCATTTAAAATATCATAAGTGTTTTTTAAATGACATTTTGTAAGTTCAAGAATCCTTTCTGCTTTCCAAACAAACATTCCTGAGTTCCACAAATAGTTTCCATCTTCTAAATACTCTCTGGCCTTTTCTATGGATGGCTTTTCTTTAAAGCTTTCCACCTTTTTTATATAGTTTTTACTTTCCTCATATTTTATATACCCATATCCAATCTCGGGTCTTGTTGGTTTTATTCCAATAGTTACAGCCGCTTCTCCATTAGTCTTTACATATTCATAGGCACATCTAACCGTATCTAAAAACTTCTCTTCATCTAAAATTATGTGGTCAGAAGGTACAACTAAAAGTGTAGCATCATCGTAAAATTCTCTTATATAAAAGGCTGAAAGCGCTATACAAGGAGCCGTATTTCTTCCCTCAGGCTCAAAAATTATATTTCTACTTGGTATGTTGGGAAGATTTTCTTTTATGAGCTCTTCATATCTCTCCGCAGTTACTATAAATATTCTTTCCAATGGTATAATTTTTTCAAGTCTGCTAACTGTAAGTTGTAGCATAGATTCCTCACCTAGGAGATTTAAAAACTGCTTTGGCTTATCCTCCGTTGATAAAGGCCAAAATCTTTCACCTTTTCCTCCAGCCATTATTACAGCACACAACATATATTTTACCTTCCTTCCATAACTCTCTTTGCAAAATTAAACATAAATACATTATATAATATAGCGCAAAAAATTGAAAATCAAAATTTACCTAATTAATCTTAAGAAATTTTTACCTTGAAAAAGAATTCAACAATCAATATAATAAAATTTGTAATATTGTTACAGAAATGAGGTAATTTTATGTCAAAAAATCATCAAGAGCCTCCTAGGTCTAAATCTCGTTCCGTATCATCTAAAAAGAAACGTAGGAGACGCAAAAAGAGACAAAGAAGGATAATGATGTTTATAACATTGATGCTTTTATTTGTAATAGGCTTTGGAACTTTCTATGGTTATAGCATGCTTAGCGGAATCAAGCACGATAAAATTTCTAGTAATAAATCTGAGCTTGGTGTATCCAAAGAAAATATAAATATGCTAAAAAAATATGATACTTACAATAAAGTAACTAACATTGTATTATTCGGTTTGGACCAAAGAAGTGAAGATGAGCCTTCTCGTTCTGATGCAGTTATGATAGTCTCTATAGATAAAGCTCATAAAAAGGTAAAACTGACATCTGTTATGAGAGATTCTTATGTATCTATAGATGGACATGGAAATGATAAGCTCACCCATGCTTATGCCTATGGCGGACCTGAATTATCAATAAAAACATTAAACGAAAATTTCAAACTAAATATAACTGATTATGCAGCTGTAAACTTTTTTGATATGGAAAAAATAATAGATTCTTTAGGTGGTGTAAATTTAGATATAAAGCAATATGAAGTCAAAGAAATAAATAAGTATATAAAAGAGATAGCCGATATAACAGGTACCCCATATACTCCTTTAAGCGGAACTGGGTCACAAACTTTGTCAGGCAGGCAGGCTCTTTCATACACAAGAATAAGATCTGTAGGAAATGGTGATTTTGAAAGAACGTCTAGACAGAGAATAGTACTTCAAGCTTTATTATCAAAGATAAAAGAAGGCGGTATCCTAGGTCTTCCTAAAAACATCTCAAAACTAGCGCCTATGGTTAGAACAAGTCTCGGTACTGGCGAAATGATGGGAATGGGATTATCATTGTTCCTAAGCGGTACTACAGAAATAGAGACAGCTCGTATTCCTGTGGATGGCACCTTCCCAGATGGCGGAAAGATGATAAAAGGAACTTGGTATCTTCCTTTTGATAAAGAAAAAAATATAGACTACCTTCATAAATATATATATGAAGATATCCATCCTAATAAATAATTATTATAATCTTTTATTAAATATTACTGTCAACTATAAATTTTTTAATTAATGAAAAAGTGAACTCTATTTACTATAAATTTAGAATGGGAGTTCACTTTTTTATACTTATTTTTATCTAATATATTGAATTCCTGTAGGATTAAAAAGAAAAATCACTGCATCTGGTTTGTTTTCTTCCACATAATTATATAAAGATCCTTCATAATGTCTTAAATCAATTACACTTAATTCTTTACATGCTAATGACAAAAAAGGAGTAAATGCACACCCAAAACTATCTCTTACAATAACTACCTTTTTATTATTTAAGCTATTAAGATTTTTTATTATTTGCAAATCTCTATCTCCTCCCATATACATTGCATATGGATTAGAGTTGTAATAATTTTTCCCTTCATTACTATTGTCCATTACAACGGTATCTAACCATTTGCCCTTATCATGTATTCCATAAGAAGGCCATATCATTTCTAAATTTGTATTAAATTTAGGACTAATTATAGATATATCATCAACTCCCGCGTAAAGACTTCCGACTCTTTTGCCTTCACTTCCCAAAAACCATTTTTTTAATATCTTTTTATTATAATTATCTAAATTTAAGATTTCATCACTAATTTCAAAGCCATAATTATTTTTTAATATATCAGCTGTTTTAGTAAATGCATAAAATGCTGTTTCTGGTTTCCAATGATGATCTGTTTTAAAAAATGCATCTGTAAAATTTATACCATCATTCTTCATTTCTTTTCTTATATCTAAGATATCAATTTTACCTCTCATTTTATCTATAATCTGGTCGGCAGTTTCATTAGCTAAATTAATTATTCCTTTAGGTAGTTGGCTATTATATTCATTTGTTTTGTGTGGTGCTTGTATGTATAGCCCCTGAATGCTTCTTTCTTTTAAAAATTTATTAAACTTTATTATATTTTCTGCTCTCACATCTACATCTAAAATCTTATCAGTTATAAAAGTTAATGATCCATCATTCATTTTTATAACTTTATCATCTGGGCTTATATCTTCTACTGTTTTTCTGTCAATAATTCGTTGAAACAATCCATTTCCTTCTATAGCCACCTCTTTGAAAATACTTACATCTTTCGCACCTGATAAAACAGATCTTCCAAGTTTAAAAATCTGTGACATTGACATATCAGTAGATTTGTCCATATTTTTATATGTTTCATTCATTTTATCTATACCACCCATAATAGCCATAGTGAATATCATTACTATAAATAGAACACATGTTATTCTTTTTTTCAGCATGAATCTACACCTCCTAAAAGTTAAAGTAAATAAATGGATTATATGATCCTTTAAAAATATATGATATCGAAATTATAAATGTAAGCATTAAAATAATAATATATACAGGTGCTACAATTTTATAATTATCAATTTTTTTTGTAAAAACTCTTGTTATCGGCATAGAAAATAAAGTTGCACATAAAAAGAAGTATCTATTTTCTATAAAATACAAATAGAATTGATCATTAATTATTCCTGTTACACCGATACCAAACATATTGCCTATATATGTAATAGCCTGTACTAAGTTATTAGATCTAAATATTACCCAGCCTAATATTACAAAAAACATAGTATATATGTATTTAAGTATGCCTAGTTTTTTCAATTTATTTTCAAAATCTGAAAGTTTTTCTAGAGTTATTAATACAAAATACATAAGACCCCAAATTATAAATGTCCAATTTGCCCCATGCCATACTCCTGTTAAAAACCATACAACAAATAAATTCAGTACTAATCTAGATTTATTCGTTACTCTGCTTCCTCCTAGTGGGAAATATACATAATCTCTAAACCATGATCCTAAAGATATGTGCCATCTTCTCCAAAATTCAGAAATCGATTTAGATATATAAGGATAATTGAAATTTTCTAAAAACTTAAACCCAAACATTTTTCCTAAGCCTATTGCCATATCCGAATATCCACTAAAATCATAATAAATCTGAAATGTATATGATACAGCTCCTAACCATGCCATTGCTACTGTAGTTGTGTTATTAGAACTCATTAAGAATGCTCTATCTGCAACTATAGCTAAAGTATTAGATATTAATACTTTTTTTCCCAACCCTACTATAAATCTACAGGTTCCATCTGCAAAATCATCAAATGTTTCTTTTCTATTTTTTATTTGTTCTGCTATCGTTTCATATCTTACTATAGGGCCTGCTATTAATTGAGGGAAAAATGCTATGTATAATGCTACATTCATTGGATTTTTTTGAACTTCACCATTTTTTCTATAGACATCAATTACATAAGACATTGCCTGAAAAGTAAAAAATGAAATACCTATTGGTAATGTTATTTTTGGAATTGATAATTTCATTCCAAAAATATTGTTTATATTACTTACAGTAAACATTAAATACTTAAATACAAAAAGAATTCCTATATTAGACATGATCATAAGTGTCATAAAAATTGTAATCTTTTTCTTAGACATCCTATGTTTGTCTACTAATAAAGCAAATATCCAATTCATTAGTATTGACCCAATCATTACTAATACAAATTTGGGCTCACCCCATGCGTAAAAAACTAAACTGCATATAGTTAAAAATAAATTTTGTAATTTACGACTTTTTCTAAATAGTATATAATATCCAAATAATACTCCAGGTAAAAATAAGAATATGAATACAGTAGATGAGAATAACATATTTACCTCCTATATTTTAGAAAAACAGTATATTTTTAATTTAAATAATCAACTTATACATTATATCATAATTTTTACAATGTATTATATCTTTTTATTTTACTATATATAAACTCTAGAGTATTAATACCCTAGAGTTTTTTCATTATTTCTTATACAATTTATTTACATTTCTAGTAAGTTCTCCAGCCATCTTTAATTGATGAAGAGGATCCGCTAATTTTTTTGCTTCATCTGGATTTGATATAAATCCACATTCTATAAGCATAGAAGGCATTATAGTATTTCTTGTTACATAGAAATTTCTATATCTGGCTCCTCTATTATATAATCCTAAACTTGAAGGTAGGTTTTTAGCCAAATCTGCTGTAAATTCTTTTGAAACAATTGCGGCTCTACATGGAGTTGTATCATAATCATTTCCATCAGAATCTGTTTTTACTCCATTAGTTTCAACGTTTGGTCTATAAGTATCATAGAATACAGTCATTCCATTTGAAGTCTCGTTATAAGAATCATGATGTATGCTTATAAATAAATCTGCCTTTTCATTATTAGCAATTACAACTCTCTTTAAAAGACTTTGAGAAAGTTTATCTGTCTGAATTTCACCAGGTTGTCGTGTCATTATAACATTATATCCTTGTGCTAATAATGCATCTCTAAGCTTTACAGCAACATCCATATTCATTTGAGTTTCATCATATACTATACCATCATGAACACAACTCGCTCCACTATCTCCACCATTGTTATGTCCAGGATCTATAACTATAGTCATCTTATCTTTTACATATCCATCATAACCTATATATTTACCATTTATAAATTCAAACTGAGCAGCATGACAATCATCATAGAAATAATAGTTCTTTCCATCCATGTTTATCCAGCCTTTTCTAGCTATTCCTGCATCGTCAAAATTGTATCTCTTTCCGTCTTCTTCAAACCATCCTTTTACCATTCCGTAATCAGCTAAATAGTATTTTCCTTCTGGTTTTTGAAGCCATCCTTGATGTCTTTCTCCATTTTCATTATAGTACTGCCAATGGTAATCTTCATAGCACCAACCTGTTTTTACTTGAAGAACCCCGTTTTCATCAAATGTATAGTTCTTTCCTTCTATATTTTCGGTTCTTCCTGCTATGGCTCTTCCAGCATCGTCAAAATAGTATCTCTTTCCTTCTATATCATGCCAGCCTTTTACCATTCCATAAGGCTCTACATAGTACTTACCATCATTTGGTACATTGATCCATCCATATTGACGTTCTCCATCTTTATAATATTGCCAGTAGTAATCTTCATAGTGCCATCCATTTTTAAGAGACTTTACAAGAACACCTTCATCATTAAATGTGTATTCTTTTCCTTCTATTTCTATAGTTTTTCCTACTATAGCCCTTCCAGCATCATCGAAGTAATATCTCTTTCCTTCTACATCATACCAGCCTTTTACCATTCCGTAAGACTCTACATAGTACTTTCCGTCGTTTGGTACATTGATCCATCCATATTGACGCTTTCCGTCTTTATAATACTGCCAGTAGTAATCTTCATAGTGCCATCCACTTTTTAATGCTTTTACAAGAACGCCTTCATTATCAAATGTGTATTCTTTTCCTTCTATTTCTATAGTTTTTCCTACTATAGCTCTTCCAGCATCATCGAAGTAATATCTCTTTCCTTCTACATCATACCAGCCTTTTACCATTCCGTAAGACTCTACATAGTACTTTCCGTCGTTTGGTA